>Ga0182015_10002254_pt1 | contig 23794 bp, 25 predicted proteins | sample 712P3MmetaG_FD_120478 | JGI IMG/M metagenome (GOLD analysis project Ga0182015, IMG submission 120478) | Permafrost microbial communities from Stordalen Mire, Sweden - 712P3M metaG | ecosystem: Environmental > Terrestrial > Soil > Wetlands > Permafrost | place: Sweden: Stordalen | collected...
CAGCCCGATCAGCGCGTTTGCGATCACCCACGGCTCGACGTCCTCGGCGCTCATTCGCTGCTCCTCGGCGATGAGCGAGGCCAGCGTGCTCGTGTAGCGGTCGAGGATGTCGCGCTGGCGCGACTGCAGCGCTGGACTGGCCGTCATCACGCGGGCGACCGTACTCATGCTCTCGCTGGCGTCCGGGTCATCTGAGGCGAGAAACCCGCGCGGCCTGAGCACGAAGTGCCCGAAAGCCTGCGCGATCGACTCGCCCTCGCCTCGCGCGACGATTGCGCTCAAGAGTTCCTGCTCGAACGCTTCCATGCGGTGAAAGACGAGGTCTTCCTTGGTCGGGAAGTAGTTGAACACGGTCGCCTCGGAGACCTCCGCCGCCCTTGCGATCTCCGCGACCGGGACCTGGTCAAACCCGCGATCGGCGAACAGCTGCCAAGCGGTATCGGAAATCAGCTGTTTGGTGCGCTGTTTCTTGCGCTCGCGTAGTCCGAGCTCGGTCGTCACCAACCCATCCTAACAAGAAGTCTTGACATACCCCAATGCTATAGTTACCCTAAGTTTCGATAGCCACCAAACTCTGGGGACCGATCATGACCAATAGAACCGACTTCGATCCGATCGCTGGCCGCGGACTGATGTTCGCGTTCAGCGGTCTGCTTGTCGCAATGTTCATCGGCGCGCTCGATCAGACGATCATGGCCACCGCGCTGCCGACAATCGCCGGCGAGCTCGGTGGGCTCAGCCTGTTGCCGTGGGTCGTGACCGCGTACGTGCTGGCGGCGGCGGCCGCGACTCCCGTGTGGGGGAAGGTCTCTGATCTCTACGGTCGCCGCAACCTGCTGCGGGCGGCGATCGTCGTGTTCGTCGTCGGGTCGGCGCTGTCGGGCGTTGCGCAGAACATCGGCCAACTGATCGCGTTCCGCGCGCTGCAGGGAATCGGCGCCGGCGGGGTGATGACGCTCGCGATGGCGACGGTCGGCGATCTCGTCTCCCCGCGCGAGCGCGGTCGCTACCAGGGTTACATCCAGATCACTTTCCTGCTCGCCAGCCTCGCCGGACCGCTGATCGGCGGGCTGTTCGTCGACCACCTCTCGTGGCGGTGGGTGTTTTACGTCAACGTTCCGATCGGCGCGATCGCCTTGGCGGTTCTTACCGCGTACCTACGGGTGCCGGCGCAGCGCCGGCCGGCCAAGATCGACTTCCTCGGTGCGGGCCTGTTGGCGGCGGCGGTCAGCTCCGGGCTCCTTGCGGCCACGTTGGGCGGAAACCGGTACCCGTGGGGTTCACCGCAGATCATCGGCTTGGCCGTGGGTGCAGCACTGCTGCTCGCAGCGTTTATCGTCCGCGAGCGCCACTCACCCGAGCCGATCCTTCCGCTGCGGCTGTTCAAAGACCGGGTGTTTGTCGTGATCAGCGCGGCACTGTTCATCACCACACTGTCGCTGTTCACCGCGATCGTGTTCCTGCCGATCTTCCTCCAGCTCGTGACCGGCGCCAGCGCAACCCAGTCTGGGCTCTTGACCCTGCCCCTGCTCGCGAGCGCCGCGGTCTCGACCACGGTCTCGGGCCGGATCATGACTGCCACCGGCCGCTACAAGATCTTCCCGATCGTCGGCCTGGCGCTGATGAGCGTCGGCCTCGTGCTGCTCTCGACGCTCACCGCGACCAGCGCGCGTGTGACGGCCGCGGTATACATGGTCGTCTTCGGGGCCGGGTTCGGGATGGTCACGCAGATCCTCGTCGTCGCGATCCAGAACGCGGTCGAGCCCCGTGAGATCGGCACCGCGACCGCGGCGGCCAACCTGTTCCGCGCGCTCGGCGGGGCGATCGGCGTTGCCGTCTATGGCGCGATCTTCACCAGTGGACTACGCCACTGGCTGCCGATCGAGCTGGCCGGCCGGACCGCTCAAGGAATTACGGCAACCGGAATTCAGGCCAGCCCTGGCCTGATCCACTCACTCAGCCCGGCGGTGCAGCACGGGATCGCCCAAGCGGTCGCGCACTCGCTGCACGACGTGTTCCTTGTCGCCGCCCCGCTCGCACTGGCCGGCATGCTGATCGTGTTTCTCCTGCGCGAGCGGCCGCTACGCGGTCGCGCCAGCACCCCCGCCGACGGCAGCACGCCCGGTCATGGCGCACCCCAGCAGGAGCGCATGGCAGCAGCCTGAACGCATCCGCCACCTCGAAGGGAGACGAAGACATACCAGTCATCAAAGCGGCCGCGCTCGCGCAAGGAAACCTCAACGGCATCGATCACGGAGCGACGATTTCATTGATACTCGATCACAGTGAGCCGGGGCAGGGACCGAGGCTGCATCGCCACCCGTATGACGAGACCTGGGTCGTCCAGGAGGGCAGCCTCGCTTTCCGACTAGGCGAGGAGCGCTTTCTGATCGGGGCGGGCGACATCGTCATCGCCCCGCCAGGCATCGCGCACAAGTTCACCAACGACGGTCCGGGACCCTCACACCTCGTCTGCATCCATGCCAGCCCGACCGTGATCACGGAGTGGCTGGAATGAGCCGCGGACCACGACCGTCGCTTCGGGAGCAGGCATGAACAGCCCCTCAGATCCCCTCAATCTGCCTAACGGCGCATCGTTCATGATCGTCGAGTCATCCGCGGCGAGTGGCGGCGCACGAATCGAGTTCGAGGTCGCGATGCCGCCGGGTGCGCAAGGTCCGCCGCGCCATTTCCACCCGCACCAGCACGAGAGTTGGCACGTGATCGACGGCGAACTGACGCTCGAGATCGAGGGCCGGGAACACAACCTCTCCAGCGGAGAGGCGAAGAAGATCGCTCCCGGCACGGTGCACACGTTCGCAAACCGGGGCGCGACGCTCGTGCGGTTTCGTGAGCTGCACTCGCCCGCCCTCGACTTTCAGCAGTACATCGAAACGCTTGCGCGACTGGGGGCAGAAGGCAGGATCGGGAGCCGCCCTACCATCAGAAGCCTCGTTTACGCCGCGATGGTACTCGAGCGCCACCGCAAGACCCAGCTCACGGCCAGCCGCGCGCAGCGAGCGGCCGAGTCGATCCTCGCGCTCGCGGGGAGGGCGCTCGGCTGTCGGATCGACTAAACGCGCGCCATGCCTTTGGCGAGGCACCTGCTAAGCGCGGTAGCTGTTGCGTAATTGGTGGTGTCCGGTGGCGATTTGGATACGCTTCTTGAGGATGTAGCGGCACGTAAAACTAGCCGTTTTGCAGGCATTTCGAGAGCCGGAGAGGGGAGTCGAACCCCTATCGATCGCTTACAAGGCGATGCTTCATTTCGACCGAAAGCGCCCCGTTGTGCCTGCAAATGCGCGGGTTCCTGGAGGTGCCCAACCGGCAACTTTCGGCTGATTTAGGCAGAATTCGGCGCTATTAAGGCCAACGGGGCCTGCCGTTGGCCTTAACGACGGCAACAAGCGGTGATGCCAAGGATCGATCGGTGTGCTCAGCGACCCTGACGCATCGGCGCCCGGAAGCTGTCGACGTCGACCTCTTCGCGCCGCCGTATCAGACCTTTTGAATGTGCCGCATCGGACCTTTTGAGTGTGACGTTTTGGTACTCTCCTGTCGAGTGGATGTGCTCGCCCCGTACCGGCGCCGTGTCGTCGATGACGAGATCGATGAGCTGTTCGGCGCCTTGGCGGCCATCGCCCTCGAAGGTCCGAAGGGTGTTGGGAAGACTCGGACGGCGCTCGAGCGGGCCAACACGGTGCATCGCCTGGACGACCCTGCGGAGTTGGCCGTCGCAGTGGCTGATCCGATGCGCCTCTTGGAGGGTGAGCGGCCGGTGCTCATCGACGAGTGGCAGCGCCTGCGCGAGGTGTGGGACCTAGTGCGACGCGCCGTTGACGACGGCGCTTCGCCCGCGAGCTTCCTCCTCACCGGATCCGCGCTTCCCGATCCGCCTCCTACACACTCGGGCGCTGGGCGCATCGTCACCATTCGCATGCGTCCACTCGCGCTCAGTGAGCGCTTGCAGTCAGCGACCGTCAGCCTTTCCGAGCTGCTCAAGGGCGAGAAACCACGCGTCACGGGCAAGACGGATTTCGCCCTGGCGGACTACACCGAAGAGGTGTTGCGCTCCGGACTGCCAGGGCTGCGTCCACTCACTGGACTAGCGCTGCGGCGCCAACTGGAAGGCTATGTGGACCGCATCGTCGACCGCGACATACCCGACGACTCCGGTGTCGTTATTCGTAACCCGTCCGCGCTCAAGCGTTGGATGGCGGCCTACGCAGCGGCTTCGTCAACCACTGCGACGTTTGAGACGCTCCGCGATGTCGCAAGCGCCGGTCACGAGCACAAGCCATCCAAGAACGCCACACAGGCATACCGCGACGCACTCACCCGCATATGGGTGCTCGACGAGGTCAAGGCTTGGATTCCGAGCAACAACCGCCTCAGCGAACTCGGTCACGCACCCAAACACCAGCTCGCCGACCCCGCGCTCGCTGCGCAGCTCCTCGGCGTTCAGGCCTCAGCGCTTCTGGCTGGCCAAAGCTCAGGCCCGTCAATACCACGCGACGGCACGCTGCTCGGTGCGCTATTCGAGAGCCTCGCGACGCTTTCGGTACGCGTCTATGCCGCGCACAGTGAGGCCTACGTCAAGCATCTGCGGACCGCTCGTGGGCGCCAAGAGGTTGACCTCATCGTTGAACGAGCGGACGGCAGCGTCGTCGCGATCGAGGTAAAGCTGACCCGGAACGTGTCAGGCGACGACGCCAAACACCTGACGTGGTTGAAGCACAAACTCGGAGACCGCCTGCTTGACCAAGTCATCATCACCACCGGCCCAGAGGCATACCGCCGCGAAGACGGAATCGCCATCGTCCCACTCGCACTACTGGGGCCGTGACGACGACCGGTGACTGGTGACGACGTGTGACCGAGCGGGTCCTGCTTGAGCGGGTCTTGGGACAACCTAGCGACGCGGCTCAGCCTTGCCTTCGTGCCTCGCGGGTACGGTGGCGGTCGACTGTCAGGCGGCCGTCGGGCCCGATCGCAAGGATGGCAATACGAGCGTGAGTCCACGTTGATGGGGCGCGCGATGCTGGGCGGATGGAAACTCGGTGATCGTCGTTGTTGACAGCTGCGCGGAAAAGTGATATCAGTTAGCTATTACTTTGTCGAAGACGTCCCGAGGAGGCATACCTATGAATGCACCCAACAACACCACCCTTCCGAAACGTCTGCGCACGTGGTGGGCATCTCCACCGCGATCCGGCATGCGACGCCTGATCGCGCCACCCGTGTACCGCCGCGCCCGCGCCTTTGGGTTCGCGTGCTTTGCCGGTGGCAGTGTCCAGGCGGCCGCTGGCATCATCTGCGTCTCGTACAGCGCCCACGGGTGGGCCGCCTTCTTCCTCGCGCTTGCGGCGCTGAATTTCGCGGGCGGCTGCTGGTACCTCACTATCGCTCGCTCCGCGGCTGCCCGAGCCTGAGCCCAGATGCGAAGTGACGGTCGCGGAGATGACTGCTGGCCATCGTTGTCCGGCAGATCGTGGTCCGCGCCCGAACGCTCGATCCACATTCGGCAAGCGGCGTCGGATCCGTACTCTGCGCGACGAACGCCCGTAAGGAATCTTGAGATGGCACTCCAGGAGGAGGAATCATGACCCAGGACATCGAGCAAGACCGCCAGCCCGAGGCGACTCCGGTCGGGCACTCAGGGACCCGCGTCGTCATCCAGGAACGCCCCGCCTGGGCGGTCAGCGGCTGGTTCGGCGTGCTCGTTGGCGCCGCCTGCATCGCCGGCACAATCTTGCTCGCCCACGGCTCGACCACGCCGATCTCAGTCGTGCTCGGGATCGTCGCAGCGCTGGTCTTCTCGTCGCTGATCATCGTGCAGCCAGGCCATACCAAGGTCGTGCGTTTCTTCGGCAGCTATGTCGGAACGGTGCGTCGCACCGGCCTGTCGTGGATCCTGCCGCTGGCGGATCGCAAGAGCCTCAGCATCCGGGTCAGGAACTTCGAGACCAACCACCTGAAGGTCAATGACGCGGACGGCAACCCGGTCGAGATCGCCGCGATCGTCGTCTGGCAGGTGGCCGACACCTCGCGGGCGTCATACGCCGTCGATGACTACGTCAACTTCGTCGAGGTCCAGGCCGAGTCGGCATTGCGTCACGTCGCGACCACCCATCCCTACGACAACCCAGCGGATGAGGGAACCTCGTTGCGCGGCAACGTCGACCTTGTCGCTGCGGAGCTCGCCCAGGAGGTCGCCCAGCGGGTCACGATCGCCGGGGTGGAGATCGTTGAGGTCCGTATCAGCCATCTCGCCTACTCCCCGGAGATCGCGCAGGCGATGCTGCGCCGCCAGCAGGCCAGTGCCGTCGTCGCCGCGCGCTCGCGGATTGTCGAGGGCTCAGTGGGGATGGTCGAGATGGCCCTTGCCCGCCTCGAGGAGCACGGTGTCGTCGAGCTCGACGAGGAGCGCAAAGCGGCGATGGTGAGCAACCTGCTGGTCGTCCTCTGCGCTGACCAACCGGCCTCCCCGGTGGTCAACGCCGGCACGCTCTATACGTGAGCCGTGAGCGCAAGCAGGTGCTGCTGCGCATCGACCCAGCAGTGCACGACGCCCTGGCGCGGTGGGCCAATGACGAGTTCCGCAGCCTCAATGCCCAGATCGAGATGCTGCTCCGACACGCCCTGGACGACGCCGGCCGGATGCCCCGACAAGCAGGGCCTATGCCCAGGCGCGGCCGACCTCCAACCCGCAGCCGCTGACAGAGCAACGCCGGCGGGAGGATGTCTGAGGACGCGCCGCCACGCCGCTCCCGTTCGCCTTCGGGCCGGATGCGAGTGCCCAAGCGGTCGCGCCTCGACTCAGGCCATTGCTCGAGCGCGGCAACGAGCGCGTCCTGGGCCAGATCCTCCGCCACCGCCACATCGCGCACCCTGCGAGTCAGCCCGGCTATCAACCGGGCCGACTCGATCCGCCAGACGGCGTCGATCGCACGATGGGTGACCGACGGGCTTACGCGCCTAATTCTGGGCCGTCTGCTCGCGCAGTCGCTCGTTAGCCTCGCGCAGCTCCGGCGTTAGCTGCTCGGCGAAGTCGTTGGCCTCGAAGATCTGGCGCAGCTCGATCTCGACACCGCCGTCGAAGGGCGCACGCTTGAGCCACTCGATCGCCTCGTCGCGCGACGCGCACTCCCAGACCCAATAGCCCGCGACGAGCTCCTTGGCCTCGGTGAACGGACCGTCGATGACGGTGCGCTCGCTGCCGCTGAAGCGAACCTTTGCGCCCCTCGAGGTCGGGTGCAGGCCCTCGCCGGCCAGCATCACGCCCGACTTGACCAGCTCTTCGTTGTACTTCGTCATCGCCCCCAGAATCTCGATGCTGGGCATCTCGCCCGCCTCAGACGCGGGGCTCCCGGGGACCAGAACCATGAAACGCATTGGTGTCTCCTTGTCGTGAATCGTGGTTTCTACCCGCACGTCGGACGAGACCGGCCGAAATCGACACGCCGGCAAATTTCTTTTGCTCGACGTCCGCCGCCGGGCCGGGCTAGGTGCCGGGCGTGCACGAGCCGGCGCGGCCAACTCTCTTTGCTTCCGGCGTGACAGAGCCTCCGACCAAGGGCCGCGTCCACGCTCGCTCAGGACGAGTTGCGAGCGTCTGGTGGGCCTCGCTGCTCACTCCTGCTCTGGTCGAAACAGCAGGAGCGTCCTGAGACCGCCGCTCGCTCCCGGTCCCGCCCACGAAAGGTAACCCTGGGTCGCGCGTGACTGTCACTGCGGCGCTCAGAGTTAGGGCGTCCGCCTAGGGCTCGTCGTCGGGCTCGAGCTCGCGGAGGTATTCGCGGAATTCATCCTCGGTGGCCGTGCGACCGGGGAGGTCTGGAAAGACGGACGGGTAGTCGGCGTCGGGCGTGCGTGGCTGGGGCGGGGCGGCGAGTGGGTTTGTCGCGCCGCATCTCCCACAATAGTCTTCATTTGCAGGCATTTCGAGAGCCGGAGAGGGGACTCGAACCCCTGACCTATCGCTTACAAGGCGATTGCTCTACCAGCTGAGCTACTCCGGCAGCGTGCTGCGAGAAACGTTTGTCCCGAGCCGCGCAAGGCTAACGCGTGGCCGTACATCACCATGCGCTCGCCAGGCTCCATGCCAGCAATGCGGCCGTCTAGACCGACGAAGAGGGCTAAACGAGCCGGGACGCTGTAGCTCATCGCCGACCGCGCTTGCCGCGTGCGCTGGTGGGCAGCGTGCAAGAGCCAAGTCCCGGGGACGGATGCCGGAAAGGTGGAACCCGAGTTGTTGGGGTGAATACCGCAGCGCGCTGCGAGTCGCGCAGAAGCACCACGGCGGCCGCCGTTATCCCACGTCAGTGGTCTGGGGTAATGCGTGGTCAGGCGCATCGGCTGTGGCCTGGCGTAACGCCGCCCGCCTGTGTGGGTATCCACCGTGTGGCGAGGTATCCCACGAACATGCCGGCGCCGACCGGATATGACCCGGCCGGATTTCATGTGCGGGCGCTTGACCGCGGTGTCAACCGAGGGCTCTACTGGCTTGGCCGAGGGATCGTCCAGCCGGTCCTACACGTCTACTTCCGCATGCGTCGCAGCGGCATGCAGCACGTGCCAAAGCACGGGCCGGTGATCTTTGCTGCCAACCACCGCAGTTTTCTCGACCCGGTCGTCGTCGCCACGCTCACGCGTCGGCCCGTGTACTTCGTCGGGAAGAAAGAGCTTTTCCTGAACCCAGTCGTGGGTTGGCTGCTAAACCGCCTTGGTGCGTTTCCGATCGACCGCGGCGCCGGCGACCATCAGGCGATGGACACGGCGCGACGCATCCTCGAGCGCGGTGATTGCATGGTCATGTTCCCCGAGGGCACTCGCACGCGCCCCGGTCCGCTCGGGACGCCGCACCGCGGCGTGGGGCGTCTCGCGCTGCAAACCGGGGCGCCGGTCGTGCCCGTAGCCGTGTTCGGGACCGAGGCCGTGCGTCGCGGCTGGCGCATCCGCCCGCATCGCATCAGTGTCCGGTGCGGCCCTCCGCTGCATTTCCCGCGTGTTGAAAATCCATCGATGACGAGCGCTGGCGCGGTAACCGAACGGATTTGGTCGTGCGTCGTGTTGCAGTGGGACTGGCTGGGAGGCGCGATGCCCGAGCGGCCGCCGATCGGTGGGCCCGCCGCCAAGCTGCGGGCGCACGTCGCCTGATCGGGTCGGGGTAGTCTGGATGCGTGGGCGAGCTGCCGAAGAGCAAAGCCGAGCTCGACGCGGAGTTCTCGGAGCTGTACCGGGCGCACCTACGCGACGTCTACAGCTACGCCTACTACCGGGTCGGCAACCATCACGACGCCGAGGATCTGACCGAGCAGACGTTCCTGCAGGCCTACCGCCACTTCGAGCGTGCCCAGCGCGAGTCCGATGGCCGGCCGCTGCGGCCCTGGCTGATCCGTATCGCGCACAACCTCGCGGCGAATCACTACCGCTATCGCTCGCGCCGGCCGCAGACGCCATTGGACGAGAGCGGGCCGATCGCGGCGGTGCACTCGACGGAGGAGCTCGTGGCTGGTCGCGACGAGCTCGCGCGGGTGCTCGAGGGCGTCAAGCAGCTTCCCGACGACCGGCGCGAGGCGCTGATCATGCGCTTTGCGCTCGGCATGGACAACCGCGAGATCGCGCGAGCGCTCGGACGCAGCGACGGTGCGACGAAGGTGCTGATCCATCGCGCGATCAAGCAACTCGAAGGAGTGGTCACGATGGCTGAGGCACGCGGATGAGTGCCAGGAGCAACGGCGGAGCGGTGCACGACGTGGACGCGGGCGTCGAGCCGCTGCTGCGGCGAGCGCTGGCGCCGGTCGAACCGCCGGCGGATCTCTCGACGCGGGTGACGCAGAAGCTACAGAGCATCAGCGAGCTCGCCGCCGAGGAGCTCGAAGGCTGGGAGCTTGCGGCAATGCGCGATCCGCGCAACTGGGTGCGCCCTGCCGCCGCGGTTCTCGGCGGAGCGGCAGCCGGCATCGGGCTCGTGTTGCTGCGCCTGCACCAACGCCACCGCGATAGCGAGCACGCTGGCGTGCGCAACGCGGCGGAGCGTGTCGCGAGCAGCGCACGCAAGCTCTTTACGCCGCGCTGAGCCGCTGGGCGCCGACCACGCTCCCTGGTAGCGTCCGGCGGGGCCGATGGCGACCTGCTACCGACATCCGTCACGCGAGACCGGCGTGTCGTGCTCCAATTGCGGGCGCCCGATCTGTCCGGACTGCATGACCACGACACCGGTCGGCATGCGCTGTCCGGAGTGCTCGCAGGCGCGCACCACGGTCAAGACGATGCGCTCGATCAGCGCCGGCCATGGCTGGGAAGCGACACAGGCGCTGATCGCGATCAACGTGGTCGCGTTCCTCGCCGAAGGCTCCTCGGCGTTCACGCTCAGCGGGCAGCCCGTCAGCTCAAAGCTCGTCGGCGACGGCTTGCTCTATGCCTCGTACATCAGCATCAACCACGACTACTACCGCCTTCTCACCTCGGCGTTCCTGCACGAGAACTTCCTCCACATCGCCTTCAACATGTACCTGCTCTACGTGCTCGGACGGATGCTCGAGCCGGCGATCGGCCACCTGCGATTTCTCACGATCTACTTCGTCGCGCTGTTTGCGGGCTCACTCGGCGTCTTGGTGGTTACGCCCCACCAGGCGTCGCTGGGCGCGTCGGGCGCCATCTTCGGCCTGCTCGGCGCCGCCTACTTCGAGATGCGCCGACGCGGGATCGATCCGGTGCGATCGGGAATCGTCCCGACGATCCTGCTCAACCTGGTCATCAGCTTCACGATCCCGAACATCTCGATCGGCGATCACATTGGCGGGTTGATCGGCGGGGCGGTGGCGATACTCGCCTTCCATGCCGCCGATCGGCGGCGCGCACCGGCGCTCGCCTACGCTGCCTGCGCGGTGATCGCCGTCGCATCGATCGCCGGAGCGATCGCTCTGGCGTCCTCGATCACCGCCTCCTAGAGGACTCGTGCGTGACCGCGATAAGCTCGTCGCCCAGATCGAGCGCGTAGGAGAGCTCGGTCGCCCCAGGCACGAGTCGACAATTCGCAACAGGACACCGTATGGAACGCCTCTCCGATAGCGAGATCGACGCACGCCTGTTCGCCCTCTCGGGCACGAGCGCCAGCGCGCGGACGTGGAAGCGCGCCGGCCAGGCGATCACGCGGGACTTCGAGCGTCAGAACTTCAGCGCGGCGATCGACTTCGTCAACGCCGTAGCAGCGCTGGCCGAGGAAGCCAACCATCACCCGGACATCGCGCTCCACGACTACAACCACATCCGGGTCACGCTCTCGACACACTCCGCCGGTGGCCTGACCGAGCGCGACTTCGCGCTCGCCCGCGCAATCGACGCATTGTCGTGAAGCGCAAACGCCGCGCCGGCCGCGCCACCCCAAAGTCTGCGGCGCCGCCGATCGCGCGCGCTGGGCGAGGACCCGCGCGCCTGCTAGCGTTGGCCGCGCCAGAACACGATGAAAGACGACCCCCCCCGAAGTAGCCTCGGGCGCTCCGGCGACCCGAGGGGATTCTCTCAGTGAACTGGCTGCTGCTCCTTGCCGCCGCAGTGCTGATCGTGCTAAACGCGTTCTTCGTCGTCGCGGAGTACGCGCTGGTGCGCTCGCGGCACTCGCGTCTCGAGCTGGCGGTCGAGCAGGGTCGGCGTGGAGCCAAGCTCGCGCTGCGCCAGCTCGATCACATCAACGAATACATCTCGACCTGCCAGGTCGGCAACACGATGGCCTCGATCGGTATCGGCGCGGTCGGCGAGTCGGCCTTGTCGCACCTGCTCGATCATCCGTTCGGGAGCGTGGTTGCACACGGCGTGGCGATCGTGCTCGGGGCGGTCGTGGCCTATCTGCTGATCACCAGCGCCCAGATCACCGCCGGCGAGATGGTGCCGAAGCTCTATGCGATCGATCGTGCGGAGACGGTCGCTCGCCGGATCGCGCGTCCGTTGCAGTGGTTTCGCATCCTCTTCCATCCGTTCATCGTCGTCCTCAGCGTGGCGTCCAATGCGATGCTCAGCGCGCTAGGCGTTGACCCGGAGCGCCGCGTTTCGCGCGGCGGGTCGGCAGACGACCTCAAGCGGCTGATCCGCGACTCCGAGGCGGGCGGGCTGCTCGAATCGGGTGAGGCGACGATGCTCTCCGGTGTCTTTCATCTGCACGAGCAGGAGGCGCGCCAGGTGATGACACCGATCCCGGCGGTCGTCACGGTCGACATCTCCGACGACGTGCAGACGGCGCTGCGGCGTTGCATCAGCTCGGGGCACACGCGGCTGCTTGTCACTGAGGATGAGAACCAGGACCGCATCCGCGGGATCGTCCACGCCAACTCACTGGCGCGGCGGCTGATGGACGACGGGCCGCACGGCTCGATCGAGGCGCTCGTGCGCGATGCGCCGATCGTGCCCGAGACCAAGCCGCTCGACGACCTGCTCGCCGATCTGCAGCGCGAGCGGGCCGCGCTGGCGGTGGTTGCCGATGAGTACGGCCGCGTCGCCGGCATCATCACCGTCGAGGACATCATCGAGGAGGTGGTCGGGGAGATCACCGACGAAACCGACCCCGCCGCGAGCGACATCCGCCAGCTTCCTGGCGGTGACTGGTACGTCGGCGGCCACGTGCCGATTGCCGACCTTGCCGACCACGGGCTCACGCTGCCGGCCGACAGCGAGGCCTACAACTCGGTGGGCGGGCTCGTCTTCAGCGACCTCGGGCGGTTGCCCAAGCGCGGCGACACGGTGCAGGCCAACGGCTACGAGCTGCGCGTCGAATCGGTCCGCGAGAACCGAATCGTCGCCGTGCGGATCCGCGAGCGGAGCAAGCCGGAGCCGCCGCCTGAGCCGCCGTCTGAGGAGTCGGCCTAGAACGCACCAGCGCCCCGTTGGGGACGGGGCGCTGGTGAGATCAGGGAGGAGGTGCTATGCGCGATATGCGTCGCAAACGTGAGTATGCACGCCAACTCTCAAGCGCGGCTTAATCTTTGCACAACATTTCATTTAGCGTCGCCTCGGGCGTTCCGTCGTCGTGAGAGACTTTCGCGCCCGCGTTCGCTCTCAGCTCTGCCAGCGAAAGCCCGTAGCTGAGGGACTCGGCGTGAGCGGGCTGCCGGGCAGCCCGGCGGGCAGCGGGACCATGTTGTAGACCGCGGGGGCGACGTCGTTAGGGGTGTCGGGGTGAAAGAGCGCCGCGAGGTACTCGATCTGGCCGCGGCCAACGCCGAGCTCGGTCTGGCCGCCGCCGTAGTTACCGATCTGCTCCTCGGCGCAGTAGTCGTAAAGGTCGAGCAGCTCCCGCAGGCTGCCCAGTCGCGAGGGCTTCACGTTGAGCATTTGCGGTGGGAAGGCGAGCGCGCGAACGTCCGCGACAGTGTGGATCGGCGCGTCCCAGGTGATCCGCTCGTGGTGTGCTGCGAGCAGCGGCTCGGTCTCGGCGTTCAGCGTGGGATCTTCGATCCAGGCGCTCGGAAAGCCGTCGAGCACGCGCTCGTAGAGCGCGGGATCGGCCGTATTCTCAACGACGCTGCCGACGTAGAAGCCTTTGAGATCGGCGATCGCGACGACGCCCAGCGCGGCAAGGCGGGCGATTAGCGCCTCGTCCCAATCTCGCGTCGGGTCGAGCTTGAACTGCAGGTCGGGGTGCTGGGCGAGCCGGCGTTCGATCGGCTCGAGCGTCGGCGGATCAGGCAGGCGCAGCGAGGAGACGAAGCGCAGCGGCGCGAGCTCGCGGCCGAGCACCGCGTGGAGCGGCGCGCCGGCCTGGTTCAGCGCGAGGTCGAGCGCCGCGGATTCGAAAGCCCAGTTTCGGTAGCGGCGGAAAACCTCAGAGCTCGGGGGCTGGGGGAAGAGGTCGAGTGTGCCCAGGTGAGCGGCAAACGAGTCGAGCGTCCAGCGCCCGCTGAGCGGCAGGATCGCGCCGGCCGCGTGGAGCGCGTCATGGTCGCCGCCGGCGTAGGTGACGTCTTCGCCGAGGCCCTCGTGTCCGCCGCCGCGCAGATGGACCACGGTCGTCGAGCGGACGAAATCTCCGCCGAGCTCGACGTCCAGCCGCTCGAGCTCGTAATCGTCGAGCACCAGCTCGAGTCCTGCGAGGAGCTGCCACGTGCTCAAGGCGTTTCGCTCGCTCCCTCGAGCTGGGCGACGAGCTCGTCGAGGCGCAGGGCCTCGACCTCACCGCCGACGGCGGCGAGCTCGGCTGCGCACAGCTCGATCAGCGAGCGACCTTCGCGGACCAGCTCGAGGGTCTCGCGCAGCCCGGCCTCGCCGGAGTCCAGCCGTCGCACGATCTCCTCAATACGCGCCGCAGCGGTTTCGTAGTCCGGGACGTCGCTTGTCATTTGCCTGTGATCCTTGCGCCGACGCGGCCGTCGGCGAAGCGCAAAGTGACCTCGCGCTGCGCCCGCGCCGCCGCGGCGGTCGTCAGCGGCTCTGAATCGGCATCCTCGACGAGGGCGTAGCCGCGTCGAAGCGTGCGTTCCGGATCGTGGGCCGCGAGGGCGAGGCGCAGGCGCTCGAGCTCGGCCGGACGGCGCACGCGCAAGTCGCGCAGGGCGCTGTCACGTTGGCGGACGAGCTGGCTGGTCTCGAGTCTGAGGTGCTCGTGCTTTCGGGCGAGCTGGCGGCGGGCCGAGGCGCGCAGCTCGCGGGCGCGTTGGCGCAGCGCCACCCGGTGGCGCGCAACATGTTCGGCTGGCGCACGCGAGAGCGCGACCAGCGCGCGGGCACGCACGAGCACCGCCCGCCGGCCATGCATGCTCATCCGGCGCGCCGCACCGGTGAGGCCAGTTCGTGCCGCGAGGCAGTCGAGCGGCACGGCGACCTCGGCGGCGTGCGTTGGGGTCGAGCAGCTCTCCGCCGCGACCTCGTCGAGCAGCGTACGGTCGGTGTGGTGTCCGATCGAGGCAATCACGGGCACGGCGAGCAGCGCGACGGTGCGGCAGAGGACCTCGTCAGAGAATGCGAGGAGGTCGGTTAGCGAGCCCCCGCCACGCGTGACGACGATCACGTCGACGACACCAGAACCCGCGAGGTCACGCAGCGCCTGCGCGATCCCCGGTGCGGCGTGGCGGTCCTGCACCGGCGCGTAAGCCCAGACGATTCGGCCATGCCAGCCGCGCCGTTCGAGCGCGGCGAGCAGGTCCTCGCCGGCCTTCCCGGTCTCGCCACAGACGACACCGATCGTTCGCGGCAGCAACGGACGGCGCAGCCCGCGCTGGCGATCGAGTAGTCCGTCGGCGGCGAGCGCACGCCGGCGATGCTCGATCTGGGCCAGCAGGTCGCCCTCGCCGGCGATCCGCAGCTCGGCGACGGAGAAGCTGAACGACGGCGACGCGCTCGCGCTCCCCGGGTAGTAATCGCAGCCGCCGGCGACCACGACCTCGACACCGTCCGCGAGCGACTGCGTGATCGCGCCGAGCCGCTCCCAATCGTTGCGCCACATCGCGCAAGGCAGTGCGCCCTCGGCATCGCGAAGCTCGAAGTAGGCGCGGGTCCTAGTAGGCGCGCGCAGGTTTGCTATCTCGCCAGTCAACTGGACCTGGGCAAAAGCGCGCAGCCGCTCACGCAGGCGCGTTGCGTAGCGTCCGACCGCGTAGGGGCCGGGCAGATTCGACCCCGGGAGGCCGGCATCGTCGCCGAGCGGCTGGGCGGCAGATGTTGGCGGTTGTGTCAGGCCAACGAGCCTACCGACTGGTGGCGCCTGAAATCGGTCCGCGTTGCGTGCACTGGCGATGTCTCAACCTAAAGCAGAGCTCTAGAGTCTGCCCGGCCTAGGATCACCGGCTCGCGCCGCAAACGTCAGCGAGACCGGCCGCGCTCCGCTCCGGTCTAGTCGCGCAGCGAGGCCAGCGCGCGTTGACCGTCTTGGGCGCCGACGCCCCGCGTCTCGCCGTCGATGGCCAGCTCGTCGAGACGGCGGATCTCCTGCTCGCCGAGAATCCGCGCTGGATCGTCCTCGGCCAGCGGCGCGATCAGCTTGGCGATGCGCGCGCCCAACTGCAGCGCGAAGTGCGGCGTCGAGGCGCCCATCAGCTGGCGGACATCGTCGACCGTGACGTCGTGGTCCGGGGCGATTCGCTCTGGCGACTCGGCTTCGCTCATGTCGGTTCTTCAGCGCCCGCGTGCACCCTTAAACGGCGCACGACACTGGCGGCAGGGCAGTGTAGCGACGGAGCGGACAAGCTCGCGCCGTGAAGGGCGCTTGTCAGGCCGGCGTTTTGCAAGATTTTATGCACGGCGACAGGGGCCGCGACGGGCTACCGACGTTTGAGGGGAACCTCGGCGAGGGGGCGAGGATCAGTTGGACCATCGGATCGGCGTGGCGCACGGCTTGCGCTCCGGCCCGCCGGCGGCGCTCACTCAAACCCCACACGACCCTCTCAACCCTCACACGACCCTTACCCAACTTCCGTGCGCCTGCGACACATCCCACCCACCGCCATCCTCGCCTTACTCGCGCTGTCGGCGCCCGCTGGGTTCGCCCAAAGCATCGCGTCCGTCGCGACGGCGTCAATGGCAGCAGATCACCCCACGGAGCTCGACGGCGGCGCGGTGTCGGCCTCCGGCGCGCTGTCGGCCTCGTCGTCCGCCGCTCCCGTGGAGTTCGACGGCGGCGCGATGTACGTCGGGGTCGCCCCGAGCGGGACATCCGAGACCGCCGGGCGAGGCGGCGCGTCCGGCACCGGCGCCACGGGCGGCGGCACCGCTCCCACGCCTCGAACCGGCACGACCGCTACAACCGGCGCCACCGCTCCGACCGCAGCTACCACACCAACCAGCACCGCCGCCGGTCCGACGCCCCTTGGGCCGGCGCTGACGACCACTGTCCCCGGTACAAGCGCGACGATCCTCGCCGACGGCTACGCGGCGGCGCCGGCGAGCGCGCCCGCGCCCGTGCAAGAGGCGATCTGGGCGGGCAATCAACTGATCGGCCTTCCCTACATCTACGGCGGCGGCCACGCGAGCTTCATCGCGGCCGGCTACGACTGCTCCGGGGCGGTGTCCTACGCCCTCCATGGCGGCAACCTGCTGGCGGCCCCGCTCGACTCGACGCAGTTCATGACCTGGGGTCTCCCCGGTCTCGGTGCCTGGATGACGGTCTATGGGAACCCTGCGCACGCCTTCCTCGAAATCGCCGGAATCCGCCTCGATACGAGCACCGCGGGCGATCCCGGTGGCCTCAGCGGCCCGCGCTGGCGACCGCTGCTCAGCTCGACTGCCGGCTTCGTCGCGACGCACCCAGCCGGCTACTGAGCTGCGACTAACTGTCGGCGTCGGTGGTCGGCTACGCTTGGCGGTGAACCCGCGAAGGAGGACGTAATGCCGGGCATGACAGGCCGCATGTCGACGATCGTCAAGGCCAAGGTTTCGAAGCTGCTCGATCGCGCCGAGGATCCCGCTGAGACCCTCGACTACAGCTACACCAAGCAACTCGAGCTGCTGCAAAACGTCAAGAAAGGCATCGCCGACATCGTCACGTCCAAGAAGCGCCTGCAGATGCAGGAGGCGTCGATGCAGCAGCAGGTCGTCAAGCTCGACACGCAGGCTCGCCAGGCGCTCGCGGCGAACCGCGAAGACCTCGCACGGGTTGCGCTCGATCGCAAGCAGACCGTGCAGACCGAGCTGCAGGGGCTCGATCAGCAGATCGCCGACCTCGAATCCCAGCAGCAGAAGCTGATCGACTCCGAAGCTGCGATGCGCGCCAAGCTCGAGGCGTTCCGCACGAAGAAGGAAGTCATCAAGGCCCAGTACTCGGCCGCGGAGGCCCAGGTGCGGATCTCCGAGGCGGCGACCGGCGTCGGTGAGCAGATGGCCGACGTCGGCCTCGCGATGCAGCGCGCGCTCGACAAGACCGAGAACATGAAGGCGCGAGCCTCAGCCGTGGACGAGCTCGAGGCGACCGGCACCTTCACGGACCTCACGCAGATCGGCTCGGGCAAGGACGACATCGATCGCCAGCTGGAGGCGATCGGCGCCGGTGGCGCGGTCGATGACGAGCTGGCAAAGATGAAGGCCGAGCTTGCCGCCGGCGCTGGCGGCCAAGCGGCGCTCGCGGCACCGCCCGCGGCCACCGCGCCAGATGCCGTGCCGGCGGACGCCACCGAGGAAGAAGCCCAAGCTCCAGAGGCCGAGCCCGCGGACGCCGCGCCGGTCGACGATGGCGGCGCCGAGAAGTGATCGTCCGCATCTTTGGCGAGGGGCAGTACCGCCTACCGGGTGATTCGGATGCCCGCCTGGAAGAGCTCGATCAGGCCTACGTGAACGCGGTCGAGGCGGACGATGAAGCAGCGTTTGCGGCGACCTTCCAGGCGCTGCTCGAATACGTGCGCTCGAGCGGCGAGCGTCTCGCCGACGACGAGCTCGAGCCCTCGGACGTGATGCTGCCGCCGGCGGACACCTCGCTCGAGGAGGCTCGCACCGAGTTCAGCGGCGAGGGCCTGATCCCGGAGTAGCCTCGCGGGCAGCGCCGACGTGCTCGGCGGCCGCCAGCCGGTAGAGCACATGGCGGCGCAGCGGATGGTCGGGCTCGAGCAGCGGGTGATCGAAGTCCCCGGAGTGGTCGCGGTGCATGCCGAGGCGCCGCATCACCGCAGCCGAGCGTGTGTTCGACACGGCGGTGAACGAGACAATCTCCGCGAGCCTGGCCGGGCCGAAGCCGTGGCTGAGCGCCGCCCGCGCAGCCTCCGTCGCGTAGCCGTGGCCCCAGGCCGGTTCCACCAGCCGCCAGCCGACCTCGACAGCCGGTGTGAAGTCCGCTGCGAAGGGCACGACGGACAGGCCGGTGAAGCCGATGAAGGCGCCGCTGCCGGCCAGCTCCAACGCCCAAATGCCAAAGCCGTTGCGCTCAAAGCCGGCCTCGATCTGCTCGAGCATGAAGGCGCTCTCGGCCCGCGACAGCGGCGCCGGGAAGTGCTCCATGACGTGCGGGTCGGCGTTGAGTGCCGCGAACTCGGCGGTGTCGCCGACGCGCCAGCGCCGCAGCCGCAGTCGCTCGGTCGTCAGCTCCACTCTCGCGCCGAGCTCGCTCGCCATAGGGGAATGATCACAAACCGCGAACCTCGCACCAGCGGATGGCACGGCGACGCCGCCGGCGACGGGCGCCCGGCCCGACCGCGATAATCGCCGGACGATGGCCTCCACCCAAACCCTCTCGCGCATCTACCCGCTCGGGAGCCGCGTCAACGAGCTCGGCCACCTCGAGCTCGGCGGCTGCGATGCGATCGAGCTCGCCGAGCGCTTCGGGACCCCCGCCTACATCGTCGCCGAGGACGACCTGCGCGCGCGCGCGCGAGCCTTCGTCGCCGCGTTCGAGGCCGCCGGCCAAACCGACTTCGAGGTCGTGTTCGCCTCCAAGGCGTTCCCCGCGACCGCGGTGATGCGCCTCTTCGCACAGGAGGGCCTCGGCTGCGATGTGGCCTCCGCGGGAGAGCTTCACCTGGCTTTGCGGGGCGGCTTCAGTCCGCGCAAGCTCGTTCTTCACGGCAATGCGCGCGATGACGGCGAGTTTCAGCAGGCGCTTGACGCCGGCGTCGGGCTGATCGCGGTTGATGGCTTCGACGACATTGACCGTCTCGAACGGCTCGTTGCCGGCCGTCGCGAGCGCCAGGCGGTGCTGCTGCGCGTCACGCCGGGCGTTCGCGGCGAGACCCACGAAAAGATCTCGACCGGTCAAGCCGATTCCAAGTTCGGCGTCTCGGTCGCCCAGGCGCCCGCGGCGATCGCGCGTCTGCAGTCAATCGACGCTCTCGAGCTGCGCGGCCTGCACATGCACATCGGCTCGAACCTCTTCTCGATCGAACCGTTCCGCGCAGCGATCGCTGCGATCTCCAAGCTCGGCGACTTCCCGGTCTATGACATCGGCGGCGGCCTCGGCGTCGCCTACACCGCCGAGCAGGAGCCGTTCGCAATCGAGGACTTTGTCGCCGAGGTTGTGAGCGCCGCCGAAGAGCTGCTGGGCTCCGGCAAGCGGCTGATGATCGAGCCGGGGCGCGCGCTCGTCGCCAACGGCGGCGTCACGCTCTATCGCGTCATCTCTGTCAAGGACAACGTCTCGCGCTGGGTCGCGGTCGACGGCGGAATGTCCGACAACCTCCGCCCGATGCTCTACGGCGCACGCTACGAAGCCCACGTCGCCGACCGGCTCATCCGTTCGGGTAGCGGCGGCGGATCGACGCGCGTCCACCTTGTCGGCAAGCACTGCGAGTCGGGCGATGTGATCATCAAGGACGTGCTGCTCGACGCCCCCCAGGTCGGCGACATCGTCGTCGTGCCGGTGACCGGCGCCTACGGCCACGCGATGGCCAACAACTACAACGGCGTGCCTCGCCCGCCGGTGATCTTCGCGAAGGACGGCGAAGCCCACGTCGTCGTCCGGCGCGAGACGCTCGACGACCTGCACGCGCGCGACGTCTAGAGGTGTCGGAATGAGCGTGCTGCAGATCGGCTTGCTCGGGCACGGGACCGTGGGCAGCGCCTTCGAGACGCTGCTTGCCGAGCGCGCGCAACGCGTCGAAGAGCTCACCGGCCGCCGCCCCGAGATCTCCGGCATCCTCACCCGCAGTGCCGGCGACTTCGAGCAGATCCTCGAAGGCTCCGATCTGATCGTCGAGCTGATCAACGGCGTCGACGACGCCCACCGCTATGTGCGTCAGGCGATCGAAGCGGGCCGCGACGTCGTCACCGCCAACAAGCAACTCCTCTCCCGCCACGGCGAGGAACTCTGGGAGCTCGCCCGCCAGCGCGGCGTGCACCTCGGATTCGAAGCCGCGGTGGCCGGCGTCATTCCCGTGATCCGCGTGCTGCGCGAGTCGCTCGCGGCGACCGAGATCGAGCGCGTCCACGGGATCGTCAACGGCACGACCAACCTGATCCTCTCGGAGATGACGCGCACCAGCTGTAGCTACGAGGTCGCGCTGGCCGAAGCGCAGCGGCTCGGATTCGCCGAAAGCAACCCCTCCGACGACGTCGGTGGCGCCGACGCGGCGGCGAAGATGGCGATCCTCGCGCGGCTTGCTTTCGATGTGCCGGTACGCATCGGCGACGTCCGCTACGAGGGCATCGAGCAGATCACCGCCGACGACATCGCCTATGCCGGCGAGCTCGGCCTCGTGCTCAAGCTGATCGGCACCGCCGAGCGCCTCGCCGAGGGGATCTCCGTGCGCGTGCATCCCGCGTTCCTCAACGCCGCACATCCGCTGGCCTCGGTCAACGGCTCGTTCAACGCTGTCACCGTCGAGTCGGCGGCGATCACAGAGATCACGATGTCGGGCCCGGGAGCCGGCGGCATCCAGACCGCGAGTGCGGTGCTCGGCGACGTCGTCGCGGCGGTATCACCGGCACGCGCGCGCGGTCAAACGCTGGTCGGACCGGTGAGCGCAGCGGTGGCGTTGCCGATCGTCGCCGACGTGCCCTCCGCGTTCTACCTACACGTGGAGGTCGCCGACCGCCCCGGGGTGCTGGCAGCGATCGCTCAGAAGATCGGCGAGCAGGGCGCGTCGATCAAATCGGTCGTCCAGCGCGGGCTCGGCGAGAACGCGCAGCTCGTGATGGTGATCCACCCGCTACTCGAATCGCGCCTCGCGCAGGCGGTCGAAGAGATCGGCGAGTTCGACTTCATCCGCTCACCCCCGCGCGCGATCCGCGTAATCGACGAGGAGTTCGAGTGAGCGGCACAAAGGAAGCGAACGCTCCGAACAGTCGAGTTCGAGGACCCCGCGGCGATGCCTGAGCCGCGCACGATTGGCCTGATCGAGCGCTTCCGCGACCAGCTCCCGTTCGCCGACGGCGATCCGATCGTGACGCTAGGCGAGGGCTCGACACCGCTGGTCCTGGCCGAGCGCCTCTCCGAGCGCGTCGGTGCCGAGGTCCACCTCAAGCTCGAAGGTCTCAACCCGACCGGCTCGTTCAAGGACCGCGGCATGACCTGTGCGGTCTCGGCCGCGCTACGCGAGGGGGCCGCGGCAGTGATCTGCGCCTCGACCGGCAACACCGCGGCGAGCGCCGCGGCCTATGCGGCCAAGGCGGGAATCCGCGGCGCCGTGATCGTCCCCGATGGCAAGATCGCCACCGGCAAGCTCGCCCAGGCGCTGATGCACGGCGCCCGCGTGATCGCCTTGCGCGGCAATTTCGACAAGGCGCTCGAGCTCGTCCGGGCGCTCGCCGAGCGTCATCCGATCGCGCTCGTCAACTCCGTCAACGAGTTTCGCTTGCAAGGGCAGAAGACCGCGGCGTTCGAGGTGCTCGACGACCTCGACGGGCGCCTGGATGCGCTCTGCATCCCGGTCGGCAACGCCGGCAACATCACGGCTTACTGGAAGGGCTTCGTCGAGGCCGGCGCCGCCCCACGAATGCTCGGCTTCCAGGCGGAGGGTGCCGCACCACTGGTCCACGGCGCCGTGGTCGCCGAGCCAGAGACCGTCGCGAGCGCGATCCGCATCGGCAATCCGGCGCGCTGGGAGGAGGCGATCGACGCGATGCGGGCCTCGCGCGGGGCGATTCGCGCCGTCAGCGACGCGGAGATCCTCGCCGCCTACCGCCTGCTCGCCTCGAGCGAAGGCGTCTTCTGCGAGCCGGCCTCCGCAGCACCGGTGGCCGGACTGCTGAAGTACGGCGCCGAAGGCGCGGAGCGGGTTGCCTGCGTGCTCACCGGGCACGGCTTAAAGGATCCCGATGCGGCGCTCGAGCAGGCCGGAGCGGTGATCCCCTGCGAGCCGAACCTGCGCGCGATCGAGCGCGCGGTGCTCGGGTAGGCAGGCACGTTGCCAGCGCGCAGCGTTCACGTCCGTGTGCCCGCGTCGTCGGCCAACCTCGGCCCCGGCTACGACTGCTTTGCCGCGGCGCTCGCGCTGCACCTCGACCTCGAGGTCAGCGAAGCCGAGGCCTTTGGCCTGACCAGCGACCTCGACCTGCCGCGCGACCGCACGAACCTCGTCGTGCGCGCCTTCGAGCGGCTGCACCCCGCCGATGGCCTGCATTTCGCGATCAGCTCCGAGATCCCCCTGAGCGGAGGTCTCGGCTCGAGTGCCGCGGCGATCGTCGCCGGGCTGTTCGCCGCGGCGCGGCTTGCGGCGCCCGGCGAGGTGCATGACGACGCGAACATCTTTGCGCTGGCCTGCGAGCTCGAAGGCCATGCCGATAACGTCGCGGCGGCGCTGCACGGTGGGATCGTCGTCTGCGCCGAAGGGGAGGTGCACCGTTTCGCGCCGCCGCCCGGGGTTGCTCTGCTGCTCGTGATCCCCCACGAGGGCGTCCTGACCGCGGCGGCCCGCGCCGCGCTGCCCCAGCAGGTGCCGCTCGCCGACGCGGTCTACAACACCGCCCACGGGGCCCTCCTGATGCTCGGGCTCCAGAGCGGCGACCTCGAGCTCGTCGCGCGCGGCCTGCGCGACCGCCTGCACGAGCCCTACCGCGCCGCGCTCTACCCCCGCTCGGCGGCGCTCGCGAGCGGCGCGCGCGAGCTCGGCGCGCTTGGCGCCACGATCTCCGGCGCCGGACCGAGCGTGCTCGTCTGGGTTGCGCAGGAGCAGCGCGATCGCGTGCGCGAAGCGCTCGCGGCACAGGCCGCCGGCTGGGCGCGCGTCCTCGCGAGCGCGTTTGAGGCCACGGGCGCCAAACGCGCTGCGACACTCGACCGCTAGCGCGTCGGGGCGGCGTTACTCCTGGGCCGTGCTGGCCGCCGGCACCGCGCCGACGGTTTCGAGCTTTGCGAAGTGCAGGCGGTAGCGACCGACGAGGATCTCATCGCCGTGCGCGAGCGTGCTCCACTCGACGCGCTGGCCGTTGACGAACACACCGTTGAGGC
>Ga0182015_10002255_pt1 | contig 23763 bp, 18 predicted proteins | sample 712P3MmetaG_FD_120478 | JGI IMG/M metagenome (GOLD analysis project Ga0182015, IMG submission 120478) | Permafrost microbial communities from Stordalen Mire, Sweden - 712P3M metaG | ecosystem: Environmental > Terrestrial > Soil > Wetlands > Permafrost | place: Sweden: Stordalen | collected...
GTTCTTTCGTATCAGAAGGCGAATATCCGCCTTCCGCTTCTGTAGCTCCTTCACAACTTCCGACCCAACGCGGCCGGTGCCGCCTGTCACTAGGATCTTCATTCTGTAACCTCTTGGTTTAGCCTCATATATCGAGTTCCGTCTTTCATTCGAGTCACTGCTGTACTGTCTCCGGTCGCCGAAGGTAGTCCGGAAATTCCGTCGGTTTTCTTCGTACGTTCGAATTGCTGGTTGGCACTGTCGCGGCCGACGCATTCCCGCGCATTCTCGTGGAGTAGGTGAGCAGTTTCATCAAAGCCAATGATGGCGTTACTCGGACTGGCCGCGCACACTTCATTTACCAACACGAATATCTCCACCCGGGAGCTGCGGAGCTGTGCTAAACAGGACAATCTTTTTTCCACAAGCGCAAACTTGCTTTGCGAATGTGCAAGGCAAGTCGCCAGGTCTTAGAACGGTGGCCACTGATGCGAGGGTTGGAGGCGATATTGGTCAGATGGAGCAACAGTTCTGTTGGGAAGTCCCTTATAATCTTTACGCACTCCCTGTCGGGGCGTAGCGCAGCCTGGTAGCGCGCCTGCCTTGGGCGCAGGAGGCCTGGAGTTCAAATCTCCACGCCCCGACCAAAACTCCCGTTTGATCCACCGAGATTGGCCGGCGCCTCAAATCCCTTTCTGCGGATTCGCGTCATGAACGATTCGCGCAAACGCCAGCAGCTTGGAGCTTACGGCCAGGCGCGCGCGCTTGGTGGCGTCTACATTCACGCTGAAGCGAACTTCGCTGTTCTGCAAGTAGAATTGAATTCCCCCGCCGCGCTCCGCGAAGCCGTCGCTTTCGCCAACCACCAGCGCGCTCGAACCTTTGAGACTGCCGAGGATTTCAGGAAGTTGCTTCTCCGCGCCATCGCCCACGAACACCATCTGGCACGATTTCAAATCCGGCAATTCCTGAACGTGGCGCACCACCAGGCTTCGATTGTCGATTGATTTTCCTTGCGTCATTTCATCGAGTGCGCTCCCAAATGGATCGGGCCGGAACAGGCAGAACGTGATCGGAGCATTTGCACCAGCGTAGGCATCCGCGGGCCATTCGATGAACCTTGCGAAATTCAATAGAAACGCCGCCTTCACCTGATACTCCGCCGAAGGGCTGGCCTGCGCCCGCGCCGGAGCGCACGGCGATACCAGCACCGCCGCCAGCATCGCAACGCAAAACGCGGCGCGCCAGCGCCCAATGCGTTTCCGCTGCCGCCCCGCGCTCCGTCCCGACGATTCAAATAAAAAGCTCATGTTCATTTTATCTTCGACGAATCATCGATCGATCCCCGTTTTCGATGTGCGAGTCGTCCTTTAGTGCGACCAGGTGATCTTGGCGTAGACGCTGCGCTTGATCAGCGACGTCTGTGTGCTCGCGTCCACATCCGCGTACTCCAGGTGGCGATCCTGCACCAGATTCTGGCCCACGAGGTTCACGACAACTCCTTCTTTCCATTGCCAGGCGAGCCCGGTATCGAACCTGGTGTAAGCGGGAATCATCGGATCGGCGATGCGGTCCACAAAGAATAGAGACGCGTCCCAAGCCAAACCACGCGGCAGAACAACATGCGAACGAAGCTGGGCGGAGTTCGCGGGGCTGCTTCCTTCCGCATCACCCACCGACGTCGTATCCTGACTCCCAGGCGAAAGATGCATGTGGATCTGTTCCAGGGCGTATCCAGGGCTCAGCGTCCAGCGATCCATGACCTTCCAGTTCGCGTAGATTTCAAGGCCATGCGTTTCGCCGAACATCAGGTTTTCGTAAGTTTCGGGCAGCACCAGATGCGGCGGCGCGGGTGTTTCCTCGAAAAATGGCGTGGCTGGCTCAATAGTGTGCAGGTCGGAGTAATGGTTGAAATATGCGGCGAAATCGACGGAGACGCGCTGGTTCAGCGTAGTGCGATAGCCAACTTCGTAGGCCATTAGGTCGGTGTTCTTGATATCTGGATTGCCGAAGAAACTGACAAGGGTTGGGGTTCCGCCAGGTCCGGTGAATCCGGAGATATCGGAACGCACGGAGGCATCAAAGGCGGATGGCGTCTGGACGGCGCGCGAGATCGACACCCAGAAGGCCCGTGTGTCGCTGGGCGCCCACACTGCGCTCACGCTCGGCATCGCGCTGAAGCCATTGTAATGATCGTGTTCGACCTTGACGCCGGCGGTCACATGCAATCGGCCGCCGGCGAGCGCGACTTCGTCCTGCACGAATGAACTAAAAAGTTGAATGTTCAGGTTGGCGGGATTGAGCGACCCGGTCAACGTGCCCACGGAAGTTTGGTCGGAATCGCGGTAATCGAGCCCCCACACCACATTCTGCCGATCACCCCAAAGGAAGTGATTTTGGAAATCGATGTCCAGTGTGCCGCGGTCTTCCGAAAGAATATCGTTGCGCTTATATCGCTGGTAGGAAATTTGCAGGCTGGTATCGGCGCGCGCGGAAAATGTGTGGTTCCAAATCCCCTGTACGAACCCGCCCGAAAGTCCGATCCCGCTTTCCACCAGATGCGATTCGGGAGATGTGATCGACGCTAAATACGGCTGCTGTTGGCCCTCGCGTCCGCTATACACGTCTCCTTGAATGGTCAGCGCATTTTGTGAGGAGAAAGCAGTGTCCGCGCGAAAGCCGCCGCGCAGCACGTGCCAGCCGTCTCCATCGTCCGGAACACCTTGACCTGGCATGTGGTCCTGATTGAGATATTTGGTGTAAACGCGATAGTTGGTTTTCGCGCCCAACGCACCGCCATATTGGAGCGTTCCCGATCCCTCATCCAGATTGCCGCCCGCGGTTTCCACCATCGCGCCGCGCGTTTCAGCCGCGGACTTTGTGATGATGTTGATCACGCCGTTGACCGCGTTCGTTCCCCACACCGAGCCACCCGGGCCGCGGATCACTTCAATTCGCTCGATGTCCTCAAGCGGCAAATCCAGCACGTCCCAAAAAACACCGCCGAAAGTCGGCGTATAGACGGTTCGTCCGTCCACCATGACCAGCAATTCGTTGCTATACCGCCCGTTGAATCCCCGCACGCTGATTGCCCAGGTATTGGCGTTGATCTGCGCCACATCCACTCCAGGCACCATGCGCAGCAAATCGGGAATGTTCGTGGCACCGGAGCGGCGAATATCTTCCGCCGTGATCACGAAAATCGCTGCGGCCGTGCGCGAAACCTTCTGCTCCTGTTTTGACACCGAAGTCACCCTGATGTTCATCAGGTCTTCCAGACTCTCATTCGCCAGATCCGCGGACGAATTTTGAGGCCGTGCGGGAATCGCTACCAGCGCTGCGAGCGCCGCTCCAAGCGAGACGCGCTGCAAAGTCCGGCGCAAATTCCTATTACGATTTCCGATTCGCAGGCGACGGAGCAACACAACCCCTCCTATGGCTTCGGAAAGGCCTCGATGCGGGCCTTTGCGAGCTTCTCTTCGGAAGGAGTCACTACGAGAAAACGATCACGCCAAATTCAAAATGGTCACGGCGTCCGAATTGAAACGCCCAACGCGGTGTATCGAGAGGGACCCAAGAAGGACTCAAACCACATCTCTAGCGCGAACTCTACTACATTCAACCGGCCGGCCGTGTTACCGATGAGCAGCGCAGTGCCCTATGAAGCACGCGCGCCCCGTCCGCTGTGCCGCTCTGGCCCAGATGAAGCTAAACACTTCATTTCCCCGCGTGGTGTGGGGCTCGGCCTGCCTTGCGAAATTCCGCAAAGGCTTCGAGAATTTGCGGACCATAGAGCTCGGTTTTTCGTTCGCCGAATCCGGAGACCTGGCGAACCTCGGCCAGCGAGCCCGGCAGTTTCCGGCATAAATCGTCCAGACTGGAATCGTGCATTACCACATAGGCGGGCACCATTTGGCGCTTGGCTGTAGTTCGCCGCCATTCGCGCAGAAATTCGCGCAAGTCCGAATCGATCTCCGCGAAATCATCCGCTCGCGCGGCGCCTTTCCCTGCTTTCCCCGGTTTCGCCGCCTTGGACTTTGCCGGGCGCGCGGTTTCGTGCGCTTCGCTCAGCCACTCGACGTCGCAGCCGCAAACGTCGCACGCATCGCATCGCTCCCACTTCGTCTTCTCGCCGAAGTGCGCGCAAATCTGCCGATGCCGGCAAACTTTCTCTTCCACGAATTTGCGGATTTCGTGGTAACGGTCCCACGCGCGATTCCGCTCCGCGCCATCCTCAATCTGTCCGATGAAATGCGCCAACAATCCGGCATCGCGTTTCTGCCACAGCAAAATGCAATCGGCCGGCAAGCCATCGCGTCCCGCGCGGCCGGCTTCCTGATAAAATTGCTCAAGCGATTTCGGCAGCGCCAGGTGAATCACAGCGCGCACCGATTCCTTGTTGATGCCCAATCCAAAGGCCAGTGTGCCCACCAGCACGCGCACTTCATTCGACATCCAGCGCTCTTGATTGCGCCTGCGCTCTTCCGGTTCCATCTTGCCGTGGTACGGAATCGCCGCGATTCCCCTCTCTTCCAGAAGCGCAACGGTCGCGTCCACGCGCGCGATCGTCGGAGAATACACAATGATGTTTCCCTCGGGATATTTTCGCAGCGCGCGCAGCAGCATTTCCGGCTGCGTGCGCGCATCGCTCATTTTTACGAGATAGCGCAGATTCGGACGATTGAAGCTGGCGATGTAGTTGTGCGAATCGCGCAGCTCGAGTTGCGCGATAATGTCGTGACGGACGCGCTGCGTGGCGCTGGCCGTGAACGCCGCGATCGGGCACTCCGGAAACTGTTTCCGCAGCCGGCTAAGCTGCCGGTACTCCGGCCGGAATTCGTGCCCCCATTCGGAGATGCAGTGCGCTTCGTCGATCGCGAAAAATGAGAGCGGAAGTGTGCGCAGCCACGCCGCCGTGTCGGCGCGCGCCAGACGCTCCGGCGAAAGATACAGCAATCGATATTTTCCGCACGCCGCGTCGCGCATCACGGAAGTCTGTTCGCGCGCGCTGATCGAACTGTTCAGCAGCGCCGCCGCGATCCCCATCTGCGAAAGTTGCGCCACCTGATCCTGCATCAAGGCGATCAGCGGCGAGATCACCACGGCGGTCTTACTCGAAAGCGCCGCCGGCAATTGATAGCAGAGCGATTTCCCGCCTCCGGTGGGCATCACCACGCACGCGTCGTGCCCGCCCAGCAGGCTGCGCACAATGCGCTCCTGCAGCGGACGAAATGATTCATAGCCCCAGTAGCGTTGCAACGCGGGAAGCAGATCGACTTCAGAGCTCACGTTTCGAGTATATAGGGCCGGAGTCAAAACTGCTGGGCCACGCAACCGCTTGCGCCGAGGCGTAGCGTCGAGCGAAAATTGTGGCATGGCGCACGAATTCACAACTTCGGCCGTAAAAGATTCGATCGATATTTTTCAGCACACGAAAAAACTCGCCGAGCGCGCCATGCAGCAAGCCCCCGACGAAGCGCTTTTCGCCACGCTCGATCCGGAATCGAATTCCATCGCCGTGATCGTGAAGCATATGGCGGGCAATATGAAATCGCGCTTTACCGATTTCCTCACAACCGATGGCGAAAAGCCCGATCGCAATCGCGATTCGGAGTTCGAGGCGCCGCCGAAAACGCGCGCCGAAGTGCTGGCTCTGTGGGAACAGGGTTGGAGCGTCGTGTTCCACGCGCTCGGGGAACTGACGGATGCTGACCTCGCGCGCAAAATCACCATTCGCAACGAGCCGCATTCGGTCACGCAGGCAATTCATCGCCAGATTGGGCACTGCTCCTACCACGTCGGCCAAATCGTCTACCTCGCGAAACATTTTGCCGGAGCAGATTGGAAAGCCATCACCGTGCCAAAAAATAAATCGGCGCAATTCAACGCCGATGTCGCGGCCGGCCGCGTTTCGCAGCGTTGAGCGCCGCCAGGCGAATCGCGCTGCAACTTGTTTCGCCTCGCGCGCGTAGTTACAGTATGAGTTCCAACACATGACAACCAACGGCGCTGCGTTTGAAGCCATCGATGTCTCTCGACACTACCGCATGGGCGATACCGTCGTGCGCGCCGTGGATTCCCTTTCGCTCAAAATCGAGCGCGGCGAATACATCGCACTGCTCGGCGCATCCGGCTCCGGAAAATCCACGCTGCTCAATTTACTGGCCGGCCTGGACCGCCCCACTTCCGGCGCGATCTTCGCCAACGGCCGCGACATCAGCGCCATGAGCGCGGAAGAATTGGCGCGCCATCGCAGCCAAACCATCGGCATCGTATTTCAGGCCTTCCACCTGCTGCCGAAAATGACGCTCGAAGAAAATGTCGAATTGCCGCTGCGTCTTGCGGAAACTCCGCGCGCCGCGCGGCCCGCGCGCGTGCGCGAAGCTCTGGATCGCGTGCTGCTCACGGCGCGTCGCGCGCATCACCCTGCCGAACTCTCCGGCGGCGAACAGCAGCGCGCCGCGATCGCGCGCGCCCTGGTGAATCGCCCCTCAATTCTTCTGGCCGACGAGCCCACCGGAAATCTCGATTCAAAAACCGGCGAAGAGATCATGCAATTGATCGAAGGCCTGCATCACCCGGCCTCCGCAAGCGGAGCGGACGCCGCGGCCGAAGGTATGACGGTGGTGCTGGTCACGCATGAGCAGGGCCTCGCGGAGCGATTTGCCGATCGCATCGTCACAATTTCCGACGGGCGCATCGCGCACGAGGAGCGGCGATGAAGACCGGCGATTTGATGGAACTCGCCTCGCGCAATTTGCGCGAAGCGTTGCTGCGAAATACGCTCACTACGCTCGGCATTGCCGTGGGCGTGGCATCTCTTGTGGCCATGCTTTCGCTCGGCGTCGGATTGCAAGCCTTTGCTTCGCAGCGCCTTGAACGCACCGGGTTATTCGATTCGGTTTACGTGCGTCCGCGGCAATCGGCTGCGCGCCCGGGCGGCGGGGGCGGAGGATTCGGCCGCCAACAAAATGACGATTCGAGCGCGGTCGGCGGCCCCGATGAAATCCGTCCGCTTGACGACGAGGCGCGAAAAGAAATTGCGGGTTTGCCCGGCGTCATCGAAGTCTATTCCGAAGTGCATTTCACGGCGCAGGCCAGTCTTGACGATCACGGTCAGCTAACAACGGTTGCGGGCTTGCCGCCGTCCTCGAGCACAAACGACGCGTTCAACGATATGGAGGGCCGGTTTTTCTCCAGCCCGGACGCAGCCGAAGTAATTCTCGGAGCCGATATGTCGCAGTCGCTGGCAGAATCGGCGAACATCGCGCCAGCGGCGCTGCTGGGCCGAATGCTGACGCTGCGTTTCCCGCAGCGCCAAATGCGCCCTGCGGATTCCGCAACCGCCGCGCCTCCGAAGCCGCCGGTGGCGGGTGTCGCGTCTGCGTCCGGCGCGACCGCGATGAGCAATATCGGAATGGGTTTTTCCATCGTGCCCACGGAGAAAACATTTACGATCGTCGGCATCATCGTTTCCGGCGATCCGGGCGTCGGCCCGGGTGGACTTGGCGGCTCCGGCGCTTACATTCCGCTGGGGCTCGCGGAGCAACTCGCGCCGGTGCAAGGCAGCGATCTGCGCGAAGTGATGGACGAATCCTCAGCGTCGGGTTCGGCTTCAAGCGGCGTGCGTTACGCAAGCTTGACGCTGCGCACCGACGGCCCTTCCTCAGTTGCTTCGGTGGAAGCTGCGATCAAAGCGATGGGCTTCAGCACATTTTCGCTGCTCGACGTGACGCGCAATCTGCGTTTGCTCTTCGCGATTCTCGATACTTTGCTTGGAATATTCGGCAGTCTGGCGCTGGCGGTTGCGTCGCTGGGAATCATCAACACGTTGGTGATGGCGATTCTAGAACGCCGCCGCGAAATCGGCGTGCTCAAAGCGCTGGGCGCGAGCAATCGCGATGTGCGGCGATTATTTTTCATCGAAGCGGGCGTGATGGGCTTGCTCGGCGGAGTTTTCGGCGTGGCGCTGGGTTGGTTCATCGGGCGCGCCATCCACTTCGGCACGGCGATTTACCTAAAACGGCAGGGCGTGGCGGCGCAAGACATCTGGTCTGTGCCGTGGTGGCTGGCATTCGGCGCGATTGCGTTCGCCGTAGTGGTCAGTCTGGCGGCGGGAATTGTGCCGGCTTCGCGCGCGGCAAATTTGGATCCGGTGCAAGCGCTGCGCTACGAATAATTCAGAAGCTTTCAGGTCGATAAAAAACTGCAGAAAAAAAGATAGCCGGAGCGCCCCGCTGAGGGGCCAAGGCGCCCCGGCTTTTCCTGTCCGCCTCCGCAGGTGGTGGACAAGTCCGGTCTATGCAGCGGATTCGTCGCTGCGCAGGAATTCGTATCGTTCGATTTCGGCAACCATGCCGAATACGCCGGCGTGGCCGTGTTCGTCGGGCTCGGCGCGTTGGATGCGGCCCAGGCAGCGCACTCGCACTGGACCAGCCAGCGTGATTTCGTGCGGCAGCGTCAGCAAAATCTCGACCGGCGATCCGTTCTTGACGGTCTTAGGCAGATGAAAGAAAACGCCACGGGAACTGACGTTGCGTGATTCCGTGTTGGCTTCTCCGATGGCGCTACCGGCGGTCCAGCGCACGGTCATCGGCAGCCTGATATGAAAACGTTGCGCGTTGCGGCGCTCACTTTGTGTCACAGACCCTCCTGGTTACAGCGGCCCTGCTCTGCCGAGAGCTGCTTCAGCGACCCTGGCGATTTGCTGGGCACATTTGGTACGCGATCAGAATAACTTTTGAGGGCGGCTGGCTCAATAGAACGGCCGTCCCATTTGTGGGTTTGGCCGAATTGGTACGTGCGTACTACGAGGTTTTACGCGGCGACGGGGCCGCTTCCGGCAGGCACGGCCGAATCAGTGGCGGAGACTGTGCGGTAGGCGCTAAGCAGGTTCTCAAGCGAAAGAACGCCAACCAGGGCGCGTGGATTGGCGCGATGAACTACCGGCAAAAATTGCGATTCGCGCAGGAAGCGCAAGGCAACTTCCAGGGGCTGGTCGCCGTGCAAGCGGGAGAGGCGCTCGCCGGGCGTGGCAGCCGCGACGGATTCCAGCTGCTTGCCTTGGCGCGCGGCTTCTTCGAGATCGGCTCGCTTGACTACGGACCATCGGCCGGCGATAGAGGATGCCAGGAGCGTCGCGCCGGTGGTTTCGGCGGCGCGAGCCAGGGCGCTTTCGACCGTTTCCTCCCCGCGCAGCGTGACGGCTGGCGGCGGCTGCATGGCGTCTTCGACGCGCAGGATGCGCGATTCGCGGTGCTCTTCCATCGAGGGCAGATTCAGGCCGTCCTGCGCGGTGAGCACGTCAAAAATCGGCAAATGCTGGAACTGGCGGCTGACAAGATACGCGATGGTGTTGGAGACCATTACCGGCAGGATGATCGAATAATTCCCACTGGTTTCAAGGACCATGAAAACCGAAGTCATCGGCACGCGCAGGAAGCCGGCGAATAGCGTGCCCATCCCGACGAGGGCGTAGGCGCCGACGGGGCCAGTGTACGCGGGGAAAAATCGCGCTTGCAGCGTGCCCACCGCCGCGCCCAGCATTCCGCCGACGAACAGAGCGGGGGCGAACATCCCGCCGGGCGCGCCGCTGGAAACCGAAAATACCGTGGCCAGAATTTTTAGCAGCGCGAGCAGCAGAAGGATGTGCCAGACGAAGTGGCCGGTCATCACCTGGTCCAGCGAGCTATAGCCTGAGCCCATCACTTGCGGAAATTTGAGGGCGATGACGCCGATGGCCAGACCCGCGATTGCGGGCTGGAAGTAGCGGGTCCACGGCGGAAGGGCGGTGGTGCGCGCGCGCAGCAACGACAGCAATTTTGCGAAGACCAAGGATGCGATTCCGCCAATCACTCCGAGGACCGCGTAGGCCAGCATCTCCGTGGGATGAACCATGCGGTATTCGGGAATGCGGAACATCGGCGCAGCGCCCAGGAATAGCCGCATCACGACGACGCTGGACGCGGCGGCCAGAATCACGGCGCCCAGAATGCCGGCGGTCCAATTGCCGATGATCTCTTCGATTACGAAAATCACGGCCGCAATCGGCGCGTTGAACGCAGCAGCCAAGCCGGCCGCCGCGCCGACTGGAGCCAGAAGGCGCAGTTTCTCGCGCGAGAGTTGCAAATTGCGGCCAAGAACGGATGCGATGCCCGCGCCCATTTGCAATGACGGATCTTCGGGGCCCAGCGATTGGCCGCTGCCGATGGCCAGCGCCGAGGAAATGAATTTGCCGATCACAGTGCGGAAGGAGATGTAACCGTTGTAGATGTACACGGCGGATTTGGTTTGATTCACGCCGGTTCCGCGCGCGCCCGGAAACACCAGAATCACCAGCGCGGCGAGCGCGAAACCGGTAATGGTGGGCACGAGCAGCAGGCGCAGCGCGCCGATATGCGGCGCGGCGCCGAAAAGCCAGCGGCTGGTGAGGTCGATGGCCTTGCGAAAACACACTACGGCGAGGCCTGACGTCACGCCGATCACGACAGCCAGGATCAGGAAAAAATTATCTTCGCCGAGCGGAACGGCGCGGCGCGCGCGGGTGACCAGGCCGTCCCACGCGAGCGCGAGTGCAGAGATGGGTTTCTCCATGCGATTTTGCCATCTTCCAATATATCGTAACCCGATATGAATTGCAGGTGCCGATCCGCGTGGGGCAGCGTTACAGTAATTGAGACAGAGTGCGCAGTCTTGCGCGGACATGGAATGTTGCCTCAGCGATTGCAAAAGCGGCCGAACTGAAAAACGAAATGCGGGGCAATTTGCGCGGCGTCGCGGATCCCGGAATTGCGAGCGCAGACAGGAATCTGGCATCGCGGGGGGGCTGGCGGCAGGCGTCAGACTTGAGCGCAACTGCAAAGTTATACGGCTGTCATTTCGGCGGGATCGCGCTGCTCTTCCGCGGCATGGCTTTTGCGCTCGGCGCGAATCACGTTTGCGACAACATAAATCGGGCGGGACTTTAGTTCCTCGAAGATGCGGCCTACGTATTCGCCGATTACGCCGAGGAACAGGAGTTGCATGCCGGAAAGAAACGTCACTACGGTGATGAGCGCCGCGAAACCTTGCGGCGAGCGATGCAGCACGAGGCGCACCCAAGCCGAATAAACCGTGAAGCCACCGGAAAGACTGATGGCGACGAGACCCAGAATCGCGGCGGCGCGAATCGGCGCAACCGAAAAGGCCAGGATTCCATCGAAAGCGAGTTTGAACAGGCGCAGGCTGGTGTATTTGCTTTCGCCGGCATAGCGTGCGTCGCGTTCGACGTGGATGCCGGCCTGGCGGAAGCTAACCCAGCCACGCAGTCCGCGCAGATAGCGATGATGCTCAGGCATGCTGCGGATCAAGCGCACCACGCGGCGCGACATCAAACCGAAATCGCCGGCGTCAAGCGGCAGACTGACGTCAGCCAGGCCGGAGATCAGACGGTAGAAAATTTTGTAGCAGGCGCGCAGCCACCACGGCTCCTTGCGCTTGACGCGCTGGGCGTAAACCACGTCAAAGCCCTCTTGAAATTTTTCGACGAACGCGGGAATGGCTTCGGGCGCGTCCTGCAGATCGGCGTCCATCACGACGGTGGCGTCGCCGGACACGTTATCGAGCGCGGCGGAGAGCGCGGCCTGATGGCCGAAATTGCGCGAAAGCTCGATGACGACGATTCGGGAATCCGCGCGCGCGGCGGAAGCCAGAATCTCCGCGGTGCGATCGGTGCTGCCATCGTCGACGAAAACGAATTCGTGCGGGCCGCCGGGGATTTGACCGGCCACGGCGGCGAGGCGCCGCAGCAACTCCGGCAGCGCGGATTCCTCGTTGCGCACCGGGACGGCAATCGAAAGCCGGAGCGGCTTCAGCGAATTCGGGTTCATGAGCGCGCCCTCCCTTTGAAATAGGCCACGTTCCAAAGCTTGACGCCGAGGCGCGTGAGCCAAAAAGGCTCGAAGACGGCCGGCTCAAACGCGTCTGAAAAAATATTTTTCCATTCGGGAAGCGGGCGCACGTAGCGGCCGCGATCCCAGCGCGCTAGCTGACGCGCGAGAGCACCGCGATCGGGCATGGCGACTTCGATGATGTGTACGTGGCCATCCGCCGTGAGCAGCGTGGAAAGATGGGCCAAAATCCGCTGCGTGGAGGCGAGATCGACGTGGTGCAGAAAACTGTTGACGAGAATGAAATCGTATTTTTCGCCCGGCGGCGCGGTGTATTCGCACACGTCGGCCGTGAGGAAATCGCGGCCGTAGCGGCGTCGCGCAAATTCGATGTACGCGGGATTCACATCCACGCCCAGATACGCGGCCGCGGCGAAATGGCGCGTATTGGTTCCGGGTCCGCAGCCGACATCGAGGACGCGGCGCACGCGCGAAAGATCGTTATGCGCGTACATCGGCGCGAGCTTTTGTTCGGCAAATTTTCCCTGCCAGAACAGATAGGCCCGCGGATGCGCCAGCAGTTGGGTTCCCGGGATCATGGCTTCCAGCGCACCTCGAACTTTCCGACGTCAACCATTTGCGGGAAGCGCGCCGCGAGTTCGTTGCGCAAATCGCCAGGCAGCGGAGTGGAAACCAAGGGCACGCGATCAATGACGATCACGTTGGGACGCGCGGAATCGATCGCGGCGAGAACGCGGGAACTTTCGTGGGCGTAATCCTCGAATCCATCGAAGACCATGCGCGTTGGATTGTGGAGGCCGGCGAGGAAATAAATCTCCGGGCAGTCCGGTCCGGCATAGACGGCACCGTTGGTGGCCTTGGCCTGCACCAGCGCGATCACGCGGCGATAAATATCGGCTTCCTGCGGCGCGATGCGCAGAGCGCCAGCGCGCGGGATGCCGATCGGCTCCGTGATTTGGGCGGGCATGTAGCGGCGGCCCATGCCGTCCAAGCTGAATCCGGGCGCGACGATAAACGCGATGAACGCGATGTAAAAACAAGCGGCCACGGCCGGGAGCAAGCGCGGCGCGGGATTTCGCGTGGAAAGAATTGCAAGCGCGGCGAGGGCCACCAGCGGCGCAACGTAACAGAAATACGTGGCCGAGGAATAGGGAAACTGAATCAGACTGCAGAGAGCCAAAGCGGCCAGGACTAAGAATATTTGCTGGCGGCGCGCTTCGTCGAGATTCCAACCCGCGCCAGCGTGAAGAATTACGAGAGCGCCGGCGATCACCACGACGGGAATCGCAGTGGCAACGGAGAGCCAAGCGAAATGCTCGACGAGATTGACGTGCGTGGACGCCCAGAGCACCGCGATGGACGCCGCCAGCGCGGCGCAGCCCGCGAGCGGCGATTCAGCGCGCTTCGAGAAGCAGGCGAATGCGAGCAAGCTAACGATGGGCAGCAGAGCGATCCATGAGAGCAAGGCAGGAGGCGAATACACGGCCATGCTGATGCGCATGCGCGGGGCGACGAAAACTCCGTAGTAAAAACTGGCCAGTGAACGCGACGCCGCGTAAGGAATCAAGAACAGCGCTACTGGAAGCAGCGCACCGGCGAGGAAAGGAAAGGCCAGTTGAAACAGATCGCGGAATCGCCGCGCGTCGGCGTGCGCGGATGGACGCGATTCGCGAACTAAGATCACCAGGCCCAGCGCGAGACCGGGCAGCACGAAGTTGTACAGCTCCTCGAAACTGGCGACGCGCCGGATCAAAAGCGTGAGCGCCGCGATCAGCGCCAAAACCGAAAGACGTAGAAACAGCGGATAGAATTTGTTGGGCGATGGCGCAGGCGACGCGATTGGCGCGCCGGCGGCCGGCCTGGCTTGCGCTTGTTCGCGGAAGACGAAGAACAGCAGCGCCGCGGCAACAAAATAAAGTCCGGGACTTTTCACCAGAAATGAAAATCCGGCGCAGAGGCCGGCGACGAAAAGCAAACCGCGCGCGCGCGCTTCAAGATACCGCAGCAAAGCGGCCACCCCGAACGTGGCGAAAAACAGGCAGTACCAGGAGGGCATGGCCGCGGGGTAAAGCGGCACGCTCCACACGGCGCCCAGCAGCGTGGCCAAGCCGGCCGGGAGCGGGCCCGCGAATCGGGAAGCGCAAAAATAGAGCGCGGGAACCCACAGTGCGAAAAAAATGAAGAGCATCAGGCGCAACGAAAATAAATTTGTGCCGAACAATTTGAATGCGGCGGCGTTCAGGTAACTCAATCCCCCGGTATAAACCTCGTCAAAATCGCGATGGGGCAACTGGCCTTGCATGACGCGTTCGGCGCTTTGCGCCAGCATGCCATCGTCGTGGGGAATCCAATTGTTCGGGAGGAAATTCGCCAGCCAGATCAGGCTCAGCGCCCAAACCAACAGCAAAGCGGCGAGAGAACCTCGAGAGAAGGCTTTTGGGCTGGGGCGGGACGCGGGCTCGGCCGCGCGCGGCGCGATCTGCGCGGATTCGATTTCCGCGGTGCGCGATTCGACGCCAATCGCCTCGACGGTTTGTTCGGAGATGGTGTGCATGGCTCGCCTGCGACGGCGGATCGGCGCTCAGAGAGGCGTCCTCTGGCAATTGACCGGATTCCGGCGGCGAAATCAGTATAGGTGGGAGGAGACCGCGTGCTGGGTGCGGCTCCGGTCTTGGTGTGCTAGCGATCAACACAGTGGGCCAGGCCGGATGGCGCGGACGCGGCGGAGTGGTAGTGCTACGCGCAAAGCGCAGCGAGAGCGCTGGGCAGATCGGTGAATGCTCCCGCGGCCCCGACTTCATGGGCAAATTGGCTGGCCAGCCGGTAAGCCGCTCCACCTAGTACGATTTTGGGACCGCGTTGGCCGAACTTGCGGCGGACCGCGCGAACCAACTCGGCCACAGAGGGAAGATTCGCAGTGATCGTGGTGGAAACGCACAGCACATCGGCCGAAGTTTCCTCGACGGTGGCGAGAACGGAGGAATGCGGCAAATTGGTTCCAAGAAAGCGCACCGCCCAACCGTTAGACTCCATGGCGTCAGCAACAAGATTGGCGCCGATTTGGTGCAGCTCGCCCGCAACACCGGTGACAATCATATTGCCGCGATGAACGTCAGCGGGGACCATCCGCGGATAGATCGCGGCGATGGCGTATTGCGTGATCGAGGTGGCCACATGCTCCTGCGCGACGGTGATTTTGTTCAACTCCCAAAGCTCGCCCACGCGATGCAACGACTCCGCAAAAACACGGACGTAAATATCGATGTGGGTGTGGCCGGCGCGCAAAGCCTCCTCCACGATGTTTAGCGCGGCTTGGCGCTGACCAGCGAGAATCGCGGCGAGAAAAACGTTTCGGATCAGGCCAAGGCTATCGCCGGCGGCCTGCGCTTCGGAAGCCGGTTCAGGCTGGGTGCACGCCGCCCGGCCTTGATTTAGGAACGTCAAAACCATCGGGAGATCTTCCGGGAGTAGCGCCACGGAGAGATGCTTTTCAAGCTGCGCGAAATTCTCTTCTAGGGCGTGCGCAGCTATACCGCGGGCGGCGAGCATTCTGGCCGTCCAGCGCGAATAATCGGCAAACGACTCAGGCGAACCGGCCTCGATCGCGCCGGCGAGAAAATCCACGTGAAAGCACGCATCGGCTGTGCAGTGCTGGCGGCCGCATTCTCCGTAGCGAACAACCCAATCCGGATGGTTCAGAAAAAACTCGTCGCTGATTGCCTGGGCTACGCTGTGCTTCACGGAAACGAGCTTCTGCGCGATGCGCAGCCGTTCGGAAAAAGATTCGGGAGTCATTTGTGAATGCTTCCGTTTCGCGTTTGCGCCTGGACGCGCGATGCGTTTTCGACGCGGTTTCTACCGGAGTGCTTGGCGTTGTAAAGAGCCGCGTCGGCACGAGCGACAAGTTCATCGGGTGATTCGCCCTTGATCCAACTGGCGATGCCCAGGCTGGCGGTAATCTGCCTCGGGCAACCGGGCACTTCGAGTTTTGCCACTTCTTCGCGAATGCGCTCGGCGATGATGATTGCATCTTCATTCGAGGTGCCCGGCAACAGAAGAAGAAACTCTTCGCCGCCGTAGCGCGCCGCCAGATCGTACGGCCGCAAATGGCCGCCGAAAACCGTGGCGGACCGGGCGAGCACTTGGTCGCCGGTCGGGTGACCGTACTGATCGTTGATCGATTTGAAGTGGTCCAGGTCGGCGATGATCACGCTCAAGCGTTCTCCCATGCGGGCGGCGCGAGCGATCTCTCGGGGCAAGGCTCCATCCAGCGTGCGTCGATTGGCCAGTCCAGTAAGAGCATCCACGCGCGCAAGGCGCTCGACGGTTTCGTTAGCTACGTTGAGCAGGCGATTTTTGCGCGCGGATTCGCGCATCATCACGGATAAATCGTTGGTGAGTTTGAAAATCTCACTTTGAAAACGCGCGTCGTGCCGGTGTTCTTGCGCTCCCAGCATTAGGATGGCGCCGCTGCAAGAAACCAGGCCGATTTCCAGCGTGAGCTGGTTCTGCTGCGCGTCTACGAAATTGAACGGCAAAACGCCGTCGCTCCGATCGCCGGGATCCGCCAACCGCTCGCGCAGACCTTGGGCGTCCGAACACACCAGATAATCCCAAATATATGCGCCGAAGTTCTTCGCTGGATCAGGAGGAAAGATTCGATGAGCCGCTCGATTTCGCACGCGAATGGCGCCATCCGGCGCCAGCAGTAAGGCAAATACCGCGTCGGATTCCAACAGCCACTGCGAGATTCCAACCGTCTGGCCCTCGACGGCATCGCTCAGATTCTGGATGCCTGCGGGGTCTTCAATGCTATTGCCGATAGTTAGTGAGGTAAAGGACGGATCCAGTTTCAATCCCTGAGGCATAAGCTCGTGCGACTGGCGGTGCGCCGCGCTGCTGTGCCAGGTGCGGAACGATTCTTCGTTCGTCCATCGCGTAACTAAGAGAAATACTGCGGGGTCCACAGCGTCAGTCAGGACGTCGAGTCCGCAGAAGCCGGCCGCTTTGCCCACCAAGCGAGGGCGGTCAAGAAAGGCCTTACGCACATCTCCCTCCAGGCCGTTGCGGACTCTAAACCGGGAGATGACTGTGACCACATTAGGCCCCTTATGCTCAGGCCCGTATAGTCTCTGATTCCGCAGCAGCTACTAACTGTGCTGAACATCACAATCGCAGTGATGTGTTATTTTCAACAACTTTCCAGCAATCGTGGCAAAGACATCGACGCATCTCGCGGAAGCAAGCTCGCGCCGCGGCGGACTTTCAGCCGCCTGGACGAAATTGGTGATACGCGAGATAGGGCGACGCCGGCGATTGGGAGCGACTATGTTTGATCGATCAGGCGGTGATGGATGGCGTAGAGGGCGAGCTCGAGGCGGTCGGATACGCCCAGTTTATCGAAGATGTTGTGGAGGTGATTTTTCACGGTCTGTTCGCTGATGAAGAGCTTTTCGCCGATTTCCTTGTTGCGGTATCCCTGCGCGACCAATTGCACGATTTCTTTTTCGCGGTCGCTAAGCAGGGGCTTTTCGCGGCGCGGGCCGCTGTCGGCGGATTTGGTGAAGGCTTTCATGACTTCGGCGGTCATGTGGTTATCGAGCCAGATTTCGCCACCGAAAACTTTGTAGATACTTTTCACGAGCAGATCGGAAGCGGATTGCTTCAGGACGATGCCGCGAGCGCCCAGGCGCATGGCGCGCACCACGTCGCGATCGTCTTCGGCGGCGGTGAGCACGATAACGCGCGTGGGCAGCGAATCGAAATTGATCTCTTCGAGCACGGCGAGCCCGTCTTTGTCGGGCATGCGCAGATCGAGCAGCAGGATATCGGGCTTAAGCTTGGCCAGGAGCTTGACGCACTCGTTGCCGTTGTTGGCTTCGCCGACTATGACCAGGCCATCTTCGCTGCCAAGCAGTTTGCGCAGACCTTCACGGAAGATCAGGTGGTCGTCGGCCACCAGGATGCGGATATCTTGTTTGGCTTTGGCCATATCAGCCGAGCGGAACCTCTACGGTGAGGCGTGAGCCGTGGCCAGGCGTCGATTCCACGGTCAGCACACCGCCCACACTGCGCGAACGCTCCTTGATTGAGATGGGACCGAGCCGCAAGCGATCCAGCTCGTCTCCAGTGAACCGGCCGGCGAAGCTGAAACCCTCGCCGTTGTCGTCCACGACGAGCACCACCCGGGAATCATTCTGCCACAGTTTCACGACCACGTGCGTGGCTTGTGCATGTTTTTTCACGTTATATAACGACTCCCGGTATATTTGGAACAACTCGCGGCAAATACGTTCGGGAATCTCGAGTTCGGCGGCGTCGATGAGCAGATCGAGGCCCATGCCGGACTCATTGCGGAATCGCTCTGCGAAGCCGCGCATGAGATCGACAAGGTCGGCGCTTTGCACGCCGAGCGGGCGCATGTCGGTGACCAATTGGCGCAGCTCGGCGGTCTCGCTGCGCACGGTGTGATGCAGCGAAGTGAGCGCCTCGCCCACTTGTTCGGGCGCGTGCGGAAGCTTTTTCATGATGACGTTGAGTTGAATGTCCACACTAAGAAGCGTTTGGAGAATGCCATCGTGCAGATCGCGCGAAATGCGGCTGCGTTCGCCTTCGATGGCGCGGGCGCGCATATGGCGCAGCAGGAATAAATTTTCGAGCGGCGGCGCGATGTGGCGCACGATGCGTTCGAGCGAGCGGAGATCGGAAGGCGCGATGCGGCGGCGGGAGTTGGCCAGCAGGATGCGGCCACAGGGTACGTCCGCGAAATCGAAGGTGACGCTCAGGAAATTTCGCGCGCCGAGTTCCTTCACGACTGTGGCGGGAATGCGCGGCAGATCCTGCAGGCGATGGCCGGTGCGGCGATCCCAGCCGAAGCCGGCGCCCGCACCTTCGAGCGAGGTCCAGGCGACGCTGGCATCGGGCAGGTCCAGCAGAAAACCTTCGCCGCGATTCACCGGAAGATTCGCCGGAGCGATGCGTCCCTGCTCGCCGGAATGCACGGTCCAAAGGAAGATGCGGTCGATTTCCGCGTCGCGAAAAACCAGGAAGGCCGAATCGCAGTGGAAAGCGCCCGCCAGCTCCTGGAGCGTATGGCGCAGCGAATCGGCGACGCCGCGTTCGACCTGCAATTGCGACGTGAGGCGCGCGAGAAACTCATGCTCGGCCGCGTGCGCGCGGCTGCGATCTCCCAGGAACGCCATGCCCACTCCCGCGGCAAAGGTGCCCGCGGCGAGGCCAATCCACGGAATGGCCTGGTTCCAATCGATCGGCCCCGCCCACATGGCGCGGCCCAAAAGAGCCAGCGACGCCGCGGCGCTGAGCGCAATCGACGGGCGCAAACCCCAGCGAATACCGGCAGCCAGCGCGACGAACAGAAACGGAAACCAAAACGCGACGGCCGACGAACCCAAAACCAGGAAAACCGCCAAGGCCAGTAAGTCAATCGCGAGCGGCCATTGCCAGGGCTCCGCGCCGCGAACCGTATCGATGAGCACAACGGCCAGCGACGCTGCCAGATATACGGCCAAAAATGCGATCGCGTGCGCACCGCGCTGGGCGGCGGGGCGAACGAGTAGTTCGACCAAACCCAAGAGAAGAAAAATGGGCCGCGCGTAGGCAATTTGGCGCTCAAGATAGCGCCGTTCGGCTGCGTGAGCTTGCATGATTGGGATTCGAGATACCCTCGGACACTCTAGCAAATCTATTCGAATGGAATTCCACAGGCGGCGAAGCGCGTTCCTTCCCGGCAATGATGGCAATTGCGATACAATCAAGACGGGGAAATATGGTCCAGCAATTCACGGAAACTCAGGTGGAGCGCATGCTCGGGATCGGCCGCGCGAAGCTCGGCTACTGGACGCGGCTGCGTCTGGTTTCTCCGCGCTCGCGCTGGGGAACGCGCTTTTATAACTTCAACGACCTGGTGGCGCTTGAAGCCATCCGGCGCATCTCGGAAAATCGCGTGCCGGTGCGTCGGCTGAAGCGAGCTTTGGCGGCGTTCGAGCTTGCGTCGGGCGCTCCCGCGCCGGCCTTGGCCTCGCTACGGCTATCGAGCAACGGAACCGAAGTCGTGGTGCGCTCGTCGTCGCCGGCGAGCCAGGCCATCGAGCCGCTCACCGGCCAGTACGTTTTCGATTTTGAGGCCGCGGCGCTGGTTCGCTGCGGCGATGCGATTCCCGAAGGAGAATATCCCGACAACGTGCGCGCCATGGCTTCGCACACGGCGGAACATTGGTTCGAGTTGGGTATGGCCTTCGACGGCGCGGTGGAAACGCTGACGCAAGCGGCCGAAGCGTATCGCAAAGCCGTGGAGCTGGCGCCGGAATGGGTTGAGGCGCGCATCAATTACGGCACGACGCTCTATCAGCTCGAACGCACGATCGAAGCGCGGCACGAATTTGCGGCCGCGGTGCAGCTTGAGCCGCGCAATGCGCTGGCGCAATTCAATCTGGGCTGCGTGCTCGAGCACGATGGCGAGCGGCAAGCCGCGATCGCGCATCTGCGCGAGGCCATAGAGCTCGCACCGCAGATGGCCGACGCACATTTGAATCTGGCGCTGGCATACGAGAAGGTTGGGCGCAGGAACGAATCCACGCGTCATTTGTCTTTTTATCTGCGCTACGATCCGAATGGTCCCTGGGCCGATTTCGCGCGCAATCAATTGATCAGCCAGCGCCCGCCCGAATCCGGCTCCGGGAAGCTAACGCCCTTCCGCCGCATGCACTGATCGTCACCGATCCAAAACGCCGCGCAACGCCGTGCGTATCGCGCGCTTTTTCGCCGCGAGAAACTGTCGTATGCTATGTTTGTTGTTCGTCAGCGGTGAGCGTAGCTCAGCCGGTAGAGCATCGGTCTGTGGCACCGAGGGTCGTGGGTTCAAATCCCATCGCTCACCCCAACTTCGCCTCAGCGATTTTGCGAAATGCGGCGCTTCCCGCCTACATGTGCCAGCGCCACAGCAAAAACAGGATGACCAGGATCACAATGCTCACGCCGCTGATGGGATAAAAGCTCCAATGCTTGCGGTGGCGCCAAATAGGAAGCGCGCCCACGGCCGCGATGATCACGGCGATCGTCAGCATGAACATCAGCATCATGTTTGGTAGCCTCGCGCCTGGGCCACCGGCCGCAAATGCTCGCGCGCTCCGGCGGTGGAACTCACTCGCGCCGGAAGCAGGATGACCAGCGTGCAAATTCCCAGCGTAGTGCCCAGCGGAATATTCGAGAGCGAAAGCACGGCAGCGATCAGGCCGAGCGGGCGCGCGGAGTGCTGTCCGCTCATCAGCGCCAATCCCGCCATGATTCCGAAAATACCGCAGGCAATCGCCAGCACGATCGCGCCGCCGTACACCACGTGAAAAATATCCATCAGCGCAAACGGATTGGCCACGCGATTGAGCAACGCTCCAAACATCACCGTGGCCGTGGCGGAATAGAAGAACATGACGAAGGCCGCGATTAGACGGATGATTCCGTAGGCGATCCAGCATGCTCCCAGAGCCGGAGAGCGCCCGGCTGTATTGCGTTCAACATCGAAGTCCGAGGACATAGGCACCTCACTCGCGCAGTTGCGCAAACGCGTTCCATTGTCTTAGATGCCGATTGATACCCGGTTCGTGACCGGACGGGGGCGCGATTTTCTGATCGCGGGCGCGACGGCCGCGGAGCGCAACGCGCTCAGGCCAAACGATCATTCGTAGCGCAATGCGATCATGGGATCGACGCGCGTGGCGCGGCGCGCGGGGATATAGCACGCGGCGCAGCCGACTACGAACAACACGAGCGTCACGCTCACCAGCGTCAGCGGATCGCGCGGCGACACGCCCCACAACTGGCTCGCCAGCACGCGCATCGTCCCGAAGCACGCGAGCAATCCGCCCACCACGCCCAGCGCCACCAATCGCAATCCCATCCACATCACCATGCGCAGCACGCCCATCCGCTCAGCGCCCAGCGCCATGCGTATTCCGATCTCATGCGTCTGCCGCGACACCGCGTACGCCGTCACGCTGTATACTCCCAGCGCCACCAGCACCAATCCCACGCCGGCAAAAATTCCTAGCAAACTCAGCATGAATCGCGGCGCCGCGTATGAAAATCGCGACAGGTAATATTCCAGGCTGCCCGTATCCGCCAGCGCCACCGTGCGATCCACCGACCAAATCTGCTCCCGCACCGAATTCAGCAGTAGCGCCGGATCTTTCGCCGTCTTAATCAGAATCCCGCGCTCGAACGCGCCCGTCACCGTGTGCGGCACGAACGCCTCGGGCATCGGAGGATCCTGAATTCCCACATTTTTTGCGTCCGCGATCACGCCGATGATTTCAAACGTCGGGTCCGCCATCGGCTCCTGTTTTATCGTTCCCAGCGCCTTCAGTGTGATTTCACGCCCGATGGGATCTTGTTCGCCGAAGTATTTCTTCACCAGCGTCTCGTTCACCACCGCGACTTTGCGCGCGTCGTTCACATCCACCTGAGATAAGAATCGCCCGCGCAATAGCCGCAGCCCCAAGGTTTGAATATATCCCTCACTGCACAGATGCGCCTGAGCGATCCAATCCTCCGAATGCACGAGGCCGGCAATGTCGATTGAAGTTTGAATGCCGCCATACGGCGGCAATGACGTGGTCACGGCTGACGAAACCACTCCCGGCAGCGCATCCACGCGTTCCAGCACGGCGCTGAAATATTGCTGCTTCGCCGCCCCAGTGGCGTATTGCCCCTTCGCAAACGGCATCGCCACCACAAGAATGTTGTTCGGATCGAACCCAAGGTCCATGTCCACCAATTTCAGGAACGTCCGCATCATCACGCCCGCGCCCACCAGCAGCACCAGAGACAACGCAACTTCCAGGACGACCAGCGCGTTCCGCAGCCTGCCTTTGCGAAATCCCCCACTCACTCCGCGCCCGGAATCTTTCAGCGGTTCGACGATGTCCTGCTTGGCCGTCTGCAGCGCCGGAATCAATCCGAACATCACGGCGGTAATCGCCGCCGCGGCCACGGTGAACAGCAATACCTGCGGATTCAACCGAATCACCGATTCACGGGGAACTCCGCCGTCGGGGATCACCCGGACGATCCCCTTGATCCCGGCATAGGCGAAAAGACAGCCCACCGCCGCGCCGCCGAGCGCCAAAAATAAACTCTCGATCAGTAGTTGCCGGACGATTCTCCACCGGCTCGCGCCCAGCGCCGCGCGAATGGACATCTCCTTTTCCCGCGCCGTGGCCTGCGCTAGAAGCATGTTCGCCACGTTGCCGCAGGCGATCAGCAGCAGCATTCCCACTGCCGCCGCCAGCGTATACAGCGTCCCGCGAAAGTCACCGACGACCCCGTCCACATACGACAGAACCTGCGCGCTGAATTGTTTGGGATACGCCTTGGGATAGAGCTTCGCCTCGCGCTGCGCGATCGTCTGGATTTCCGCTTCGGCCTGGCGCGGCGTGACGCCCGGTTTCAAGCGCCCTTGCAACTGGAAGTAACGATTCGCAAATTGCGGATCCGCGCGATCGAGCGCCACCGGCATCCACAGGTCCGCGGCCAGCTTCGCAAAACGCGGCGGCATGATTCCCACCAGCGTCGTCGCCACGTCATTCAGCACAAACGTCTTGCCCACGATCGATGGGTCCTGATTAAAATTCGCCACCCAATTCTTGTAGCTCATCACAAACACCGGCGTCGCTCCCGGCTTCGCGTCGTCCGGCGTCGGCGTGCGTCCGATCAGAGCCGGAACGCCCAGAAACTCGAACGTATTCGGCGTTACGTAGCCGGCTTCGAAATCCTGCGAGCTTTGCGGCGTCGTGTAAAGAACGTCGTCATACGCCCCGCCGATCTTGTCCGCGAACACGTCCGTCTGTTCGTAGTAATCCAGAAATTCCGGCCCCGGCATGTA
>Ga0182015_10002256_pt1 | contig 23753 bp, 18 predicted proteins | sample 712P3MmetaG_FD_120478 | JGI IMG/M metagenome (GOLD analysis project Ga0182015, IMG submission 120478) | Permafrost microbial communities from Stordalen Mire, Sweden - 712P3M metaG | ecosystem: Environmental > Terrestrial > Soil > Wetlands > Permafrost | place: Sweden: Stordalen | collected...
CAGGAGCCTGCGGACGAGCCGCGCGAGGAGTCGCCGCATGAGTCGTACGGCGGCTACCGCGAGTCCCACGACGAGCCGCCGCAGGAGCCGACGCACGCCCCTTACGGGGGCCACGACGAGCCGACGCAGGAGCCGACGCACGCCCCTTACGGCGGCCACGACGAGCCGCCAGAGCCGACGCACGCCCCTTACGGCGGCCATGACGAGCCGCCAGAGCCGACGCACGCCCCTTACGGCGGCCATGACGAGCCGCCAGAGCCGACGCACGCCCCTTACGGCGGCCACGATGAGCCGCCAGAGCCGACGCACGCCCCTTACGGCGGCCACGATGAGCCGCCAGAGCCGACGCACGCCCCTTACGGCGGCCACGATGAGCCGCCAGAGCCGACGCACGCCCCCTTCGGGGGCCACGATGAGCCGCCCGAGCCCACGCACGCCCCCTACGGCGGCCACGACGAGCCGCCCGAGCCCTCGCACGCCCCCTACGGCGGCCACGACGAGCCGCCAGAGGAGCCGACGCACGATCGCTTCGGGCAATCGCCGCCGGGGGACGACGGCCGGCAGCGCGACCACCCGACCGGGGAACTCTTCGACGAGCCCCATGATCACCCCACGGGCGAGTTCGTCGATGAGCACGGTGAGGAGGACGACGACGATTCTCCGACCGCGCGTCGGCCGGTGGCGCCGGGCGATCTGCTCGGAGATCTCGGCGAGGAGATCCATTCGCCGGCGCAGCTGCACCAGCGCCGCGCGGAGGAGCGCGCGCAGCGCCGTCGCGCAGGTCGCCGGCGCCTGTTCGCGCTGATCGGCGGCCTGGCGGTGGTGATCGTGATCATCGTGCTGCTCACCAGCGGCGGATCGAGCCCGACGACCTCGACCACGTCGTCGGGCGGGAACCCGCTCGCGGCGGCCGGCACCGGCGCGGGACACCTGGCCGCCGGCTCCTCGACGTCGGCGCTGACGGCGAACATCCTCGTCGCCGATCGCAACAACGACCGCGTGCTGTCGATCTCGCCGCAGGGCCGGATCGTCTGGAGTGTGCGGCTGACCGGACCGAGTGACGCCTTCCTGAGCCCGACCGCCCGGTCGATCACCGTCACCCAACCGGGTGCGTTCGTCGTGCTGCAGCTCGCCGTCGCCGACCGCAAGGCCTTCTACCGCTACGGGCACAGCGGCGTGCCCGGCAGCGCCGACGACCGCCTGCACGATCCCGAGACCGCGCAGGAGCTCAGCGACGGCAAACTCGTGATCGCCGACAAGGCCAATTGCCGGATCCTCTACATCTCGCCACCGTCGACCCGCCCGTCGTCCGAGCTCGGAACGCCCGGCTCGTGCGTGCACGACCCGCCAAAGTCGCTGGCCTACCCGGACTCCGTGTTCCCGGCGCTGAGCGGCGGCGGGATCGTCGTGACCGAGCTCGACCCCGGCTGGGTCGACGTGCTGAGCGCCACCAACTCCGTCCTCTCAAAGGTGCAGCCGTCCGACCTCAGCGCGCCCGATGACGCCAACGAGTACGCCCCCGGCAAGCTGATCGCGACGAGCCACACGCATCCCGGCGAGATCGAGGAGTTCGAGACGAACGGCAAGGTGCTGTGGCGCTACGACTTCACCAGCGGCGATGGCGAGCTGGACCGCCCGTCGCTGGCCGAGGTCCTGCCGGACGGCGACGTGCTCGTCTGCGACTCCGGCAACGATCGCATCGTCGTGATCGACCCCCAGACGGACACGATCATCTGGCAGTACGGGCACACCGGCAAGCCGGGCGCCAAGCCCGGCTATCTGCACACCCCCGACAGCGCGGTCCTGGTGCCCTGACGGCGCCCCGCCGCGGCTCTCGCCGCCGAAGCCAAGGCGCCGTCGCGGCGCCCCGAAGCCGCCGATCCTCGCCGCGGCGCCCGGCTAAGCTGCCAGAGCCTCGGTCAGCCCCAGAAATGCCGACGTGCCAAAGCGAGGACCACCATGAAAGTGATCGGCGCGGGCCTGCCCCGGACCGCCACCACGACCACGCTGATCGCATTCGAGCAGCTCGGCTTCGCGCCGTGCTACCACATGCGCGAAGTGTTCGCCGACATGGACGCGCAGCTGCCCCATTGGGAGCGCGCGGTCGCAGGCGATCCTGACTGGGAGGCGACCTTCGCGGGCGCCGAGTCCTCGTGCGACTTCCCCTCGGCCTACTACTACCGCGAGCTGATGGAGTTCTATCCCGAGGCGAAGGTGGTGCTGAGCGTGCGCTCCGCCGAGAGCTGGGTGCGGAGCATGCGCGACACGGTCTGGCCGGTGTACTTCGGCCCCTCGCCGATGCACCACGTCTCCGAGGCGCGCAGGGCCGTCGATCGCAACTGGGACCGCTACATCACGTTCATGACGGCGCTGACCTTCGACGAGCGGACCGGCGCGATGGGGGGCGATCACTCAAGCGACGCCGGTCTGGCTGCGATCATGGAGCGCTGGAACGCCCGCGTGAAGGCGGACGTTCCGCCCGAGCGCCTGCTCGTCTGGGAGCCCTCCGACGGCTGGGAGCCGATGTGCGAGTTCCTGGCGGTGCCGGTTCCCGACGGCCCGCTCCCGCGCGTGAACGACACCGCAGCCTTCACCGAGGGAATCCTCGGCGGCGGTCTCGCCGTGCTGAACGCCTGGTGGGATCAGCGCGAACGCGCGAGCGGCGGACTCCACGGCGCGCCGCCGCGGTGAGCGCCCCTGCGGCGCCGGCGAGCGCACGTGCCCTCCTGATCGCCGCGTTGCTCGCCGCCGCCGTGCTGGGCGTACCGCAGGCCGCGGCCGCGGCGCCCCCCGATCCCGGCGCGGACATCCCGCTCGGCCCGCTCCCGCGCGCGTGCTTCGGCGCTCCTGCCGGGCCGATCTGCGAGCAGGCGGCGATCGGGCGTCTCGACGCCGCACGCGCGAAGCTCGGCCTCGGGCCCTACGAGCTGCCGGCGAACTTCGTCTCGCTCGCCCCGCCCCGCCAGTTCCTGATCCTTGCGAACCTCGATCGCCTGGCATATTCGCTCAAGCCGATCCACGGCCTGAGTCTCGCGCTCGATCGCGTCGCGCAGCAGGGCGCGCTGGCGCGCCAGGACCCGAATCCGTGGCCGCAGGTGAGCGCGCTGGCGGGGCAGTCGCAGATCGGCTTCGGCTCCAACTGGGCGGGCGGCGCTCCCGACGCCCCGGTCGCCTATTACGTGTGGATGTACGACGACGGCTACGGCGGCGGCAACATCGACTGCACGAGCCCCACCGCAGCGGGCTGCTGGGGACACCGCCGTACGATCCTCTCGTTCGCCGCGGCGCCGACCCTGACGATGGGCGCCGCGGTCGCGCTGCGCGGGTCGAGCTACGCGCTCACGATCGTCGAGACCTCGACGCCGGCCTGGCCGTACTCCTACACCTGGGCGCAGGCTGTGGCCGACGGCGCCGGGCGCTGAGGCCCGCTACCCACCGCCGGCGCCCTCGGCGAGCAGTCGCCGCAGCGCGTCGAGGCCGTCCCAGACCTCGGCGAAGGCGGTCGTGAGCGGCGAGAGGCCGACCCGCACCACGTCCGGCGCGCGGTAATCGGCGAGCACGCCGCGGCCCGCGAGGCCCGCGCAGAGGGCCTCGGCGTCGGGGTGTGCGAGGGCCACATGGGCACCGCGCAGGGCGCCGTCGCGGGGCGAGGCGACGCTGGCGCCGTACTCGGCGAGCCAGGCGTCGGCGAGCACGATCGCCAGCTCGGTCAGGGCGATGCCCTTCGCGCGGATCCGCTCGATCCCGGCGCGGGTCACCAGCTCGAGCCCGGGCTCCAGCGCGTGCAGCGCGAGGATCGGCGGCGTGCCAGAGAGGAAGGCCCGGATCCCCTCGGTTGGCTCGTAGCCGGGCTCCATCGCGAACGGGTCGCGGCGTCCGAGCCAGCCCCAGACCGGCTGGCGCAGCTCGTCCTGGCGCTCACCGCGCACGTAGATGAAGGCCGGCGAGCCGGGGCCGCCGCAGAGGTACTTGTACGTGCAGCCGACCGCCAGGTCCGCGCGCGCGTCGTCGAGCGCCACGCCCACCGCGCCGACGCTGTGCGAGAGGTCCCAGACCGTCAGAGCGCCCGCCGCGTGGGCGACGGCGGTGATCGCGGCCATGTCGAGGATCGCCGCCGAGCGGTAGTCGACGTGGGTGAAGGTCACGAGCGCCGTCTGCTCGCCGACCACGCCCGCCAGCTCCTGCGCACTCGGCCCGTGCGTGGGGTCGGCCGGCTCCAGCCAGCGCAGCCGAAGGCCGCGTGCCCCGGCGAGGCTCTCGAGCACGTAGCGGTCGGTCGGGAAGTTGCCGGGGTCGGTGACGATCTCGGTGCGCCCGGGGCGGGCGTCGAGCGCCGCGCTGGCCGCCTTGTAGAAGCAGACGGTCGTCGAGTCGGCGACCGCCACCTGCCCCGGCGCCGCTCCGAGCAGCGCGCCGATCCGGTCCCCGAGCGCGAGCGGCAGATCCATCCAGCCCTCCGTCCACGAGCGGATCAGGCGCTCGCCCCAGCCCCGCTGCGCGACCTCGCGCAGCGCCGCGGCGACGCGCGCCGGCGGCCGTCCGAGCGAGTTGCCGTCGAAATAGACGACCGCCGGCTCGCCGATCAGGAACTCGTCGCGGAAGGCGGCCAGCGGGTCGGAGCGGTCGAGCGCCTCCGCGGCCGCGCGGCTGTCGTTGGGTGGCGGGGTGCCCAAGCGCCAACAGACTATTCCCCGCCGCCCGCGGCCGCCTGAGGCGCGCTGCGCCCGCACCGGTGCTCGCCGCGCGCCCTCCGCCGGCTCGCCCGACGCCCACCCGGGGGCTCCAAAGCGCGCGCTATCCGTATCCTGCCCGTCGGGGATCGCGTGGCCGCCGGCGCAGGTGCGCTGCCGGGCGGCGCTCGCGGCTCTCGAGCGATCATGGCCAGCCGCGCCGACATCGAATTCACCTACACGTCGATCGACCGGATCTTCCGCCTCAGCATGGGCGAGCTGGCCGACTTCAGCGGCGCGCTCTACGACGGCGACTTCTCGCTGACGCTCGAGCAGGCCCAGGGGCGCAAGCACGAATACATCGCGAGCCAGATCGGCATCGGGCCCGGCCGCAGGCTGCTCGATCTCGGCTGCGGCTGGGGCGCGCTGCTGAACTTCGCCCAGACCCGCGGCGCGGAGGGGGTGGGGGTGGCGCTGTCCTCCGCTCAGGTCGACTCGTGCCGCAGCCACGGCCTCGACGTCCACCTGCGTGATGCGCGGACCGTCGACCGCGAGACCTTCGGGCGCTTTGACGCGGTCGCGAGCCTCGGCGCCTTCGAGCACTTCTGCTCGCCCGAGGAGTACCGCGAAGGGCGCCAGGAGCAGATCTACAGCGCGCTCTTCGCGAACGCCGCGAGCGTTCTCGACACCGGCGGGCGCTTCTACCTGCAGACGATGGTCTTCGGGGCCAACATGATCGCGCTGGATGAGGTCAGCGAACACGCGCCGCGCGACTCCGACGCGTTCATCCTGTTCCTGCTGAGCTGCCAGTTCCCCGGATCGTTCCTGCCCTACGGACTCGACCAGATCGTGCGCTGCGCACAGCCGCACTTCCGCCTGGTGGAGAGCTCGAGCGGGCGGCTTGACTACATCGAGACGATCACGCAGTGGAGCCGGCGGATCGGCGCGCCGAGCATGCGCAAGAACCTGCTCAAGCTGCGCCTGCTGCCGCGCTGGCTGCGCAGCCCGACGTTCCGCTACGCCTTCACCTCGGGCGTGAGCGCGAACAAGGTCTGCTTCGAACGAGAGCTGCTCGACCACTACCGGATGGTGTTCGAGAAGACCGACGCCCCGAGCGAGCCCGACCCCTCGTCGCGCTGATGCCGCCGCGCCATCACCGAACGGTCGACCGCACCGTCGCGATCATGGAGGTGGCCTCGCGCTCCACCAGCGGCGTCTCGCTCGCCGAGCTCGCGGCGCGCCTGCAGGCGCCGAAGTCCTCGATCCAGGAGCTCACCAACGGGCTGCTGGCGACGGGCTACCTGGTGGAGCGCGACCGTCGCTTCCTGCTCGGCCCGGGCGCGTTCGTGCTCTCGCTGCACACCGCCGGCCTGCCGCTGCGCCTCGTCAAGCACGAGGAGCTGGAGCGCGCGCAGGAGCGCGTCGGCACCTCGCTGTTCGTCGGCGCCCGCCTCGGCGACGACCAGGTCTTCGTCGACCAGGCCGGCGAGGACGTGCTGATGGACTTCGTCTCCTCGACGCACCCGCGGCGCCCGCTGCTGACGACGGCGACGGGCAAGATCATCCTGGCCTTCATGCCCTCGGGCGAGCGCAACGAGTTCCTGCGCCGGATGGAGCACGAGCAGCCGGCGGTGGTCGCGGCGTTCCTGGAGGAGCTCGAGGAGATCCGCGCCTCGCAGCTGGCGTTCAATCGCGCCTCGACCGTACCCGGGCGCTACACCGTCGCAACGCCGCTGATCGACCCCGAGGGCAGCTTCCTCGCGGCGATCTGCGCGGTCGGCGGCCCCGAGCTGGCCGATCGGCTGCCGGCCCTCGGAGCGAGGCTGCGCGAGGCCGTCGACGCCTGGAAGTTCCCGCGTCGCCGCCGCCGCAGCTCCGTCTAGCGGCGCGCGCGACCCCTGACGACGTCCATCATGTTTTACGTGGTCGGCGCATGCGCCGACCCGCGGGTGGGCGCATGCGCCCACCCGAACAACCCCCCTGAGCGGTCCCTGTTGCGGTGTGCGCGGGGGTCCTGTAGCATCCGCATACAAGTGCAAGAAACCGGATATACGTACGTCCGGTCAAGGTGAGGAGGGAGCCGAGCGGCTCCGAGGACGCGTTTCTGCGCCGGTGAGGGTTTGGGCAGGCGCAGATGACCGATTCATGCAAGACGAAACGGGAGCCCGGGAGGGACCTATGAGGCAAGCAATCGTCAGATTGCCGCGGATGAGGCTGCTGTTCGCGGCGCTAATCGCAATCGCAATCACCGGCGGCGTCGCCGCCGCCAGCTCGGGCGCAGCGCCGGCGGCCAGGGCCGCGGCGTCGAAGTCGACCTGGGTGATCGGGAACATCGGCACCTACAGCGGCATCAACTCGGGGAACTTCCTCGGCGGCGGCCAGGCGCTGCAGGCCTGGGCGGACTGGACCAACGCGAACGGCGGCATCGACGGCCACCACGTCAAGGTGATCTCGCTCGATGACGCGGGCGTCGCCTCGACCTCGGTCAACGACGTCAAGCAGCTCGTGCAGAGCGACCACGTGCTCGCGATCGTCGCGATGAACAGCGGCGACGACGCCGACTGGGCGACCTACATCCAGGGCACCGGCGTGCCCGTGATCGGCGGCTCGACGCCGCTGCCGGACTTCGCCGGCTACTCCGACTACTTTCCGGTCGGTGCGACGACCAACAACTCGATCCCCGACCTGCTGCTGTACGCGAAGAACGTGCTGAACCAGACGGTCGGCGGCTACCTCGGTTGCGAGGAGGCGCCGGTGTGCTCGGCGCTGGAGCCGGTCTACGCGGCCGCGTACAAGGGGATCGGCGGCAACCTCGCCTACAACACGCTGTTCTCGAGCAGCGCGCCGAGCTATGCCGCGCAGTGCCTGGCGGCGCAGTCAGCCGGAGTGCAGGACCTCGAGATCATCGGGCCGGCGCCGGTGATCCCGAAGATCGCCCAGAACTGCCAGACGCAGGGCTACAACCCGACGCTGCTGCTCAACGACGTCGTGCTGACGCCGTCGCTCGGCAGCTCGATCGGCACCGCCGACGCCGTCTTCGGCGCCGACGACGTGCCGTTCACCGACGACGGCATCCCGGCGACCAAGGCGTTCCACGCGGCGGTCGCGAAGTACGAGCCGTCGGTGCTGAATCCGGCCGACTTCAACCAGGACGACCTCGACTCGTGGGCGTCGGGCCAGCTCTTCGCCGCGGCGGCGAAGGCGGCCAAGCTCGGCAACAAGCCGACCAGCAAGCAGCTCGTGGCCGGCCTGTACAAGCTCAAGGGCGTGACCCTGGGCGGCCTGACCCCGCCGTTGACGTTCAACAAGGGCAAGCCGAACTCGGTCAGCTGCATCTACATCATGAGCATCTTCCATGGGAGCATCATCGAGCCGCAGGGCCTGAAGCGCTACTGCCCCGCGACCGGCTGACACCTGTACAACAAGCAAACGCGATGCGAACCGCCGGCGCGACCCCGATCGTGATGAGGAGCTGACGTGTCAGATCTCCTGCCGTTCATCATCATCGGGGTCGTGTCCGGCTCGGTCTACGGGCTGGCCGCCGTGGGCCTCGTGCTCAGCTACCGCACCTCGGGCATCTTCAACTTTGCCCACGGCGCGCTGGCGACCCTCTCGGCCTACGTCTTCTATGCGCTGCACATCGCCGGCAACGTCTCCTGGCCGATCGCCGCGATCATCTCCGTGCTGATCCTCGGCCCGGCGCTCGGGATCGGCTTCGAGCGCTACGCCCGGGTGCTCTCGCGCGCGAGCCTGATCATGCAGGTCGCCGGGACGGTCGGCGTGCTGCTCGTGATCGAGGCGGTGTGCACGCAGTGGTACGGCTCCAACGGAGCGTTCTACCCGAACTTCCTGCCCCAGGCCGCCGTGAAGGTCGGCGGCGCCTTCGTCACCGTCGATGAGTTCATCGTCGTCGGCGTCTCGATCCTGCTGACGGCCGGGCTGTATTTGATGCTGCGCGCGACGCGGCTGGGCAAGGCGATGCGCGCAGTCGTCGACGACCCCGAGCTGCTCGCGATCTCGGGCACCAGCCCGGTGAGCGTGCGCCGCGCGGCGTGGGTGATCGGCTGCTTCTTCGCGACGCTGTCGGGCATCCTGCTGGCCCCCGACGTGGGGCTGGAGGCGAGCGCGCTGACGCTGCTCGTGGTCCAGGCCTTCGGCGCCGCGGCGATCGGCCGCTTCCGCAGCCTGCCGATGACGTGGCTCGGGGGCGTGATCATCGGCGTCGCGGCGAGCGTCGCGACCAAGTACTTCACCTCGCGCTCGATCCTCAGCGGGATCCCCACGGCGCTGCCGTTCATCATCCTGTTCGTCGCGCTGCTGCTGGTGCGCCAGCGCGGCGACATCGAGAGCGCCGCGCGCCGGCTGCACGAGAACTACGGCGCGCCGCGCCTGCCGGTGGCGATCCAGGGGCCCGGCGCGATCGCCGTGCTCGGCGTGCTGATCGCCGTGCCGTGGCTCTTTCCCGGCTACCTGACGGCGTGGATGACGGTCCTGTGCGACGTCATCCTGTTCCTCTCACTCGGGCTGCTCGTGCGGGCCTCGCGCCAGGTTTCGCTCTGCCAGGTGACCTTCGCGGCGATCGGCGCGGTCGCCTTCTCCAAGCTCGCCGGCGCCGGGGTCCCGTGGGTGCCGGCGCTTCTGCTCGCAGGCCTCGTCGTGGTGCCGATCGGGGCGCTGCTCGCGATCCCGGCCGTGCGCCTCTCGGGCCTCTACCTGGCGCTCGCGACGTTCGGCTTCGGCCTGCTCGTCCAGGCGATGTTCTACCAATCCTCGGTCGGCTTCGGGGTCGCGGACCTCGGGCTGGCGATGCCGCGACCGACCTGGCTCGGGCTATCCGGCGACCGCGGGTTCTACTTCCTGCTGCTGGCGCTGACCGTGCTGGCCTCGGGCGCCGTGATCTGGCTGATCCAGGGTCGGCTGGGCGGGCTGCTGCGCATGCTCGGCTCCTCGCCGCTCACGCTCGAGGCCTTCGGCGTCAACATCACCGTGACGCGGATCCTCGTGTTCTGCCTGTCGGCGTTCATCGCCGCGATCGCCGGCGCGCTCGCGGGCTGCGCGCTCGGCACCGTGACCGGCTCCAACTACGACCCGAACATGTCGCTGACGCTGATGGTCGTGGTCGCGATCGTCGCCGGCGGCGAGCCGTGGTACGCGCTGGTCGCCGCGCTGCTCGTCGCGCTGATCCCGGCCTACCTGACCTCGCAGACGGCGACCGACGTCCTGCAGCTGTTCTTCGGCGTCGGCGCGATCCTCTTCTCGCTCGGGCACGGGCCGAGCGTGCCGCCGCCGCTGCAGGCGCGGATCGAGCGGATGCGCGCGTCGGGCGCGCGAACGAGCCGCCGGCGGGTGCCCGCGATGGGCGCTGCGCGCGAGGCGGTCTCCCCGGCGAGCCTGCGCGCCGAGGAGGTGACCGTGCGCTTCGGCGGCCTCGTCGCGGTGGACGCGGTCAGCGTGAGCGCCGCGACGGGCGCCATCACCGGCGTGATCGGTCCAAACGGCGCCGGTAAGACGACGCTCTTCAACGCCTGCTCCGGCCTGGTCGCGCCGGCCGGCGGTCGCGTGCTGCTCGACGAGCGCAGCCTGGCGCGCCGGCGACCGTCGGTGAGGGCGCGCCTCGGGCTCGGGCGAACCTTCCAGCACGTCCAGCTCGGCGAGTCGCTGAGCGTGGCGGAGAACGTCCGCATCGGCGCCGAGGCCGGCATCGTCGGAGCGAGCGTGAGGGCGCACCTGTTCCGCCGCGCGGCGGAGACTCGCGTCGTCGAGGGCCGCAGCGCCGAGGCTCTCGAGCTGTGCGGCATCGAGGAGCTCGCTCCGCGCGTCGTGAGCACGCTGTCAACCGGTCAGCGGCGCCTGGTCGAGCTCGCGCGGTGCCTGGCTGGCTCCTTCCGCATCCTCCTGCTCGACGAGCCCTCCTCGGGGCTCGACGCGGCCGAGACCGAGGCCTTCGGGCGGTTGCTGCGCCGGGTCGTGGAGGAGCGCGGCATCGGCATCCTGCTGATCGAGCACGACCTGTCGCTGACGATGAGCGTCTGCGACGAGCTGTATGTGCTCGACTTCGGGCGGGTCATCCACCAGGGCACGCCCGCGTCCGCGCGCGACTCGACGAGCGTCCAGGCCGCCTACCTCGGCGACGTGGTGTTGCAGTCATGACCGCCGGCTCGGGCAACGGGGCGGAGGCGGCGCTGGCGCTGCACGACGTCACAGCCGGCTACGGCGAGGCCGACGTGCTGCACGGGATCAACATCACCGTCGCGCAGCGCTCGATCGTGACGCTGCTCGGTCCCAACGGCGCCGGCAAGACGACCGTGATGCGCGTCGTGTCAGGCATGCTCAAGGCGACGCGGGGACGGGTGCTCGTCGGATCACAGGACGTCACGTCGCGCTCCCCGCAGCAGCGCAGCCGCCGTGGCGTCTGCCTGATCCCGGAGGGGCGGGGGATCTTCCGCTCGCTATCGGTCCGCGACAATCTCGAGCTGTTTACACCGAGCTGGGTGCGCGACGCGAGCATCGAGCGGGTCGTCGAGATCTTCCCGATCCTCGGCCAGCGGCTCGGCCAGACCGCCGGGACGCTGTCGGGGGGCGAGCAGCAGATGCTCGCGCTGGCGCGCGCAGTCCTCTGCGAGCCGTCGATCGTGCTGGTCGACGAGGTATCGATGGGACTCGCACCGAAGCTGGTCGACCAGATCTTCGAGATCCTCGTCGCGATCGCCGCCGAGGGGGTCAGCGTGCTGCTGGTCGAGCAGTACGTCAGCCGCGCGCTGGAGCTGGCCGACTACGCCTATGTCCTCGGCCGCGGTGAGATCGTGCTCGAAGGCACGACCGACGAGGTCCGCTACGCCGACGTCGCGAGCAGGTACCTGGCATGAACGGCCCCGGCATCGATGCACCGACGCGTCCGCTCGAGGGGATCACCGTGCTCGACCTCGGCCAGGTCTACGGCGGGCCCTACTGCGGCCTGCTGCTCGTGCACCTGGGCGCGCGCGTCGTGAAGATCGAGGCGCCGGCGCGCGGGGAGCCGCTGCGCTCGGGTGTGGGGGCGACGGCGACGGCCGACCCGTTCGCCTTTCAGCTGCTCAACGGCGGCAAGGAGTCGGTGACGCTGGATCTGAAGTCCGCCGAGGGTCAGGAGGCCTTCTTCGCGCTGGCCCGTGGCGCGGACGTCATCGTCGAGAACTTCGCGCCCGGCACGACCGCTGCGCTCGGCGTCGACTACGCCGCCGTCAGTGCCGTCAACCCCCGGATCATCTACGCCTCGCTGAAGGCCTACAGCGACGACACCCCCAAGCGCGACCTGCGCGGCATGGACCTGACCGTCCAGGCAAGTTCGGGCGCGATGTCCGTCAATGGGTTCCCCGACGGGCCGCCGACGCGCTGCGGCCCCTCGCTCGCCGATTTCCTCGGCGGTACCCACCTGGCGCTTGGCGTGCTCGCGGCGCTGATCGAGCGCGATCGCACGGGCGCCGGCCAGCAGGTCGACGTGGCGCTGCAAGACGCCGTGATCCCGGCGCTGGCGTCGAACATCGCCGGGTGGCTGACCGATCCAGAACATGCGCCGGAGCGCAGCGGCAACCGCCACGGCGGGATGCGCGAATCGCCCTACAACGTGTACGCCACGACCGACGGATGGGTGGCGATCCTCGCGATCAGCGAGGCGCACTGGCGCGCCGTCGCCACGCTGATCGGGCGCGAGGACCTCCGCGAGGACCCGAGCCTCGCCGGCTCCTCCGGTCGCGTCGGGCGCATCGATGAGATCGACGCCGCCGTCAGCGCCTGGACGCAGCGCCACACCAGCGCCGAGGTATCGGCGGCGCTCCAGCTTGCAGGCGTGCCGGCGTCCCCGGTGCGGACCGTCGCCGAGCTGGTCGCCGAGGAGCTTGAGCGCGGCGCTCCGATGATCGCGCGCAGCGCGGGGGAGACCACCGGCCAGGAGCCGACCTACACGCTCGGCGCCGCCGTGCGCCTCGGCCACCACCCGCCGCGGCCGCCCGGTGCGGTTCCCGGGCTTGGCGAGCACACGGAGGCGGTGCTCGACGCCCTGGGGGGCGCCGCCAACGGCGAGTCTGGTGCGAGCGCGCGGCGCCGGCGAGAACGGGGGCGTGGCGATGGCGATTGACGACGACCTGCTCGCCGGGCTGAGGGCTCAGATCGGGGTCGGCCACGTCGAGGAGCTCGGCGAGATCTCGGCCGCGATGATCGCCCGCTACGCGGCCGCGATCGGTGATGGCGACCAGCTGTACACCGACCAGGCCTACGCCCGCTCGCGTGGCTACGCCGATGTGGTCGCGCCGCCGAACCTGCTGGCTGCCGTGATCAACTGGGGTCCCGGCGCCCCCTACGAGCGCCTGCGCGAGGACGGCACCGAGGCCGACACGCACCTGCCCGGCGTACCCGCCCAGGGCGTGCGCGTGATGGGCGGCGGCGAGGAGATGACGTTCCGGCGGCCCGTCGTGGCCGGCACGGTGGTCGTGCGAAGCACTGAGCTGCTCGACGTCACGCAGCGCGACTCGAGCCAGGGGCCGATGCTCGTCGTGCGCTACCGCGACGACTACCGTGATCGCGAGGACGGCTCGGCGCTGTTGGAATCGGTCCGAACGGTGCTGCTGAGGTGAGCGCGCGCGAGGGCATCCCGGCGGCGGCCCGCCGCGGAACGCTTCAGGCCGGCACGGCACTCGCGCCGGTGGCGTATGAGACCTCGACGGTGCAGGTGTTCCGCTACAGCGCGGCGACCTGGAACACCCACCGCATCCACTACGACCGCGAGTATGCGCTTGCCGAGGGTTACCCGGACGTGCTCGTGCAGAGCCACCTCCACGGCGCCTTCCTCGCCCGTTACGCCACCGGCTGGGTGGGCGAGGAGGGTCGCCTGACCGAGCTGGCCCTGCGCGTGCGCCGCTACGCGGTAGCCGGTGAGACGCTGACGGTCAGCGGCGTGGTCACCGCCGTCTCGCGGCTGGCGCGTGAACGCGCCGAGGTGACGCTCTCACTTGCCGAGACGCGCGCCTGTGACGGCGAGACCTGCGTGACCGGCGAGGCGCGGATCGAGCTGCCGGCCGACTGGCTCGCGGAGATGCCGGCGGGCGGGGAGGGCGCGGAGTGAGCCGCGTGGAGCCGCTTGTGGTCGCGAACTGCTCGGGCTACTACGGTGACCGGGCCAGTGCCGCGCGCGAGATGCTCGACGGCGGTCCGGTGGACGTCCTGACCGGTGACTACCTCGCCGAGCTGACGATGCTGATCCTCTGGAAGACGCGCCAGCGCCGTCCGGGCGAGGGCTACGCGAGAACCTTCCTGGCGCAGATGGAGGAGGTCCTCGGCACCTGTCTGGACCGCGGAGTGAAGGTCGTCGCCAACGCCGGCGGCCTCAACCCGGCCGGTCTGGCCGAGGATCTGGCGACGGTCGCCGAACGGCTCGGCGTGCACCCGAGGATCGCCCATATCGGGGGTGACGACGTCTGCGGTCGCCTTGCGGGCTGGCTAGAGGAGGGGGTGGACCTGCGCAGCATGGACAGCGGCCAGAGCCTCGCGGAGGTCGACTTCGAGCCGATCACGGCCAACGTCTACCTCGGGGCCTGGGGGATCGTGGAGGCGCTACGGGGCGGCGCCGACGTCGTGATCTGCCCCCGCGTCACCGACGCCTCCGTGGTCGTCGGTCCCGCGGCCTGGGCGTTCGGCTGGGAGCGCGACGACTGGGACGCGCTCGCCGGCGCCGTGATCGCCGGTCACCTGCTCGAGTGCGGTGCGCAGGTCACCGGCGGCAACTACTCCTTCTTCACCGAGATCGCCGATCCGCTGCTGCCGGGCTTCCCGCTCGCGGAGATCGCCCCCGACGGTTCATGCGTGATCACCAAGCACCCCGGCACGCCGGGAGCGGTGTCGCGGGGCACGGTCACCGCGCAGCTGCTCTATGAGATCGATCGCCCGGCCTATCGCAACCCGGACGTGACGGCCCACTTCGACTCCGTCACGATCGCCGACGAGGGCCGCGACCGGGTGCGCCTGTCCGGGCAGCGGGGCTCGCCGCCGCCCGACACGCTGAAGGTCTGCGTCAACTACCACGGCGGTTTTCGCAACAGCTACACCTGCATGATCGCCGGACTCGACATCGAGGCCAAGGCGCGCTTCGCCGTCGACTCGGTGTTCGCGGCGCTGGGCGGCGCCGAGCGTTTCGAATCCACCGACGTTCGCCTGGTTCGCAGCGACCACGCCGACGCGGCGACCAACGCGGAGGCCGTGGCGCGGCTGACGATCACGGTCAAGGACCGCGACGGCGACGCCGTCGGGCGGCGCTTTGCCGCGGCCGTCAACGGCATCGGCCTCGCGATCTATCCCGGCAACTACAACGACATCGTCAGCCCGCAGCCGACCGAGTACGGAGTGATGTGGCCGACGCTCGTCCCCGCCTCGCTGATCACCCAGCGCGTCCTCCTCGCCGGCGGCGAGGCGGTCGTCGAGCTGGCGTGCGGGCCGCCGCCCGGAGGCTGGGGGGAGCCCGTCGAGGCTTTCCAGTCACCGCGGCGTGGCGGCGGCGCCCGCGATTGGAGCACCGAGCCCACGCGGCGCGGACCGCTCGGCGCGCTGCTCGGCGCCCGCTCGGGAGACAAGGGCGCCAACGCGAATGTCGGCGTCTGGGCCCGCAGCGACGAGGCCTTCGATTGGCTGGCGTGGTTCCTGACGCCGGAGCGTCTCCGCATGTTGCTGCCGGAGACCGCCGAGCTCGCGATCGAGCGTTACGAGCTGGCCAACGTCTGGGGCTTGAACTTCGTCGTGCGCGGGATCCTCGGCCAGGGCGTCGCCGCCACAACGCGTCCGGACGCGCAGGCGAAGAGCCTCGGCGAGTTCCTGCGCTCGCGCCCGGTGGACCTGCCGCTCGTGCTGCTGGGCGGAGGCGGTCCCGGCGCGGGTGCGGCCGCGCCCGCCGCGAGCGAGGTCGCGCCCACGCCGACGATCGAGGGGGCGTGGTGAGGGCGCGTTCCGGTCACCCCGGCCTGCGCCGAGGGCGCCGTGGAGCCGGGCTGCGGCCGGGCGACGGTTCCCCCTTGCCGTGGCGTGTGCGGCGCAGGTAGGATTCGGTTATCTAGTTTTACATTCGTAAATACGGATTCGTCGGGTGGTTCTGGCGCCGCCCGGCGAGGGAGAGGAGAGCCATCCATGAGTGCATCTCGCGCGCCCGCGCGCGCATTTCTGGGCGCCGTCGTCCTGCTCGCGGCGCTTGCGGCCCTGCCTGTCTCGACACTGGCGGCAGCACCGTCGGTTGCGTCGAGCCGGATGCTTGTGCTGTTCAACATCGACAAGGGCCAGCTGCCTGAGAACATGGCGCCGGCGCCGGGCGGCGCCCTGGACGTCGTGCTGAACGGCGCCGGAGAGGTCGCGCAGGTCGGCCCGGGGGGACGGGTCAAGATCCTCGCGACGCTCCCCGCGCCCGCCGACGGCGGGGTGAACACGCCGCTGGTGAAGAGCGCCTTCACGGCCGGCATGGTGAGAGCCCCGGACGGCACGATCTACACGCTTTACTCCACCGGCACGAGCGGGCAGACCGGCATCTACAGGATCGTCCCGGGCGGAACCCCGCAGCTGATTGTGGCGCTCCCGGCCACGAGCCTCGCGAACGGACTGGCGCTCGACACCTCGACGCACGAGCTCTACGTCTCCGACTCGGCGCTCGGCGTGGTCTGGCGCGCTCCGCAGGCCGGCGGGACCCCCGAGATGTGGGCGTCCGGAGCGGCGCTGGCACCCACCTCGTTCCTCGGCGCCAACGGCCTCAAGCTCCACGACCACGCGATCTGGGTCAGCAACACCGACGCTGGCACGATCCTGCGCATCCCGATCGAGTCCGGCGGTGGCGCCGGTCCGATCAGCGTGTTCGCGAGCGGCCTCGCGACGATCGACGACTTCAACTTCGTCGGCAGCGGGAACGAGATCGTCGCGGCGCTGGACCGCGACAACCAGGTCGTCCTCGTGGCGCCGGGCGGGAGCCAGTTGCTCCTGCTGGACGCAAGCGACGGTCTGGAGGGCCCGACCTCGATCGTTGTGCGAGGCAACAAGCTGTACGTGGCGAGCGGCGGCTACTTCACCGGCCAGAACCCCAACATCCTGGTCGCACAGCTGCAGCGGTAGGGACATGAACGCAGCTGCGGCGCCTCCGCGACCCGGCGCGGAGGCGCCGGCGGCCTCCGATGGAGCGGGGCCACGGTTTCCCGGCGCAGGCTCGCAAGCGCAGGCAAGCGCATTTCAGGGCCTCGCCGGCCGCGGGTGCCCTGGGCTGCTGGGCGCGTGCGGGAGCACGGCGCTGAGCCGAGCGCCGCCGCCCGTTATCGTCGCGGCTGCGCGCGGGCTGCCGGGCTGCCTGCACGCATCCGGTCCAGATCCCTAAGGAGGAGCGTCGTGGAGTATCGCCAACTGGGAGCCAGCGGCCTGCGCGTCTCGGCGCTGTCGCTCGGAACGATGACGTTCGGGGGTCGCGGTCGCTTCGCGATGGTGGGCGAAACCGACGCCAGGGCGGCGAGCCGCCAGCTCGACATGGTCCTCGACGCCGGGGTCAACCTGATCGACACCGCGGACGTGTACTCCGACGGCGTGTCCGAGGAGATCCTCGGCGAGGCGCTGGCCGGACGGCGCGACCGCCTGCTGATCGCGAGCAAGGCGCGCTTCCCGCTCTCGGGCGCCGGCCCCAACGACGCCGGCCTCTCGCGCCACCACCTGATCAGGAGCGCCGAGGCGAGCCTGCGCCGCCTGAAGATCGACCACATCGACCTCTATCAGGTGCACTCGTGGGATGGCCAGACACCGCTCGAGGAGACCGCGCGCGCGCTCGACGAGCTCGTGCGCTCCGGCAAGGTCCGCTACCTCGGGTGTTCAAACCACTCTGGCTGGCACCTGCTGAAGGCGCTCGGCGTGCAGCGGGCGCTGGGCGTGCACCCGTACATCTCCGAGCAGATCTACTACTCGCTGGCGGAGCGATCGGTCGAGTACGAGCTGATCCCGGCCGCGATCGACCAGGGCCTCGGCGTGCTCGTCTGGAGCCCGCTCGCCGGGGGGCTGCTGAGCGGCAAATACCGCCGCGGTCAGGACCCGCCGGAGGGGGCGCGGCAGCTCACCGACTGGGGCGAGCCGCCGGTGTACGACCAGGAGGCGCTCTACGACACGGTCGAGGTGATCGTCGAGGTCGCCGAGGCCCACGGCGTGTCGGCCTCGCAGGTCGCGCTCGCCTGGCTGCTCGGGAGGCCGGCGGTCAGCTCGGTCATCATCGGCGCGCGCACGGAGGAGCAGCTGGCCGACAACCTGGCGGCGGCTTCGCTGCAGCTGAGCCACGATGAGCGCCGACGGCTGGACGCGGTCAGCGCGCCGCCCCTGATCTACCCCTACTGGCACCAGCGCAACACGACGAGCGACCGGCTCAGCCCGGCCGACGCCACGCTGCTCGCCCCGCGCACCGACTGATCGCGCGACCAGAGGGGTCGGAGCCGGCCGCCAGGAGTCGAGCCGGCGCGCTCCGGCGATGTGGCGCGGCCGGCGCACTGTTCTCGCGATTTTCACGCTCCGGACACAGGATCGATACTCGCTGCACGCAGCCGGCGCGGACACTCGTGTCAGCGAACACCACCCGGGGACCGCGGCGGTCCTTCGATCCCGGGACGGCGGGTGTCACCCACCCACGGATGCGATCGCCGGTTCGCGGCGGGAGCCGGTCCACACGGCCGGCTCCCGCCGTCGCGACGGACTCACCGCGGCAGCGCGCTCGCAACGGTTGATCGGCGTGCCCTGGGTGCCGCGCAGCCGACTCGGTGCCGGGGGAGTTTGAAGCGCGCCATTTTCACTTCCGCGTGACCGCTCGGAGACTGTCGCCTCTTTCGATCATGGTGCGCCAATCGAGAGCTGAGCCATGGGCTTGGGTGGGTCGGTCGGCGCAGTCCCGAGGCTCGCTGCAGCACGCGCAGCGCCGACGCCGACGCCCAGGACCCTCGCTTCGCCTCGATTCAGGCGACGTAACAGGTCCGTCACGCGAGCGTCACCCGCTGGTAACAGGTCCTCAGCCCGGTGGCTGTTAGGACTACAGGCGTCAACGCCGCCCACGCCCTCGCGCCTGTTAAGGAGACTGCCATGAAGATCCCACGTGTGCGAATTTCACATTCAGGAAAGCGTCGTCGCGCACGTCGGAGGCCGGCGGCCGCCGCCCTGGCGGTGTGTGCTGTTGGCAGCATCGCGGTGGTTATGGGCATTGCGTCTGGTTCCGCGGCGGGCAGCCCGCAGTCGTGCCCGGCGGGCAGCACCCTCGAGGCCCCGACAAGCAGCTTCGGCCTCTCTCAGTGCGTCATCACCGCGACGGGGACCCCGGTCGGAGGGGTCAAGCACGTCTGGCTGATCATCCTCGAGAACAAGTCCTATGACGAGACGTTCAGCGGGCTCAATCAGAACAGCTATTTGTGGCAGACGCTGCCCCAGCAGGGTGCCCTGCTCACCCATTACTACGGCACCGGCCACTTCAGCATGGACAACTACATCTCGCTCGTGTCCGGTCAGTCCCCGTCGTACGCGACCCAGGACGACTGCTCGACGGCGGCGAACATGACCAACAACAACTCCGGCATCATCACAACCGGAACCATCGGGACCGAGACCGACACCGACAAAACGGCCGACGGGAGCGGGACGTTCACCGCGACGCCGACCACGGGCGGCTCGTCCAACGGCAACTACGGCCAGCTCCTCGTGCATGGCGGCGTCGACGCTGCTCTCGGCAACAACGGTTGCGTGTACCCGACGAACGTGCCGACCGTGTTCAACCAGTTCAACGCTGCCGGAGTCTCGTGGAAGGGCTACGCCCAGGACCTCGGAGGCTCTCAGCCCGTCGGAGCCACCCATTACGTGACGGGCAGCACGCCCGGGGTCAGCGACACCGTTCCGGGCCGCGACGATGGCGCGTGCGGGTATCCGGGCACGTCGAGCGCTGACCCGGTCACCAACCCGACGAACCTGGTCTCGCCGAGCGGGGACGTCTCGAGCTTCACCGGCGCGCAGCCGGCGAATGCCGGCGGCAACGGCGACCCCGCCGACCAGTACGTCGCCAAGCACTTCCCGTTCGGCTGGTTCACCTCGCTCAGTGGCGAGTCGGCAGGCACTCAGAGCGGTGTCAGCTACCCGTCCCAGCCGGCGCTGAACGAGCCGACGACACCGGAGTACGACGGGACGGGCGCGCCGACCAGCGGGGCAAGCGACACCAACTGCGACCCCAATCACATCACCAACCTCGACGACCCGACCTACGGGCTCCTGCACGACCTGAGCCTGCCAGCCAACGAGGTCCCGGCGTTCAACTGGATCACGCCGAACAACTGCAGCGACGCCCACGACGCGACCTGCCAGGGCAACAACCTGTCGGGCGCGTTCAACGCGAACGGCACACCCGACTACACCCCGGCCGGTCTGGCGGCCTACGATCCGGAGGCGACGACGCCGACCAACTACACCGGTGGGCTATACGCCTCCGACCTGTTCCTGCGCTACTACATACCGCTGATCGAGCAGTCGGCGGCGTTCAAGGATGGCGGGCTGATCGACGTCACATTTGATGAGGCCAACCCGCCCTTCACGGTCGGCAACAGCTTCAACAACGAGCCGGCTCCGGGTGACTCATCGACATACTCCGGCGCCGCTGACCAGCCGACCTTCGGTGCGACCGGCACCCAGTATCCGGGTGCCAAGTCGCTGTACGGCGCCTACGGCGCGCTCGCCGACGCGGCCGGAGAAAGCCTCGACGGCGTCAACGTGCCGACGGAGCCGACCGGGCCGAACGACCCGGAGGTGACCGACAGCTCCGGTGACCAGCTACAGCCGGGCCCCGGAGCCTCCGGCTTCATCGACCGCCCAACGGGCCTGCCCGGTGAGAGCGCGAACCTGTCGGGCTCCCCCGGCACGGCGAGCGAGCCCGCGCTGGTGGCCCCCGGCTCGAGCCTCGTCACCGACGCCAAGATCAACGCCGACGACACCGGTCGCCTGGTCTCGGGCACCGACGCCAACGGCAACGCGATCCCGCCCGACACCTTCGTCGGTGCGGTCAGCGACACCGGGCCCTACGCACTGTCGGCCAACGCCAGCACGACCACCGCGTCCAACAACTACGCCAAGCCATGGATTGGGACGTTCCAGCTGTTGAACGACAGCGGACAGCCCGTGACGCTGCCAAAGGGTTACAACGGAAACGTCACGCTCAGCGCCGAGGGTGGAACATCGACCGTCGGCACGACCAGCTGCCCGACCGGCAGCGAGGCGGCGACGAGCAGCGCCTGCGTCACCGCCGATCCGCTGTACGACGCCACCGACTTCACCCCCGGCGGCGGCGACACCGGCACCGTGCTGATCAGCCCGCTGATCAAGCCGGGAACCGTCTCGAGCACCTTCTACAACCACTACAGCACGCTGCGCACGCTCGAGGACCTGTTCCTGACCGGTCGGCGCTGCAACAACACGCTGCTGGTCGCGGGCTCGGTCTGCGGCGGCCTTGACGGTGAGGGCCACATCGGCTACGCCGCCCAGGCTGGACTGGCCGACTTCGGTGCGGACGTGTTCACCGCGCAGTCCTACAGGCCCCTGCATCCGTTCTTCTTCACGCGGCGGCGGCGGGGGCGCCGGTAAGTTCGATGTACTCCGCCCATTGGGCGGCCAAACGCGATCTGGGCCGCGCTCTCGAGCCTGGCCCACATCGCGCCGTCGCCGCGCTTCTGCTCATCGCCACCGCTCTCTCCGGATGTGGCGGTGGATCGAAATACCCGGGGTTCCTGCCGAAGGGCACGCTTGACCCGAAGGTGGACGCCGCCCTCACGGGTACGATGGCCAGGCCGGCCTTCACCGTCGAGGGCCTGGCCGTCAACGTCAAGACGCGCACCTTCGAGGTCTCGATTACCGTCAGCGGTCCCATCGTGCCGGGCGAAGGCCTGCCCTACCAGCCGCCGGCAACCACCTGTACCTGGACGGTCACGATGCAAAACGCCACGGCCGACGTCCCGGTCTCGCTCACCGACTTCCACGCCGTGAACCACCTCGGCTCCTTCCAGGTTCCGCAGCTCGTGCCCGACGAGCCGTCCCCACCGTCGATCCTTCAACCGGGTCAGGTGGTCACATTTAAGCTCCGCGCCTACCAACTGGTCGGCCAGGGGACCATGCAGTGGGCCCCGGATCATCGACACGTGACGGCGATCTGGGATTACGAGGTCGAGAACGACTGACTGGCAGCGCCGAGCACGGTTCGATCACTGGGGCTTGGCGAGCGCCCGGTTGATCATGAGCGCCATGAGCCGCCACTCGGAAGCTACGACGACAGGTTCCACGGTGGCGAACACGAACATCGTGATCTCCTCGTGGCCGACCGCGACGACGTACAGGTCCATATATACGGGGAAGCTCAGCCCTCGCACGGTCCAGGTCATGCTCGCGCGCATGCTGAGCATGGAGTTGACGCTTCCGGTCGTCTTTACCTCAGAGGGCAGTCGTTCGGCGTGGGGATTGCCGCCTGTGACCTTCACGCCCTGTGTCGACACCGTGAGCGCGGCGAGCGCGTCGGCAACGCATTGGGGGAAGCGCGGGCTCTTCGCAAGGGTCGCATCGCTTGTGAGCGCGGCGGTTGACGAGAACTCGACCGTTGAATCGAGCGACACTTCTTCGAGCCCGGTGCCCTTGAGAAAGTCTGGCGAGCTCACGCTGGGAGCGTCGTCACCCGAGCCCTTGGACCCCGCGCCGAAGCACTTGCTGAACTGCGTGCCGGGATCACCGCCGACGCTGCCACTGTCAGTTGATCCGAGCCGGAACCCTGGAAGATCGGACAGCTTCAGATTCACTGCATTGGCGAGCGCTCGATCCGAGGGCGTGACCCCAGTCGCAGCGGCCGCCGAAGAAGACCCGGCGCTCGCGAGCAACGCCACCAGCACAGCTACTGCGACAACGGGACCGAGGACAAGCGACGGTAGGCGCACGCGCAGCCATCGCGACCCGGCAGTCCCTCCCGTCTCGTCGCGCATCTAGCTGTCGTCGGAACGCCTGCGCCGCCCGGTTAGACAACACCCTCGCAAGCGGACGCATAGGCCGAGGCTGGCGGGTCTCCAGCGCGAACACCTCTCAGACCGATCCCTGGCCGCAGCAAACCGATCCGGGAACCTGGCGCACGCTCCGCGACGCCCCACCCGGGAGCTACATGTCGGAGTGGGAGCGCATCAGCTGCCCAACCCTGATCGTGCGCTCCGCGGACGGCACGATCGAAGCGGCCGACGCGCGACTCACGATCGAGCGACTCCCAGGCAGCCAGCTCGTCGAGATCGCCGACGCCGGTCACGATGTCCACCTCAACCGACCCACCGAATGGCGTCAGGCCGTCGAAGCGTTCCTGGGCGGACTGCAGTAGTACCTCGCGGCTGCAGCCCCCGCGCGAACGTCGCGCAAAGCGGGGAGCCGCGTGTAGTGCGGGCTGAGAATATTGCGGCATGGGCGTTGGTCGCGAGTACCTCGGCGTGGTTTTACAACTGCGCAGGTTGGTTCCGGCGTGGGTCGAGAGCTATACGGGTCCGGCGGAGCTCGGGGCTGCCGTAGAGGCCGGCGATGCCCCGTCGATCGAGGGCGTCCGTGAGCGCGCGGGTGCACTCGCCGACCGGGTCTCCAGCGAGGAGAAGGACGGCGAGCGGCGCGGGTGGCTGCTGGCGCAGCTTGGGGGCATCTCGACCGCGTTGCGCTGGCTCGGGGGGGAGCGGTTGGACTACGGGACGCTGTTCGAGCGCTGCCACGGCGCGAGCGTGGCGCTCGTACCGGACGATCAGTTCGAACGGGCTCACGAGCTGCTGGAGCGCGCGCTACCGGGCAAAGGTCCGGTCGGGCTGCGGTATCGCGCATGGCGCTCCAACCAGCTGATCCCTGTGGATCGGTTGCAGCCGGGTATCGAACTTCTGGCTGGGGAGATGCGTCGCCGGTGCCGGCAGCGCTTCGGCCTGCCCGATGGCGAAGCGGTCAGGTGGGAGATGGTCGCCGGGAAGACGTACGCCGGGAACGCCGACTACCTCGGGCAGCTCCAGACGCTGGTCAGGATCAACACGGACTTGCCCATCAGCG
>Ga0182015_10002258_pt1 | contig 23726 bp, 16 predicted proteins | sample 712P3MmetaG_FD_120478 | JGI IMG/M metagenome (GOLD analysis project Ga0182015, IMG submission 120478) | Permafrost microbial communities from Stordalen Mire, Sweden - 712P3M metaG | ecosystem: Environmental > Terrestrial > Soil > Wetlands > Permafrost | place: Sweden: Stordalen | collected...
AGAACGCTCCAGTTGACCGTGTTCAACGATCCGCCCTTAATGTTGACGTTGATCTGCCGGGTGGAACCAGGCAAAACCTGAATGTTATATGGTGGAGTGCTCGGTATCACGACTACCTGCGCCAACAATGAAGACGGAAAGAAGAGAATTAGGAAACCGAGTGCGCTGGTTACGAAGCGGAATTTCACCTGCGTTACGAATTTGCTGCTGTTTGACATAATTGTTCCTTGGTACGCGTGAAAGTGAGATTGCCTGCTAAGGAAAGCCTTAAGAGCAGCGCTTATCCGACTAGCGAGGTAATCGTCCAATCACGGCGATTAGTTTATGAATAAGTTTCTTAAGTAACTTCTAAGACAGCCCAAATTGGTTCCGTTCCTTCCCGAATAATGGTTGCTCGATCGGCTTTGCCCGGCCAGTAGTTAGCGGCACTTCAAGGCCGTTGCTATTTGTTTTGAAGAAGATGGGAGGAAAGGGGGTGGGAAGCGGCCACTGACAAATAGCCGGAAAAGTTGTTAGCCGGGTCCCCGGATTCTGAGCGAGTGATTCCCTACTCGGTCCGTGGGGGATGGAGTGTCACGGAATCTCCTGAAGGACCAACTCGCTTGATCTTCCGGACAACAACGGCCTTCGCGATGCCAACGCACAACGCATCCATGCTTTTTGGACACATCTTAAGGTGAGAGTCACGGCACGAAATAATGTTTGGGGGTTGGGACAATCCGGACCTTACTCCTTCGCTGCGCGGTTACTTCCGAATTACCAGCGGTACATCCAGAGCTCGGACTTCTACCTGTAGAGTTCGCTGTGTGGCGACGCTGACGGACGCCTCCGCTCTTTGCATCGGTGAAGGGCCTATTGATGAGCGGCAATTCTGCAGGCAAAGAACCCGATGCCGAATTTGGAGATGACTACTTCGGGACAAGCTGCTACAGGTCACTGGGTAATGCCCGGAGCATGGACGCATCGGCCTCATCATGTACTTCTCCGGCGGTTAAGCAGGAATCTCTCGTCTTCGTCTCACAAGTGTCCTTGCACGGAACGTCTGGGCCATTCTTCACGTAACCATCTGAATGTGGATTAATAATCGTCCAGTTGAAGCGTCATCTATATGAACAGTTCAGAAGGTGTTCCAGTGGCCGCATGCATCGCAACATTGCCGTTAGCCGGGCTGTCGCAGTTGTTCGCAGAGCACCACCGGCGTGTGCTCACAGCGGCCTATCGCATCACCGGCAGCATGGCCGATGCTGAAGACGTGGCGCAGGCTGTGTTTTTGCGGCTCGCAAGCGCGAGTGGGCCGGTGACGAATGCCGGCAGCTACCTCTACAGAGCGGCCATCAATGGAGCGCTGGACGTTCTGAGGCAGCGGAAGGCAGCCCAGACAGAGCCACTGGAATTTGGGGCATATGTCGCGGCGGATGGGCCGGGCAGTTCGCCGGAGGCAGAGGCTGCCGGCAGGGAGCTTGGTGCGTTCTTGCGGGTTGCAATCGGTGAATTGCCGCACCGGGCGGCCGAGATGTTTATCCTGCGCTACGTTGAAGAGCTTGGGAATCGGGAGATCGCAGCATTGATGGGCACGTCGCAGGCAGTTGTGGCAGTGACGCTGTTTAACGCACGGTCGAGATTGAAGAAGCGACTATTGCACTTTGAACGGGGAATACGATGAACAGAGATGAGATGCTTTTGGAAAATGCAGTGCAGGCGCTCCAGGCCGATGAGCCGGAAGCTGAGTACCTGGCAGCTTCTGCCCGGCGCGTGGCCGACAAACTTGGAATCGACATGATGAACGAAGCACGGGTCGACGCCATCTCCAGTTGCGATGACGTGCTGCATCTGATCGGCCCGTATCGTGCCGGGACGATCCCCCCTGCACGCTCGATTCTGATTGAGGCCCACCTGCGCGATTGCAGAGGATGCAGGAGCCAGCTCAAGGGCAGGTCCGCTGCCAAGGTTCTGGATTGGTCCGCCCCCAAGCCGCGTCGCGCAATTGCCTGGCACCCACAAACCGCTGCCTGGGCGCTGGCATCCGCCGCCATATTCCTGCTCGCAACTCTGTTTGTCTATAAGGCCTATTGGCAGGTTCCTCCCGGAGTTCGCGCCGAAGTGCAATCGATTGATGGTGCGGCTTATCGAATCTCCGATAACGGGGATCGCCGACTCTCTCCTGGAGAGATGTTAGGTGAAGGCGACACGCTGAGAACGAGCGGAGGCGGACACGCGGTCCTGCGCCTCACGGATGGATCGACGGTTGAGGTGAATGAGCGGAGCGTGGTTGCCGTGGGCGCGAGGGGGCACGACATGACGGTCGCCCTTGAGAATGGGGCGGTGATTGTGCAGGCCGCCAAGCGCACTTCGGGCCATTTGTACGTGAAGACTCCCGATTGCCGGGTCGCGGTGACAGGGACCGTGTTTTCAGTGAACTTCGGTCTGAAGGGCTCGCGCGTGGCAGTCCTTGAGGGCTCGGTGCACGTTCTGCATGCGGGAATGGATTCACTCACAACGGCAGGAAACCAGTACACCACCAATGACAATCTGAGCCCCGAGCCAGTGCAGGAGCAGATTGCGTGGAGCCACGATCGCGTTAAATACCTCGGCCTCCTGGCCCAGTTTGCAGTGCTGGGGAAGCAGATTGGTCAAATTCCATTTCCGCAGCCGCGCTATAGCAGCGATTTGCTGGACCGGATTCCAGCGAACACCACCTTGTATATCAGCGTGCCCAACCTGGGCGATTTTCTGACCCAGGCAAACCAGACTTTCCACGACCAGTTGAACAAAAGTCCGGCGATGCAGCAATGGTGGAACAGCGGACATGCGAACAACACGGCCGACCTGGATGCGATGGTGGAGAATATCCACCAGGTGAGCAAGTATCTAGGCGATGAAATTGTCATTGTGGGAGCCCCGCAGGCGGGAGACTCCGGATTCGCGATTGTTGCGGATGTAAAGCAGGGCGGACTTGACGACCTGCTGAAGCAGCAGTTCCCCGCGTCGAATTCCAAGCCTGGAATCACCGTGCTCGATCAGAATTCGCTGAACGCAGGCAGTGCATCGTCGCCAGCCAATCGCAATGTCTATGCCGTGGTGCGGGCGCGCGAAGCGATCTTCTCCAACAGTGCAGCAACCCTGGCGCTGATCAACGCACAGTTGAATGCCGCCTCCAGCGGATTCGCGGCCAGCGGTCTTGGTCAGCAGATCTCGGCCGCCTACGGCCGCGGCGCAGGAATTATCCTGGCGGCAGATATCCACCAGATGCAAACCAACCAAGCCGCTAAAATGCATGCCTCGAAACAAGCAAGCGAAGCGATGGCAAAGAGCGGTCTCGAGAACATGAGCTATCTGATCGCGGAACATCGCGAGGTGAATGGGCAGCCCGAAAATCGTGTTGGCCTGCAGTTTTCAGGAGCGCGCCAGGGAGTTGGCTCGTGGCTGGCTGCGCCCGCGCCTATAGGGTCGCTCAACTTTGTTTCTCCCAACGCGGCGATTGCGGTCGCGGGACTTTCAAAAGACCCCAAAGCCATTGCCGATGATCTAATCGCCATGGCGGCTGGAAACAGCTCGCAAACAAACGGGCTTGCCGAGGCTGAGCAGAAACTGCAGATCAACTTCCGCGATGATATTGCAGCCAACCTGGGCGGAGACTTCCTGCTGTCTCTCGATGGACCGGTGCTACCGACGCCCTCGTGGAAGGCCGTGATCGAAGTCAACAACTCCAATAGCCTGGAACAGGCCCTGGAGCGAATGACTGGCGCGATCCGCCAACTGGCCCCAGCCAACGCGCCGCATTCCATCACCATTGAACCGAGCGACGCCGGTGGCCAGCGATACTATTCCGTTCTGGACACTGTAACGGGCAATACCGTGGCGCAATACACCTATGCGGACGGTTACATGATTGTGGCGCCAAGCCGTGCCCTGCTGATCCAGGCGTTGCAGGCGTATTCGACGGGGAATTCGCTGGCTAATTCGGCGGCCTTCAAGGCATTGCTTCCCAAGGATGCGAATGAAAATTACTCCGCGGTCGCTTACCAGAATCTGACTCCGGTGTTGACACCGCTGCTCGGTCAACTCAGTGGAGAGACGGCATCGGCCATCAGCGAGCTGGCGTCGGATGCGAGGCCAACAGTAGTCTGTGCGCGGGGAGAGGAAAGCAGCATTGAGGCTTCCAGCGACAGCCGTCTTTTTGGCTTCGATTTCCTCACTCTTGGAACATTGATTCACGCCGGGAACAAACACACCGACGCAAGCGTAGTTCAGTGACATGGGAGTAATCGATCTAGATGGGGTAGAGGTCCGGCTCGCGAACAGGACCGTGCTTGACAACCTCACGGGCGAATTGCACGGGCAGGCCATTGGCCTGCTCGGCCCCAATGGCGCGGGAAAGTCCACGCTCATCAATACGCTCCTGGGATTTCATCTCCCTTCCAAAGGCACGGCCCGCGTCTTTGGCCTCGATACGCACAAAGACCGGGCGCAGATCCGGGGCGGCATCGGCTTCATGCCTGAGAACGATTCGTTCATCGGGAACATGAGCGGTGTCCGCTTCGTCCGGTATATGGCCGAGCTTTCGGGCCTGCCATCGGGTGTCGCGCTGGAACGGGCTCATGAGGCCCTGTTCTATGTGGGGCTGGGCGAGGTGCGTTACCGCAAGGTGAACACCTATTCGCTGGGCATGAAGCAGTTAGTGAAGCTTGCCCAGGCGTTGGCGCATGGCCCCAGGCTGCTCATCCTTGATGAACCTACAAACGGCCTCGATCCCGTCGCTCGCCAGCGCATGATTCAACTCATCAAAGACATTCGCAAAGAAGGCAGCATCCGGCTGCTGATCTCGTCGCATCTGCTGCGCGACATCGATGAAACCTGCGATGAAGTACTGATCCTGAAGAACGGGCGTATTGCCTCGCTGTGCAACATTGAAGAAGAGCGGCGCTCGAATCGCAGCTTCATGGAACTCGAAACAGTTGGCGCCACCGAGCGCTTCTCCGTGAGCATCCGCGGGCTGGGCTGTGAATGTGCAACATTTCCGGGCGGGCGCATCAAGCTGGTCATTCCAGACAATATTGAAGTGCGCGATCTTTATGTGATTGCCTCGGAACAGGGAGTGCAGATCCGGCGCATGAATCAGCGGCGCGATTCCCTCGAAGACATCTTCCTGCGCGCGATGGATAACGACCAGGGAAGGACCGCAAATGGCAATCTATAAGCGCAACTATTCGGCATATACTGGCGCGGTGACGCCGGTGTGGACGCGCGTGCTGGTGCTGGCCCGCTATGCCTTTGAAGAAGCCTGGTCGTCGAAGATAACTGTCGGACTTTTCATCGTCAGCCTGGTTCCCTGCGTCCTGTCTCTGGTGGTGATCTACCTTGCCGACAACCCGATGGCACGGGCTCTTATCGGAGTCCACGGACAGCAGCAGCTTGCCATCGACGCGAAATTCTTCCTGAAGGTCCTTCAGACTCAAGCCTGGCTCGCACTGGTGATCGCGTCGTGGATCGCACCCCGCCTCATCACCTTCGACCTGGCAGACAATGCTTTGCCCATCCTGCTGAGCCATCCCATTTCGCGCTTCGGCTACGTGTTCGGCAAGTTCATTGCGTTGTTCCTTTCGCTCTCGCTGGCCACATGGCTCCCCTGTCTGCTGCTCTTTATCTACCAGGGCTACTCGTCCCCCCAACCCTGGGCAATGAGCAATCTGCAAATTGCCATGGGCCTGCTGGCGGGGTCGGTGATTTGGATTGCGTTTCTCTCGATTCTTGGACTCGCGCTTTCTTCGTGGGTTAAATGGCGGGTGGTCGCGACGGGCGTAATCTTTGCCGCGGTCTTTGTCCCGGCCGGCGTGGGAGCAATCGTAAGCGCGGTGCTGCGCACAAAGTGGGGACTGCTCCTCAACGTTCCTGTCATGATGTCTAACCTGTGGCAGAGACTGCTCGGCGCCCCGGCGCCAATGGACGAGAGATTGTCAGTGCCAACGCAGGCCATTGCGGTGATGCTGTTGCTGGCCTGCCTGGCGTGTGTGGGCATGCTGAATAAGCGGATCAGGGCGCGCGAGGTGGTCCGCGGATGAACGACAGAATCATCTTCCAGGACGTATCGAAGTTCTACGGTGAAGTGCTCGGGGTGAACCGGATTTCACTTTCGATTCCGCCTGGAATCACCACGCTGGTCGGACCCAACGGATCGGGAAAGACCACGATCATGAACCTGATGACCGGATTGGTTCAGCCTTCAAACGGCAACATCTCTGTTCTTGGACTTTCGCCGGCCGACCAGACTGAGCTGTTCAGCGTGCTTGGATATTGCACGCAGTTCGATTTCTTTCCTCGAGGGCTGACCGGATGGCAGTTTGTTTTAGACGGCCTCATGCTTCACGGAATGGAAAAAGACCTGGCCGTTGATCTTGCCGAACAGGCGATCGACCGCGTTCAGCTTGGCGATGCAGCGGGGCGGAAGATCGCCGGCTACAGCAAGGGTATGCGGCAGAAAGTCCGGCTGGCGCAGGCCATTGCCCATCACCCGCGAGTGCTGGTCCTCGACGAGCCGCTCAACGGATTGGATCCGATGGCCCGCGCCGAATCGATCGCGCTCTTCCAGGAGTTGGGTCACCAGGGAATGCACGTATTGATCTCCAGCCACATCCTCGACGAGGTCGACCAGATATCCGATCGAGTAATTCTGGTAACCGGCGGATATCTGATCGCGGAAGGAAATATCCACCAGGTCCGGCAGGAAGTGCACGAGAAGCCAATGCAGGTCCTCATTCGGTGCGACCACCCCGAGGTGCTGGCATCCAGGATGTTTGCAATCAATCACTGCGTTGAGGCCAGGCTGCATGCGGATGGCAAAGGCGTTTTCCTGCGTACAGCGGATATCGACCAGTTCTATTCCATGTTCAACGGAATTGCGGCCGATGGTCTCGTCAAGATTGATGCAGTGGCCCCCGCGGATGACGATGCCAACGCGATCTACCAGTATCTGATCGGCACCGATGGGAGCCCATCGTGACGAAGACACAGCTAGCCGATCGCGCGAAAACTCTTGCCCAACAGCCGTGGGGCCTTTGGTCCATGCAGGCACAGCGCCTCACACGCATTGAGCTGAGGCGGAATCTTTTTTCGTGGAGGGCCACCTGGATCTACTGCCTCGCTTTCATCCCGACAGTCATTATCCTGATCCACGCGCTGTTTGACACCCATCCGCACTTTGCCATCAGCGAGGACACAAACATATTGGCAGCCATCGTCCAGCTCTATTACATCCGGCTGGGTGTCTTCTTCGGCTGCCTGGGCATCTTTTCGCGGCTCATTCGTGGAGAGATGATTGAACGCAGCCTGCACTTCTACCTGCTGTCGCCGGTGCGACGCGAGGTCCTGCTGCTGTCGAAATTTGCGGCTGGATCCATCAGCGCCGTATTTCTGTTCGGAAGCGCGGTCGTTGTCGATTTCATGCTGATGTACGCAGGCTACGGTGCGGCCGGCCAGGATTACATCTTCAACGGGCCCGGCATGGGACAGTTGGAAGCGTACCTGATGATTGTGGTGCTTGCCTGTCTTGGATATGGCGCAGTGTTTCTGCTGTTGAGCATGATGTTCAGGAACCCTACGCCGGCCGCGATGCTGGTGTTGGGCTGGGAGACAATCAACCCGCTGCTCCCGTCGCTACTGCAGAAGATCAGCGTGGCATCGTACCTGCGGCACCTGATGCCGGTATCCGTGAGATCCGACGGCATCTTCGCACTGTTGACGGTTGAAACCGAACCGGTATCCGGCTGGGCGGCAACCGCGGGGTTGCTGGCGCTGATCGCGATTGTTCTGACTTACTCGTGCTATCGGATCCGCACGCTGGAGATCCGGTACTCTACCGAGTAGAGAAGTCCGAGACAGGATTAGCTGATGCTCCTGGATGTCTGGATTCGGAAGCCCGTCGGCTATGGCCAATTCCTCAATCTAAAGCCATTGGAACGGTTAAAACGAATTTCGCATCTCTTCACACGGGCAACTCGTCAAGGTTCGCTTTTGACTGGTCGGTAGATTCCACAATCCCGAGCCCCCCAGTTCACTCTCCTTTGCACAACTCCTGAATTCCCTGCAATCCGCGCCTTACCCCATTCGTGGCGGGGTCACCTCCCGATCGGCGACGATTCATCAGCCACGCAAAGTCGATCACCTCCTAAGCCCGATCCAACGCTACAATACTTGCGAATCGGCGCCACTAGGAAACCCCAATGCGAATGAGAAAGCTTCGTTTGTTGTCGGCTTGTTTATGCGCCTTGTTGCTTGCGTCTGCCGAAACGACGTCACCCGCCTGGGCGCAAACGAGCGGCACCAACGAATGGACCTGGATGGGCGGGTCAAAGACTCTGCAGCCGGGTGCCTACGGCACGATGGGAACAGCCTCTGCGACAAACATGCCTGGAGGCCGCTCGTCCTCAGTAAGTTGGACTGACAAGAATGGGAACCTATGGTTGTTTGGTGGCAGCGGCACGGACTCGACCGACACCCCGGGCTTCTTGAACGACATCTGGGAGTACAGCACTTCGACCAATGAATGGACGTGGGTGGCTGGAAGCGACAGTGTTGGAGGGTTTGGGCAGGCTTCTCCTGCAGTCCCCGGTTCGCTGGGCACGCCAGCCGCTGGAAACACACCTGAAGGCCGCCAGGGGGCTGTTGGTTGGACCGACTCAAAGGGAAACCTCTGGCTTTTTGGCGGATTTAACTACGCCGTGACGTATTTCAACGACCTCTGGGAGTTTGAACCTTCCACCGGCGAGTGGGCGTGGATGGGTGGAAGCGCTACATCGAAATATGCCTCGCCGGGGGTTTACGGCACGCTTGGTACGGCGGCAGCGACGAACATTCCTGGATCTCGTGAGAATGCTGTCAGTTGGATTGACAGCCATGGGAATTTCTGGCTTTTTGGCGGCTTTGGCCTCGATTCGGCGGGCACAGTGGGTTCTCTCAACGACCTCTGGCAGTTCAATCCTTCCACCAACCAGTGGACCTGGATGGGTGGGGGCACGACGATCCCACTGACTTGTAATAACGGGCAATGCGGACAGTCCGGCGTATACGGCACGTTGGGCACACCCGCAGCTGGAAACATCCCTGGCGCTCGCGATTCGGCATCCGGTTGGACGGACAGCAGCGGAAATTTCTGGCTGTTTGGAGGCGAAGGAACCGATTCAGCCGGGACTTATGGCGTCCTCAATGACATGTGGAAGTTCAACCCAGCGACTGGACAATGGGCCTGGATGGGCGGAACCAGCACTTTCGCCGGCATTTGCCTCAATTACGAAGTGAGCTGCGGCGTGCCCGGTGTCTACGGCCAGTTGCAGACACCCGCTCAGGGAAACATTCCGGGGAGCCGCTCAGGCGCTGCCAGTTGGACAGACAGCGCGGGCAACTTATGGCTGTTTGGCGGCGATGGCGTCGATTCGGCAGGAAACTGGGGCGAGTTTGATGATCTTTGGCAGTTCAATCCCTCCACCAACGAATGGGAATGGATGAGCGGCAGCACTGTGCTGAACTGCTCCATTCAAGGTCAGTTCTGCGGCGAGCCTGGCGTGTATGGCACGCTCCAGACACCCGGCCTCGGGAATACTCCCAGCGGCCGCACGGCAGCTGCCAGTTGGACCGACAACAAAGGAGATCTTTGGCTCTTTGCAGGCACGGGCCTAGACGTGGTTGGGGTTTCGGGTTCGTTCGATGATCTCTGGGAATACCAACCGAATACCGGGGAGCTGCCGATAACGGCCGCGCCAACGTTTTCTCCACCGCCCGGGAATTACACAACGGAGCAGTCGATAACAATCTCCGACACGACGCCTGGGGCGACTATCTACTACATCGTCAACGGGAATGCACCGGCTTCGGAGTATACGGGGCCGATTCCGCTTACTTCGCAGGAGACCATAGAAGCGATTGCCGGAGCCAATGGATTCGCAAACAGCAATGTGGCTGCGGCAACATACACCACAGCCATTCCGGCAACTTCTGCGCCAGTCTTCCGTCCGGGGTCGGGAACATACGCTACTGCTCAGACAGTGACGCTGAGTGACGCGACACAAGGGGCGAAGATTTACTACACCACCGATAATTCGCTGCCCACGACAAACTCTGAGGCGTATGCAGGCCCGATCACTGTCACCTCGCCGGAGATCATTCAGGCAATCGCTGTATCCAATGGTGACTTGAACAGTGCGGTGGCATCCGCCGTTTATACCATCGGTCCGTCTTCAACATTGGGAGAATGGACCTGGTTGAGCGGCAGCAGTGGCGAAAACCAGGCTGGCATATATGGAACCTTGAAAACTCCAAACGCGGGAAACATACCGGGCGCGCGCTACGAGTCAACGGGTTGGACCGACCAGAACGGCAATTTTTGGCTTTTCGGCGGATGGGGCCACGACGCGAGCGGCAGCGCCGGATATTTGAACGATCTGTGGAGCTTCAATCCCTCTACGCGCGTATGGACGTGGATGGGCGGCAGCAGTACTGTGCCGTGCTCCTCGTCACTCGGCGTCACAAACTGCACCGGGCAGACAGGCATGTACGGCACTTTGAAGACGCCGGCAGCCGGCAGCATTCCCGGAGGTCGCTTTGGCGGCACGGGATGGACAGACAGCCACGGACATTTCTGGCTGTTCGGCGGTTATGGAGTGGACTCCACAGGTGAACAGGGTGACCTTAACGATCTTTGGGAGTTCGATCCTTCCACGGGCAAATGGACCTGGATGGGGGGACAAAACAAGGGAGTGCCCACGCTCGATACGGAAGATGGATTCCCCGGCGTTTTTGGGTCGCTTGGGGTGCCTGCTGCCGCCAACATTCCGGGAGGGCGCTACAACGCGGCGAGTTGGAGCGATAGCAACGGCAACTTCTGGCTCTTTGGCGGCACAGGTCAGGATGTCGCAGGGGCCGTTGTGACGCTCAACGACTTTTGGAAGTTCGACCTTTCCACGAATGAGTGGACGTGGATGGGTGGAAGCAATGCAATCGACGTCACCCTTGGCTTTCAGAGTGGAACTTACGGAACGCTGGGTGCGCCCTCTGAAAGTAACTTCCCGGGGAGCCGCACCGGAGCTGCGAACTGGACTGACAACAATGGGAACCTATGGATGTTCGGCGGGAATGGCGGTGGTTCCAACGGAAATCTGAATGACTTTTGGAGTTACAATCCCTCAACAAACGAATGGACCTGGATGAGTGGCGCAGCCGGTCCGTATTGTGTCTTCGATCCGCTCGTGAGTCTCAACGCCTGCTCTGACCAGCCAGGCGCGTACGGCGCGTTGGGAACACCGAGCCCGGAAAACACGCCGGGCGGTGGAAACAACTTTTCGAGTTGGACCGACCAGAACGGTAATTTTTGGCTTTTCGGTGGAGTTAGTTCAGACATAACTGGACAAAATGGCGGATTCTATACAGGCAACAACAATGCGCTTTGGGTTTTCAATCCCTCGACTTATGAATGGGCGTGGATGGGTGGGGACTATGCGACAAGCAACTGTTTCTGGGTTGTCTCGCTCGTTACATACCCGGCGTGCAGCGGATCGCAAGGCGTTTACGGGAGCCTGGGAGTTCCGGCGGCCGGAAATATTCCCGCAGCCCTTTTCGGAGGTGTGAACTGGAGGGATAAGAGCGGCAATCTATGGCTCTTTTCCGGTCAGATTCTCGACCTCTCAGACATGGCTGGGGTGTTGAATGAACTATGGGAATATCAACCCGCCCCCACCACACTTCCACCAGCGGCTACGCCGATCTTCAGCTTGTTTTCTGCGACACCGTACGCCCGCGGTGGTCCGCTACAAATCGCAAATGGAATGTCAGCCGCCAGTATCTACTACACCACTGATGGTTCTACCCCGACGGCAGCTTCGAACCTTTACACCGGCGCACTCACTCTCGCTTCCAGCGAAACGGTGCAGGCGATGGCGGCGGCTCCCGGCTATCGCAACAGCAGCGTGGCATCGGCGAATTACGCTCTCGTTCCTGAGACCACCCCCGCCACTCCTGTGATCGCAGTTGCGTCCGGCACATACACTTCAGCGCAAACTGTCGCAATCACCGACACGACGGCAAATGCGACCATCTACTACACCACCGATGGAACAACGCCAATTCCAAGTTCGCCTGTTTACGCAGCGCCGATTGTAGTTTCGGCGTCGGAGACAATTACCGCGCTTGCCGTAACTTTAGCCGACGGCAACGTGGTCCTCGATGGAATTGCATATCCCGGCGCTGCTCCTGACGTGAGCGGAGCCGCAACGGCTAAATACATCATCAATCTGCCCCAGGTAGCCACGCCGGCCTTCAGTGTGGCGGCAGGAACCTATACCTCAGCTCAGTCAATAACGATCAGCGATGCCACGGTGGGCGCGGCCATTTACTACACAACCAACGGCACCACACCGACCGCGACTTCGACACTCTATAGCGGCCCCATCAATGTGACAGCAACAGAGACCATTGAGGCAGTCGCTATTTTCAGCGGAGACACCAACAGCAATGTCGCGACCGCGGCCTACGTCATCACAGCACCGCCCGGCTTTGCTATCACTGGCACTGCAATTACCGTTGCACCTGGCGCAACAACCGGGAACACCTCGACCATTACGTTGACGCCGTCAGGTGGATTCACTGGCGCGGTAAGTCTGAGTTGCGCAATCACCCCGGTGGCGGCCAATGAACCTGCGACGTGCGGCGTCCTTGCCACGGCCACGATCACCGGCGCGGTGGCACAGACCACGACGCTGACGGTGAACACAACAGCGGCCACTTCAGCCCTGAACCAAGCCGGGAAACCGTTCTGGCCATTCGCCGGGAGTGCGGCTCTTGCATGCATCCTGCTTGTTGGTATTCCGGCACGGCGACGGAGATGGCAGCGCATTCTAGGAATGCTCGTGCTGCTCTTTTCCATCGCTGGTGGAGTATTCGCATGTGGCGGAGGTGGGAGCGGTGGCGGAGGTGGTGGCGGAGGTGGCGGTGGGAATGCCGGCACAACGCCCGGGACTTACACCGTTACTGTGACCGGCACTTCGGGAGCAATAACGGAGTCGGGAGCGGTGACACTCACGGTGCAGTAGTCTTGTTTGAGGTGTTGAGTATTTAGGGCTGCCCTTTGTGAAATGTCTCTGGAATTCCCCCCAATCACGCCGTGCCATGAGCAAATCTGCCGAAGGCAGCTATCGAGGGGATCTAGCTCACCAGTTTGGTTCTCGACACTCGTTCTTGTTGCGAGATCCGTTCCCACCTAAGCTTGGCTAACTCGTTTTGTTCCACTTAACCGAGCGGTTCATTTTTGCGGCGTACAGTTGCGCACATCATTTGCCGTCGTGGATTTGACAGGGATCTTGCGGCTTCACAGGCTGAATCAATGAGTGAAGAGGAATCGACGGTACTTCCCTCTTCACTCACCTTTTCCGTCGCTTGTTAGCTCTGCCTTCGCTTTATCGTCCAACCGATCAGTGCTCCAGCCGCAATGCCGATTGCCAAGGTCGCTGCGATTGTTTCAATCGGATTTCGTTTTACCCGTCTCTTCGTGTCATCGAGAAACTCTTCGGCGGCATAGCTACTTTGCCTTGCGACGCGCCTCGCCGCTTCAAAACTGTCTTCCAGCGCGTCTGTGACAGCCGATGCCACGCGAGAAGCGTTTTGCGCGGCTTCGACTGCCTTTTCTCCAGCTTGTTCCAACACTGATTGCGTCATTTTTCTTTGCCTTTCCTCGACTCTGAATTCGATGGTGATTCGCTTACTCTCCTATGGCCTTTTCAATCTTGCCGACAACTTTCTGCACTTTTCCGGCATTCTTCTCAGCCCTGCCATCGGCTTCCAGGTTGGGATCGCTGGTCAATTCGCCGGCCTTCTGCCGGATTGCTCCTTTAACCTCGTGCAGCTTGCCTGTCGTCTTGTCGTCCGTGCTCTGTTTCATTATGATTCACTCCTCTTCCCGTGGGTTGTTTGGATTCGTTGAGATCCATAGACGGTCCCTCGCGCGTTGGCTGTCCGGGACCAGGTAAGGCCGTCGTTGGGAGAAGTGCACTTGCCCGAAGCAGGGCCTTGTACCGACCAGTATCCGATGATCCGATTTCTGTTTGCTGGTCGCAATTGCTCACCAGGTGACGCTCAGGCGAACCTCGGTTCTGGAGTCACCAATTTGCTGTCGCCGCCCCGCGATTCGATACCTGGTCCAAATGGCCGCTCTCAGCGAGCAAGAAGGACCAGCGATCCCGACTTCATTTGATGTAAGGTTAGGCAAAGTTGGATCCCTTTTCTGGCAGCATTCCACAAAACATTTGGCGGTCGAGGATAGCTTCCAATCGGTCAAACTGCAAAGGCCCGATCGGGTTACCGTGTGCAGTCACTCCGCATGGGACGCGACCGCCAATGTAAGACCTATCCTATATTCCGCATCGCCTGGAGGCTGGTCAGAATTGCACCTGATCTGAAAGACACAGAAGTCTGCCGCGGACATGCTCAACACACCAGCCATGTTGGCGACAAATTACGCAGGTTTCGGAGGCAACATAATGAACAAGAACCCGATCGAAGCAAAGGATCGAACTGTTCACGGACATTTTGGCCGATTCGCCACAGTGATCTGCTCGTGGTTGGGATCTACCTGGGCCTTTGTATGTGCAGGCCTGGTGGTCATTGCCTGGGTGGCAGTCGGACCCATCGTTCATTTTTCACAAACATGGGCACAGGGCATGAACATCGGAACATGCATAGCTACATTCTTGATGGTCTTCCTGATCCAGAACACCCAGAACCGCGATGCGCGCGCGATCAACCTTAAACTTAACGAGCTGATTCGAGCTATGGATAAAGCTCGAAACCAAATGATCGACATCGAGAGATTGAGCGATCTCGAACTGGATGAGATGCAGGCCACATACGAAAAGATAAAGACAAGCTGGACCGACCGTCAGAAGCGACCCCCAGGAGAACCTGCGGAGAAGTAAATCGGAACGCATTGGGTGCGTTTCTGGTCGAGGATGAATTGAAGCGACTCGCTCTCGTTACGCGAAGGGTCCTGCCTGGAACCCATTCTTCAGGGTGTAAGGCAATTTCATCACAGCCCAGAATCCAGGCTCCTCCGCTCTGACGGCTCGTGCCGCCATAATCCTCTCAAGTCACGGGAGGTTCTGCAGATGGCTGGCAAATAGGGCCGAAGACAATTCCTCAAGCACACAGCTTCGCAATGGGACGGTCCGGCGCAATCTCCGGCCTCGGGACAAGGCGCGGCGGCTCAGATCCTCGTTCAGGAAGGCTGTCGATGAGGACGGCTTTCAGCAGCGTCGAATGGACCTGGATACGGCCGTTGTAGTCGACCAACCCGAGTTTGCGAAAACGGTTCATGAAGAAGCTCACGCGGGAGCGGGTGGTGCCGATCATCTCTGCCAGGGTCTCCTGTGTGACGGGAGGAATGAACTTCGCCGGCTTTTCAGACTCACCGTAATCGGCCATCAATAGGAGTAGTCTTGCCAGACGCTTCTCGCTGGAGTTGAAGAGCTGATCGACAAGATCTGCCTGAGAACGCATGCTGCGTGTCAACAGATGCGACAAGAACAAATCGGAGAAGGCGTGCTCATCGCGTATCGCTCGGATCATTTCACCTCGATTGATCTTCATCGCATTCGTCGGTGTAATTGCCGTCGCTGTGGCCGAGCGCTGCTCAGACGATCCGGCAAGTGAATCCTCGCCAACAAAGTCCCCGGAGGATAGCAGCGTAATCGTGGCCTCCTTGCCGCTCGTCGACACGACGGTGATCTTCACCCGGCCGCTCTGGAGATAGAAAACCGAATCGGCTGAGTCTCCCTGGGAGAATAGAGCGTCCTTCGGATCGCAGTGAACAATTTTTCTACCCACTCCAGCGCATGCCAGAAACTGGGTAACGTCGAATTCCAGCTTTTCGCTAATTACGTGAATTCCAGTGATATCCATGAGGCTTTCCTCCTTCAGGGCTCAACGTATGCCCCGAGTACTTCAATGAGAGATTGACGACTGGATGAAGGGGAGCCAAAGGCCTGAACAACAGGTATGAAATGGGCGCCGGTTCCGATGATCGAGGCGCATTGCCGACTGAGCCGCTGGCACGGAGGCTATAAATTCGGTGTTTATCGCTGCGTTCGGCTATTTGCCCCACCAGTGTCCCAGAATCGCGATGGTGCGTCTGGTCAAAATTGCTCACAATGTGACAATTGCGGGGATCTGCGCTCTGGAATAGCTCAGGCGTTCGCGACGCGCTGACCGGCGTACCTTGCTTCAGCCTGGACGCCGAACGGCATGCGAACAGGTTCCGCACGGTTCACCTGTGCCCGAATCATCGCAGTCATATAAGACTGCGCCACCCGCTTCCAGACCATGGGCCGCGCGTAACGGTAGGCACGTTCGCGCATAGCCAGGCGTTGCCCATCGTTGGCAAGGAGTGCGACTGCAGCTGTCGCAATCGCGGCAGGGCTCTCAAAGGGCACCAGCGTTCCGCGCTCATGGCTCAGCAACTCCGCGGCGTGCCAGTATGGGGTCGAGATGATCGCCTTCCCGGCGCCCATGGCAAACGCCAGGGTACCCGATACTGCCTGCGCTTCGTGACAGTAGGGCGTGATGTAAATGTCCGCCGAACCCACCAACGAAGCCATCTCTTCAGGGCTGACGAACCGGTTGACGAACAGGACCTGATGTTCTACTCCGAGGTCCCTTGCCAGGGACTGCAACTCAAGCCGGTAGCGGTCTCCTTCCCGAGCTCGAATATGCGGGTGAGTCGCCCCTGCAATCATGTAGACAGCGTTGCTGTGACTCTGCAGGATGCTCGGCATGGCTCGAATCACGCTTTCAAAACCCTTGTTGCGCGACAAAAGTCCAAACGTGAGAAGTACACTCTTGCCTTGACAAGAGAAGAGATCCTTAAAGGTGTCAGGGCGCTCAAAGGGAAGGTCAGGAATGCCGTGCGGAATCAGGTCGATTTTGTCGGCCGGGACCCTGAACACCTCCTGCAAGATTCGCGAGGAGTATTGGCTCATTACGATAAGGCGTTCGGATCGTGCGGCAATCTTGTGCATCACAACCCGCTGATCCAGATTTGGCTCGCGAAGCACCGTATGCAGAGTTGTGATTACTGGCATCTTCAGGTGCTTTAGCAACTCCATGATGTGATTTCCAGATTTGCCTCCGAAGATTCCATATTCATGCTGCAAGCACACAACATAGACATTTCTAGCATTCAAATAGTCGGCGGCAGCCCTGTAGGACGCGATCTCTCCCTCGCTGATCTCAAATTGCACCCGCTTAGGGTACGAGTACGAAGAATTCCCATCATTCACTGCGACCACTGAGAGATTAGCGGCCCCGTATTCCGCAGCGAGCGCGTCGCTCAAATCTGTCGTGAAGGTCGCAATTCCACACTGCCTGGGCAGGTGGTTCCCAATCACCGCTATCCTCACCTGGCGCTGTGGGCGAGGCGCCAATTGGAGAGAGGATGTTGAATCTACTCCGAATATCGGCTGCCGAGTCCCTGGACGGATAAAGCGATTGGAATGCGATCTCAAATTGGTATCTGATGAGGCCATTTCGCATTTCTCCGATGATGGTGAGTTAAGAATGGAAAATGATCTAAGTCCGCAGAGGGGCGGGGATTTGCTTTGCCATCTCAAGGGTCTTCTCGGCGGCTGCCATCGAATAGTCCTGAGCGCTTGAGCTCAGCTCGTCCGCGGCTTCGAGATCGCCTCGCCGGTGCGCGGCTGCGGCTGAGGTGTGGGCGTGGGCTGCGGATATATGCAGGTCTGCCGCTTGGTCATTTCTTGTTTGGGGCATTGTGTCCTCCATCTTGAAGGAAGCATTTCTGCTGTTGCACCTGCAGTCTTACACGCGATATTTCAAGACGCTGAGCAATCGAATACACCCCTGCCAACTGGAGTGCCGTCAACTCAATTGGATAGATGCTTCTAGCTTGTTTTCCTCAATCTCCAGACAGGCTCTAATTGCTCAGACTTGGGTCCGGGCTCGGCCTAGAGTCAGGAACGTAAGGATAGATAGACAGGTTCCTCCAAAAACTGGGAGGGACATCCGCGAACGAATTGAAAATCCTTATGGTGGCTGCTGTTGCCGCGCCTCTCCTGACGGCAACAGAGCATCCCACGCAACACAAGGAACCGCAGACACCTTAAGGGGTCAATTATGCGCAGATTCAAGATTCTTTTCGGAAGTGCGGCACTGCTCGCGGGCCTGGCCCTGGCGCCGGCAGCCCAAACGCAGGTGATGATCAACGTTGGCGTTCAACCCGTTTGTTCTTGGGGCTACTACGACTATGCGCCTTACGCCTGCGCGCCCAGCGGCTACTATGGGCCGGGGTATTTCTACAACGGCATCTTCCTGGGCATGGGCCCATGGGCCGGCTGGGGCTACGGCCACGGCTGGGGCAGCCATCGCTTCGTGGATGGCGGTGGAGGAAGTTATCGCGGCGGCGGCGGGGCAGCGGCGAGTCGTGGACAATACGGTGGCGGGCAGGTAGCTCATGCGGGCGCCAATCCTGCTGCGCGCGGCGGAGGAGGAGGCCAGTTACACGGCACGTCCCCGGTTGCCCATACTGCGGCGGCCCGGCCGACTGCGGCGCACGCGGCGCCAAGCCAGGTAGCAGCGCATTCCGCCGCATCGCAATCCGAACCCCGCGCCTCAGCTGCACATAGCAGCGGCGCTGCGCGCCCGAGCGGTGGACAAAGTGGCGGCGGCGGACGTGCTGGCGGCGAAAAGAAGTAACTGGCAGCAGCCAGGCGCGACAACGTATCGAACTAGAGCGGCGGGGCTTCAAGGCTCCGACGCTCTTCGGTTCTGAGGAAGAATCAGATCAAGAATTTGCCCAGGCTTCGAATCGGGCCAACCAGCCGCTGTTCCTGGGCCAAATGATGCGCGGCAACTTGCCGCGCCAGACCGGCATCCCATTACAATGAGTACTTCTATGCCTCTTTTCAGCTCGTCCAGGTTGAGCAATTTGGAACAGTCAACTGTACGGCAACGCGGCGATTCTGCGAACAGGGGCCTGTTTAATCACGTTGAGTCCGGAGTTCTCGATGTCTGAAGTGGGAGTCAACTCAGAGGTCCCGCATATTGGCCGGGACCATCAGCTGTCCCCTCCCCATCCCTGGTATCGCAAGCGTTGGGTTATTTGGACATGCGTTCTGGTCCTGCTTCTGCTGTGCGGAATCGTTTTTTGGATGATCCACCAAAACGACGCCAAGGCTGCTGCCGCCAAGAAGAAGCTGGCTGCCGTTAAGCCGTCCGTCAGCGCTACGGTCGCCACTACCACAAAAGGGTCCATAGGCATCTACCTCGATGCCATCGGCACCGTGACACCGGTCTATACGGACTCCATCATCGCGCAGGCGGATGGAATCATTACCGCGGTACATTACGTTGAGGGGCAATTCGTTCAAAAGGGAGATGCGCTGATCGACATCGATCCGCGATCCTACCAGGCACAACTGATGCAGGCTGAGGGTGCTCTGGAACACGACACCAATGTGCTTGCGCAGGCGCAGATGGATCTGGACCGGTACCGCGCGGCGTGGGCACGCAATGGAATCCAAAAGCAGTTGCTCGACGACCAGGAAAAGATCGTGTCGCAGGATCAGGGCACGGTGAAGAACGATCAGGGCACCGTCAACTACGACCAGGTACAACTCGGCTACTGTCACATTACGGCGCCGATTGCGGGCCGGGTTGGCCTTCGTCTGGTTGACCCTGGAAACGTGGTGCAGTCGAACGGGACCGCCATTCTTGCCGTCATCACTCAGATGCAGCCCACTACGGTGATTTTCACTATGGCCGAGGACAGTCTGAGCCAGGTGCGGTCTCGCTTGCGGCTTATGCACACGCTGCCCGTTGAGGCGTGGGACCGCTCGCAAACCACAAAGATCGCGTCCGGTAAGTTGCAGACAATCGACAATCAGATTGACACCACCACGGGCACGATCAAGCTGCGCGCCCTCTTCAACAACCAGGACAGTGCTTTGTATCCGAACCAGTTTGTGAACACCAGGCTGCTGGTGAACACACTCGACGGGGTCACGCTGGTTCCCACCGCTGCCGTGCAACACAACGGGCAGGTGGCCTTTCTCTATGTGATTGCCAAAAACGTCGCAATCGTTCGCAACATCACAACGGGTGTTGCGGACGGCGGCATGACGGCGGTCGAAGGAATAAATCCCGGCGAGGTCGTAGCCACCAGCAGCTTCGACAAGTTGCAGGCGGGCAGTCGTGTCGCTGTGGTTAAGCAGGCGCCTCAGGAAAATGCCGTTGGGAGCCGTGCCCCGTGAACCCGTCCGGGCCATTCATTCAGCGACCCGTTGCGACTGCATTGCTGATGGCCGCAATCCTGCTGGTCGGAACGGTCTCCTATACCCTGCTGCCCGTATCCGCATTGCCTGAAGTCGACTATCCCACCATCCAGGTCCTCACCTTCTATCCCGGCGCCAGCCCCGATGTGATGGCAACAACGGTGACCGCTCCCCTTGAGCGTCAGTTCGGTCAACTGCAGGGGTTGAGCCAAATGACCTCGACCAGTTCGGGCGGATCGTCGGTCATCGTGCTTCAATTCGACCTTGCCTTGAACATCGACATTGCCGAGGAAGAGGTCCAGTCCTCAATCAACGCAGCGCAGAGCTTTCTTCCCTCCAGCCTTCCCGCGCCTCCGGTTTACAACAAGACGAATCCCGCGGACGCTCCCGTCCTGACGCTGGCCATCACCTCCAACTCCATTCCTCTTTCGCAGGTGGAAGACCTGGTGGATACGCGGCTCGCGCCCAAACTCTCGCAATTGGCCGGAGTGGGGCTCGTGAGCATCAGCGGAGGCCAGAAGCCCGCGGTGCGCATTCAAGCCAACCCGACGGCGCTGTCATCGTACGGGCTCAATCTTGAAGACCTGCGCACGGCTCTCACACAGTCTAGCGTGAATGCGGCCAAGGGCAGCTTCGATGGGCCCCACCAGGATTACCAGATCAACGCCAACGATCAGTTGGTCACCAGCGACGACTACCGCAAGGTGGTGGTTGCCTACCGCCATGGAGCGCCCATCATGCTCAACGATGTGGCGCAGGTGGTGGACGGAATCGAGAACAACAAGCAGGCGGCCTGGATGAACGAGACGCCTGCCGTGATCCTGAATATCCAGCGGCAGCCTGGCGCCAACACCATCAGCGTTGTGAAGTCAATCAAGGCGGTTCTGCCGCAGCTTGAGGCAAATCTACCTCCCTCGATTCAAGTCACTCCGCTTACCGATCTCACCACCGCTATCAACGCTTCCGTTGCCGACGTTGAATTCGAGTTGATGCTCACGGTCGCTCTGGTCGTGATGGTCATCTTTCTTTTCCTGCGCAACCTTTACGCCACCATCATTCCCAGCATTGCGGTGCCGGTCTCTTTGGTGGGAACACTGGGTGCCATGTACGCGCTCGGCTACAGCCTTGACAATCTCTCCCTGATGGCGCTCACCATCTCCACGGGGTTTGTGGTCGATGACGCGATTGTGATGATCGAGAACATCACGCGCTATCTCGAAGCCGGAGACACCCCGATGCAGGCGGCCATCAAGGGAGCCGAGCAAATCGGATTCACCATCATCTCTCTCACCGTTTCATTGCTCGCCGTGTTGATACCGCTTTTCTTCATGGGGGGTGTCATCGGCCGCCTCTTCCGCGAGTTCGCCGTTACTCTGGCTGTCACCATCGTTCTGTCGGCCGTGGTGTCTCTCACGCTGACGCCGATGATGTGCTCGCGCATTTTGCGTCGAACGCCCAAAGAGCAGCAGGGTCGCTTTTACAAGGCGTCCGAGCGTGTCTTCGATCGCATCATCGCGTTCTATGGCCGCACTCTCAAGTTTGTTCTGGGCTACCAGACCATTACGCTGCTCATTGCCGCCGCAACTCTGGTGCTCACCATTGTCCTCTACATTTTTATTCCCAAGGGCTTCTTTCCCACTCAGGATACAGGCGTGATTCAGGGAATCTCGCAAGCGCCGGAAACCATCTCCTTTGCGGCCATGGCGCAGAAGCAGCAGCAGCTGGCTTCAATCATTCTTAAGGATCCGGCGGTCGAGAGCCTTTCCTCGTTCATCGGCGCCGACGGAACCAACACCACGCTGAATAGCGGGCGGATTTCAATCAACCTGAAGCCATTGAATGAGCGGGACCTGAGCGCTGCCGATGTGATTGGCAGACTTCAGCAGAGCCTGCAGCAGGTGGAAGGTATCCAGCTCTTCATGGAGCCCGTGCAGAACATCACCGTGGACGACCGCGTGAGCCGCACCCAGTACCAGTACACACTTGAGGACCCGGATGCGAGCGAGCTGAACCTGTGGACCGGCCGGCTTGTGGACAAGATGAAGGAGTTGCCTCAACTTGCCGACGTGGCGACCGACCAGCAAACCGGGGGCCTCGCCGTGTCGCTGATCATCGATCGAGTGACTGCCTCGCGCCTTGGCATTGCGCCTTCCACCGTCGACAGCACTCTGTATGACGCCTATGGCCAGCGCCAGATCAGCACCATGTACACGCAGTTGAATCAATACCACGTCATCCTTGAAACCGATCCAGCCCACCAGAAGAATCCCGGCAAGCTGCAGGACCTATATATACAGACCAACGCTTCTGCTGGAGGTTCCGGTCCAGGGGCATCCTCTTCGTTTGCATCCTCCGGTTCCTCGTCCGCCGGTTCGAATGCGACTACGACCAGCGTGGCCTATACTCCCTCCGCGGCGGTTCTCAGCGCGCCGTCGAATGCCATTCAGTCGGGAGTGGGCTCGAATGGTACAACTTCAACCGCAAATGCAGCCACCACCACCGCGGCTTCCGCTGCCATTCCCTTAAGCGCATTCACTCATGTCGAACGGGTGGCCGAACCGCTCTCCATCAATCATCAGGGCCAGTTCCCGGCGGTAACTGTGTCATTCAACGTCGCCCCCAAGGCTGCGCTGGGAGGAGCGATCACGGCAATCGTGAAGGCGCAAAAAGATCTGAACATGCCGGCCAGCGTGCAGTACGGCTTTCAAGGCACAGCAGCCTCTTTTCAGGGTTCGCTCTCCAATGAGGGCTTGCTAATTCTCGCTGCGCTGGCCGCGGTTTATATCGTGCTCGGCGTTCTCTACGAGAGCTTCATCCATCCCATCACCATTCTCTCTACGCTGCCGTCGGCCGGTGTAGGTGCGTTGCTGGCGCTCATCCTCTTCAGGCAGGACCTCAACGTCGTCGCCATCATCGGAATCATCCTGCTGATCGGCATCGTAAAGAAAAATGGAATCATGATGGTCGACTTCGCCATGGAGGGCGAGCGTGAGCATGGGAAGAATTCGACGGATGCGATCTACGATGCCTGCCTGTTGCGATTCCGTCCTATCATGATGACCACCATGGCGGCGCTGCTCGCGGGACTTCCACTGGCGCTGGGCCAGGGCATGGGCTCGGAGCTCCGGCGTCCGTTGGGAATTGCCATGGTTGGCGGACTGCTCCTCAGCCAGGTCCTCACGCTCTATACCACGCCCGTCATCTACATCTTCTTTGATAGCATTGGCCAGCGCTTCAGCCGCACATCCAAAGCTGCTGCACCTCCCAGCCAACCCCAGCCGGCGGAGGGCGCATGAACATCTCCGCTCCGTTCATCGCCCGGCCCGTAGCTACCACGCTATTGACAGCGGGAATCCTGCTCGTCGGCGTCATCGCCTTCAACGTTCTTCCTGTTTCACCTTTGCCACA
>Ga0182015_10002259_pt1 | contig 23723 bp, 20 predicted proteins | sample 712P3MmetaG_FD_120478 | JGI IMG/M metagenome (GOLD analysis project Ga0182015, IMG submission 120478) | Permafrost microbial communities from Stordalen Mire, Sweden - 712P3M metaG | ecosystem: Environmental > Terrestrial > Soil > Wetlands > Permafrost | place: Sweden: Stordalen | collected...
CTACAGCATTTTCACTTCTGGTGTATACAAGGCAACCGCTCTCGACGCGGCTTTTCCTCAAGAAAAGCCGCACTTCCCTGAACCTGACTGTGCAGAGTAGAAGTGAAAATGCTCTAGAGACTGCTAATCCTAAAAAAGACCCAAAAACATCTAATTTTATAAATACGGAACAGCCTGCCGAAAACTCGGACGGACTGCCACCCTTGCCAACCCCTTCGCCGCATCAGAAGCTCAATACGCACGGAGCTCCACCCCGTCCTTATAACTTAGTTCGCATAATTCGCTTTCTTCGCACATTTCTGCACCAGAACAAAAGACGCCGGAACATGCAGGACTGTCGAAAATTATCCAAAAGGACTTGTAGCGCCCAATGTGCCGAAGGGCGGTCACACCCAACTTTGCCCTACGAAAACCGCTACGCCCCCAACCCGCAAACCAGGAGCGCTCACCATCTAGCATGAAACTGCAGCTGCCCAAAACAAGAAGACAATAAGCCAAGGAAGGGAACCACACGTGCCGGAGGGAAATGAGATACCCGCCAAACTGCACACTGCAACCGGGCAACCAGGGACTTAAGGCGCTTAAGGCGCTTAAGGCGCACACTTCCCCCCACACTCTTCACGCACAACACGCTCTTTACGCACAGACACTGGCGACCCCAAGCTCCACTCCCGACTTCTATTCCGGACTTATGCTCCGGATTTATGCTCCGGACTTATGATTATGATGAGTTACCACCTCGAGCAGAAAGCGAGCCGGCCTATGGGCGATCTTTGGAACGACGTCAAACACGCACTCCAAATGTTCTGCAAGAGTCCCGGGTTCACGATCGCCGCAGTGGCCGCTCTGGCGCTGGGCATCGGAGCCAACACTGCCATCTTCAGCGTAGTCAATGCGGTGCTGCTCAAGCCGCTCACCTACCCGGATGCTGATCGCCTGGTCGAATTTCTCTTCCCCTCCGACCTGGCCAACAATTTCCTGACCAGCATTCCCGAGTTTCACGCCTACCAGCGAGCCACCAGCGCATTTCAGGAGGTGGCCGCGTACGACACGGCCGGTCCCGGCTTTAACCTCACCGGCGGCCGGCCCGAGCAGCTCCACGGCATCCACGTCACAGAAGGATACTTCCGCCTCTTCGGCGCTCCCGTGATGCTCGGCCGCACCTTCACCCCGCAGGAGGACGCGCCCAACGGCGGCAAGGTCGTCGTCCTCAGCTACGGCCTGTGGCAGCGCCGCTTCGCCGGCGATCCGGCCATCGTCGGCAAGTCGCTCTCCCTGGGCAACGAGCCCTACACCGTCGTCGGCGTTTTAGGAAAACAGTTTCTCTCTGACCCGCAAGCCGACATCTGGGTGCCGTTTCAATTCGCCCCTGTCAGCAACGACCAGAACCATTTCTTTCAGGTCGTGGGATTGCTCCGCCCCGGCATCACCCTGGCCCAGGCCAATGCGCAATTGCAACTCGCCGCTCGCCAATACCACCGTGACTTTCCCAAGGCCGATCCCAACCAGCGATTTGCCGTGGAGCCGCTGCGCGACTCGATCATCGGCGACGTACGCAAATCGCTCTTCCTGCTCTTAGGCGCGGTCAGCCTGGTGCTGCTGATCACCTGTGCCAACGTTGCCAACCTGCTGCTCGTTCGCGCCACCGGACGCAAACGGGAGTTTGCCATCCGTTCGGCTCTCGGAGCCCGCCGCGCCCGCATCGCCCGCCAGCTGCTTACGGAGAGTGTTTTGCTCTCCGTAACCGGCGGCATCCTGGGCATGGTGCTCGGCTTTGTGGGTGTGCGCGCTCTGCTGGCTGTCAGCCCCGCGGGACTGCCCCGCATCGGCGAAAACGGATCCGCCGTGGGTGTCGATGCGCGCGTGCTCGGCTTCACCCTCGGCGTATCGCTGCTTACGGGCATCGTCTTCGGGCTTTTCCCTGCGCTCAGCGCTTCCCGCGCCGACCTGAATTCTGCTTTGAAAGAAGGCAGCAACCGTGCCGGCACCGGCTTTCGCCAGGGCAAAGCCCGCTCCCTGCTGGTGGTCAGCGAAGTCTCGCTGGCGTTGGTGCTGCTCATTGCCTCGGCGCTGCTCATCCGCACCTTTCTCGCCTTGCACAGTGTCAGCCCCGGCTTCGACGCCCACAACATTCTCACCATGGAGATGTCGATGACCGGCGAGCGCTACCAAAAGACAGCAGCCGTGGCCAAGCTTGCGCACGATGGCCGCGAGCGATTAAATGCTCTCCCCGGAGTGGAGTCCTCCGCTGCAACCTACTGGCTGCCCATCCAGGTCGATGACGGTTTGCCTTTCCAGATCGTTGGGCGGCCCATCGAAAGAGGCAGATATGGCGCCCGGTGGATGAGCGTCTCGCCCGGCTACCTCGACCTGTTCAAGATTCCCATCCTGCGTGGCCGCGACTTCACAGAAAAAGACACCGCCACTGCACCCGGAATCGTGCTCATCAATGAGGCTCTGGCCAAACAACTCTGGCCTGATGAAGATCCGCTGGGGCAACACATCATCGTCGGCAAGGAGATGGGCCCGACCCTCATGGGAGAACCGGTGCGCGAGATCATCGGCATCGTCGCCGATACCCACAACCTCGGCCTCGGCCGTCCTCCCGCCGCGATGATGATGGTGCCGCTAGCGCAGGTCACGGATGGATACACAGCGGCCTACTCCGATGTGCAGCCGCTGCTTTGGGTGGTGCGCACCCACGGCGAACCGCACCAGGCGATCGCTGCGGTCACCGAGCAACTGCGCCTGGCCAGCGGAGGCTTTCCTATAGCGCATGTCCGCACCATGGACGAGGTGATGGGCCGCTCCACCGCGCGAGAGAGCTTCAACATGCTGCTGCTTACCATCTTCGGCGCGGTCGCGCTCCTACTGGCCGCCATCGGCATCTACGGCCTGATGGCGTACTCCGTCGAGCAGCGCACGCAGGAGATCGGCATCCGCATGGCGTTGGGGGCCGATCGATCCGCGGTCCGCAGGTTGGTGGTCTGGCACGGCATGCGGCTGGCGCTGTTGGGTGCTGCGGTGGGCTTGGCTGCAGCGTTTGCGCTCACCCGCCTCCTCGCCAGCTTCCTTTTCGGGGTCAAGTCCTGGGATCCGGCAGTATTCGTATCCGCGACGGTGGTCTTATCTGCTGTCGCGCTGCTCGCCGTGTGGCTGCCCGCCACACGCGCCTCCAAAGTCGACCCCATGCAGGCCTTGCGAGCAGAGTAGTTGGGCAGCAATTACCAGGACGGGTGCCCCCTATCTCGTCGTCGAGATGTGGGCCTTTCATTAGCGAATGAATTGTCATCCCGACCGGAGCGTACCCGGATTTCCTGCCACACGGCACTCACCAACGTCCGCGTGTGCGGCTTTCGTTAAGGAAAGCCGCATGAAGTTCGCCAACGCCACCAAGTTCTACAGGAAATCCGGGGGAGCGTAGTGGAGGGACCTGCTTTGGCTTTTTCCTCCGTTCTCACGCACACTCTAAAGCCCCCGAGGTACGCTTTTCCCGTCTACCGGCGCACTTGGCTAATCAAGCAAACGACCAAACCCGCTCCACCGTCTTGCTCAGCATCCAGCGCTTATCCTCGTCATTCAGGAACCCCATCCCCTCCTGCACCACGCGCAATCTCTGTGCATAGGTAGCCCGCTCCTGGGCAATCGGCCAATCCGTCGCCCACATCAGACGGTGCGGACCCATCGCGTCATACAACCGCTTCACCAGTCGCTGCGCATCGAGCCACGGATAGCTCTCCTTCGAAAGCGACCAGGTATGCGAGATCTTCACGAACACCTGTGGATACCGCGCCAGCGCCACCAGCATCTCCAGCTCGTCGGGCTGCTCGACCGGACAATCCGCCATATGGTCAATCACCACCGTCAATTCCGGAAACCGCTCCACCAACGTCTGCACATCGGGAACCCGGCCGATCGGCAGCAGCAGTGTCATGGGAACCTTCAGCGCCGCGCACCGTGCCCAAAGCGGCGCCATCAACGGACCGCGAATCCAGTCGCCGCTCGCATTGCCGGCCGGACTCAACCGCACACCGTGAAACCCATCCTCCTCGGTCAGCCTGGAGAGATGATCGGGCGCGGCAGGATCCAGCGGATCGACGCGGCACACTCCATGAAACAGTCGCGGATACTGTTTGAGCACGGAAGCAAGATAGCGATTGTCGTAGCGGTAGTGGATCACCTGGATAATCACCGTCTTCGCCACCCCATGGGCCTTCATCAGCGCGAGCAGCATCTCTGGAGTCGCGTCATACGCGGGAACCTTGGCCCCGTCTGCGAAAGGAAACGCCGCCTGGTGTTTCCACACATGCACATGCGGATCCAGAATCGGGTAGGGAAGGGAATCGTGAGCAAGCACAGTCGCCGCCGCCATCTGCAACATCGTACGCCGGGTGACATCAGCCATAAACCGCGTTCCATCTCCCGAACCAAGCGTTATTGCGGTCTGGGCGGAATCCAAAGCAGACCTGGAGATTAAAGATTGACAAGGCCCAACGAGCGAGACTAGATTTGCCACTCGTCACCAGATCAACCGAGCAAAGCTTTCGCTGCCTCGCGTATTCCCATGGGCCCATTCGTTTCTTACCTTCCGGCCAAGTAGCGCGAACATGTATCCCTGCGCCCCAGTTGTCTGGTGATCCACTTCATCCGTCCCGAGGATTACTATGCACGCTCTCGTCCCCAAGCTCCTGACCGGCTGCGTCCTGCTGCCGCTCGCCGTCGCCCTCTCACCTGTTCTCAACGCGCAGAAAGCCGTGGATGACGGGCCGCCCAACGTCCTGGTCGTTCACCGCGAATACCTCAAACCCGGCAAAGGCGGCATGCTGCATGACCGCTCAGAAAGCGCGTTCGTCCAGGCATTTAAGGAGGCAAAGTCCCCCTATCACTACTTCGCGATGGACTCTCTTTCCGGCGTTTCCCGTACTCTCTTCTTTTTCGCCTACGACAGCTTTGCCGATTGGGAAAAGGAGACTGCCGCCATACGCGGCAATAAAGACCTGGCTGAGAAAGTCGACCACGCCTCAATGATGGATGGCGACCTGTTAGCCAGCTACGACGCCTCCGCCATGACGCTCCGTCCCGACCTCAGCCTCAACAAGGGCAGCATTAACGGCACCCGTTATTTTGAGATCACCGTTTTCGTCGTAAAACCCGGGCACGTGCACGACTTCACCGAGCTCAGCAAAATGTACATCGACACCTATCATAAGATCGCTCCCGATGCCCATTGGGACACCTTCGAAGTCATGTATGGAAACCCCTTGCCGACGGCCGCGGGCGGAGGCATCTTCCTCGTCTTCAACCTGATGAAGTCTCTTGCCGAAACCGACAAGAGCATCCAGGACTCCGACAAATTCGCGAGTGAACTCGGAGCCGCCGGTATGCAGAAAATTAGCGAGCTGACAGCCGCCAGTGTGGAGGCGACCAGCACCAACCTGTTTGCTATCAATCCTAGTATCAGCAACCCGCCCGCCGAATGGGTCAAAATGGACCCGGGATTCTGGAAGGCGAAATAAGCCGAAGCCAGGCCCCGTGCGATCACTCGCCCAGGGCCTGGCAAAGGCACAACCACGGTTGCCATGCGTAACCGGTAAGTCCGGCGCAAGCCCCCTCTCCGCGCTCATTACGCACAATACGCTCTTACGCACAGAGACATTACCGCGTCGCCGGGTCATTGATCCGGAGGACGCGCAATGCCGTCCGTCTGCCGTCTTTCCCTACATCCCTTACGGTCCGCCACAGTCCGCAGCGAAGCGTCGAGCAAGAAGAATCGTCGAGTTCGTACTGGTTGGAACGGCGGGGTCGATCAGCAAACAGCCACACGACACTACAACGAGAGTCTTCTTCAATACACCCTCCACCCTCGGTCGAGCTGACTTTTGCTTTACCGAGCGAGTGAATGGAAAGGTAATCGCGATGGTTATCATTGCACCAGAGTACGGACGTGGGAGTGACCGAAAACCCGCGGTTACTTGCTGAAAGGTAAACCCCGGAACCCCACCCGGTTTGCACCATTAACGATGCGGCTTCCCGGCTCAGAAGGGGAACAGCCTGGGGTGCCCGGACCTCGCCTTTGAGATCTGGCGCTGGCGCAACCGACGCGCTCACCATCCGACGGTTAGCCGTCGTCACCATCTCCGGCTTCACCATCAGGCAGCCGGCACCTCCAGGCCGCTCGCGCCTTTTCTCTTCGCACCCCCAGCCGAACTGTTAGTTCCGATACACCCGAAATCACAGCAACCACCGGGCCCCTTCAGGAGCTCTTTTATGACCACCAGGCCCATCGCGGTTCCGCGCCCGCATGCCGCGCCCGCTCAGTTTCTGCGCCAGTACTTTTACATCGGTATGGCGTTGTTCATCGCTGTTGTCGTGGTCTATGGCTTCAGCCACACCATCGGCGAAAATCTCCTTCACGCCTCGCCCATACCGCCCTTCATCCTCCACGATTCATGCCATCGTCTTTCCCGGCTGGGTCCTCTTTTTCATCCTCCAGTCCGCGCTGGTGCGCACCCGCAACGTGGCCCTCCATTGCACCCTCGGGTGGTTCGGCCTGGCCCTCGGCAGCAGCATCCTCATCCTTGGCTACCTCACCGCCACCGGCATGGACCGCTTCCACCTCCAGGTCCACCACGATACCGACGCACTGCCTTTCCTCATCATCCAATTAATGGACCTCGCCTGCTTCGCCGTCCCCTTCGCCCTCGCCATCTATTGGCGCCGTCGTCCCGAGTATCATCGCCGCCTCATGCTCGTGGCCTCTTGCGGGCTCACAGACGCGGCTTTCGGCCGTTTCCCTTTACTCCCGCTCTCATTCGCCCCCGGCGGTGTGGACGCCCTCGTCTTTCTCGGCATCCTGCGCGATCTCATCGTCGACCGCAAAATACACAAGGTGTATCTCTACGCGTTTCCCCTCCTCATTGCCGTCCAGATCTTCTGCATGCAAACCTATATGCACGCCTCACCCTGGTGGGTGCGCATTGCCAGTGTTCTTCTACGCTGAACCGGCCAGGGCCTACGGGCGTGCTCTTCACCCCCTGGTTAACGAATAATCCTGATCGCGCAGGTCCAAGCCGGGAAAGGGGAGGGAACGCACGTGCCTGAGGGGAATGAGGTCCACCGTTACGCCAAACTGCACACCGCGACCTTTGCCGGCAAGACCATCTGCGTGGAATCGCCCAACGGCCGCTTTACCGGCGCGGCGCTGCTGACCGGCCGCAAGCTCAAATCCGTGATGGCGCACGGCAAGCACCTGGCCTACGACTTTGGCCGTGATCGCAAGCTGCACATCCACCTTGGCCGCTTCGGCGACTTCACCGAAGGCAAGATGCCGTTTCCCGAAGTGAAGGGTGTACTGCGCATGCGCTGGTCTACTGTGACCGACTGGCTGGAGTTGCGGGGGGCCACCGACTGTTCCGTCTACACCGACGAGCGGTGGCAAGCGGTCGAAGACCGGCTAGGCGCCGATCCGCTCGCGCCCCATGCCGATCCCTCCGTGGCCATCGCCTATATGCGCAAGGCCAATGCGCCCATTGCCGCTCTTCTTATGGAGCAGACGCTGTTCGCCGGCATCGGTAACATCTATCGTGCCGAATTCCTCTACCGCGCCCGGCAAGACCCATTCGCACGGGGTAAGGATGTTCCCGAAAAAACCCTCAACGCCCTCTGGCGCGACGCGGTGAAGCTGATGCCCGACGGCATGGTAGACCGGCGCATCGTGACCACCCGCGCCAAAGACCGGCCCCACCCAAAAGGGAAAGCGCAGCGCGAGGAGGTCCACTACGTGTACCGCCGGCATGGCCAGCCATGCTTCGTGTGTGGCACCACCATCCGCCGGGTAGACATGGCCGGCCGCAGCCTCTACTGGTGCCCAACCTGCCAACCCGGCGAAACCTCCGTCCCGCGCTAGCGGAGCCCAGCCCGCTGAGACACGTGAGACAGCCTCGCTTTCAGTTCTCCGAAGGCTTGTCGATGTGGTCGATCACGATTGTGTCAATCGGGTTCTTGTTGTTGTATTCCAATTTCAACCCAAGCTGTTCCTGAAGTGCGGTGAAAAGAGAGGGCAGTGAAGCGTCTGACGAGCCGACGTTATCCGGTGACCACTGGAGTTTGATCGCATACACGCCCGTTAGCCCGGTTTTATCGACAACGGCATGACTCAATCCTTGCGACGACAGAAGACTCGCCAAAACTGAAAGGCTGGATTCCTGAAGCACAATCTTACCCGGTGTTACCGTCGATTCGCTTTTATCGGCCGTGCCGTCGGGTCCCTTGATGCCATCAGGATACGTTCCGCCAGGTTGGGCCTGGTGGAGTTTCGGACCGTTCTTAGCCACCACCAGAGAATAGGTCGGGCGCTCGCGGGTTTCGTGATGGAACTGTAGATGGAACCGCGTTGCCAGCAATGGTTGAAGCGCCGAACTCTTTTGAGTCAGGGACAACGCCTTCCACTTAGGGACGTCTTCGTAATCAACCTTCGCTTCGACATCATAACGCCCGGATTTTGTCCAGCTAGGCAATCCGACGATTCGATCATTTTTACTATCATAAAGGGCTTCCTGCGGGAGGAATGCCGTCTGAACGATCAACGCGATAACAACACCTCGGAAGGAAACTCCGTCATCTGAAAATTGTGTGGACATCGGATCGCTGTCGGCGAATGCAACTGGCTTGATGGTAGCGACGGCAAACGGAGGAATCTCTGCGGGCGCGTCCTGGGTTTGAGCGAGGAGTCGCACCGCGTGCAGCGAGCCGATCACGATAGGGACGGCGAGCGCCGCGAATCCCGCGATGCCGAGAAGCAGCTTTCTGCTCAGGCTTAGCGTGTCCAGTCGCAGAGTCATGATGGAACGGACCCTCCGACTCAAATCTGCACCCGTGATGCCGGAGACACAGGTGAGCGGGGATTCCACGCAGAATCGGCAGACCTTCAGCAGACTTTCGGCATAGGTCTCCGGTCTGCCGCTCAATTGCACCACCGCCTCATCGCAGGCGCGTTCGCGCTCCTCCACCATGCGCGCCTCCATCCACCAAACGATCGGATGGAACCAGAACGCGGCTTCTACGGCCATGTGCAGTGCGGCGGCGAGGTTGTCGCGGCGCTGTACGTGCATTCTCTCGTGCGCCACAATGGCTTCGATATGCTCATCCTTCAGCCGCTCGGAGAGCCGTTCCGGCCACAGCAGTACCGGGCGAACGATGCCGAAGATCCCCGGCTCCATCAGTTCCTGAGACAGTAGCAATGGAGTCCGCGTGCGCGCGTTCGCAAGAATCTCCAGCCGGCGCAGTATTTCCACCTCGCGCCCTTCCTTGACAGGTACAGCTCTGCGCAGTGTCGCGGCGACCCGCTGCCAGCGCACGTACCACACCAACAGCACTGTAACCACGCCGCAGAGCCATACCGCCGCCAGTACTACTGGTAGCACCACAGCAAAGCGCTCGATCAAACTCGCGCCATGCTCCATCACCGGTGGCTGCGCAATTTCCGAGAACGGCTGACCGGCCGCATCGAGCGCGGAGTACATCGCTATTTGCCGTCCGACTGCAACATGCTGCGGCTTCGGCAAAAGACCGCCGAGCCCAATCAGCAGCGAAAAAGGAATGAGGAACTTCACCGACGCCGCCAGCCAAAGCCCATAGCGCACTGAGGCCATGCATTTCCGCAGAAACAGCATCATCAGACCAACCAGCCCGGCGAAAACCGTTGACTGCCAAAGGTGATTCCCCACCGCCGGCGCGAGGCCCCTCGCCAGGGAAAGCAACTGTCCCGTCATCATGCCTTGTCTCCTTCCTTGATCCGCTTGAGCGTCTTCTCGGCGTACTCCACATCCTCCAGCGTCAGTTTGCCGGCCCCGATCAAATGGGCCACCACCGGGCGCGACTCTCCCCCAAACATCGCCAGCAGGTCGTCCACCAACCTCCGCTGTGCCGCTTCGCGCGAAACCGTAGCCACGAACATGTGGAAGTTGCCAACCTTGCGAACGCGGCGCAACACCTTCTTCGCCTCCATGCGATACACCATTTTTTGGATGGTGGTGTATCCGGGCCGCTTCTTCTCAGCAAAGGCCTCCTGCATCTCGCGAATGGACGCCTCGCCTCGTCGCCAAAGCGTTTCCATGATCTGAATTTCAAATTTGGTCAAGCGCGCTCCGGCCATCTAAGACTCCGGTCTTTTTATTTACGACACATGTCGTATATAACTTATGGCGAGACGCCGAGTCTGTCAAGGCGCCTGCATGGGCTGGGGAGGCCGGACTTTAACCGGCCCCCTGTTTTCGTGACCACTATGCAACATGGTCCCGGGCTAGGCCTCGAACTTCCCGCAGGGCGGACTCCATGGAGCATGCAATCGCGCAGTCACGCGATTCTCCACATTTGCCGCAAACGCCGCGTCAAGCATGGGTACCCTCGGTTTCCGACCGTGTCTACACCCCCGAATCCATGAGAGCGTCGGCAATCAAAATCAGAAGGAAGCCGGATACGGCCGCCACGGTGCGGATGTTGTTGAAGACCGTCCAGCGATGGAGCGGCTCCAGGTAGTTTGCCGGCGGCGCTTCGGTTAGCCATTTTCTAACCAGCTGATTGACAGGCACGTTGCCCAGGCGCGTGACCAGCACCGCGGTCAAATTCATAAGGCTTGCCGCCACGGCGCAGGCGAGCGCGGCGGGCATGGAACTGAGTGTCCAGGCCCAACACACCGGGGCCACGATGCCGATGGCCATGATGCTTTGCATGACGATGGCATTGTGCCGCATGAGCGCGACACGATAGGTGAAGTGCACCTCGCGCGGTACCTCGTTCCACGCCGGAATGATCGCGAAGAACGCATAGGTGAACACTCCCGCAAAGAATCGCTATCCCTGGGCCGCTGTATTTGTTTGCGTATATCCATCTCGCGTTCAGAGTTCCCGGTGCATAACTTTTGGTGTACAGGACAACTTTCTGTACGTGCGATGCTCGAAGCATTCGCATTTAGAAGATGTCAACAATAGGAGGAAACGTCAGAAGGAAGCTCAAGCCCAACAAGACGAAAGAAGCGATACTGATCGGGCCTAACGCCACGCTTCTCTTGCTCCACCGCATCTCCAGCACAACCCACAATACGAGCCAGATCAGGATGGCTGTAGTCGTCACGCCGGACAAAGGCCCCGTCGGTTTGTAGAAGATCAGGCTGCTTTTGACGGCAGCAGATTTGTCGCCTACAAGAGCCAGAATTGCCAGAGCGAACGATCCGATAGCGGCGGAAAGAATGGCTGCGGCACCCGAACCATTGGTTCGTGTCACCACCTCCGTCGCCGAGAGATACTGGGGCCTCTTCATTTCAGCTCCTCTGCACGCAACTGGATTGTTTGACCGCCTTGCACGGGGGCGTACTTGTTGATCAGTGCGCCGAGGAAGCCAGCGATTCCGGCTGCAACGAAGGAAGCAACAGCGAAAGACAACACGGCGGCCCGAAGCCGCCTATGATGTTTCAGATCGTGGCCATACCGCATGAAGACGAACGCAACCATGGTGATCGAAATGGGAGCAAACCAGGCGACATGCTCTTTCCACTCCATCCCGAAAGAGTGCCATCCGATGGTCTTCGGACTGGACATCAGCAGGCGTTGGGGGAACATTCCGAGACTTGTCGTTCCCGGAGGGAGCGGCGCGCGATACCACGGGTAGATTATGTAAGCTCCGGTCAAAACAGCGACCCATGCGAGTACCACCATCGCGATCAGGTAGACGGTCAGAAAGCGTTGGGTGCCTGCTGAAGGTTCGGATGGGGCGGGTGAAGTTGTGAAACGGTAGAGTTCCACGAGTGCACCGGAACATGCCAGCAGATAGACCGCGCCAAATCCCACGCCGTGGATCAGTGTCCAAAAACTACGCGCTGTGATTTCCATTCACGCCTTCCTTTCTGAAGCCAGATTGCGGGGCCTAATACCCGCGCCCGTTCTTGTTCGGCGGCACGGGAAAGAGCGCATTGCTCGGAGAGTCCTTCTTGTCGTCTTTCCCCCAGGTCCAGTACATGCCGACGTAAGCGTAATTTTCGGTTTGACCGGCAATCGAGTGGCCGTAGCAAAAGAGAAACTGCTGGTTGGGATTGTGCTTGAAGTGGTAATAACCGCCGACGTCGATCATGGTGGAAGCCTGTGTTTGCGCAGCGGCGAAACCCTCGCGGCCGTGGGCAAAGACTTCGGCACCCAACTCCAGCCGCTCACTGAGTTCTCGTTTGATAAGCCATCCGGTGTACGGGAAGTTGCGGTAGTTGGTCTGCGGCACCACCTGATAGCCGCCGCCACCGTCAAAGAGCCATTTGCCGGAATTCTTTTGCACCCAGATGGGGAGTTTGTACCAGACCTTCCCCACGCCGAGGCCCTTGGAATAGCTGCCGGTCGACATCTCGAACATGGGGAAGCTGCCGATCTGCGGAAAGTGTTTGGTCTCTTTGATGAAGGCGATCTTCACGCCCAGCTCCGTGTCTATAAGGCCGAACTCGGTGGAACCCGTTCCGCCGGGGAGATAGACGGGATTGTCGGATGGCGCCACGACGCCCCAGGGCAGGATGGCGTGAAGCTGCACCCTGGGAATGGCGCCCCAGTTGAACTCGAAGGCCGGCCCCGTGGAGTCGATTTCGGCAGTGGTGCCGTCGACGCCGCCGAAGATGTAGAACTCGTAATGATGCAAGTCGACGGGCACCGGATCGTCGGTTTGGTAAGGAGGACCCTGCGCCCACAACCTCACCGGGGCCAGGATGAGGAAGAGAAAGATAATTTGCCGCAAGCGATTCCTGCAAGCCTTCATGAATGCCGCTTCCCGAAGATTATGGCGTGCCGTGGCGACAGAAGCCTAACTCGGATCATTGTATCGAAATTCGATAACACGCAACGTTAATATCGTGTCAGCAGCGGTATATTGATGTTATGGGGAAGCAGCAGCGAGAGCTGTTATTCGGACTGATTCGGATTCATGTGCTTCTTCACGCCTTGCACGAACCAATCTTCGGCCTGGCGATGATGGAGGAACTGGAGCATCACGGATATCGCATCGGTCCTGGGACTCTTTATCCGCTTCTCCACGGCCTGGAGCACACCGGTCTGCTGAAATCGACCCTCAAAAATGTTGGGGGACGAAGTCGCCGAGTTTACAAGATCACCTCGCAGGGTAAGAAAGCTTTGGCTGCGGCCAAAGCCAAAGTCGATGAACTCCACGAGGAACTGCATGAAGAACACCCGCGAAAAGTCTCATCCGTGCACGCTTCTTAACCTCAGAGGAACAGTGGCATGTTTCCCCGTAGCTCAAGACTTCTCACTCCTGGCTCACTGCAACCCCGGAAACAAGAACCGCCGCCGCTGGTCCACCAGCTTCCATAGACTCGTTTTGGCCTTATGCTTTTGAATAACCGCCGCAAACCGTTGCGCAAACTCCTCATCTCTGCCCGCCGTGTGCAGCAGCGCTGCGGCTTGTTCCAGCAGTTGTACCGCAGCCCCATAGTCGCTACTTTGGCCACCCGCGATAATCGATTCTCCCTGTAAAAAATAGACCGCGGCCGCATCCTCAGGATGTTCTTTCTCCCGTATGCCGGCCAACTGACGCCACAGAGGATGCTTGCAACCGCCTGCCTGCGCTTCCCGCCACGCCTCCTCCGCTTTTTCCTCATAAAGAAAAATCTCTACCAGCAAGGAATGGTCTCGCCGCAGCCAACGGTCCTTCGGTGTCTCTGTGATGGTTCGTCGAATCAACGACAAAGCCTGCGCACGCCAATCGTCCCAATCTTCGGCCTGGCGTGCAAACCGCTCCAGCAACTGGTAACTCGGTAGCGTTTGGTTCTTACGAAACTCACGCCAGATCATGCGCAGTGCATCCCCATGGCATCCCCGGCGCTGATAATCCTCGGCCACGAACAACCGCAGCCCCACTCCCTGCGAACCGAAGTCGCGGTCAATGCCCTTCAAAGCCCACGCCATGGCTTGCTCATGCTGCCCGGCATCCCGATACAAGCCGGCAATCCGCAAATATTGATATGCGGTTCTGAGATCCCGGGCCAGCACCGCCACCAACTGCTCCAGGTCTCCCGATCGTTGCGCTAACGACTCCATGATCGACGTCAGCCGGAAACGATGCGCAACCTCAACTTCGTGATCGCTCCCCATGAGTACCTGAACCTTGGCCCATTCCACTTCGGCCTTCTTGCGGAAAGCCGCGACCCCCCGCTCGCCAAGTAAACCGGCATAGGTCTCGACCGTCCCGCACCATTCGCTGAAACCACCTTTCCATTCCAGCCGGAACAGCTTTTCCCCCAGCGGCACCGGGTCAGGGGGCGCGGCTTCGCAGGCTCGCAGGTGCAGGGCCTCCAGCCTCTCCACCAACACACTCATATATCCACTCGAGTCGTCGACGTTGCTCATTGCCTCTGCAAGCCAGTGCAGTCCGCGCTCGCAGGGGTCGATCATCGCGGCGGCGTGACCGCTTTCTAACAACGCCTCCACCCCGTCGAGCGCCTCTTCCACCTGGGCGGCATAGGCTCGCATGTTGCGGTGCGGCGCGAAGTGGCGGATCCGGATCGCCTTCTCCAGAATCTTTTTCGTCTGCGCAATCAATGTTTCGGAACCCATTTTTCGCGCCGCGGCCAGCATCAACCGGCTGCGCAACGCTTCATCGTCTTCTGCCGCCGCAAGCAGCCAGCCGATCAAAGTTTCCTTATCTTCTTCGCGGAGTGCCTGGGCCAGATCCTCGGTCCTGATCTGGGCGGCCGCCGTTTTCTTCCCGTCCGCCTTATTCGTGGCTCCTTCCTGCGCTGGTTGTTGATGAAGCCAGGCCAGAGCCGCCGCCACGCAGTGCTTGCAAAAATCGCCTTCGCTTCCAAGCGGGCAATCACAGCGATGATGCAGCGTCCGCGCCTTCTTCGTAAGGCGAACCCCATACTCTTGCGTCCCCATGACCACGCAACGGATGCTGTCGCCGGATTGCTCCAAAGCGGTGACGCGGCCACCCCGAAAATACCCCAGGCCGCGTTCGTAATAGCGGTCGCCCGCGTATCGACGTAGCCACGAATCGGTGATCACTTCCCCCAGGCGGCCAGCTCGTTCCATAGAAATCGTTTGCCCCACTCCCTTCGTGCATTTCATCACAAACAGAATCCACACGCGATAAACCAACCGACAGACAACATTCTGACAAGCTTAAAGTTGACCTGGGTTCCATGACCCTTGGAGGCAAACACTTCGACAACTCGTCCGAAAACCGAAGCCATCACAAACAAAAGCGGGGCAATGGAAGCCCTCCTTCCATTGCCCCGCTTTTGACGCGCGCCGTGCACCCTGCCGGCGGCAAATCTAAATGCCTCGCCGTCCTGCTGCCGCCAGCAATACGAGGCCTATGCTGCGCGGATCAATCGGAGCCGGGTTTGTCTGTGGGTTCGAGGGCGTGCTGTTCGGATTGGAATTCTGCGCAGCTCTTGTTGTAGACGCCACCGCTAAAATCCCGCAGAGAGGCATCACCCGAAGGATTTTGCTTGCAGTAAACCTTTGCATTATCGATCGACTCCTGGACACTGACTTTCGGCTTCGTTGGTTTGTCAATTGCAATCACCTCGTTTCTTGGGCACTCGCACCCTCAAACGCGCATGCGTGTCCCGGTCACCTGATCTGACGCCGCTATCCTATCTGCAAGCCCGCGTCGTCGCCAAGGAAATCGCACAACTGCGAGTTCCATGCTTTACCGTTCTTGCATCGCCAGCCTGAAGCCCTCCGGTTTGCGCCCCATTTGGCACAAGTGACGAACAAATAGTAAGGAGATCCGCGCAGGCATCCACCAGCACTGAACATCTCGCCAAACAACAGTTCTCCGCACGACCGGGCGGAGCACAACCGCACGCCACGAACGCCATGTGGGGACAAGCGCTTGAACAACGTGCCACGTGTTCGATCTGCACGCGGTCAAGCCCCATACCGTTTTTGCATCGCCAACAAGGTAACCATCCTTTTCGCTCCCATGGGCAAACCAGCACACGATTCAAGTTGACTTCCATCCGCGGCCCAATATAAATTTCAGTTGATCTGTAGAAGCGTGTTCTCCAGGAGAACGCGCTCTTTCAGAACTGCGTGCGGATTCACTGTTCTTTTTGCTGCTTCCCCCCTGTAGGGTTTTACGAAAAATCTATAAGGCTACGTACGCACGGTTTCGCCTGTCTGCGCTTCGAGGGCACTGTCGCGTCACGACGTGGAGTATCAAACCGCCGCGTGTCAAACGACCGATACGTCACGGCCTTGTGCTGTCCCGATCGAGCCCCGTTCGGGCAACGATCCAGCAGTAGAGGGGCAGTAACAGGGAATTGATAACGAAGGAAAGCGAACTCACCGGGCCCAGGCAACACAAAAAACGTTCCACTGCGCTACCAAGAGGGATTGTCAACCATGTTTTCTTCAAGAATTCGCAATTACGTGGGCGCTGCTGCGTGCATGCTCAGCCCGTTATTCACCGCCGGCGCTCAGAATCACAAGCCGGTCTACCAGGCGTTCGAGGTGCCCGGCAGCATTGCCACCTACCCGCTGAGCATTAACGCCAGAATGACCATCACCGGCTACTACGTCAGCAAGGACGGTGTCACCCACGGCTTTGTACGCGAAGAGGACGGCACGATCAGCAGGTTTGATGTTGCCGGCAGTAGCTCCACCAGGCCCGACAGCATCAATTTTGCCGGCGAGATTACCGGCACTTACATCACCGGCCCCACTAGTCCCAACCCGGGTGCGCCGCAGGGCTTTGTGCGCAGCCCCGAAGGAAAAATTACCCTCTTCGGCAGTACCTTCACCGAAAACGGTAGCACTAGAAATTTCCCGGCCAACCCAGCCCAAATCAATGTGGCTGGGGAGGTCGTCGGCAATCTCTCCTACCCGCTTGTAGCTCCAGGGGTCTTTGTCCGGTCGCGGACAGGCGTGGTCCAGGTGTTTACCCTCAGCTTTGGCGCTTCGTATCCTACGGTAGCTACCGGCCTCAATGCCAGCGGCGCCGTCGTCGGCTACACCAGCAGCGAAAGTGTTGACGATGCGCAAGGGTTTCTGTGGTCCGGTCAAGGCCCCGTCCCGTCACCGATTTCGCCAGACTTCACTACCATCTCTGCCGCCGGCAGCACGGGAACCTTCCCCACCGCAATCAATGGGGAAGGAGCCGTTGTCGGTTGCTACTCGATCAACACCAATGCCGGCGTGCTCTTCGCGCCGCTTGCCCTGACCTACTACGACTTTCTGTACGAGCCCGACGGCACCATCACCACGCTGAACGTTCCCGGGACCGTTCCTTCCTGCCTCTACGCTGGCAACGCGCTTCTGGGAATCTTCAATGTCGTGCCTCGGACCATCAGCATCAACCGTGAAGGTACGATCGTGGGCTCCTACACCAACGCAGCCAATGTGCCCGTAGGCTTCCTACAGAAGAAGGATGGCACGCTGACCACCTTCACCCATCCAAATGCCACCATGACGATGCCGACCGCCATCAACAACCGCGATGTCGTCATCGGCTACTTTGCCCACGGGACAGAGATCAAAGGCTTCATCCGCCTGCCCGAAGACTGCGACAAATAAACCAATCACGAACCGAAGGAGCACGCACCTGGATCACCTGTCCAGGTGTGTGCTCCGTACGCAAAAGAGATTTCAACTCATAGCCTCAAGGATCCATCGAAATTTCCAAGAGCTGGCGGGAAACAGCCGTGGAATTTCCCACATCTCCCCGCAGAACGCGCGGTGAGATATGGGGCACCGAGTTTGTGGAAGGGAGAATTCCTAAAGTCTAGCGCGTGGGCTCTATTGCCCGGCTTCACCGGGAGCCGGGAACAGGAAGCGCAGCATCGGCCCAGTGCGCTCGGCCCAGGCGGACTCGGTGTGCTCCGCGCCCTCGGCCTCGAAGTAAGCCAGGTCGTCACCCAGCAGCCAGCCCTTCTTGATCAGCCGATCGCGCAGTGTCCGCGCATCCGGCACGGCTTGCGCAGCCTCTTTCGTGCCGATGTCCAGCCAGATGCGCAGCGCCGGCTTCTGCCGCAGGGCCGCCACCGTCTTGAGCATCGTCCGATTGCGCCACCAGACCGACGGCGACATCACCGCCAGCCGGGAGAATATTTCCGGATAGCGCAAGCCCAGGTACAGGGTGACCAGACCGCCCAGCGAAGAGCCGCCCATGCCACAGTGTTCCGCACCCGGTAACGTGCGGTAGCGCACGTCGATAAAGGGCTTCAGCTCTTCCACCAGCATGCGGCCGTAGGCATCGGCATGGCCGCCGCCGAGCCGCTTGTCCATCACCGGCGTGTACTCATCGATACGCCTCACTCCGGCGTTGTAAATGCCCACAATGATCAGCGGCTCGATCGCGCCGGCCTCTACCAGCGCGTCGGCTGTTTCGCCCATGCGCCAGTAGTTTCCCGGGATGAACGACGTCTCCGGATCGAACAGGTTTTGCCCATCCTGCATATACAGCACGGCGAACCGCCGATCGGCGTCTGCCACGTACATCGGTGGAACATAGACCAGCAGGTCGTGATGATCGTCCATCAACCGGGAAAGGAACTGTTCGTGTTTGTGCAGGCGCTCCGCCAGAGGAGGCTGATGGTTCGCGGCAACAGGGGCAGCTGGTTGGTTGGCTATGGCTTTGCGCTCCGTGATTCTGTAGCTTAGCAAAAGGAAATTCTGAGGAGTCACGATTGCAGCGCGAATACTATCGCTGGTGGTCAAAGGATCTCAACCGCGACATGGAACTGCTCTGCTTCGGCCACGCGGGCACCAGAGTCCTCGTATTCCCCACTTCGAGGGGCCGCTTCTTCGAGTACGAAGGCAACGGCATGGTTGAGACCGTGGCCGACCGCATCGACAGTGGCCAGTTGCAGCTCTACTGCGTCGACAGCGTCGACGGGGAGAGTTGGTACAACAAGCATGCCGACCCCTATTGGCGGGTGCAGCGTCACATGCAGTACGAGCGCTACCTGGTGAACGACGTGCTCGCCCTGATGAACGAGAAGAACCAGACGCCGCGGCTAATCGCCACTGGTTGCAGCTTCGGCGCCTATCATGCCGCAAACTTTGGCTTCCGTCATCCGGATAAGGTAACCGGTATTGTAACCATGGGTGGCGCCTTTGACATGAAGGACTTTGTCGACGGCTGGTACAGCGAAGATCTTTACTTCAACAACCCGCCCGACTACCTGGCGAACTGCACCGATCCCTGGAAGTACAACCACATTCGAACGGTCCTCGCCACCGGCGAGTGGGACATGTGCTGGGAGAAGAACGAGCGCTTCGCCGCGGTGCTGCGCAACAAAGGCATCCGCCACGAGCTCTACGTGTGGGGCGACCGCAGCTTCCACGACTGGCCCTGGTGGCGCCCCATGGCAAGAATGTATCTGGAGTAGAACCAACCCGGACCGAGAAGAAACTCCTGACGGGCATCGATTTACATCGTGTGGAAAACGACTTTGAAGGAAGGGCACGGCTTCACAGGCTGCGGAAAAACTCCGAGAGCCACCACAAGCCCTACCCCCTGGACGGGTGCCCCATGTTCCCCGGATTTCCTGTCGAGGTTCTTGGCGTCGGCGCACTTCATGCGGATTTCCTCAATGAAATCCGCACACGCGGCTATGTCCAGGGCTGCGTAACAGGAAATCCGGTCGCCCCAGCGTACATGGGCCGAATATGACGGGCGAAGCCCTCCAATGCTTTGTCTCGATGAATCACACCGTGACAGATGGAGTAAAAGCATTCGAAGAATGTCATTTCCCGCCCATGTACGCTGGGGCGAACATGGGGCACCCGTCCAGGGGGTAGGGCTTGTGGTGGCTCTCGGAGTTTTTCCGCAGCCTGTAAAGCCGTGCCCTTCCGTCGAACTTCGTTTGATTCACCATTCTGAGGGCAACCTACGGACCCCGCTTCTTGAGCCGGGCGGAGCAACTCTTGGAAAACGGATTCGCCAAAAATGTCCCCGCAATTCCTGAAACAATCACAGTTCCATCCTCAGCGTTGAAATGCGCAGAGCGAAACTCCTCATCAGGAAGCTCATTGAGCCGCTTCCAACTCTTCCCCCCATCGGCACTGGCGTATGCACCCGTAAGCCCCGTCACCACCTCATGATTCGGCCTCGCCGGATCCACCTCAACGCTGAACGCCCGAATCCCCGGTCCCGCCTCATCCTCATCGCGATGCAATAGAAAGCTCGCATGGGTCACGCGCTCCACGGCATCCGCGCTGACCGGGGTATAAACCCCCCAGCACGCCGCCAGGTGAGGACCGCCCACCATACTCATTCCCTGAATCGCTGAATCGTCCCCCACCCCGTCAATGCGCGTCCATTGCGAGGCTCGCAAACGGAAGGCCTGATCGCCCGTCCCCACGTAGAGGGAACTCGCAGCCCGGCTCTTGGGATCGCCAAACTCCATCGAGAGAATATCCATATCGGTAGGCAGCGCGGGAAGCGGTTTACCGTCGATCCACGAGCCATCCCTGGCTCTGCGATAGGCAAAGATCTGAGGCTTCAGGTCAAAGTAGCCATAACCGACCATCAACCTCTTGCCGTCGGGGGTGATCTTGACCGCACCAGCCGTGACCGGATCGCCCTCCTTCTTGGGAATCGTCACCTCCGGATCAGGCCGGGGAACACGAGGGCCAGCGATTGGCCGCACCACAGCCTCCAGAGTCCCTGCCTGGGGAAGCACCTGAAAGGCTCCCAATTGGGTGGTGATCACAAAATCCCTTCCCCCGGGAGATACAGCCAATCCGTTGCGCTCGCCCTCACCAATATCCGCGTCGAAATACCTTCCGCCCACACGCGCCAACGGGGTCCAGGTCATGCCCCCATCGATCGATTTCGACAAGTAGATCGCGTGCTCTTCGGCCGCGATTTCGCTGCTTAAGTCAGCCGTGAGACCCCAGACAACATTGCGATCTTTGGCCCGGGAGTTCGGATCACTCGCTATGGCTTCAAGAAAGTCACTGGCAAACTTATGGCTGCCGGGGAGGCTCTTCACCGCACGGACGTGGCAACTATCCACATCTTTTGGGTGCGTCTCTGCTGCCGCAGCGTGTGCCCGTGTGCCCCCTGCCGCTACGGAAGCGGCTAATACCAGGAATACGAATCTCAACCCCCAACCGCCCCGCACTCTATCCCGAGAACGCACCATTTCTCCCGATCATAGGGCGGTTTTCGCTGGCTGCAAAAAGGAAATGTGGCGGGTGAGGAAATGCTTTAGAATTGGCCTGTTCCACCCACCCACGGCAAAGTTTCGGCCCTGTCTCGCCAGCGCAATGGTTTCGTATTTGCTCGAAGGAGCCACCGTGAAGAAAATCGGAATCATCTTCGGGATGGAATCGACCTTTCCACCCGCGTTGGTCGACAAGGTCAACTCCTTCAACGACCCGGACATAACCGCGGAGCTGGCCAGCATTGGTGAAGTGCGCATGGCGGAGCCCTCCCCGTACCACGTCATCATCGACCGCATTTCCCACGACATTCCCTTCTATCGCGGCTACCTCAAAAACGCGGCGCTCTCCGGATCGATCGTCATCAACAACCCCTTCTGGTGGAGTGCCGACGACAAGTTCTTCAACTTCGCCCTGGGAACGAAGCTCGGCGTCGCTATCCCCAAGACTGTCCTGCTGCCGCACAAGCATCATCCGCCGGGCACGACCGAGCGCTCGATGCGCAACCTGCAGCATCCTCTTCCCTGGGACAGTATCTTCGAGTACGTCGGCTTTCCCGCGTTTCTCAAGCCCTTCGACGGCGGCGGTTGGAAAGATGTCTACAAGGTCAATTCGCCGGCGGAGTTCTTCCACGCCTACGATCAAACGCGCGACCTCTGCATGACCCTGCAGACCGGCGTGAACTTCAAAGAGTACTTTCGCTGCTACTGTGTGGGCCAGCAGAAGGTGCACATCATGCAATACGATCCCGGAGCGCCTTTTCACGAACGCTACGTGAAGAATCCGGCGCCGGTCGATCCCAAACTGCTGCAGCGGGTGGAGCGCGATTGCCTGACGCTGTGCCGCGCCCTGGGCTACGACTTGAACACGGTGGAGTTCGCCTGCGAAGACGGTATACCTTACGCGATCGACTTCATGAACCCGGCGCCCGATGCGGATATAGCCTCCGTGGGCCAGGCCAATTTCGATTGGATCGTGAACGAAGTAGCCGCGCTCGCCATGGCCCAGGCCAGGAAACATACAGGTAAGGTTGCTGAATATCGTTGGAGCGCGTTTCTCGGCGGCCCTCCCGCGATCCCGGCGAACGGTCAACCGAAGAGCGCCACCCCACAGGAGGTACATGGATGAAGCGTCCCAGTTTCAGCATAGGCATCGAAGAGGAGTATCAGACGATCGATCCGGAGACCCGCGATCTTCGCTCGCACATCCAGTCTGAAATTCTTCCCAAAGCCAAGCTCGCTACCATGGACCGGGCCAAGCCTGAGCTCCACCAGGCGGTCGTAGAAGTAGGCACCCGGGTGTGCCGCGACGTTCAGGAAGCGCGCGAAGACATTCTCGATCTGCGCCGGCAGATGATCACGCTGGCCAGCGAGAGCGGCATGTGGCTCGCCGCCGCCAGCACGCATCCTTTCGCCCATTGGACAGAGCAGGAAATCTATCCCGACGAGCGCTACAAGCAGGTGGTGGAAGACTTGCAGCTGGTGGCCCGCGCAAACCTGGTCTTCGGCTTGCACATCCACGTCGGCATCGAGGACCGCAACACGGCGATCCACATCATGAACTCGATGCGCTACTTTCTGCCTCACATCCTGGCGCTCTCCACCAACTCACCTTTTTGGGAGGGCACGAAGACCGGCTTCAAGTCGTATCGCTCCAAAGTGTTTGAGCGCTTCCCGCGCACCAACATCCCGGACGTCTATGCCAACTGGGATGAGTACGAGAACTTCATCAACCTGCTGGTGAAGACCAACTGCGTCGATAACGGCAAGAAGGTCTGGTGGGACATTCGCCCCCACCCGTTCTTCGACACGCTTGAAGTGCGCGTGTGCGACATCCCAATGCGCCTCGATGAAACCATGGCCATCGCGGCGCTCATTCAGGCCACCGTCGGCATGCTGTATGACCTGCACTCCAAAAACAAGAGCTACCGCATTTATTCGCGCGCGCTCATCATGGAAAACAAATTCCGTGCGGCACGCTATGGCATCGAGGGTAAGCTGATTGACTTCGGCCTGGAAGAAGAAGTGCCGATGCGGGACCTGATGCTCGAATACATTGATCTTATTTCGGATGCAGCCAAGCAACTGGGGTGCGAACGCGACATCGCCTATATCCACGAAATGCTGAGAATGGGAACGGGCGCCGACCGGCAACTCAAAGTTTATGAAGAAACCGGCGATCTGAAGAAAGTGGTCGACTACATCGTGGCGGAGACGCGCGTGGGCGTGATGCAGGAGTCGGCGGCGTTGCACGCTTGAGACGCTGTCGAAATTCGCGGCTCACTGCGGAGCGAACGCGTTGGTTTATAGAACACCCTGTACTGATATCCTGGGTGATTTTCAGCCGTCCCTGCGGGACTGGTCTTGTTGGGAACGCGTACCCAGCACTGCGTGCTGGGCTACTTTCAGCCGTCCCTTCGGGACTGGTGTCGACACATCCTGAGGGCCGGTTTGTTTTCAGCAGGTGCTGTCCAAATGAGCTGCTCGACAGGAGCTAATTTGGACAAGGATGCGTAAGACCCGATAACGTGTAGGTCCGTGGTATCCCACTCAAGCCAAA
>Ga0182015_10002262_pt1 | contig 23692 bp, 29 predicted proteins | sample 712P3MmetaG_FD_120478 | JGI IMG/M metagenome (GOLD analysis project Ga0182015, IMG submission 120478) | Permafrost microbial communities from Stordalen Mire, Sweden - 712P3M metaG | ecosystem: Environmental > Terrestrial > Soil > Wetlands > Permafrost | place: Sweden: Stordalen | collected...
CTTCCGCGCGTGCTGCCGCGGGGAACGGCAGCCGTGATTGAGCTTGGATCCTGGCCGGTGCTGCCCCTGTTCGAGCACCTGCGGCAACTGGGCAGCGTCCCACAAGACGAAATGCTGCGCACCTTCAACATGGGCCTGGGCATGCTGCTGGTCGTTCCCCTGGCAAAATTCAAGAAGGCTCAGACCGTGCTCGAACGCGTGGGAGAGAAGGCGTATACCGTTGGGCGCATCGTCAAGGGGGAGCGCAAGGTAATCTACAGCTGAAAGGCAAGGCGATTTACCACGGAGAAACAGAGTACAGAGGAAATTTGGTAGTGGGCTACTTTCCGAGGATTTAGTGGCCCTCTGGGAAGCCTACGAGCAGCGGACGGAAAGAGCGGCGTAAATAGCTATGCCAAAAGGGTGGCGTTTGTGGTTGCTCATTGCTCTATGGGTATTCTTTCCGATTCTGTTTCATCCGTGGTGGCTGCTACTTATCTCCGTTGCGGCATATTCTTTATTGGTATGGCTACTGCTTCCGCCGAAGGAAAATTCAAGGTAGCCCACTACCGGAAATTTTAAGAATTTTCGCCGTGCCTCCCTGGTGAATTATCTTGTCTAAGACTCCCATGAAATCCCTCGGCATTCTCCTTTCTGGACGCGGTTCGAATTTTGTTGCTATTGCAGACAGCGTTGATGCAGGGCGCATCGCGGACGTTCGCATTGCCGTCGTCATCTCCAACCAGGCCGATGCACCAGGAATCGACACGGCAAGACAGCGCGGCTTGAATGCGAGCGTCATTCCATCGAAAGGCAAGCTGCGAGAGGAACATGATCGCGAAATTGTCGCCGCGCTAAAGCAGCACAACGTTGATTTGGTTTGCCTGACGGGATACATGCGGTTGCTCTCGCCCTGGTTCGTGCAGCAGTTCCCGCATCGGATTCTCAACATCCATCCCTCGCTGCTGCCCGCGTTCCCCGGACTGGAAGCGCAGGAGCAGGCTTTCGCTTATGGGGTGAGGGTTTCCGGGTGCACCGTGCATTTCGTGGATGAAGAACTCGATCACGGGGCAATCATTGTGCAGAAGACGGTGCCTGTGCTCGACGGCGACAATGAGCACTCGCTGGCTGTTCGCATTCTGGAGCAGGAGCACATCGCCTACACGGAGGCCATCAACATTGTGTTGAGCGGGAATTTCGAGATCCTGGGCCGGAGATTGATCAGAAAAAACTCACGTCTCTGACTTTTTCGCCCGGCTCTTGGCTGCTGACGCCTCGCTGCGCTCGGCGGGACAGCCGAGGCGGCTGTCCCCACATAAACCCCTTTCCCACATAAATTCCTTTAAGGCCGCATGGTCAATTTCTTTGCCATTCTAACGATCGGCAGCACCTCTCCGTTGCCGAGCGGGGCTTCCAAGTTTTCTAGCGCCGCATACCCCTTTGCTTTGTAAAAAACTACGCCGCTCAAAGTTGCGCCCATTTCGAGGCGCGTGAAGCCGGTTTCCCTGGCGGCGTTTTCGCAGGCTTCGAGGATCAAGCTGCCGATACCGCGGCGCGCCCAGTTGGGATGGACGAAGAAGGCGCGAATCTTCGCCGCATCGCGTGCGGGGTCAAGCAACGAGTCTTCGCGTGCGGCGTATTGGTCGCCGCCGTACAGAGTCTTGCGCTTGCTCCATCCGCCGCAGGCAACGATCTCGGGTGTGTCCTGCGATTGCCGGTTCTGCAATTCAATATCCGCCACCAAGTATGTTCCATCGGCGATGAGCTGGCTATCCACGCCATAGACAGACTTCAGCGCGCCCTCAATCTGGGCGGGCGAATAGTCTTCGGCCTGCAGACCACGTACTGAGGCCTCAATCACTTCGCGCAAGCGCGGAACATCTGCCGCGGCCGCCTTTCGGATGTGAATCTTCGTTTCTTTCACAGTTTCTTTGAAGCGCTTGGTTTAGTCCCAGCACCGATTCTAACTTCTCCATTCTGACTTCTGCCTCCCGCATTCCTTATAATGGCTTTTCCCATGTCAACCTTCGCACCTGTCGAGGAGCAGCTCACGTATCTCAAGAAAGGGTCCGCGGAGATCATTCGCGAGGCCGACTTGCGAGCCAAGCTGGAGAAGTCGCGCGCTACGGGCAAGCCACTGCGGGTGAAGCTCGGCATGGACCCGACTGCTCCCGACTTGCATTTGGGGCACACCGTGGTTCTGCGCAAGCTCAAGCACTTTCAGGATCTCGGCCACACCGCGATCTTTCTGATTGGCGACTTCACGGGAATGATCGGCGACCCGACGGGGCGCTCGGCCACGCGTCCACCGCTCACGCGCGAGCAAATTGAGGCGAACGCGGAGACGTATAAGGCACAGGTGTTCAAGATTCTCGACCCACAGAAGACTGTAGTCGACTTTAACCGGCGCTGGATGGGACCGTTCACCTCCGATGATTTCGTCCGGCTGACGGCGAAGTATACCGTCTCGCAACTATTGGAGCGGGAGGACTTTCACAAACGATTCCAGGACGAGAAACCCATTTCTGTGCATGAGTTGCTTTATCCGCTGGTGCAGGGATACGACTCGGTGGCGCTCGAAGCCGATGTGGAGCTCGGCGGCACTGATCAGAAATTTAATTTGCTGGTGGGGCGGGAACTGCAGCGCGCTTATGGACAGGAATCGCAGGTGGTGCTGACTACGCCGATTCTCGAAGGTCTTGACGGTGTGCAGAAGATGTCGAAATCGCTGGGGAATGCAATTGGGATTCACGAAGCGCCACTCGAGATGTACGGCAAGGTGATGAGCATCTCGGACGAGATGATGTGGAGATATTACGAGTTGCTGACGGATGTGCAGGTCGCAGAGATCGAGAAGATGAGGCGCGAGGTGCATCCGATGCAGGCGAAGAAGGAGTTGGCGCGAAGGATTGTGGGGGATTTTCATTCGGCGGAGGCGGGGGCAAAGGCGGATGAGGATTGGGGGAAGCAGTTTCAGAGGGGCGAAGTGCCAGAACAATTGGAGCTTGTGGAGATTCGTCTGGCAGATGTGGTTCTCGACGGAAGAGGAAGTAGCGCGCTCACGGGTTCGTTTCCGGTCCGCATCGACAAGCTCATCCGCCAAGCCGGTCTGGCGACTTCCAACACGGAGGCTGCCGGAAAGATAAAGGGGGGGGGCGTCAGCATAGCGGGTGTAAAGATGGTCGCACAGGAAGTGCTTGTGAATATGCCACTCGGCCAGGATGTCGTGCTGGGTGTTGGCCGTAAGATGAAGAGAGTCAGAGTAATGCCCGATGCTGGGACATAGGCAATGGCCATGTGGGGACAGCCGCCCTCGGCTGTCCGGGCGAGTGAAACTCGCCAAGGTTTCCTCGCCATCACTCCCACTCTGAAACTCCGGATACAAATTTATCCGGTTCAACGACCCATTCCTCCCGTGGTTCCAACTAGACTTCCACAGAGCGGAGCTTTGCTCCGCAGACAGCCGAGGGCGGCTGTCTCCACATAGAACCTATGCCACAGGTTTTTGTCGCTCGCCAAGGGTCCTCGCCATCACTCCCAAACTGAAACTCCGGGTACAATTTATCCGGTCAACAACCCATTCCTCCCCACAATTCCTACTAGACTTCAAGCAAAGCGGAGCTTCGCTCCGCAGACAGCCGAGGGCGGCTGTCCCACATTTTAGCTATGCCACGGGCATTTTATCGGAGACGGCTTCCGCATCTTCAGTGCGATGACAAGGCTCACTTCGTAACATTTTGTACCGATCATCGGTGGGTTCTTCCAGAGCGGGTGCGCCGGATCGTCTTGGAATGTTGTCTCCATGACAAGGGGGGCAAATTCGATCTCCGGATCGCTGTCGTGATGCCGGATCATGTGCATATGATCTTCACGCCGTTGGTCAACCGGCAGGCTATGGAGATTTATTCGCTGGCCGAAATCATGGATGCTATCAAAGGGGCTTCGGCCCACGGGGTGAACAAGGCGTTAGGCCGCAAGGGGAGGGTTTGGCAGCCGGAATCGTTCGATCACGTGCTGAGATCTTCGGAGAATCTTGACGCGAAGATCATTTACCTCTTGGAGAATCCTGTTCGGTCAGGGCTGGTGGGCGACTGGACCGAATATCCGTGGTTATGGAGGAAGGCGTTTGTGAACCCTTTTGCTCCCGCTTGAAATCGTGATGGCTTCCAAAGCTGCTGGGCTTCGCCCAGCGGACAGCCGAGGGCGGCTGTCCCCACATGGGCTATACCAGGGCTTCACTTTGCAAGCAAGGGCTCACGGCAGCAAGCCGAAGACGGCTACGCCGTTTGGCGTGCCGACGAATACTTTGCCGTTCACGATCATTGGGGTGATGAATTTGTTGCCGGCGCCGAATTGATCGCGGCTGCCGCTGGCCTGATTGGTGTTGTAGAGTTCGTTCAGATTCGCGGCGTTGTAGGCATGCAAAACCGCTGGGGTGGAGTTCTCCACGGCCCACACGATTCCGCTGCTGGCGCCGTTTGCCGAGATGCTGGGGGTTGCGCCGGGGTATCCGAAGCTGGTGGCCGTTTGCGCGGTCGCGCTGGTCGATAGCTTGGCGTTGGTGATGGTGAAGGCCTGGATGGGGCTGCCCACCGATCCGTAGTAGACCGTGTTGTTGAAGTACGCGGGCATCGCCCAGACGCCTCCCGGCAACACATCGCCGAGTTGCTGGTAAATGTTGTTGCTATTCGCGCTGAACTTGCCCATGGAGTCGCGATTCACTAGGTAAAGATTGCTGTCTTTGCCGGCGCCGACGGCGAGGTGCCAGGTGTTGCCTGAGCCGTCGATCAGATCGGGCAGCACGATGGTGCCGCCGGAGCCCAGGTCGGTGTCGCTATCGCTCTCCTGGACCCCGTTGTCCATCTCGAAGTAGTCGGCTACGGCGAGATGACCGCCGGCGGTCGAGAGCTTCATAAATGAGTTCCCGTAATCGCCCATGCTGGGAAAGCCGCTGGGGTTTAAGGTTGTGTCGAACTCTCCGTTGGCATCGAGAAAGTAGATGTTGCCTGAGGTGTCGGCGGCGAGGCCGGCTCCGGCCATCCAGATGGAGCCTTCGTTGCCGTTGGGCGTCACATTCAACACGCTGGTCTGGGCCAGCGTGGATTCGCTGTAACCCATGATCCATCCGGTGTAAGGGCGGATGTCGCAGTGCGAACTCCAGCCGGTGTAGATCACGCCGTTCAGCAAGAGCAGCGCCGCGCGTTCTACGTACTGCCCCGGATCGAAGACCACACTTCCGTTGCTGCTATTGTCGCCACTTCCCGGATAGGTCGCCTGAATATCGACGGGACCGCTGAATAATTCTGTTCCGAGCGCGAGATCGAGGGCGTGCAGGCGCTGGTGGTAATTACCCGAGCCATCTTTCGACATCGCCACCACAAATACGGTGCCATTGGGACCGCTGGTGCGATCGATCACCGGCGTCGAAGTCACACCGATTTCAGGAGTGATTTGACCGCAGTTTCGATCGTCCGATGTGGTTTCGCCGGTCTTCAACATCGAGACCTGCCAGATGGCCGCGCCGGAATCCGCGTCCAAAGCGTAGACCGAATCGTGCTCCGTGGGAACGATCAGCACGTTGTGTGCGCCGTTACTCGGAACCGCCACGTTCGAGGCGTAGAGCGGCTCGGCGTCAACCAAACCGTCGACGGCGTAGAAGCCCAGTTTGCCAAAGGTCGACGAATTGACATTGCTGGTGGTTAGCGTGCTTTCCGTCAGATTTTGGCCGGTGCGCGCGACGTCATTGTGATAGGTGAGCACGTCGGTGGTTGCGGGCGCCGCAGCATTTACGGTGAGAGTAGCCGCGTTGCTGGTAACGGTCGCGATCGCATTACTTACCGCCACGCTGTATTGGAAGCCGCTCTCCGCAGTCGTGGTGGCGGCCGTGGTGTAGCTGGCGGAGGTCGCGCCAGTGATCGCAGTCGTGCCCTGCCGCCACTGGTAACTGAACGGAGTCGTTCCAGCCACCGTGACTGAGAAGGTGGCCGTCTGGCCTGCGGTAACGGTCTGATTGGCGGGCTGGGCTGTGATCGAGGGCGCGGCCGCACTCACGACTGTAGGTGCAGGCTGCGAGCTGCCTGCGCCACAACCTGCGAGGGTGAGGCTAAACATAAGAAAACACAATATGTTCGTTAGCCGCTGCAGCCTCATGTTCCCGCCCTCCAAGAAACGAGCTGTAGCATTCATGATGACATCTGTCACAGGTTTTGGGGAGGGGGAGGCAGGTTACCATAGTCGGAACGGGCCCGTTCTGGGAAGGCTCCAGCGCTGGCCACTGGGACAAGTCCTTGAAAGTTTGCCGATCCCGGAAAACGCTTCGACTCTGTTACTCTCAACCGCGCACATGCGTGCGGCCGTTATCTTCGGGCTGGGATGTTCTGCGAAAAACCTGAAGCCGTTCCAGACAGACGAAAGCGGTTGCGAGAAGATTAACTGGCGCATTGGCCTGCCAGCCGCGGCTGATCAAGCAGACATCATCCTGCTCTTTGGTGGCGATGGCACCATCCACCGGCACCTGAGTCAACTGGTAAAACTCGGGCTGCCGGTGCTGGTCGTCCCCGCCGGCAGCGGGAATGACTTTGCCCGAGCGCTGGGTCTGCGCGGCGTGCGGGATTCGCTCGCGGCGTGGCGAAACTTCTGTTCTGGAGGAAGCAACATCCGCACGATCGATCTGGGAGTCATCGCCCCACTGGAAGATGCGGGCGGAGCCCCTTCGACTGACGCTCAGGGCAAGTCCGCACGACACGAACCATCGCGCGACTCGGTACTCGGTACTCCGCACTATTTCTGCAGCGTGGCCGGGGTCGGGCTCGACGCCGAGGTGGCCCGCCGGGCCAATACTCTGCCGCGCTGGCTGCGTGGCCACGGCGGCTATGCGTTAACCCTGGCTCCGACAATCTTTCGCTTTGCCCCGCTGCCCATGAAGATATTCACGCCAGCCGAGGATGGTGGCTGGGCAATTCGCAGTGACCAACCCACAATGCTGGCGGCTTTTGCGAACACTGCGATTTATGGCGGCGGGATGAAGATCGCGCCCCAAGCACGGATGGATGACGGCCAGCTCGATGTGTGCGTGATCGGCGGCGTCGATCCTTTCAAACTCGCGTGTATGTTCCCCACGATTTACTTTGGACGCCACCTCAGAATCCGCGAAGTGGAGTACTTTCAGGCGGCGCGCCTGCGGGTGGAAACCGAGAAGCCGCTCGACATTTATGCCGACGGGGAGTACATCTGCCGCACGCCGGTCGAGGTTAGCGCTGAACGCGGCGTACTGCGGGTTGTTCATCCGTCACAGACAAGTTTCTAGTTTCCGGTTTCTAGTTTCCTGTAGTGCGGTTCTCTTGCCGTTCCATCCGGATACTGAGGAGCCACTTATGGGATATTCCTATCGAGACCTTGTTGTTTGGCAAAAGGCGATCACGATGGTCACAGAGGTCTACCGCGCCACACAGTCTTTTCCCCGGGAAGAGATTTACGGGTTGACTAGCCAGTTGCGACGGTCGGCGGTTTCGGTGGCCAGCAACATTGCGGAAGGCCAAGGCAGGATTTCCAAGCCTGAGTTTCGCCAGTTCCTAGGCATCGCCCGCGGATCGTTGATCGAAATGGAGACTCAAATCGTCATCGCCTGCAATCTTGGCTATGTGAAAAGTGAGACCGCAGATCGCCTGTCAATTTGCTCAGGAGAGGTGAGCCGTCTTCTCCATGGCCTGATGCAGTCGCTCCAGCCACACGAAATATTGCGCAGAACCGGAAACTAGAAACCGGAAACTGGAAACGTCCGACTCCCTCCGGTGCTAAACTTGCCCCATGCCTGAACGACGTTCGCGCACCCTGCTCTGGATTCTGATTGGAGGAGGAGCATTCTTCCTCTTTGTGCTGGCCGTGTTTTCTCTGGTTTACCTGACGCTGCACGCAGGCAGCGGCGAAGCCACCTTCGGCGGCTTCGGCGACCGCATCGGCGTGGTCGACCTGGACGGCGTCATTTTCTCGCCGCAGCCGGTGGTCGGCGAACTCAAGAAGTTTGCAGACGATTCTTCTATCAAAGCCATCATCCTGCACGTGAACTCACCCGGCGGCGGCGTGGCTGCGTCGGAAGAGATCTATCGCGAGGTCAAACGCATTCGCGAGGAACAAAAGAAACACATCGTGGTTTCGATTGAGACCGTGGGCGCCAGCGGCGCGTACTATATCGCGTCCGCCTCGAACAAGATTTATGCGGACAACGGCAGCATCGTGGGCTCGATCGGCGTCATCGCCGAATGGGTGAACTATGGCGACCTGCTGAAGTGGGCCAAGCTGAAAAGTATCGTATTCAAGACAGGGGAGTTTAAGGACACGGGCAACCCTACCCGCGACCTCACTCCGGCCGAGCAGGCCTACATGCAGTCGCTGATCGATAACATGTTCGGGCAGTTCGTTAAGGCCGTGGCCGATGGCCGGGGCATGAAGTTCGACGACGTGAAAGCAATCGCCAACGGCAAAGTGTGGACCGGCGCGCAGGCGCTCGACATGAAGCTGATCGATAACGTCGGCGACTTCGAAGCCGCGGTCAAAGATACGGCGAAATCGGTCGGCATTTCGGGCGAACCGACGCTGGTACACCCGGAGAAAGATCGCAAGACGCTGCTCGATCTGATGCTGGGCGATGTTTCGCAATATCTGCCCAACACCGAGAAAATGCTGGAGCAGCATGTTGGGTTCTATTATTTGTGGAAGTAGGAAGCGGGTCTTAGGTCAACGGTGCCAGGTTTCGGGACTATTCTGTGCCGCAATCCAGGCCCTCGCAATGACATCGGCCTAAGACCTAACGCCTAAGACCGGAAGACCCGACTCTCCCCCGTGACTTGCATACAACCCGTGAAATTTGAGAAGGTTATGAAGGTCTCGGGGGCAAAGAGGACACCATGACAAAAGCCGATCTGATCGATGAAGTCTCGCGTTTAGCGGAACTTACGCGCAAAGACAGCGAAGTGATTGTAGAGACGATCTTTGACAGCGTGGTGCGGTCGCTGCGCGCGGGCGACAAAATCGAGATCCGCGGCTTCGGCAGCTTCCGCACCCGGCAGCGCAAGCCTCGCATGGGGCGCAATCCCAAGACCGGAGAAAAGGTCGAAGTGCCCGCCAAGAAGATTCCTTTCTTCAAGCCCAGCAAAGAGTTGAAGGATCTGGTGAATGAAGGAATCGCGGATGCGGCGACACTTCCGGTACCACCGGCGGCTGCACCGCCCACGGCATAGGAGTAAAGCAGAAGTCAGAAGTCACAAAGCAGAAGTAAGAAAAGATTCACTTGCTTCTGCGTTCTGCCTTTTGACTTTTGCCTTCCCCCTTCATCCCCGGATTCCTACCACGCCCATCATCCGTCCAGTCCTGCCCTTCTCGGCGCGATAGGAAAATAACAAGTCAGTGCGGCAACTCGTGCATAGCGGCGAGGCTTCGATACTTCTCGCCGGCACACCCACAGCCAGCAGTTGTTGGCGATTGGCTTCCACCAGATCGAGAAAAATCTTCCTGGGCAAGTCGCTGTGGCCGGGAGCGCGCGCCGTAAGGAACAACATGGGATATTTTTCGCGCACTGGATCGGACTCTTCGACTTCACGGAACAGCTTCGCCGCATACGCGAACTGCGACTCGAACTGAGCACGCACTTCTTCGCCCACTTCATAACAGCAGCCGCGAACGCCAGGACCAATCGCGGCCTTGAGATCGCGAGGCCGGCTGCCGAAGCATCGGCGCATCTCACCCACACCTTTCTCCACGATGCGTTTCACCGTGCCCCGCCAGCCGGCATGAAACACACCCACGGCGCGGCGCTTGGGGTCGACAAGAATGACGGGCAGGCAATCGGCGGTCTGAATGCCGAGCAACAAGCCAGGAGTTGCGGTGATCAAGCCATCGCCGGCTAAAAGCGCTTTAGCAGGCGAGTCGACGAATCTGACGATGTCGGAATGAACCTGGCGCAAGGTGACTAGCGGCCAAGGCTTGGTTTTGTTATTCGAGTCGCCATTGGCGCCGAGCTTGCTGAGAAACATAGCGCGATTACGCTCGACTGCCGCTTTGGAGTCGTCTTTGGTGAACCCGAGATTGAGCACGCTGCCGCCGTATGCGCGCGAACTTCCTCCCTGCCGCGTGGAGAATCCGTGGATGAGCCAAGGGAGCATGCTCAGGTGGTTGGCGTGAAGAATGTTGACTTTATCTTGATCTTGTTTGGAAACGCGCTTGGAAACTTGCTTCGGCACCTGACCATGTTACCCGACGCGCGTTCGCTGCGATAAGCGGACTCAGGTCGCTAGCGAGTGCCGGGCGGCCCAACGTTGCCTTATTCCGACCAGAAGCTTTTCCTTGTCCTCTCGCATTTGCCGGACGAGGGCTTGGTTGCCAGTATCTTCATGGGCGGCGGCCCAGAGCACCATTTCCGTGAGCACTGGCGCCAGATCGATTCCCTTCGCGGTTAGGAAGTAAATCAGCTTGCGTCCGTCCGATGGATCTGGCTCCGACGCGATAATCCCGTATTCCGTCAGCTTCCGGAGACGATCCGCCAGGATATTGGTGGCGATCCCTTCATAGCATTGCATGAATTCCTTGTAGCTGCGAAAACCCTGGAGCATCATGTCGCGGATGATCAGCAGCGACCAGCGGTCGCCCAACATTTCGACCGAGGCATTCAGCGGGCAACCCGAGCGGCGCTTTGCAGATGTTTTGTTTCGCAGCATCTTTCTCCATAATAAATTAATACTTGCAATTCGCAAGTGAAATGTGAATACTGTTCAACACGGGCTGAAAGTTCGTTAATTTGGGCGTTGTCCCCGTATCACGGGAGAAAATCAATGAACCGAAAGACGGTCAGGATCATTGCATTGCGAAGCTTCGCGCTGGTTATCGTGCTAGGCGCATCGCAGACTCGGGCAAAGGACTCCAAGACACCGTATTCGAGCATGGCCCCGCTTGACCAGTACCTAATGACGGATGGAAATGCCGAGATAGCCCTGGCGCGGAGCGCGGCACCGGAGTCCCTCTCACGCGATGCTGAGGTCTTTGTCCTCGGACGGCATGGTTACGAAACCGCGGTCAAAGGTAAGAACGGTTTCGTATGTATCGTGGAACGATCGTGGATGGCCCCCTTCGACGATCCAGAGTTTTTGAACCCCGATCAGCGGCTTCCGCTTTGCCTCAATTCGCCGGCCGCACGATCGCACCTGCCACTCACTTTCAAAATGACAGAGTTGGCAATGACTGGGCTGTCCAAAACTCAGATGTTCGACAGTATCAAAGCTGCATTCGACAAGAAAGAACTGCCGCTGCCGGAACCCGGTGAGGTGTGCTACATGATGTCGAAGCAACAGTACTTTGGACGCAAGTACGGGAACGCGGATCCCCATCTGATGTTTTGGATTCCCAAAACAGACGATATGTTTTGGGGCGCAGGCCTCCCTGGCTCACCGGTGTACGTGCATCAATACTCTCCGGAGCCGATCACCGAGTTCATCATTTCGGTGTCCAAATGGTCGGACGGGACACCTGCACCCACGGACTGACGCGCGAACCTCAGGGCGCGCTCAAACCATAACCGTTTGCAACAAAACTGTCTAAATCTCAGGAGGAAATCAATGAACCGGGAGATAGTCAAGACAATCGCGCTGGTGGTGGTGCTGGGCGCGGCATGGCAAGCACATGCAGTGGATGCTAAAGCTCTCTATCCGAACATGGCCCCGCTTGATCAGTACTTGATAGCTGATCGAAACGCCGAGATAGAGCTGGCACGTAGTGCGGCACCGGTATCCATATCGGGCGATGCCGAAGTGCTTGTCCTCGGACAGCATGGTTACGAAACCGCGGTCAAAGGCAAGAACGGTTTCGTATGTCTAGTGGAACGATCGTGGACCGCTGGAATCGACGATCCGGAGTTTTGGAATCCCAAGCTGCGGGCCCCGATCTGCTTCAACCCGCCAGCCGCACGATCCTACATTCCACTCACGATCAAAAAGACCGAGTTGCTATTAGCTGGACAATCCAAAGCTCAAATGTTCGAAAGCATAAAGTCCGGCCTCGATAAAGGGGAATTGCCGACGCAGGAACCTGGCGCAATGTGTTACATGCTGTCAAAGCAAGGGTACTTGAACGATCATGACGGGCACTGGCATCCTCACCTGATGTTTTTCGTCCCGCTAACCGACAGTCAGACTTGGGGCGCAAATCTGCCGGGCTCCCCGGTTCTGGCGTCTAAAGACACTGAGGATCGACTGACGGTATTTCTGATTCAGGTCGCCAAGTGGTCGGATGGAACGGCTGCACCCACGGATACGCACTGACTGGCTGGTGAGTAAGAGAAGACTAAGCTCTACTAACTTCTAACTTCACTAACGATAAAGGAGAAATGTATGCAAATGAATCCCTACCTCTATTTCGATGGCGACTGCGAGGCCGCGTTCAAGTTCTACGAGACGGTCCTCGGCGCCAAGATCGTTGTCTTGATGACCCATGAAGGCACGCCGGCTGCGGAGCAGGTGCCGGCGGAATGGCGAGCCAAAATTCTTCATGGCCGTTTGACCATTGGCGACCAGGTATTGATGGCATCGGACGCGCCTCCGGGACGGTTCCAGAAGCAAACGGGCTTCTCGCTGAACCTTGGGTTCACCGATGCGGCGGAAGCAGAGCGTGTATATCATGCGCTGGCGGAAAACGGAACCGAGACGATGCCGATCGCGGAGACATTTTGGGCGGTGAGATTTGGTATGCTCATTGACCGCTTCGGTATCCCGTGGATGGTCAACTGCGAAAAAGCTGTGCAGAAAGCTGCTTAGGCAAGCTGCTGAAAAATTTAGTTTGCTGGCTGAATATCCTCTCGGCGGCTAAAGCCGCGGCTAATTTTGGCGGCATTTACGGCGCGGCTGAAAGCCGCGCCCTTTCAAGCCGGAGGCGCAGCCGGAGTTTTTCGGCAGCCCGCCAGGCAGAACTATCAACACGTTTTGGAGAACAAGTTTATGCAACCAACGATTCAAACTGCTTCGGCCTCGAGAGCAAGTCTCTGGGCCGGGCGTATTCTCAGCGCGCTAGCGGTGCTTCTTTTTATCTTCACCGGGATGTTCGCCTTGCTGAAGCCCGCCATGGCGATGCAGGGCTTCGTTCACTATGGCTACCCCGACGGCGCCATGCAGCGCATCATCATTGTGGAGATCGCATGCGCCGTCCTCTATGCCATCCCGCGCACATCCGTTCTCGGCGCCATTCTGCTGACGGGCTATCTAGGCGGCGCAACTTCTACGCATGTGCGAGCGGGTGAACCGTTCTACCTGGCGGTTGGCACGGGCATCGTGGTCTGGCTAGGGTTGTACTTGCGCGATGAGCGGCTGCGGGCGCTTATCCCGCTGCGGAGTTCAACGCCGAAGTAGCTGGGGCTCGGCGGTTGTCCAATGGAAGGTTCAGCCGTCTAACGAGCGGCGGAGAAAGCAATGGGCAAGGTAATTGTTTCAAATGTGGCATCCCTGGATGGCTTCTTCGAAGGATCAAATAAGGAGTTAGATTGGGTTGTCACGGACGAAGAGTTCTTTGAATACGCCAGAGGCTTGCTGCGTGGGACGGACGCCCTCTTGTTCGGGCGAGCGACGTATCAACATATGGCAAACTACTGGCCGTCCGCTCCGGCCGATGAAATCGCGGACAAGATGAACAACTTGCCCAAGATTGTTTTTTCCAAGACTCTGAAAAAGGTGGACTGGAATAATTCGAGGCTGGTCAGTGACGATATTCAGGAGGAAGTTTCGCAATTGAAAAAACAGGCTGGCAAAGACATGGTGATATTTGGCAGCTCTCGCCTCGCATCCTTTCTTATGCAAGTGGGGCTAGTCGATGAATACCGGGTTATTCTGCAACCTGTTCTGCTGGGTAGCGGCAGCCCCTTGTTCAAAGGCATAACAGAAAGAAATCATTTAAAGCTGGTATCAACGAAGGTCTTTGGTTCGGGGGTCGTGCTGCTTAGCTACGAGAGAGCTTGAGGAAAAACATTTACCAAGAGAGGGAGCCATGAGCACGGTACGAGTTCTAGTGGGTACACGCAAAGGCGCGTTCGTCCTGACCGCGGATGGCAAGCGCGATAAGTGGGAGGTTAGCGGGCCGCACTTTGCGGGCTGGGAGATGTATCACGTGAAGGGATCGCCGGCGGATCCGAATCGGCTGTATGCGTCGCAATCCAGCGGCTGGTTTGGACAGATCATTCAGCGATCGAGCGACGGCGGCGAGACCTGGGAGCCGGTCGGCAACAAGTTTGCGTACGACGGCGTTCCGGGAACTCACCAGTGGTATGACGGGACGGCGCATCCCTGGGAGTTCAAGCGGGTGTGGCACCTCGAACCTTCGCTCACCGACCCCGATACTGTTTATGCCGGAATTGAGGACGCTGCGTTGTTCCGCTCGACCGACGGCGGACAGAATTGGCAGGAACTCTCCGGACTGCGCCAGCACGGCTCCGGACCGCACTGGCAGCCTGGCGCTGGCGGGATGTGCCTGCACACGATCATTCTCGATCCGAGCGATCCGCAGAGGATCTTCATCGCTATCTCGGCGGCGGGAGCGTTCCGCACCGATGACGGTGGTGCGACTTGGCGGCCCATCAATCGCGGGTTGTATTCCAAATACATTCCTGACCCGACGGCCGAGGTTGGCCACTGCGTTCACCACATCGCGATGAACCCGTCGCGACCGGGCGTGTTGTTTATGCAGAAGCACTGGGACGTGATGCGCAGCAACGATGCTGGCGATTCGTGGCAAGAAATCAGCGGGAACCTGCCAACTGATTTTGGATTCGTGATTGACGTGCATGCGCATGAGCCGGAGACGATTTATGTCGTGCCCATAAAGAGTGATTCGGAGCACTTTGTTCCCGATGGCAAGCTGCGCGTTTTTCGCAGCCGCAGCGGCGGCAACGAGTGGGAGCCGCTGACGAAAGGTCTGCCGCAGAGCAACTGCTACGTCAACGTGTTGCGCGATGCCATGGCTGTCGACTCGCTGGACGAGTGCGGCGTGTATTTCGGTACCAGCGGCGGTCAGGTTTATGCCTCGGCTGATGCGGGAGATAGCTGGGCGCCGATTGTGCGGGACTTGCCGGCGGTGCTGAGCGTGGAGGTGCAGACGCTGAGGTGAAAAACAAATGAGCTGGCGGACGAAACGAAATGCTTAGAATGCCCTTTGATCTCCAACCCGTTTTGAAGGGCGAACTCCTCGCACTCAGGCCCCTTCGGCCAGAGGATTTTCACGATCTTTACGCTGTAGCTTCTGATCCGCTCATTTGGGAACAACACCCCGTCAACGACCGTTACAAAGCAGACGTTTTTGAGGGATTCTTTCGTGAGGCCATGGAATCCGGTGGAACGTTGATCGCGATTGATGGCGAGGATGGTGGAGTCATCGGGTCGTCTCGATTTCACGGATACGACCGAGAAAGAAGCGAGATCGAAATCGGTTGGACGTTCTTGGCTCGGTCTTACTGGGGTGGCGTCTACAACCGGGAAATGAAACAGCTCATGCTTCGTCACGCCTTTCAATTCGTGAACAGCGTTGTCTTCCTGGTTGGTCCCCGGAATTTGCGCTCACAAAGAGCCGTGGAGAAGATAGGTGGAACTCGCGCGGGATCCAGGTCCGATGCAGGTGGCCGGGAGAGTTTTGTCTACCAAATCACGGCTTCAACGTTCCTTCACACTTTCGCGCATAATTAGGTTTGGCGGCCATGATTCGCGTCATCCTCCCTCCTCATCTCCGAGCGTTGTCTCGCACCGGCAGCGAGGTAATGCTTGAAGTCGAAGGTCTCGTCACGCAGCGCTCGGTGCTCGACACGCTTGAGGCTCGTTATCCGGCGCTGTGCGGGACCATTCGAGATCGCGTCACACAGCAGCGGCGGCCGTTCTTGCGCTTCTTCGCATGCGAGCAGGATCTATCCCACGAGTCCCCGGACGCCCCACTGCCCGAAGCGGTCGCCTCTGGTGCCGAGCCGCTGATTGTTCTAGGAGCGATTGCCGGGGGCTGATCGGCTACAAGGCTCCGTGGTAACATTCTGCCCGTGCCCTTTACCGATACAAGCCCTGCCGCGCAAGCTGTCCAGCTCCGGATTCAGCGGGCAATGTCGGGAGAACAGCGCCTGCTCCTGGCGCTTGAGATGAGCCTGTTTGCCCGAGACTTAGCGAGGGCGCGGATCATCCGGGAGTGCCCCGATTGGCCGGAAGCGCAGGTTAAGCGAGAACTCCTGAGGTTGGCATTCCTGCCGGAGCCGCTGCCAGCGAAGCTACGATGAGCGTCTCGGATGTCTTCGCCAGGATCAAGTCTGCGCTCGATTTAGCCGGTATTGCATACATGCTTTCGGGATCCTTTGCCAGCGCCTACTACGGCTCTCCTCGTTCAACTCAGGACATTGACCTCGTAATCGCCGCTGCTCCAGATCAGTTGCGGGCATTCGTCGAAAGTCTCCCAAGCGATGAATATTACGCAGAGGTGGACGCAGCCCTGGAAGCTCACCAACGGCAGTCGTTGTTCAACGTGATTGATCTAGCAACAGGCTGGAAGATCGACTTAATCATCCGCAAGTCCCGACCTTTCAGCCAAGAGGAATTTAGCCGTCGCCAACTGGTCAACTTTCAAGACATTTTTCTTTTTGTGGCGAGCGCCGAGGATGTAGTCATCGCGAAGCTGGAATGGTCGAAGCTCGCACAATCGCAAAGGCAGATCGAAGACGTGGGCGCGATACTAAGGGTCCGATGGGAGTTGTTAGACCACGCTTATCTAGAAAAGTGGATCGTTGAACTGGAGCTAACGAAGGAATGGAAGGACGCAAGGCGTGCAGCCGGAGTCTCCGACTAATTTGAAGTACGGAATTTTCCAATCTGGATCTGTCTGTCGTTGCCGTCGCACGATTTTGCTGACTCAGCCATTTGCTCCCGCCGCATCCCTCCGCTATAGTTTTAGGAACCGTGTTTGAAGATTTCACTGCCACCGATCGCTGGACCAAGAAGCGGGTTCACTGCGTATATCAGGCGCTGATTGTCGCCATCGCAACGCGTCACGCCGATGCCATCGATGTGAAGTTTTTGGTGGACGGGAGAACCGTCTGGGTGGCTTTGCCGCATCCGGCGTGGGTGGAATACAAGAAACGCACTGGCAAGGCCATCACGGACTCCTTGGCCGTCGAGATTGCCGGCCATTATTTGCAGGCTGCGCTAGCGGCGGGCGAAGGCTTGGGCCGCGACATGTACTCGCTCACGGTCGAGGAAACGCTGGCCCACCTGGAAGCGGCGGTAGCAGCGATGCAAGCACCCGTCACGGCGTAGCGCCCGCTACGGCATGGTGTGTCTCGTTCGCAGCCGGGCTTCGCCCAGGCTGGACAGCCGAGGCGGCTGTCCCTACATGAGCACGTACGGCGTCGCGAGCGGTTATAGTGTCGTCTCCATCTGCAGGCCTTCAATCATGTCGTTCAGCGTCTTCTGGCTGGCCTCGCGCTTCTGCTGTAGATCGGCCATTTCGTGGTGCAGGGATTGCACGTGGTCTTCCTGCTCGTTCAATTCGCGGACGTAGCGCGCCACGAGAGCTTTCTCTTCTGCGCTGCCCTTTAAGGCCTTCATGTTTTCGCGGACGCGTTGCTGATCTTCCGAGATTCCAGAAATCTTCGATTTGCGTGACGATACCTCAGCATCCAGCGCAGCAATTCCGTTCTTTTGCGCGATTACTTTTCGTAGTGCCTGCTCGATGACGGGATTGATCATCTTCTGGGCAAGAAAGAATTTGATCTGATCGTCGGTTACATTCGACAGCTGGTACGTGTTCGTGATGGGACGGTACTCCTTGACCAGCAGGGTTTCGGTTTTCTTGGGCTCCAGGGTAAGACGGAAACGGTGGAACGAGGCGGAGCTTTCCGCGGGCTTCTCGTCGTCCGTAAGCTTCCATCCCGGCCGCGCCGGATGTTCGATCACAACTGTGCGCGGCGAGGTGTCGCGGTTGCGGATGGTGTAAGTGTTTTCTTCGCGTTCCTGAGTGGACTGCATCATGGTGCCGTGGGAGATGATCACTTTGGTGACGCGCTGGTTCTCGGCTTTTTGCTTGGCGTCGACCAGGACGCCGAGATCGGCGGCGTAGGAGAGCAAACGCTTTTCGCCGGGCTTGATCGGGTCCATCAGACCTTCGCCGGCGAAGGCGTCGCCTTCGAGCACATTGAAACTTCCGCCGTCGAGGGTGAGCGCGCTGGTGTTATCGACCCAGAGAGCGCGCAGGACGGCGCTTTCGGAGGGATTCCAGACCGAGACTTTTTCGGCATCGATGCGCGCCTGCAGAATCGGCACCAACGCCGACTGGTTCTTGCGGATAGTGACGCGGTCCTGGAGTTTGTATTCGAAGAGATCGCCGAGGTCGCGAGTCTGGGCAGTGGTCGTTGTGGCTTCCAGACGGTCGAGGTCTGCATTGACCCACTGCTTGTTACCTCCACTGCTCGTGCGAAAGACTCCGCCTCCCATGCCGCCGCCGCTGCCAGCGCCGACGCCGATCTGGGCTTGGGAGCGACCGTTGATGGGGCCGCCGACGACTCCTCCCATCTGCCCGCCGGGAACGCCATTGACGATACTGGTGACCGCAGGAGCCGCAGACGCCGCACCCGCCTCTTCCATCGTCGCCTCATGCGTCTGCGGAGTGATCATGGCGTTCTCCGGCATCGGCACCACCGGGCGCCGCGTGTAGTAGGGTTGCGAAAGATCCTGCACAAACGACTGGGGCGCGCCCGCCACCAGCGACAATTCCACGTTTCTCCAATCTTCGCCGACGGTGTTATCGACGATGGCCCAGCCTTGCAGCAGAGGCTTGCCTTCATTCGGGATCACGATTCGGTAGGTGCTCTTCCACACCGGAACCTCGCTGATGTAGCTGACCAGCAGACTGCGCTCGCCTTCGCCTGCGGTAGAGATGGTCATGCGGCGCACGTCCTGATCGCGGGTGGAGGCGACGAGGCTCAAATATTTTCCAACTTCGTCATTCACATCTTTTTCGGCGACACGCACGCTGGTGGAGGGATTCAATTCGAACACGCGGACTTCCCCACTGTCGCTGACGATGGAAATCTGATCGACCGTGATCTTCTGGTCGCCTTTGATGGGGATCTCGCGCTCATCGATGCTGAGCAGGCGTCCGGAGGCGCTTTCCGATCCGTCGCGCACCTCCAGGCGAGCGCCGCGCAACGCATCCAAAAACTGTGCGGTGGTTGGATTCTCACCTACCGGCAGATGCAAAGAACCGAGACGGCGCTCGAGAGGAGCGTTCGAGTTGTAGCTGACACCGGTGATGCGTCCCTTGCCGAGATCGAGCACGGTCAGGGACTTCAGCACGTCGTTCAGTTGGGCGGTGGTGAAATCCACGTTGACATCCTGGCTGCCGCGTACCTGGCCGGCGTGCTCAAAGTAGCCGACTCCGTTCTTGTAAAGGATGACGCGGGTCACAGGCAGGCGGGCGGCCGAATCAGCAGCGGTTGCTGGATTCGGAGCCTGGCCAAGCAAAAACTGGCCAGATGAAACTGAGGCGAGCAACAACGACCACACAACAACTTTCAGAAAACACATGGCTCCTCCGTCGAGAGTGGGGGGCCGCTCGTCAAAGGTAGAACGTATAGAGCTGCCGTTCTTGCATGACGGTGCGGCCCTTCAGGGATTTAGACACCCGAGCGGAGGTCTCTGGAGCCGTGGATGCAAGTTGCCTGTTTTGAGATGGCTGGGCTTCAACGTGATTAGCGGCGGTTGCGTTGCTTACGCTTTCTTGAGCAGGCGGGTCAGCCAGATGAGGAACATGGCGCCGATGATTGCGACCACGATGCTCGCGATAATGCCGCCCGCGGGATAAATGCCGAGCGCGTTGAAGATCCATCCGCCGACGACTGCGCCAACAATGCCGAGGACGATATCCACCGCCGGTCCGTAGCCGCCGCCTCTCATGATCTTACCGGCAGCCCAACCCGCGATCAGCCCAACGATGATCAGATAAATCAAACTCGTGAGCATTCGATCCTCCTGTGTATTGCCGCAATTCCTAATGGCCGGAGACTAGTTATCGCCGGCCGAACTGTCAAGCGCTGTCTGCCAGCAGCAGCATCTGTGGTTAAATCAAGTCATGTTTGCCCGCAAGATTCGCGCGGAATACGAGGACAATGGCAAGAAGCTGGCCTGCCCGTTGAAGTGGCTAGACAGCTTCTCCATGCGCAACTTTACCAATGCCAGCGTGTTCGACAATACTTTGCCGGTCTCCGACGGACGGATGGAGATCGGCACCGGCGTTCCGTTGGAGCAACTCCGGGAGGCAATGGAGGACTGGTTTCGGCGGAAGGGCTACCTGCCCAAGGACTCGAAGTTGTCACTGGAAGAGATCTGACAACTGGCGGAAACTAACCGGTAATTTGGTTTTGTCAGCGAGCGCCTCCGGACGGTACTCGAGGAAATGGTCGGGATTCGGCGGGCGAGACCAAATCGGGAAACGATGCGATACCTTGGATTGGGAAGTTTTTCACTGTATGCGTGGTTGCAACAGCAACCTTCCAAAGCTCGCGGTTGTCCAATTGCTAGGGAATAGGTTCTTGGAGGTGCGGATATTATGAGCTACAAATCTCAGCTCTACCCCCTGTCCGGCACTTGCGAAAAACCGTTGCGCTTGCCCATCCAGGGTTCGTGGGGATCTTCGCCCGCGGATTCGCGGGACATGAAGTTCCTGCGCTCCTGGCTCGTCTACGACTCCGAAATCCAGAACAGCATGGCGCCGGCCCATGCCAACCGTAACCGGTTTCTGGGACTGGCGCTGGTACTGGGTATTAGCGCGAGCTTCTGGGCTGGAATAGGGTTGATGATCGCGCGGGTTTGGAAGTAATCACCGCTGTGGCCGTGTTCCAGCTGTGTGAGAGCGTTCTAATAGTGCAGCAGCGACGTAACTTCGTAGCCTTTAAGCTTGTCCCGGCCGTGCAGGAAGTCCAATTCCACCACAAAGCCGAGCCCTGCAATCTCCGCTCCCAGTAAAGTCGCCAACTTTGCCGTGGCTTCGGCGGTACCCCCGGTAGCCAGCAGATCGTCAACAATCAGCACGCGCTGGCCCTTCTGGATAGCGTCTTTATGCATCTCCAAGGAGTTGGTGCCATATTCGAGCGCGTAATCGAACTTCACGGTTTCGGCGGGGAGTTTGCCGGCCTTGCGCACGGGGACAAAGCCTGCATTCAGGCGGTAGGCGAGTGCGGGAGCGAAGATGAAGCCACGAGCTTCCATGCCGAGAACGAGGTCGATCTTCTGGGCAACGTACTGCTCGGAGAGCTGATCGACGAGCGTGGCAAAGCCGGTCTTGTCTTTCAAAAGCGTGGTGATGTCGTAAAAAAGAATCCCCTTCTTGGGGAAGTCTGGCACTTCGCGGATGAGACGCTTGAGTTGGTCGGCATTCGGACTTGAGTTGGAGGGCAATCTACCAGGCTCCTTCAATGCGAAATGAATTGATTCCAGCGACCGGGCGGGCTTCGAATTCCTCGACGGCATCCACGCGGGCGGCACGCGGACCTTCGCGCAAGCGCGAGCGCAATCCGGAGAGTTGATCGCGAGCACCGTGGGCGAGGACCTCCACACTGCCGTCACCGTTGTTGCGCACCCACCCGACGATGCCAAGGATGTGCGCCTCGCGCTCCACAAACCAGCGGAAACCTACGCCCTGCACGCGGCCGCGAACCACAAAGCGGCGGGCTTCGATCGCTTTTTCAGCTGAGGTCATGCTCAGATGTGAAAATGCAAAAGTATGAAGTCAGAATGCAGAAGTAAGAACGGTTGAGACCTTAACTTCTTCATTTTGACTTCTCACTTTTGACTTTGCCTTACGCCCGCGACAAGTAAACGCCCTCGGCGGTATCCACCTTGATCTTCTCGCCTTCATTGATGAATGGCGGCACCTGAACCACCAGGCCGGTCTCAGTCTTCGCGGCTTTGGTGACGCTGGAAGCGGTCGCACTCTTCAGTCCGGGCTCGGTCTCAACCACGGTGAGGATTACGGTCTGCGGCAGTTCGATGCCCACGGCCTTTCCATCGAAGAATTCGACTTTGATTTCGAGGTTGGCGATCAGGTAATCCACGGCGTCGCCGAGAATATCTTTGGTGAGGTGGGTCTGCTCGTAGTTCGCCGTGTCCATGAAGTAGTAGTTATCGCCGTCGGCGTAGAGGAACTGCATATCGACTTCGTCCACGTTGACCTTTTCGATGGGGTCGGGTGAACGGAAGCGGTGCTCGAACATGGCCCCGGTTCGAAGGTTGCGCAGCTTGGCCTGGATGAAGGCGCGCAGGTTGCCGGGGGTGCGGTGTTCGACGGCGAATACGGAGTGCAGATCATTGTTGTGCTTGATGATCATGCCGGGGCGCAGTTGCGTGGCAGGGATCGACATTGCTTAAAACAATCTCCTTACAAATCAGTGCGGTTTGCTAAGCCGACGGAAGGCGGGCAGGCCACAATTTCCGCGGCGCAAGAGGACCGAAAACTTGATTCTACACTCGGTTCGTCAGAAAGAAAACCTTTCGGTGGTTCAATTCATCCCATAGGACCCGTAGTTGCCTGAGGCAAATACGCGGCGCCCCGTTTATAGGACTAGAATCGTGGCTGGCAAGAACTGCCGGCCGGACAACATGCGAGGCGGTTTTCGCGGTGTAAGAAATGAGGTTAATATCATGCGCTTTGGACGTTATGAATCTTCCGACAATAACAACGTAGGAACGGCGGTCACTTTTTTTCTGATTGGAATCGGGGCGGGAGCCCTGGCGGCACTGGTGCTGGCTCCTAAGACGGGCAAGCAGTTCCGTCGCGATCTGAAGCGCGGCTATGAGGATGCCAGGGAGACGCTGCAGGATTGGACGGAAGAAGCCAAGGACCGCGTCCGCGACGCGAAGGAACATGTAAGAGACGTGGCCGAGCGCGGTGCCGATCTGGCGGAAGACTTACGTGACACGGCTCGCGAGAAAGTAGAACCGTTGAGGCGAGTGATCAATCGCGGGTAGTACGCTTGATCCAAGGGTCTGCCCGGCTGACTGTCTTGAGCGGCTGCTCAGCGGCCAACTTAGCGAAAGATTGCAACGAAAAGTCTTCCGATCCGCCGCAACAAGCCATGGTGCTCCGGTTTGGCCTGAGTGCTTGCTGGCGCGGCAGACGGCGGTTGTATCTGTGTCTCGAGCTGGGCGGGCCCGGCTGACCGTTCCGTCACCGGTAGTGCTGCAGCCTCGTCTGTGGGCGCCGGTGGCGCGGCGGAGTGTTTCCGGGCACGGAAGACAAAGGGCGCGTCTACCTGGATATGGGCTTCACCGGGCTCGGAAGGTGGGAGGGGCTGGATTTCCGGTCCGCTCGAAAGGGTCTGGGGAGCGTTGTCCAGCTTCGCGGCAGCCTTGTTCGCGGCGGGTTCCGATGACGCGTCCTCGGACGTGAGTCTGGCATTGGGTGGCAACTCGGCCTCTGATGTTGCGACTCCACCGGTTCGCATCACGGGGACTGGCGGTGCGCAGCCACACTCCAGCGGGACGTTGCTGTCGACCTTATCGATCCGCCCGGAGCGAAACACTGCCTGCTCGGACGGTTTGACCTGATAGACCCGGTCCCCCATCAACTCCGAAACAATCGCCGAAGAAGTGTTCCCCATCAGCCCGCGCACGCAGGTATTGCCGTGCGAGTCTGTGCTGATGGCATAGTCAAATTCTCCCGGTCCCGC
>Ga0182015_10002263_pt1 | contig 23681 bp, 21 predicted proteins | sample 712P3MmetaG_FD_120478 | JGI IMG/M metagenome (GOLD analysis project Ga0182015, IMG submission 120478) | Permafrost microbial communities from Stordalen Mire, Sweden - 712P3M metaG | ecosystem: Environmental > Terrestrial > Soil > Wetlands > Permafrost | place: Sweden: Stordalen | collected...
ATCGTCTCCGGTGGCCGCCGCAACTATGTGCGCCATCACGAATCGCGCCGTGGTCACCGATAAGTAAACGGGCCGCTGATCATATTTGCGTTGTCAGTGTTGGCTCGGTCGACGTAGATCGCAGTTTGCGGGCTCTACGGGTGGCCGTAGGCGCCTTCGGAACCCAATCGGAGCCGTGCGCGCAAGTGACCTAAAGGACCTCTCGACAAGCGAGGTCGCGTTCTCGACAAGCCAAAGCCTTGTAGGGTCCGGTGCCCGACCTGACCAGCGAGGCGGAAATGGCAGTCTGGATCGCCGGGCAGCTCTGAGCGAGTGCACCACAGGATGAGCGAGCAGCCAGATACGACTTCGCTGACGGGCGAGGGCGAGTTCGAGGCTGCATCAGGTCCGGATCGCGAGTTCGTCGGTGCGACCGGGTTGCGGGCTTACGCTCGAGCGCTCGGGCCCGGTTTGATCACGGGCGCGTCGGACGACGACCCGTCCGGGATCGCAACCTACGCGCAAGCGGGCGCGCAGACCGGCTTTGGGATGTTGTGGGTCGCGCTGCTGACCCTTCCGTTGATGATGGGGGTGCAGGAGATCTGTGATCGGACCGCGCTTGCTTCGGGCAAGACGCTCGGCGAGCTGATCGCCGTTCACTTCAAGAGAGGCTGGCAGACAGCGATCGGCGCTCTGATCGCTGTTCTCGTTGTTGCGAACGCGCTCAACATTGCTGCTGATCTGGTCGCTATTGGGCAGGGCATGCACCTGCTGAAGGTGGGACCGAGCGCGGTGTGGGCGCTCGTGGCTGGCGCGCTGATCACGGTGCTCTTGGCGGTCGGCTCGTTCTTGGTGATCGCGCGGGTGTTCAAGGTGCTCTGTGCGGCGCTGCTCGCCTACGTCGCGGTGCTATTTCTGGTCCGGGTCCCGTGGCAGACGGTCGCCGTGAACACCGTGATTCCGCACATCCGGCTTTCGTCGTCCTACATTGCGCTGCTCGTGGCGGTGCTCGGTACGACGATCTCACCGTATCTGTTCTTCTGGCAGGCGATGCATCGTGTCGAGGAGATGCAGGAGGAAGATCTAGGCGGCGACCGAGCGGTGCCGTTGCGCCAGCGCGGCCGCCGCGCGGCAAAGTCAAAGCAGCTGATGAGCCGCCTTGACGTGTTCACGGGCATGACGTTTTCAAACGTCGTGATGTTCTCGATCATCACCGCTACTGCGGCAACGCTCGGGCGCACGCACCACGTGACGATCAACTCGCCGGCACAGGCTGCGTCGGCACTTCGCCCCGTCGCAGGCCAGTTTGGTCAGGCCGTGTTCGCGCTCGGCTTCATCGGTTCGGGCATGCTCGCCGTCCCGGTACTCGCCGGTGCCGGCTCGGCAGCAATGGCCGGCTTGATCGGCAAAGGAGCGGGCTTTTCGAACTCGCTACGCAAGGCACCGTTGTTCTACGGGTTGGTCGCTGTTGGCACGATCGGCGGCATGGCACTCAGTCTGCTCGGCGTGAACCCGATCAAACTGCTCATCCTCGTCGCGGTCATCAACGGTATAACCGCCGGACCATTTCTGATCGTGACGATGCTCGTCTCTTCAGACCGCAAGATCATGGGCGAAAACGTCAACGGTGCGCTCGCGCGCTGGCTCGGCTGGGCTACGACAGTCCTCATGCTCCTCGCGGCGGTTGCCCTCTTCGCCACCGGAGGCGTATAGGCAACGCGCGAAACACTGGGGGCCGAGCACTCAGTTCACCGACACCCTCAGCACAGCACTTCTGCAGACGCCCACGGCGCGCGCAGCGGCCAGTGCGCCGAGCTACGAAGCGGCGGCGGGTGGGTTCGGTCGCTCTCTGCATCAAAGCCCAGTGCTTCCCGCTCTTACCTGCGACTCGACCGCCGTCACTACCTTACCGATGGAGGCAACGTCCGCCGACCCGAACCTCGTGACCGCCAGCTGCGTGTGCTCGCCTGTCCAGGTCGACAAGCCAAGCCCTCGCCCAGCGGACATCAAACGCGCGACCGAGACGAACCGCACCAGCATCGGCTTCGCATCCGCGCTCAGCTGTCCACCAACGAATCCTTACCCGCGGGCAGACACGCGAACGCACCCGATAATGCTCGCGCTTCCGGGCCGTGCCGCGACCGCTCTGCTCGAAGTAGAACCCTGTACCCAAGCCGGGGCACAGTAAGACGCTCGATCCAAGTCGCGCAGCGCCGCCAGCTGTGGCTTGAGCCGCCGATTGAGTGACCGCTACGAACATCTACCCGACCGCTCTTGGCCGCAGCGTCCGGGGCCCCTCCGCATCTCCCCCACTCGGGCGACATGAGGCGTCAACGCCCGTCGCTGCTGGACAAACACGCGAATGACAGCGTGATGACGTCGGCCGGTGGGTGTGGACCTTTGGGTGCATGGTTGGGTAGGCTCGAATGCCTCGTGAGCGATTATGCGAAGCGACGGTAGTCGGTGCGGAGCGACGCTCGCGTTACATCCCACCGTTCGCATTGGGGAGCGACGTTCTCGCTCGCAACGGTCGTCCTCGTCGCACTGGTTCTCGCCGTGGCGGGCAGCGGCCGCGGGGTGGCGCCTGCGATCGCGAAGCAACCGGCCGCGAGCGCTGCGACAGGCTGTGGCGCGCGCGGGGTTGGCGGCGCGCTAACCACGACGGTCGCCGGTTACCGCCGCACCGTGATTGTGCACTTGCCGAGTGGCTACACGGGCTCGACGAAGCTGGCGCTCGTGCTCAACATGCACGGCAGCGGGAGCACGGCAGCCCAGCAGGAAGCGTTGACCGGGATGGATGCGACCGCCAACACGGACAACTTCATCGTCGCCTACCCGCAAGGCCTGATCCCCGACGGCACCGGCTACGTCTGGAATGTCCCCGGCGAGCCACTAGTCGGCGATAAGGCTGTGTCTGCACACGCCGCCAACGATGTTGAGTTCCTGACCAAACTCGTCGGCCTCCTCGAGCAGCGCTACTGCATCAACCCGGTGCACGTCTACGCCACCGGCTTCTCTGGTGGCGCCCGAATCGCCAGCCAGCTGGCTTGCGACTCCCCAACCGTATTCGCCGCCGTTGCCGCGGTGAGCGGCCTCCGCCGCCCGACTCCGTGTCCGACCAGCCGGCCAGTGGCGATCCTGGCGTTCCATGGAACGGCCGACCCGGTCGACCCCTACGACGGCCACGGAGAGGCCTACTGGACCTACTCGGTACCGCAGGCCGCGGCTTACTGGGCACAGCAGGACGGCTGCTCCAAAACTCCGGCAATATCGAAGCCAGACCACGGCGTGACGCTGAGCGACTACACCCACTGCAACGCCCATGTCGCGGTCGAGCTTTACACGATCGCCGGCGAAGGCCACGAGTGGCCTGGCGGACCACCACTACCGAGCCCCTTGACCCACCTCCTCGGCCCGCAAACAACCGCGATTACGGCGAACAACGTGATGTGGGCGTTCTTTGAGGCCCACCCGCTGCCCTGACCGCGATTTCGCGAAAGCGGCGCGACCCTTTGTTAGCGAGGTCTTAACGCACGCTAACAGGACCGCTCTAAAGCCCGCGTATACGATGGCTGCCACGAAAGGCAATGCGCATGGACGCCCCGCTGGTGAGCGAGTCCGCCGAGCCTGAGAGCGACCCGACGACTGTCCAGACGGTCACGGTCCTCTATCTCGCAGGCATGCCACGGACCGGCAGCACGATCCTCGGAGAACTGCTTGACAGGGTTCCCGACGTGACCCACGCCGGGGAGTTGGTGGCCTTCTGGCGGCGGTACACGCAGCGAGAGCTGTGCAGCTGCGGCAATCCGATTCCCGATTGCGACTTCTGGTCGAGCGTGGTGAGCGAGGCATTCGGGGAGCTACCGCCCGGTCGAGCAGAACTCTTTGCCCAGCAGGAGCGGCGGTTCACAGGTCCGAGGGCGCTCAGACTGCTCTACTCGACCCGCCGGGCAACGAGCTCCGCCGCAGCACATGAGCTGTTCCGAGAGCGGAATCGGCTCTATCCCGCGGTGAGCAGGGTCTCGGGGTCGAGCTGGATCGTCGACGCGAGCACGGACCCGGAGTTCGGGGCGTGCGCCGCAGCGCTCGGCAGCGCCGCCATCGACATCGTGCACATAGTCCGCGATCCCCGCGGCGTCGCTTATTCGTGGGAGAAGCAGGTTCGGTCAGACTCCGAGCCGTGCGATTTGCCCCGGCTGCGCGCAGACGCCACTGCGCTGCAATGGATGATGAGAAATCTCTTCGTGGCGACGGTGGTTAGGCGACTCGCGAATCGCTACGTCCGTGTGCGCTACGAGGACCTCGTCGCTGCGCCCGAGATCTGCCTGCGCCGGGTCTCCGAGGCAACTGGGCTTCCGATATCAGATCCTCGAGCAGCCGTCGACGACCTCGCGCGGAAACCCGAAGAGCACCATCGAATATCCGGAAATCCGGGCGTTCGTCGACGCGGAAACGCGGTGCGCTTCGCGCTCGACGAGGAGTGGAAGGTCGGATTGTCCGCCCGCGACCGGCTAACGGTGACGGCGCTCTGCGCCCCGCTCATGACTGTCTACGGCTACCGGCTGCGTCAGCGCAAGACGAGCCAAAGCTCCTGAACGACTCGCGCAACTCCTAACGCGTCTGCGTTATCGCGACAGTCCGCTAGATCCTCGCCTCAGGACGGCAGTTGGGCGTCGATGAGGGGTGCCATCGTCGGTACCTTCGCACCGCCGAGTCGCTCGGCAGTGACGAGCACAGCTGACGCACCGTTGAGATCCCCGGGAACGTCGACGTCCGCCGCTCCCGAGCTTGTCGGCTCAAAGAGAACGTTGGTCGCATGGGCCGCGCCGTCGCGCTCGATCCACAGCTCGTAGACCTTGCCCGCGGCGGCGGCGGGAAGACGCGAAACGAGCAGCTGCCCGCGATCGCCGTAGCGCTCGAGCTCCGCAACTGGCTGGCCCGCCGCGTGCCACGCGGCGGCGCTGGCAACCGTGGCCCGAATCAGGGTCGTGGGGCCGCGACCGGGAGCTAGTAGCAGCGCACCGATTACGACGCCTGCCGCGAGCGCGACCGCGCCGCTCAGTCCTGCCTGCGCAAAACGCGGCCACGAACGTAGACCGCGCATGCGCGTGCGCCGACCGCCGCGGGCATCGCTCGCTGCTTCTTTCAGGACGCGTCGCCTCAGCGAGGTTGGCGCAGTCAGTTGGCGAACCCCGAGCGGCAATACCGCCACAGCGCTCGAGAATCGCGCAACTTCTGCGGCGCAGATCGGGCACGAGCGAGCATGCGCGCCAAATTCGGCCGCCTCGTCCTCGTCGAGTGCGCCAAGGACGTAGGCCGCTGCGTCATCGCTGCGGGCAGTGTGCTCGGTCTGTCCGCTCATCGGGCCGTGACCACGCCTGAACCTTCGAGCGCGCCGCGCAGCTTCTCGAGCCCGAGACGCATCCGGCCCTTGATTGTTCCGACCGGTGCGTCGAGCATCTCAGCGATCTCGGTGTGGGTGAAACCGCCGTAGTAGGCGAGCTCGATCACGCGACTTTGCTCTTCTGGGAGAGCTTGGAGCGCTTCCCGGATCTCGCGGGCCTCGTCGCGCTGCGCCACTTCGGCCTCTGTCCGCTCGGGCGCCTCCAGGCGCTCGGCAATGCCGTCGTCGCTGGCGCGACGACGATCGTGAACGACGTTGCGCCGCAGCGCGTCGATCGCACGGTTGTGCACGATCCCGAGTACCCAGGTACGCACGCTCCCACGCGTGCGGTCATAGCGTGCACCGCTTCGCCAGAGCGCAAGAAACGCTTCCTGCACAACGTCCTCGGCGCTAGAACGCGTACCGCAGATCCGATAGGCGAGCGAGAAGGCGACTCCACTGTGACGATCGTAGATCACCTCGAAAGCGGCCATTTCGCCGTCGCGCACCATGCCCATCAACTCCTCGTCGGCGAGCTCGCGCACACCCCCTCGCGACGGACCCTCGCGATGACTGGGAAGGAGCGGCATCGGCCCCCACTTATACGCGCAAATCGAGCCAGCGGATCAGCGCCGGTGCAAAACCTCGCGCGACGCGTGCGCGGCGCCGCTCAAACGCGGCAGCACCGCCGCGCACTTTTGTGTCGCGTCAGGCCGCGGTCGGAGCGTTGGCGTGTGTCGCTGCGTCTCCCGCCACGCGCTGCTCAGACACGCTTAGCGCGATCGTAGCCGGGGCTGGTTCGGTCGTCTGCGCCGGCGCGGCAGCGAGTGACGCTCGTGAGCTCTCGCCGCTGAGTGACTCTTTGAAGCCGCGCATACCCTCGCCCAGGGAGCGTCCCATCTCAGGCAGGCGCCTCGCTCCGAACACGAGCAGGAGCACAATCAGCAGAAGCAAAATGTGAACTGGGTTGTCGAGTCCCATCCGCCACCTCACCTTTTAGTCGGTTATGACCCTCCTACGCGCAAGCGTCGCCGGCGGATCAGTAAATCACCGCCCTTCTTAATCGAGGACCGCGAGTTCCACGACGGGGAGGCTGGCTAGCAGCATCATGCTCACCGCGCGTTGCGTCCGGCTACCTAGCCCAGCGTGCCATCGGCGTGGCTTGCTCGCAGCGCTTTCTTGTCGAACTTTCCGACGCTGGTCTTGGGCAACGCGTCGACGAACATGAACCCCTCTGGCAGCCACCACTTGGCCACGCGCGGGCGCAGGTACTCGCGCAGGTCCTCGCCACTCGCGTTTCCCCCGTCGGCGAGGACAACGCAGGCCAGCGGACGCTCGCCCCAACGCTCGTCGGGGATCGCGATCACCGCGGCCTCGCGAACCGCCTCATGCCCCATCAACTCGTTCTCCAGCGCGACCGAGGAGATCCACTCGCCGCCCGACTTGATGACGTCCTTGGCGCGATCGGTGATCTGGACGTAACCGAGCCGGTCGACGTTTGCGATGTCACCGGTGCGCAGCCAGCCATCGTCGAATTTGTCGCTGCTGTTCGCTTCCTTGTAATAGCCGCTGGCGACCCAGGGGCCGCGAACCTCGACCTCGCCGCTTGTAGAGCCATCCCAAGGCACTTCCTCACCGTCGTCACCAACCAAACGCAGATCGACAAGCGGAGCCGGACGCCCCTGCTTGGCGCGCAGCTGCCAGCGCGTTTCGTCGTCGAGCTCGGTGGATGGTGAGGACATGGCGAGGACCGGGCTCGTCTCAGTCATGCCCCAGCCGTGCACGAGGTTCACGCCGTGTCGCGCCTCGAACGCACGGGCGAGCGAGATCGGCATCGCCGCCCCGCCGCACACCGCCATCTTGAGCGTCGAAAGCGGCGGCTTATGCTCGTCGGCGTAGCGCAGGAGGTCCATGTAGATCGTCGGCACCGCGGCCATCACCGTGCAGCGCTCAGATTCGATCAACCTTGCCAGCGGCTCGGCCTGGATGAACCGCCCCGGCATTACGAGCGTCGCGGAGGTCAACGCCGCGCCGAACGGCAGTCCCCACGCGTTGACGTGAAACATCGGAACGACGATGAGGGCGCGGTCGGTTGAGCGCAAGCCCACCAAGTCGGCACCGAGGATCGCCAACGCGTGCAAGGTCGTCGAGCGATGCGAGTAGAGCACCCCTTTAGGGTCGCCGGTGGTGCCCGAGGTGTAACAGAGCGATGCCGCCTCACGCTCGTCGAGCAGCGGGTATTCGAACGGGGCATCCTCCGCGGCTTCGAGCAGGTCCTCGTAGCGCAGCGCATTTGGGAGTCCGTCGGTCGGACCATCACCCATCACGATGAAATGCTCGACGTGGTTCAGATCAGGCGCGATCTGGGCCAGCAACGGGACCAGAGAGTCATCAACGAACACGATGCGGTCCTCGGCGTGATTCAGCACGTAGGCAATCTGCTCCGAGAAAAGGCGGATGTTGACCGTGTGCAGCACCGCGCCGACGCAGGGGATCGCGAGGTAGCACTCGAAGTGGCGCTGAGAGTTCCAGGCGAACGTCGCGACGCGCTCGCCGCGTTGCACGCCGAGCGTCGCGAGCACGCGAGCGAGACGATCGACCCGCGCCGCTACCTCGACGAAGCTTGCGCGCTGCGGACCGTCTTCGGTGAGCGTGACGATCCCTCCGGCCTCCGGGAAGGTTCGCGCCCGGCGGAGGACCTGCGCCAGCGTGAGCTGGAAGTCATCCTGCATCAGACCCGTAAGCACTTAGGTCTCCTTGTCTCGCTCGCACCTGCGGTCGGGTGTGGGGCCAGCGCAGACCGTGATCATATGAGCCCGCGCCGCCTGCCGCCGTCGGGTGCTCGCGTCGAGCACGAGTTCGCCGAGCAGCACGGACCCTGCGCCAGCGACGACCATTGTGCGGCACTCCGAGCCGTCGCAGCACGTGAAGCCGCGCTTCACCGGCACACCGCGCGTAGGGTAGGTTTGAGACGTGGAGCTTCGTGATTTAGGCCGGACGGGCGTCGCAGTTAGCCCGCTATGCCTCGGGGCGATGATGTTCGGGGCCTGGGGCAACACCGACCACGACGCATCAATCGAGATCATCCACCGCGCGCTCGAGGCCGGCATCAACTTCATCGACACCGCCGACGTCTACGCGCAGGGCGAGTCCGAGGAGATCGTCGGCAAAGCGCTTGCCGGCGGACGCCGCGACAGCATTGTGCTCGCGACCAAGTTCCATGGCTCGATGGGCGAGGATCCGAACGAACGTGGCAACTCGCGGCGCTGGATCATCCGTGAGGTCGAGAACTCGCTACGGCGCCTAAAGACCGACTGGATCGATCTCTACCAGGTGCACAGGCCGGAGGCCGGCACAGATATTGAGGAGACGCTTTCCGCACTGACCGACCTTGTCCACGCCGGCAAGATCCGCTACTTCGGCTCTTCGACGTTCCCCGCAGCGCAGATCGTAGAGGCCCAGTGCGTGGCCAGGGAACGCCACCTCGAGCGCTTCAAGACCGAGCAGCCGCCGTATTCGATGCTCGTGCGCGGGATCGAGGCTGACGTGCTCCCATGCTGTGAGCGCTACGGCATCGCCGTGATCCCCTGGAGCCCACTCGCCGGCGGCTGGCTGTCGGGGCAGTACCGCACCGGCGGCGAGATACCGCGCTCGCTGCGCGCCGAGAGGCTACCCGCACGCTTCGACACTTCGCTCGCGCCAAACCAGGCCAAGCTGCAGGCCGCCGAGGCCCTCGCGCTAGTGGCCGAGGACGCGGGGTTGTCACTGATCGAGCTCGCCATCGCCTGGGTCATCAACCATCCCGCGGTGACCTCGGCGATCATCGGCCCGCGCACGCTCGAACACCTCGAGTCCCAGCTTCCAGCCGCAGACACCAAACTGGATGCGGCGATCCTCGACCGCATCGACGAGATCGTGCCGCCGGGCGTGACGCTTAACCCGGCCGACCAGGGGTACGAGAACCCGGCGCTGGCAGCGACCGCGCGTCGCCGCTAGCCGCCCGCCGGTAGGCACCGCGCCTCGCCGCGCCGCGTATCACCACGCCAGACACGCTCGGGCCAGATTGCGCCGGCGCGATCGACTTCATGATCGAATCACCCTGAGCTGCCGATACATCTCTTAGGTGCACGCTTCCGCGTGCCCAGCTAGGAGACGGCGTGGCCGGATATGCAGCCCGTAGCGCAAGCCCGGACCCCGGTTCGAGCGCTAATGGCGGTCGCCGCGACGGGCGTGGCGCAGCGCACCAGCCGCCACTGCGAACGCGCGTGTCGGGTCGGCTAAGCCAGTCTACGCAGCGCCCCTTTGCCGTCTGGGTCGCGGTCGCCGTCTTACTGATCGCGGTCGGAACGATCTCGTCCGTGTTCGCTGCGCGCGCAGTATCGTCAAACAACGCGGAGCGCGAGCGCGTCGCATTTGCCTCGTCCTCGGCGGCGATCGCATCCGCGGTCAAACTGAACCTCGCCAACGAGCAGGATCTGGAGCTTTCCGCGGGCGCCTTCGTTGTCGACCACAGAAACGTGACGGAGTCGGGCTTCCTTAAGTGGGCGCACGCGCTGCAGGCCGCGGAGCGCTACCCCGAACTGGTCGCCGCGGGCTACGTCGTTATCGTGCCCGCAGCCCAGCTCGCGAGCTTTGCTGCGCACGCGACAGCCGATCCGGTCGGACCGCTGAGCCACGGCAAGTTCGCCGTCGACCCGGCGGGCAAGCGTCCCTATTACTGCCTCGCTGAGGCTCTGTTTGTAACTAGTGCGCTGTTCGCCCCGCCCGCGGGGTTCGACTACTGCGCCGCTAGCGCGAAACATGCCGGTCAAATCCCGCGGGCGCCGAGTGTGACCTCCACGACCTTGTTGCCCGGCTTGCCGCTTCTCGCGGTCGACACTCCGGTCTACCGCGGCGGCACCGTGCCGAGAACCGCAAGTGGCCGCGCCCGCTCTTTCCTGGGCTATACCGCCGTGGGTGTGTTGCCGACCCTGCTGCTGCAAACAGCACTCCAGGGCCACCCCCGCACAGCCTTGGCCCTGGAGCTCAAATCGCCTAGCTCGCATCTTGTCTTCGCCACCGGCAGTGCCCCGCACCACGCACAAACGACAACAATCAACCTGCATGACGGTGCGCTGGTGCGGATCTCCGGCGCGCCGCTCATAGTCGGCCTGGTCGCCGACGGGGACGCGCTGCTTGTGCTGGTCGGTGGAATCACGCTGAGCGTGTTGCTCGGCCTGCTCATGGTCGTCCTGGGGACTAGTCGCGAGCGGGCGCGGCGCCAGGTGCGCGAGAAGACCCGTGAGCTGTCCGCCGAGGTCCTGCTGACTGAGAGCGCCCGCGATGCGGCCGTCGAGGCATCGAATGCGAAGTCCGTATTCGTAGCGACGGTGAGCCATGAGCTCCGCACGCCACTCTCGGGCGTGATCGGCACCGCCGAGCTGTTGCTCGACACTGAGCTCGAGCCGGATCAGCGCGGGTACGCCGAGATTATGCGTTCCTCAAGCGAGGGCCTACTGGTCGTCATCAACGACATCCTCGACTACTCGAAGATCGAGGCCGGCAAGCTCGACCTCGACCCCAGCGGCTTCGCCGTGTCCGAGATGATCGCCGAGAGCTGCGCGTTGTTGCTGCTAGTCGCCCGCGAGAAGGGGATCCGCCTCGAGGTCGACGCTGACCGCGATCTGCCGGGCTGGCTCTACGGCGACGCACCACGTCTGCGCCAAGTGCTGATCAACCTGCTCGCCAACGCCGTCAAGTTCACCGCGGAGGGCCAGGTCACGGTGCATGTCAGCGCGATCCCCGAAGCGGACTCCTCCCGTCTGCGCGTCGAGGTGAGCGACACCGGCATCGGCATTGACGACGCGACGCTGGCACGACTCTTCCAGCCGTTCACCCAGGCCGAGGGCTCGACCGCGCGGCGATATGGCGGGACGGGGCTCGGCCTGACGATCTCCGCGCGACTGATCGAGCTGATGGGCGGGACGATCGGCGCCACCAGCACGCCTGGAGTGGGCAGCTCGTTCTGGTTTGAGGTCACGCTCCCGCCCGCCGACCCCGCCGATCAACCAACCCAGCCGCAGGAGCACTTCACTGCGCTTGGTGAGCGCGGCGCAGACGGAGTCCTGACCGACGCTGCGCCACTCGTCCTCGTCGCCGAGGACAACCCGGTCAACCAGATGCTCGCGGTTCGCCAGCTCGACAAGTGCGGTTATCGCACCGACGTCGTCGCAAACGGCCACGAGGCGCTCGAGGCGACCGCGCAGACAAGCTATGCGGCCGTGCTGATGGACTGCCAGATGCCCGAGATGGACGGCTATGACGCATCACGGCTGATCCGCCAGCGCGAGCGCGAGAACGGGCTTGAGCACCTGCCAATCGTCGCGACGACCGCCCATTCGATGAGCGGCGATCGGGAAAAATGCCTGTCCGCCGGCATGGATGAGTACATCAGCAAACCGATCCGCACGGTCGAGCTGAGCAGCACGCTCGCGCGCGCGATCGCATCTGCCGCACACGTCGCCTAGCTATAGGCGCGCCCCGGGGCGCGGCCGCCGTGACCGCGCCCGCCTCACTGCAGGCCTACTCGTCCGACGATGCGCCGCTGTCGCTGTCGTCGCTGGCGCCGTTGCCCGCCAGTCGTGTCTGCAGTTCCTTGATGTGATCGACGCCGGCGCTGAGTGCGCCGTGGGCGATGTCGCCGCTATCAGCCAGGCCGAATGCTGTCTTCCCGAGGTCGGTGTAGGCCTGGCTCAGCTCGCGCTTAGTCTGAACCTCCTGCGCCGTCTCTCGCGCCTTGTTCGCGGTCTGCTCGGCACCTGCCTTGAGCTTGTCTACAAACCCCATCGGTATGCCTCCATCGTGGTGGGTGTGTACTTCTTGGAGTGTAGGCGCAGCCTAGCGCGAGCGTGATACGGCGAGCTCTGCGCAGCATCCGCGCGCCGACGCGCTGAGGCGCCGATGGCAACATCGCATCCCTGACCGTCGACGGCATGGTTGCGGTCGGGCTGATGTGCGACCCTGCCTGCGGCAAATGAACACCAAGCAGCCTCAGAAGATCAGCCATGCGGCATGCGAAGCGCCACAGGAGCGTGCTGTTGAGCGAGCCTGAGCCCCGACCCTCGGACACGCCGCCAAACGTCCACATGGTGGCTGATCCGGCGCGGATCATGGCGCGCGCGAACAGCGAGAACTTCCCCGTTGCTGCGCGCTGGCTGCCACAGCCCGCGCGCGGCCATCTGCTGGCGATCTACGGCTTCGCCCGACTCGCCGACCAGCTCGGCGATGCCGTCCCTGGCGATCGTCTTGCCGCTCTGGACTGGCTCGCGGACCAGGTCGATCACGCATTCGCCGGCGACCCCGGCCATCCGCTGATGCGTCCGCTGGCCGACACGATCGCCGAGTGCGGGCTCAGCCGCGAGCCGTTCGCCCGCCTGATCGAAGCCAACCGGACAGACCAACACGTCTTCTACTACAACCGCTTCGAGGATCTACTCGGCTATTGCGACCTCTCCGCCAACCCCGTCGGCGAGCTCGTGCTAGAGGTCTTCGGCGTCGCGACGCCAGAGCGGATCGCGCTGTCCAATGCTGTCTGCACCGCGCTACAGCTGGTCGAGCACTGGCAGGACGTGAGCGAAGACCTGACGCTCGGGCGCGTGTACATACCGCTCGAGGACCTCGCGCGGTATGGCTGCTCACTCGAGGATCTGCAGGCGCCGCGCGTAGCGGACGCGCTGCGAGCGGTCCTTACGCTCGAAGCCACTCGGACCTCGGCGCTACTCGACCAGGGACGCCCGCTCGTGATGAGCCTGCGGGGCTGGCCGCGGCTTGCCGTCGCGGGATTCGTCGGCGGCGGCCGAGCCGCGCTCAGCGCGCTTGCGCACGCCGACTACGAGGTGCTCGCCGGCACGCCACGCCCGACACGCCGGCGCACGATCGGATCTATTCTGCGCGCGCTGAACGGGCCCCGACTGTGAGCGCCACACGCGCGCAAGAGGCGCGAGCACACTGTGCGCAGATCACGCGCGAGCAAGCGGCGAACTTCTACTACGGGATTCGCCTGCTGCCGGAACCCAAGCGCGACGCCCTGTGTGCGATTTACGCCTTCGCGCGGGCCGTCGACGACATCGGCGACGGGGAGATGGACGACGGGGCGAAGCTCGCGGCCCTCGCAGCGGCCGAGGCGGCGGTCTCGCACCTCGATGCCGAGGCCGACGATCTCGTCATCGCGGCGCTGGCCGGCGTCGAGGAGCGTTTCCCCCTGCCACGCGACGCCTTCCTGGCTCTGACCGAGGGCGTACGGATGGATGTCCTTGGCACGCGCTATGAGCGCTTCGACGATCTCGTCGTCTACTGCCGCGGGGTGGCCGGCTCGATCGGACGGCTGTGTCTGGCGGTGTTCGGCAGCGAGCATCCCGACGCCGCAGCGCTCGCCGATGATCTCGGTGTCGCGATGCAGCTGACCAACATCCTGCGCGACGTCCGTGAGGACGCGCTCATCGGCCGGGTCTATCTACCGCTGGAGGACCTGCGTCGCTTCGACTGGCCCGGCGAGGATCGCACCGACGCCGAGGCCATCGCGGCGGTGTCCGCGTCTGCGCCCGGCTCGCTCGCGGCGCTGGTGCAGTTCGAGGCGACACGCAACCGCGAGTGGTTCGAGCACAGCAGCCGGCTGGTGTCACTGCTCGACCGGCGCAGCGGCGCCTGCGTTCTCGCGATGAGCCGGATCTACCGCAACCTGCTCGAGCGCATCGAGGCGCGCCCCGAACGGATCCTCGAGGGTCGCGTAAGCCTCCCTGTGGCGGTCAAGGCTCGCGTCGCGCTCGGCAGCCTGCTCTGGCGCGCCGCGTGAGTCCGGCGCGCGTTCTCGTCATCGGCGGCGGGGTCGCGGGCATCACCGCGGCGCTCGATTGCGCCGATCACGGCGCTGAAGTTACGCTGGTTGAGGTGCGCCCGCGCCTGGGTGGGGCCGCATACTCGATCGAGCGCGACGGCTGGGCGCTCGACAACGGACAGCACGTCTTCCTGCGCTGCTGTACCGCTTACCGCGCTCTGCTCGAGCGGATTGGCGGCAGCGCGGGCGTCGAGCTGCAGCCGCGGCTCGAGATAGTGGTTCTGCGGCCCGGTCACCGTGACGCCTTGCTGCGCCGCGGCTTCCTCCCCGCGCCGGCACATCTGGCGGGAGCGTTGCTGCGCTACCGCTACCTCACACCAGCTGAGCGAATCGCCGCAGGGCGCGCCGCGCTTGCGATCAGAAACCTCGATCCGCAGCGTGACGACGGCACGTTCGGGGACTGGCTGGTCGCGCACGGTCAGAGTCCCAGGGCGATCGCCAACCTCTGGGACCTAATCGCGCTGCCAACGCTCAACCTTCCGGCCGCGGAAGCCTCGCTCGGCCTCAGCGCGTTCGTGTTTCAGGAGGGCCTACTGGCCAGCGCCTCGGCGGGCGACATCGGGTTGCACCGCGCGCCGCTGAGCGCGATCGTCGGCGAACCAGCCGCGCGCGAGCTCAAAAGTGCGGGGGTCGCGCTACATCTGCGCTGGCGAGCGCAGACGGTCAAGCGTGCTGGCGAGGGGTTCGCGGTGTACGGCGAGAAGAACACGTTTCGCGCCGATCGCGTGATCCTTGCCGTTCCGCACGAGCGCGCGGCCGCCTTGCTGCCTGACGAACTGCGCGCCGATGCGCCGTGGGCCGAGGGCCTTCGGAGCTCACCGATCGTCAACCTGCATATCGTCTACAGCCGCCGGGTGCTCGATCATCGCTTCGCCGCGACCGTTGACTCGCCTGTGCAGTACGTCTTCGATCGCACGCCCCCGGATTGGGCCGCCGACACCCGTCAGTATGTGGCGGTGTCGCTCTCGGGCGCGCGCGCGGAGATCGCGATGCGCCCGGATCAGCTCCAGGAACGCTACCTACGGGCCCTGCGAGAGCTCCTCCCGCGCGCCGTGGACGCGACGGTCGAGCGCTTCGCCGTCACGCGCGAGCACGCGGCCACGTTCCTTGCGGTGCCCGGCGTTCGCGCGCTGCGCCCCGCCGCGGCGACCGCACTTCCAGGGTTTGCCATCGCCGGCGCCTGGACGGCGACCGACTGGCCAGCGACGCTCGAGGGAGCAGTCCGGAGCGGCCACGCCGCGGCCGCAGTGGCGCTTAGCGGCTAGCGCACGCCAGTTGGCTCAGTGCCCTGCTCGGCGACGCCGAGTGTCTCGATCAAGCTGCCGTATTCGATTCCCGTCACCCGCAGGAGCTTCAGCCGAGCTTGCTTACCGGCGACGACCTTGACGCGTGTCGGCGCGACGCCGGCTCGGCGCGCGATCATCCGGCACAACGCGCGGTTCGCCTCGCCGTCGACCGGGGGCGCACACACACGCGCAACAAGGACCCCATCGCGAAGGCCGACAAGCTCGTCACGCCGGGCGCGCGGCTGCAGACGCACCTCAAGCTGGGTATCGCTCATGAGTGAGACCCGACGGATCTGCCAGAGAGCGCCACGCGGTGGCACGCGCGCGGCGCGTCAGCGATCGGCACAAATGCTCTTTCAAACACGATTCCCTCCTTGTTATCGTCGAAGCTTCCGAGCCGAGCGTTTGGCGTGGCTGCGGGTGACTGGCGGATCGCAGTCACTCGCGCGAGCATCGCGCCAGCAACAGACGAGCAACTGTCGCAACACACCCTATTCATCCCAGCCGACGTAAGATCCGCGGCGTGACTGTCGCCTCCGTGCCGAGCAGCGGCAGTGAAGCTCAGCGCAGCTCAACGCCTGAGCGGACCCGGTGGCGCACGTGATCAACACAAAGCCCGCGACGATTGTTCTGCGCGACGAACGCGTCGTGCTGATCGCACCGCTCGTCTCCACCGATCAGGCCGAGGTCGCGCGTCTGGTGGCTGAAGCAGCGGACCCGCGTGCGTCGTTTTACGCACGGCTTGTCGAGCAGCGCGCCGACCGGGCAAAAGGGCCCGCCCGGCGCGGAGAGTTCGTCGCACGCGCGGCCCAGACCGAAGCGCTCGTCGGATATGCCGCCTACCTTGGCGGCGAGGACGGCAGCGGCGAGCTGGCCGGCGTCGTCGATCCTCGCTTCGCCGGCGTCGGGCTCGGCACGCTTCTGCTTCGCCGCGCGGCCGACGATGCGCGTCGCGCCGGACTCAAAGCACTACGCGTAGAGCTGCATCCAGGATCTGACGCGACCGCGGCGATGTTGCGCGACGCCGGCTTGACGAGCCGCTGGGATCTCGACTTTCCGGTGACACACGTCGATCTGGCGCTCGGGAGCAGTCGGTCCGGCTGGTCGACGCCCGACGTCATGCCGATCGAAGGCACGGCGGCGCAGTAGCTTCCGTAAGCGTGCTGCCCGCCTGGGACCAGGGCGCGGCCGGCTCGCGCGCGGAACTAGATGTCCTCGGTCGGAGCAGCAGGTATCGCCACCCACGCGGTGTCGGCGTCCAAGCCGCTGGCGCGCAGCAGGTCGACGGCCGTCGCTCGGATCTGGCCGATAATCATCGTCGTGCGGAGATCGTGGTGGCTCGCGAGGAGCGCGGTCGCCTGCTCGCTCGCCTCGATCGCGCGACGGCGCGTCTGCTCGGCATCGCCGGACCCGACGAGCTGGGCGGCAAGCGCGTCGACGCTTGCAGCGAGAGTGGACAGCGCACCGCCGAGCTCCGGCGCGACCGCGACGCGGGTTCGTAGCATCGCGACGACCGCCCGCACGAGCACGCGCGCGTTGCGGATCGCGTAGTCAACCTGACGCGCTGCATCGTCATAGGGCGCGAGTTGTCCCCGAGCCCGACGGCGCATCGGCGAGAGCGACGCCGCCTCCTGGGCCGTCGCCAGCGCCTCGAAGAGCGTCGCTATCTGCCCATCCAGCGAACGTAATCGACGAAGCACATCATGCGCGAGCTCGAGGCTGTCGCTTGCCAGCGCCCGCGAAGCCTCGCGCAGCGCGGCAGCTAACTCGCCGAGCGTCGGCCGCACGACGGCGACCATCATGTTCGTCGGACTGCGCGCGAACAGCAGCTGGCTAGCCACCAGTGCGACCGCGCCGCCGATCAGCGCGTCAAAGAAGCGGTCGGGGGCGGCGCCCTGACCCGCTGTTGGGAGCGTCATCACGAGCACCGAAGAAATCGCCGCCTGGTTGATCAGCACCATGCTCGCCCCGACCATCAGCGCGACGACGATCGTCACCGCTACGACCGCACCGATCTGGACCGGTCCGACGCCGATCAGGCGGCGTACCAGCTCAGCGATGCCTATTCCGATCGCGACCCCAATCGCCATCTCGATCGCGCGGCGGCGTGGCTGGCCGCGCGCCAGACCGAGCGAGATGACCGCCGCGGCCGGCGCGAAGAACGGAGCCGGCGTGCCAACGATCACCCGTGCGAGCGACCAGGCTACGCCCCCGGCAACCGCCGTTTGCAGGATTGCCCGCCAGGCGTTGCGCACGCGCGCCAGCCGCAGCCTCAGCGATCCACGCGCCCGATGGGCCACGGGCACGAGCCGCGCCAGACCCTGAGCTGGCTCGGGCCCTGCGCTACTCACCGGCGGCACCGATCGGCTCTCATGGCGACCGTAGTGTCGATGATTGCCGCATGCACCGCGGCCGCGAGTGACCGCAATACCTTCGCAGCTCAGCTGCGCGCGAGGTAGCCCTGGCAGGCCGTCACCGGCAGCGACGGGTAGCGCACGAAGTGGTCAGGTTCGGTTTTCGCGCGCTCACACAGCGAGAAGACTGAGCCGCGCGTATTGCTCACGAGGCGCTGGTAGGTGCAGTCGTCGCACAAACCGGGGCTCGGACGGTGAGACTCGCCGTCAGGCGCTCGGGTCACGGACAAAACTATACTTTCTGAAGTGCGTACGTTCGGAAGGCTGCTTGGATTTCTGCGGCCCTACCGCAGGGGTGTGATTGCTTCCGCAACGCTCGCCGGGCTGGCGATGCTCGCGACTGTCTCGATCCCCTATCTAAGCGGGCTGGCAGTCAACGCGATCGGCGCCCACGACCGACACGAGCTGGTCATCTACGGAGCCCTCGTCGCCGCCGCCGGGCTGATCCGTCTCGGACTCTCGGCAACCCGGCGCCTAGTTGCCGGGCGCGTCTCTCTGGGCGTGGAGTACGACCTGCGCAGCCGCCTTTTTGCCCAACTGCAGTCTCTCGAGCTGGCATTCTTCGACCGCCAGCAAACAGGCCAGCTGATGTCGCGCGTCACCGTCGATCTGCAGTCCGTGCGCTTCTTCCTCGGCTACGGACTGGTATTCGTGATGCAGTCCAGCTTGACGATTGTGCTCGCGGCGATCGCGATGTTCGTGATCCGGCCGGAGCTCGCGGCGATCTCGTTGATCGCCGTCCCGTTCGTCGTCTTCTCGACCTACCGCTACAGCCGCTTGGCGCGTCCGGCACTGCAGGAGGTCCAGCAGAGGATCGGCGAGTTGACCGCCGACGTCCAGGAGAACATCGTCGGCGTACGGGTTGTCAAGGCTTTTGCACGCGAAGCACACCAGCGCGCAAGCTTCGAACGCAGCGTCGGTCGCGTTTTCGATCAGGCGATGACCGAGGCGCGTCTGCAGGCGCGCTACAACCCGCTCATCGGCTTTCTGCCGCAACTCGGCCTGGCCGCGATCCTGCTCGTCGGTGGCCGCGACGTGATCCACCACGAGCTGAGCATCGGCGACTTCACCGCCTTCTACATCTATCTCCTGATGCTGCTGAGTCCGATGCGAACGCTCGGCGTCTCGCTGACGATGGCACAGAGCGCAACAGCTTCTGGCGCGCGCATTTTCGAGCTGCTCGATCGCGCGCCAACGCTGACCTCGCCCGCTGGTGCGCCGCCGCTGCCCCCCGGCAATGGGCATGTTCGCTTCGAGCGAGTGTCGATGCGCTACGCCGCCGGCAGCGCGGCTGCGCTGCACGACGTCGACCTCGAGATCGCAGCCGGCCAGAGGGTCGCCCTAGTCGGTGCCACCGGCTCGGGCAAGACCACGCTCGCAGCGCTGATCGCGCGGCTCTATGACCCAACGGAGGGGCGGGTGCTGATCGACGGCGCCGACCTGCGCGACGTCGACGTCGGCTCGGTGCGACGGGCGATCGCGATCACCGGTGATGACCCGTTCCTCTTCTCGACAAGCGTACACGACAACATCGCCTATGCCCGTGCCGATGCGACGCGCGCGGAGGTCGAAGCCGCGGCGCGGGCGGCGCAGGCCGATGAGTTCATCAGGCGCCTGCCAGCTGGCTATGACACGCGCATCGGCGAGCGTGGCCTCTCGGTCTCTGGCGGCCAGCGCCAGCGTCTGGCGATCGCGCGTGCGATCCTCGCCGACCCGCGAATCTTGATTCTCGACGACGCCACCTCTTCGGTGGATGCGACCACCGAGCGCGCGATCAAGCTGGCACTCGCCGAGGTGATGGCGGGACGCACCACCGTGATCATCGCCCACCGACTTTCAACAATCGCGCTCGCAGACGAGATCGTCGTGCTCGAGCACGGCGCGATCACGGCCCACGGCAGCCACGAAGAGCTGCTCGAGGTCTCCGAGCTGTACCGCGAGACTGTCGAGCAGGGCCGCGCAGATGGCGCGGTAGTCCCGGGGCGGCGTAGCGCACAGCGGAGCGTCGGGCGATGACCGCCTCGTCGAAGGCCAGCGAGATCGTGCGGCGACTGCGCGGCACGAGCGGGCGCGGGCGGCGCTTGCGGGGGCTCGGCGCGCTGTTGGCGCCGTATCGCGTGCGCACGGCGGCGATGATCCTCACGCTTATCGGTGGAACCGCCGCCTCCCTGGCCCCAGCGCCGCTTGCCCGCTATGCGATTGACGACGGAATCGAGGCGCACGACATCGGCCGGCTCGAGCTGATCGTCGCCTTCTTTGTGCTGGCCGCGATCATCGTCTGGATCGCAACCGCGGCGCAGACCTACCTCGTCGAGTGGGTCGGCCAACGCGCGCTCGCCGACCTGCGCCTGGCGATCTTCGCGCACCTGCAGCGACTGCCGGTCAGCTTCTACGAGAACCGCCCCACTGGCGTGCTGATCTCGCGCATGACCAACGACGTCGAAGCGCTCGACAGCCTCGTCACTGACAGTGTCGTCACGCTGTTCCAGGGCGGGCTCACGCTGATCGGCACGCTCGTGATCCTGCTCACCTTCGATCTTCGCCTCGCGCTGATCACCTTCATCATGCTGCCGCTGATCGGTCTCGCCTCGCTTGTCTTCCGCATCACCTCGACCGACGCCTACCGCCGCACGCGCGAGACGATCGGCTCGATCACCGGTTACCTGCAGGAGTCGCTGTCCGGAGTGCGGGTGGTGCGGAGCTTCGCTCAGGAGAAGCGCCACGAGCGCGAGTTCGCCGCCCTCAACGAGCGCAACCGCCGCGGGAACATGACGACGGTCCACCTCAACGCCGCCTATTTCCCGGCGATCGAGTTCGTCTCGGCTGTCGCAACCGTCCTTGTGCTGGTCTACGGCGGCGACCAGGTGCTCGACGGCGCGATCAAGATCGGCGTGCTGGTCGGCTTCCTGGTAGCGCTGAACAACTTCTTTGACCCGATCACCCAGCTCTCCCAGCTCTACACGACCTACCAGGCGGGCATGGCGGCGCTCGACAAGATCTTCGAGTTGCTCGACGAGCAGCCGAGCATGATCGAGCGCGCAGACCCTCTGGTGCTGCCAAGGCTGCGCGGCGAGCTGCAATTTGAGCACGTCAGCTTCTCCTATCAGCGGGCTCGCACCGACAACGGCGCAAACGACGACGACGTCGACGGCGAGCTACGGCCAGTGCTGGCGTTGGACGACATCGATCTGGCTATCGCACCGGGCGAGACGGTCGCGCTCGTCGGCGCCACAGGCGCCGGTAAATCGACCTTTGCCAAGCTCGTTGCGCGGTTCTATGACCCGACGCTCGGCCGCGTGCTGATCGACGGCCACGATCTGCGCGACGTCAGCTATCAGTCGCTCCGCTCACAGCTGGGAGTGGTACCGCAGGAGGCCTTCCTCTTCTCGGGCACGATCCGCTCAAACATCGCGTTCGGGCGACCTGAGGCGAGCGACGAGGAGATTGTCACCGCAGCTCGCGCGGCTGGTGCCGACGAGTTCATTCGCGAGCTTGCCGACGGCTACGGCACCGAGGTCGGCGAGCGCGGCGTGCAGCTGTCTGCCGGCCAGCGCCAGCTCGTCGCATTTGCCCGCGCACTGATCGCCGACCCGCGCATCCTCGTGCTCGACGAGGCGACCTCTAACGTCGACCTGCGCACGGAGGCGAGGATCGAACAGGGGCTGCGGCGGCTGCTCGCAGGGCGCACAGCGATCGTCATCGCCCACCGCCTCTCGACGATCCGCAACTCGAGTCGGATCGTCGTGCTCGAGCGCGGCCGCGTGGCCGAGCAGGGCACACACGACGAGCTGCTGGCTGCGCGGGGCGTCTACTGGAGCCTTTATCAAGACTGGTCTGGCAGCGCAGAAGCCGCCTGAGCGCGGGCCGGCGGCGACTAAATATCATCGCGCCCGTGAGCGCGATCGAGGTCAGCGACCTGCACAAGTCGTATGGGCAGTTCGAGGCGGTGCGCGGCGTCAGCTTCAGCGTCGAGCTGGGCGAAGTGTTCTGTGTGCTGGGGCCGAACGGCGCCGGCAAGACGACGACCACGGAAATCCTCGAGGGCTACCGCACCCGCGACAGCGGACAGGTCAGCGTGCTCGGCTTCGACCCCGCGGGCGGTCCGCGGGGTCTGCGCGAGCGCGTCGGCATCGTGCTGCAGTCCTGTGGCGTTCAGGTTGATCTCAGCGTCGCCGAGCTGATCGACATGTACGGGCGCTACTACCACCAGCGACGGAGTGTCGACGAGCTGATCAGCATCGTCGAGCTCGAAGCGAAGCGGGAAACACGGGCCCGCCAGCTGTCCGGCGGCCAGCGCCGACGGCTCGATCTCGCGCTGGCTCTGGTCGGCGACCCGGACCTGATCTTCCTCGATGAGCCGACGACCGGCTTTGACCCGCACGCGCGGCGCCACGCGTGGTCGACAATCCGCTCGCTCTGCGAGCTCGGCAAGACGATCTTCTTGACGACCCACTTCATGGATGAGGCGCAGACGCTCGCCGACCGGGTCGCGGTGATGCGTGCCGGCACGATCGTCGCCGAGGGCCGTCCCGACGAGCTCGGCGGGCGCGAGCTACGGCCGAGCGAGATTCGCTTCGCGCTCCCCGACGGGCACGTGACGGCGGAGCTTCCGAGCCTGCCGGGCGCGGAGGTCACGCGGGAGGGTGATCGAGTGTTGGTGGCGACACACGACGTCGTGCCGACGACTGCGCTGATCACCGGCTGGGCAGTCGAGCGGCACCTCGAGCTGGCGAACTTCTCCGTCACGCGACCGACACTCGAGGACATCTACCTCGAGCTGACTGGCGAGGCGTCGCAGTGAGCGCGAAGCGGCTGCGCCGCGATCTCGGCCTGGTCGGCTGGCAGGTGCTCTATGAGCAGCGTGCTTTCTGGCGCAACCGCGCCCGCGCGTTCTTTGCCTTCCTGTTCCCGATCCTCTTCCTCGTGATCTTCTCTTCGATCTTCCACGGCACCACGATCGCTCTCGGACACGGCCGCTCGATCACCTACGTCACCTACTTCGTCCCCGGGATCCTCGCCTACGGCGTGATCGCGACGACGTTTCTCAACATGGCGATCAGCACCGCCGTGCTGCGCGATGACGGCGTGCTCAAGCGGATGGCCGGGACGCCGCTACCGGGCTGGGCCTACGTTGGTGCGCGGATCATCTCGACGCTGATCGTGACCGCGGCGCTGACGGTGGTGACGCTCGGCGTCGGCCACTTCGTCTACAACGCAAACGTGCGTGGCTCGACGCTGCCGGGGCTGATCGCGACACTCGCGCTCGGCGCCGCCGCCTTCACGGCGCTCGGGGTGGGGCTCGTCCGCTACATCTCCAACGCCGAAGCGGCGCCCGCGGTCGTCAATGCCGCGATCCTGCCGCTCACGTTCATCTCCGGCATCTGGTTCCACTTCCACCTCACGAGCACGCTCAGCGACATCGCCAAGGTCTTTCCCGTGCGCGCGCTGGCGGACGGGCTGCAGTATGCGTTCAACCCGTTCACGACCGGGAGTGGCTTCGAGGGCGCGGACCTGCGTACGCTCGCGATCTGGCTGGTGGTCGGCTGCGTGCTGATGGTCCGCTTCCTGCGAAACCCAGAGCGCGCGTAGCGGCCGCAAATTCTGGGCCCACCCGGCGTCGATCTATAATTGGGCCGGTCCCCGGCGAGTCCTCACGCCCGCCGATGACCCCTTGCGGGATGGTGTAATCGGCAACACGTCTGCCTCTGGAGCAGAAATTTGGGGTTCGAGTCCCTGTCCCGCAGCTA
>Ga0182015_10002264_pt1 | contig 23680 bp, 15 predicted proteins | sample 712P3MmetaG_FD_120478 | JGI IMG/M metagenome (GOLD analysis project Ga0182015, IMG submission 120478) | Permafrost microbial communities from Stordalen Mire, Sweden - 712P3M metaG | ecosystem: Environmental > Terrestrial > Soil > Wetlands > Permafrost | place: Sweden: Stordalen | collected...
CACGCAGGCCTCCCGGCCGGAAACAACCCACGCGCGGATCGAACCGGGAACGGTCGAGCGATTTGGCTATCTCCGCCACCTGCCGTTCGCTCCCTCCCAGGCTCAGCTCACGGACTATGAGCAGAACGGGGACGGGAGCCGGCATCGATCCTCAATGTAACGCATGACTACTGGCTGCTACAGTAATGGCAGGTATCCTAAAACTAGAATGTGCGGTATTGCCGGATTCTGCTTGCGCGAGGGCGAGGCAAGCTTAGCTACAGTGCGCGCCATGTGCGACCGGATACGCCACCGGGGGCCTGACGATGCAGGCTACCACGTGGATGGGGGTTGCGCCATCGGCATACGGCGGCTGAGCATTATCGACCTGAACACCGGCCATCAGCCTATAGCGAATGAAGACGAATCTGTCTGGGTGGTCTTCAACGGTGAGATCTACAATTACCGGGATCTGCGCCGCGATCTGCTCGCGCGCGGTCATCGGTTCATCACTCATAGCGACACGGAAACATTAGTCCATCTGTACGAAGAACATGGCGCCGATGGTTTGCAGCGCTTGCGGGGCATGTTCGCTTATGCGATCTGGGACGCGCGCCGGCGGCGTCTTTTTTTGGCGCGCGATCGTTTCGGGAAGAAGCCACTTTATTACGCCGTGCTGCCGGAAGGTTTCTATTTTGGCAGCGAGCTGAAATGCCTGCAAGCCGCAGGCGTTCCGCAGGAGATTGACCGGGAGGCGTTGCAGCTCTATTTTGAGTTCACTTATATCCCTGAACCGATGAGTTGTTTCCAGGCGGTCCGCAAGGTTCCGCCAGGCTGCTGGCTCACTTATGACGCGGATGGAACAGTTCAACAGGGACGTTACTGGCAGTTTCCGGCGCCCAATGCCGCTCTCCCTGCGGAGCAGCCAGGGGCGGATCTATGCGCCCGCTTGCGGGAGAAATTCGATGAGTCCGTGCGCATTCGTATGACTGCCGATGTGCCGTTGGGTGCGTTTCTGAGTGGTGGAATCGATTCCAGTTCGGTGGTGGCGTCCATGGCGTTGGCATCGGCTGAACCGGTACGTACGTTCTCGATCGGTTTCGAAGAGAACGGCTTTAACGAACTGGAATATGCCGCTCTGGTGGCACGGCAATATCAGACGGAGCATCATGAGATTGTAGTCCATGCGGATGCCGTAGACCTGGTTTCACGGTTGATCGAGCATTTTGATGAGCCCTTTGGGGATTCATCGGCAATTCCGACTTTCGTTGTTTCCGAATTCGCCGCACGCCACGTTAAGGTGGCGCTCAGTGGCGATGGCGGCGATGAGCTGTTTGCGGGCTATGAACGCTTTCAAACACTCGACCGGCTGAGGAAACTCGATCGTCTACCACAAGCGCTACGCGGATTCATTTCCTGGACTGCTGATCGGTTGCCCTACTCGGCCCACGGCAAAAACTATCTGCATATGCTGAGCCGCGGTAGTGCACTCGAGAGGTATTTCGAGAACAACTTCGCACCTTGGTTTCTGCGCCGGCAGTTGCTCAACAAGGCGTGGATGCTCCCTGCCGATGGGGCTTATCTGGTACATGCGCTGGGAGAGTTTTTACTTCCAGGAAACGTCGATCTGTTGTCGCAGGCCCTATTTTTCGAAACCACGCAGAATTTACCGGGCGACATGCTCGTGAAGATTGATCGTATGTCCATGGCAAATTCGCTGGAAGTGCGCTGTCCTCTGTTGGACCACGAACTGGGCGAACTCGCGGCTCAGATCCCGCACTCCTGGAAGATCCGGAACGGCAGAGGCAAGTATATACTCTTGCGTGCGCTCGGAGACCGCCTGCCACCTGCCGTGCTGAAAAGGCGCAAGATGGGGTTCGCCGTGCCGCTGGCGATTTGGTTCCGTGGACCGTTACGTGCTTTTCTCTGGGATCATCTCCAGAGTACTTCGTTTTCCAATCGTGGTGTGGTCTCGCTGCCCTTCGTGGAACAGCTGTTGCATGAGCATGATTCCGGGCGGCGGGACAACTCTCACTGGTTGTGGTCATTGCTCACGCTGGAGCTCTGGTTTCGCCAAATTGAGACCCGGGCTACCGTCGCGGTGCACTCTTATGATTAAACCCACGATTGGTGGTCTTCATCGTGCGCCTGATCGTAAGGCAGTATCCTGCCCAGCGTGCTCGAACGTAAATAGTGGCGATCCAGCGCGAGTTTCAGCGTAAGGGCCAAGGTCCAATTGTGTACTTCAGCGTAAGCAATCAGCCGCAGGGCCTGTCCGATATCAGCTAACTTTATGAAAAATAAAGTTGTTATATATTTACGATCAAGCACACAGGATGATCTGGTGTGTTTTGTATGGTTTACGATGGGCTTACGGTAGAACACACGGCATTTACGATCAAACACATGCTCCTTACGATCAAACACACGAGTCTGCAGAAGCTAGGAACGTATATAAAGTTATGAATCAAAAGCTAGTTAGGCTATGGCAGACAGCCGCTGGCAGACCCACATATGGAATGGTTTATGGTTTGGATACTACTTACCAAAAGCAGCATAACCCGGCGCATTCAGGGATGGTTTGGTTGGTTTGGCGTGTGCTTGCCAATAAAGATTCGGCCTCTCTACGGGCTTGATCGTAAATCGCTAGAACAGGATGCCGGACTAATGTTACAAAAACAGAGGAAGCTCTTCGTGTTCTGAAGGTGTACACGTGACCAAACAGAATCCAAAACCTGCGCTTGTGAATCTTTCCGTCGAGGAAGAAAACCTTGCGGCGATCCCATTTGCTGTATTGGAGCGCAGGGTAGGTAAGCGGATTGGGAAGATCGAAATCAAGGGTACAAAAGTACTGCCCAATGGAAGCGAGATGGAAGTTATATGGCAGGTCCAGGGCAATAATGAGCTTGGCCTGCCGACGGAACAGGACCTGGATATCTTCGTGATTCTCGGTGTTCTGACGTTCCGTAATAACTTCGCCAAAACGGTTACATTTACAGGGCGCGAAATCGCCCGCATGCTGAATATAAACTCCGTTCACGGCAAATTCTACCAGCGCTTGAAACTGGCCATGGATCGCTTTATTCCGTTGCGCTTCCGGGCACTCACCGCCACCGATCAGCAGGAAGAGGTGAAGTGGAGCAATGTGTTTCAGGAAGCCAGCTTTTTGCTGGATCGCGAAACCGGTCGTTGTACCGGTAGCATCACCTGGACCGATAAGCTCATTCAGTCGATTAACAATGGGTTCTTTCGCGTTCTGGACGCCGGACGGTACATGGAGCTGGATGGAATTACGGCCAAGCACTTATACCGGTTCTTTGCAGTGGCGTTTGAAAAGACGGATCTGATTGTAATGGATGCCCGTAAGTTAGCTATGGAGCACGTCGGCATCTTGAACCCGCCGCATTATTTTTCGCGGCTTATGCAGACCCTGGAACCAGCTTTTGATCAGTTGATTAAAATTCAGGTACTCGGGTCGTATAACGTGATTTCCGCAGAAGATTGGCGCATTGCCATGCACCGGCATCCGTCCTATGTGCCCGAGCGTAAGAGTTTAATCCTGCATAGTACAACTTGCCCCGAATTGAGTCGGGCACACTGTCAAGGCGCCTTAGAGAAAGCCGGATTTGGGTATAAACAGGCGACTTCCTGGACAGCCGCCGCGGAGACCCCTGAGCAGCTTTACGCGCTTGAGCGCGCAACACAGCTTGTAACAGCAATGAAACAGGAGGGCGTTCTACCGCATGTGGCCGCTAGCTACGTCGCACGCGCATTGGATATGGGGCCCAGCACCGGAGATGGTCAGGAGTTACTGGACTGGTGCGAGATGGCACTGGATATATGCAGACACAAACAGCATAGTGGCCAAAGCTTAAAGAACGCAGCGGGCTTAGTAATCAAGATTGTAAAAGACCCAGCATCTCGCCGCCGCTTCATGGACGAGGAGATGGAGGCGGCCGCCAAGGAGCGCTACAGGCAGCGTGAACGGGCCATCCTGCGCCAAAACCAGGAAGTGGAAGAGCGCGCACTGATACTGGAATATGAACAATTCCGCCATAGCAGCGCGCAGGAGCTGTTTGAGCAGCTTAGCGACTCGTCCAAGCAGGCTCTCTCCAAGGATAAGGCGGATTTGTTACGACGGGAAGGCCGGTTGGAGAGGATGGCTCCGGAAGTACGCGAGCGCGAGGTCATGGAACTTATTCTGCAGGATCTGGCCAAGAACGACGTACCGCCATACAGCAAGTGGCTTTTGCGGAAGCGCGCCGGCCAGGCCGTTCTACCGTTCGCTACGATGGACAGCATCTCGTGATGAGGAAGGCTGCGCTAGAGTGAGTTAATGGCGGCCAGCTCGCATGAAATCACTGATCGCGAGCGCTTCGCGTTCGGGGAGAACTGGCGGCGATTTCTTGCGATCCTCAAAGAAAAACACATCCAACAGGCCGAAGACTCCCTGCGCCGCATGCTTGAAATTAGCGATCTGCGCGGCAAGACTTTCCTGGACGTTGGTTGCGGCAGTGGACTGTTCAGTCTGGCTGCGCGCCGCCTAGGAGCCCGGGTGCACAGCTTTGATTATGACCCCGAATCGGTAGGCTGCACACAGGAATTGCGCCAGCGTTACTTTCCGCAGGATCCGGATTGGCGTATTGAGGAAGGGTCGGTCTTGAATAACAACTATCTGGCAGGCTTAGGCCACTTCGACGTAGTGTATTCCTGGGGTGTCCTGCATCATACCGGGGCTATGTGGCGGGCGCTCGAGAATGTAGCTGGAAGCGTCGCGCGCGGCGGAAAGTTGTTCATTGCTATTTACAACGACCAAGGTAAGATCAGCAGCCGCTGGCGAGCGATTAAACGGGCCTATCTTCGGCTACCGGCCGGTTTGCGCTTTCTGGTGACCATACCGGTTCTGGTGCATCTGAACTGGCGTTCGACGCTTAAGGACCTGCTACGCGGGCAGCCGTTCGAATCATGGCGTAACGCCGGCCGGGAACGCGGCATGTCTCCCTGGCGGGACCTGATCGACTGGGTGGGCGGTTATCCATTCGAGGTCGCCAAACCCGAAGCTATCTTGGATTTCTATCTGCACCATGGCTTTCGCTTAACGCGTCTGACAACATGCGGCGGATCTTTAGGTTGCAACGAATACGTATTTTTGCGCGCGGCAGTAGAGTGAGTCTTGGTTTATGAAAGCTTTGATTACTGGATCGGGGGGACTCATCGGCTCGGAATGCGTCCGCCAGCTTGCGGCAGAGCGCTGGGAGGTGGTCGGGATCGACAATGACATGCGCCGGCAGTTTTTCGGCGAGCAAGGCACAACCGAGCCGGTTGTCCAGGAATTACTAGCCACTCTACCGCACTACCGGCATCTGGCCGTCGACATACGAGACCGCCAGGCCGTGCGCCAGGTCTTCGAGACCGAGCGGCCCCAATTCATTATTCACACCGCTGCACAGCCTTCACACGACAAAGCTGCGGCCATCCCCTATGACGATTTCGACGTGAATGCGCTGGGCACGATGAATATGCTGGTAGCCGCGCGCGATTTCTGTCCGGAGTCACCGTTTTGTTTTACCAGCACGAACAAAGTCTACGGTGACCGGCCGAATACGCTGCCGCTCGTCGAACTCGACAAGCGCTACGACTATGCCGGCGGCCTGGATGGTGTAGACGAAAGCATGTCCATCGACCAGTGTCTGCATTCGGTATTTGGCGCTTCGAAAGTGGCGGCCGATGTAATGTGCCAGGAGTTTGGGCGCTATTTCCAAATGCCGGTAGGCGTTTTTCGCGGCGGCTGTTTGACCGGGCCGCAGCATGCCGCGGTGGAGTTGCACGGGTACCTGGCTTACATCGTGCACTGTGCCGCGACCGGCAAAGAATACACGATCTATGGCTATAAGGGAAAGCAGGTGCGCGATCAGATTCACAGTTACGATGTAGCCCGTCTGTTTCTGGAGTTTTTTCGGGCGCCGCGGTGCGGGGAAGTCTATAATCTCGGCGGCGGCCGCGCGAACAGTCTTTCCATTCTCGAAACTATCGATGCTCTGGCGGCGATGGGGTTGAAGCTGCGCTACACTTACAAAGATATGAACCGCACCGGCGATCACATCTGTTATATTTCCGATCTCCGCAAACTGCGGTCGCACTTTCCGCACTGGGAGATGCAGTACGATTTGCCGCACATTCTAGCCGAAATTGCTGCCCGCCACGTCCGCCGGGCCGATACATTGCCAGGCAAGGGGGGTAATGATATATGAAGCTTTCGGTAGTTATTCCAGCCCGCGATGAGGCGGGGTCAATCCGGGAAACGGTCGCGGGCGTCGTTACGGCTTTGGGCCGGGAGCGGATTCCGTTTGAAATCGTAGTCGTGGATGACGGCAGCGAGGATACGACCGCAGACGGCGTCCGGCAAGTAATGGCACATTATCCGGGTGTCCGGCTGGTAAGCAATACGGGCCGGCACGGGTTTGGGATGGCGGTCCGGGTAGGCTTGGAACATAGTAGTGGCGACGCGATCGCAGTGATGATGGCTGACGGATCCGACAGCCCGGAAGACCTGGTGCGATACTATCGGAAGCTCGAAGAAGGATATGACTGCGCTTTCGGATCGCGATTCATCGGTGGCAGCAAGATCGTGGATTATCCGGTGCACAAACTGGCCATCAACCGCCTGGCCAACTGGTTCATTCGGGTGTTGTTCCGGTTGCGGTACAACGACATCACCAACGCATTCAAGTGTTACCGCCGGCAGACCATCGAAGGTATGATGCCGCTGCTCTCGCCGCACTTTAACTTAACCGTGGAGATGCCGTTGAAAGCGATCGTGCGCGGGTATTCGTACGCTGTAGTGCCGATTTCGTGGACCAACCGCAAGGCGGGGATATCGAAGCTGAAAATTAAGGAGATGGGCAGCCGATACCTATTCATTGTGCTGTATGTATGGCTGGAGCGCCACTTCGCGCGGGGTGATTACGTGCGGCGCGGGGAGGAGTCCCAACCTCGAGCCGCTACGTGGCATGCGTAGGTTGTCCCACCTACCATAAATCTTTTGGCAGCACGCGCGTGAAGCGCAGCTTCAGGTCGACCCAGATCCAGGTGAGCGGATCGCGGAACATGCGAATTTTCTTGCCTTCGCGAAAGGAACGCGAGCGATAGTTCACTGGAATTTCTAGCGGCCGGTAGCCCTTGCGGAGTAACTTGATCACTAGTTCGTGATCAAAATCGAACCGGCTGCAATGGAACTCGAGGCCGAACAGGCAATCGCGCCGGAAGACCTTGAACATGGTGAATGGATCGGTCATCTGCTGGCGGAAGAGAACGTTGATCAGGCCGGTAAAGAATGCGTGCCCCAGGTTCAGTGAGGCCGATAGGATTTTCTGTTTAGCGAACTGCCGCATTTTCCAGTGGCCGGCGTGCCGGGTGCCGAGGACAAACAAGGCGCGGTGGGAGAGAATCGGCGCCAGCAAGCTGTCATAATCGTCTAAGTCGTATTCGAGATCGGCATCCTGGATGAGCACGATGTCTCCGGTGGCGTGCCGGAATCCTTCGCGCACGGCATCGCCTTTGCCCCGTGGGCTGTCCTGAAGCACCAGCTTGACCTCAGGGTAATGCCGATACTGCTCCGCCAGTTCGCGGGTACCGTCGGTTGAATTACTTTCCAGTACAATGATCTCGCGATCGACGTTGGCGAGCTCTTTTCTCAGCAGGGCATCCATCAGAACCGGGAAGGTCCGGCTTTCATTGAATGCGGCCACAATGATCGAGCATTTGGGACGCGTGCGCCGCTCGTCGCGTGCGGCGGTGACCAGCAGCTCGCGGGCGTTCAGTTTGTGCACTAGTATCTGGTGGAAACCATGCCGCAGCATGAGCAACTGGATCGTGCTTTCGTCGAACAGCCACCGATCGCCCTTCCGCCAATGGAGTCGTGAAATCGTGAGCAGCAGTGGGGCATTCTGCCGTAGCGCGGCATGTATTCTTTCGAGCAGCTCACCGGGCGCGGAGTGCTTCTCGAGTTGGTGTAGTAGCAGGGCTGCATCATAAGTCCCTGAGGGGAATTCGGCGGGACACATCGAAACCCTCAGCAATGCGCCGCTATGAAAACCGCGGCTTCTAAGCGCTTGCATGTAACGCGAAGATTTTTCGGGTTCGGCGGACGTGTCGCCTGATGTGCTGCCGGCGGGGTCGGGTAGCACCATACATCCGCAGCCCTGGCAGCGCAGCCCGGCGCCTTGGCGGAGGGTGAAGCTGGCAAAGCGCGTCTCGTCACACACAGGGCAGATCATATGAGTTGCGGCGACTCGGATTTGCGGGCAGTAGCCATCAATCCGCCGGCCGAAACCAACACGTGCCGATGTGCGATCGCTGCTGGAACCGCGCGCCGGGAAAGTGTGATCAACGGACTCAAGACAGGGACGCGGAAGCGGTCAAAATGACGCGCGACATAGTCAAAGGTCAGCACCTTACGGGCAGGCGAAACCTGGATTTGATGGAAGCCGCAGCGTTCCAGCAGCAGCCTTATGGATGCCGCGCTGAAATAATGCAAGTGCTCGATTTTGTACTCCATCCAGCGGCTGCGAAGCAAGCGGCGCGACCAACTATCGAGCGACGGCGTGATCAGCAGCAATACGCCATCGGGAATCAGCAGTTCCCGGATACGTAACAGCCAAGCTTCCGGATCGCGAACATGCTCGATCACATCCGCGGCCAGGACCGCGCTGAAGTGCGCGTGTGGGAGCGGCAGCGTCTCGATCAAGCCCACCGAGACGGCCGCATCGCCCAGCCGGCGGTTGGCAATGGCCGTGGCATGCGCGGATATCTCTACGCCGGAGACGCGGAATCCACGGCTGCGCGCTTCCAGCAGGACTTCCCCATGTCCACAACCGACCTCCAGCAGGTGCGCGTTTTCCGGCCGCCCCAACCGGGCCAGCACATCGATGTATAGTGCCCCAGTGGCGGCCTTCATTTGTGAGCGGCGCGCGGCCGCTTCGGTGGATTCCCCCAGGAAATAGTGATCGTCGTAGATGGCCGCGAGCACCGCATCGTCCGGCTGCGGGTCGAGAAATTCCAGATGGCAGGCGGGGCAGGCGTGCAATGCGTAATTCGGAACGGCCGAGCGGCGGGGTAGCGATGGTCGGCCGCACACGGGGCAGTGGGAAGGAGTATGACGTCGGCTCTGCAATGAATTCAGGATTGTACCAGCGTTTGGGGATCAACCAAGCCAGGCCGGCCGCGTCATTCCAATGATATATGAGAGAAAAATGGCGCTCTTTGCGTAAGTTGGGCCTATAATCAACTCTACAAGTCCGAGACAGAAATCCTGGTTTGAAGTTAGTAAGCGAGGTTTCGTATGCTGCGCCGCATCCAACCAAAAACGAACATCACGCTCCTCATAACTGCAGTCGTGTGCTGCTTGCCGTTCCTTGCATCCACTACGGCTCACGCTCAGGCACCAGCAGGACCAGACCGCCCGATGGGAGTACCAGACGGGTATATGATCACCCCGTTTGGCTACTTCCATGCATCCTGTGTCCGAAAGCTGGCGGCAGGAGACGCCCTGCTGGAAGATGGGCGTGCGATCCAACATGCGGATGGAACTGTCGAGAACGTCCCGGCGTGCGAGTATCCGGCTTATACGTCGATCGGCGAGATCGTAACCGCAGGCGCCGCAGAGCTGGAGCCACCGGCGATCAGCCATAGCTATATTGAAGCTGCAAGCGCCACCACGAGTACTTCGTACGGCGAACTGATTGCAACCTGGACCGTGCCGCCGGCGCCGACTTCCAATGATGGCCAGACCGTGTATTTCTTTCCGGGCTTCGATGACATCAACGACATTGTGAGTATTCTGCAGCCTGTGCTGGGATGGAATGCTGATTTTGCCGGAGCGTGGGGTATTGCAAGTTGGAACTGCTGCCCCAACGGCATTACCACGGAGAGCCAGGCCGTGAGTGTCAACTCGGGCGATGAAATCAAAGGCACTATTCGGGACACTTGCAGCGCGGGAACGCTATCCTGTCCCACGTGGAATGTGATATCCATGGATCTGTCCACGAAGCAGAGCACGACGCTGCCGCAGACGTCCAGTGTAGGGCAGACGTTCAATTGGGCGTTCGCCGGCGCGTTGGAAGTCTATAACGTCATCCAATGTAGTGATTATCCCGCGAATGGCCAACTGGCGTTCTCAGGTGTGGCACTGTATGACTACAACTTCGACCAGATCTCCAATCCGGGTTGGTCGGTAATCAATTATGCCTCGGGCCTCACGCCGCAATGCGGGTATGGTGTTCAAGTCGGGGCGACGCAAGCTACGCTCGACTACGCGTCTTTCGTCACCCTGGTCAGGTTCAACGGTACGGACGGTTCTGACCCCGATGCTGGACTCTAGTCCAGGCAACCAACGGGGACCTTTACGGAACAACCCAGGCCGGAGGGGCCCACAACGAGGGGACTATCTTCAAGATCGCCCCTGCCGGCACGCTGACGACGCTGTATAGCTTCTGTTCCCAAAGCGGGTGCACGGACAGCGGCTCGCCAGGGACGGGGGTCGTCCAAGCCACCAACGGCGACCTTTATGGGACAACATTCTTCGGCGGAGCCGAAAACGATGGGACGATCTTTAAAATCACTCCAACTGGCGAGCTGACGACGCTTTATAGCTTCTGCGGCCAAAGCGGATGCCCGGACGGCTTCAGCCCCGACGCGGGGCTGATCCAGGCCACCGACGGCAACCTCTATGGGACAACGTATTCCGGCGAAGCAAGGGGAACGATCTTCAAAATCGCCCCAACTGGCGAGCTGGCGACACTATATAGTTTCTGTTCCCAAAGCGGGTGCACGGACGGAGCTAACCCGGAGGCGGGGCTCGTCCAAGCCGCCAACGGAAATCTCTACGGAACAACGTATGGCGGGGGGGCACACGGGGATGGGACCGTCTTTAGAATCACCCTGAGTGGCGAGCTGACGACGCTGTACAGCTTCTGCTCCCTGAGCGGGTGTACAGACGGCGAATTCCTCGTCGCCGGGCTGGTCCAGGCCACCAGCGGCAATCTCTACGGGACAACGTTGGGCGGGGGGGCACACGGACATGGGACTGTCTTCAGAATTACCCCGAGTGGCACGCTGACCACGCTATACAGCTTCTGCTCCCAAAGCGCGTGCACGGATGGCGCAACGCCCTACGCAGGGCTGATCCAGGCCACCGACGGCAACCTCTACGGGACAACGGCCGGCGGCGGGGCCCGCAACAACGATGGGACGGTCTTCAAGATCACCCCTACCGGCACGCTGACGACGCTGCACAGGTTCTGCTTCCAAAGCGGTTGCGCGGACGGCGCAGGCCCCTTGTCGGGGCTGATCCAGGCCACCGACGGTAATCTCTACGGGACAACCGACGCTGGCGGAGTTGACGGCTTTGGGACAGTCTTCAGGCTAAACGTAGATCTAGGACCGTTTGTTGAAACGCTGCCTGCTTCCGGTAAGGTAGGAGCGGCCGTCAAGATCCTGGGAACAAACCTGACTGGCGCGACCAGCGTGAGCTTTAACGGGACTGGGGCTGCCTTCGAAGTGGTTTCGGCCTCCGAAATCAGCACCACCGTTCCCACCGGCGCGACCACTGGCACGGTCCAGGTGGTCACACCCGACGGAACGCTTTCGAGCAATGTGCCTTTCCGGGTGCCGTAAGAGGCGGTGCTTTCAGTGATCTCGTCCACAACCGATGTCCCTCAAGCCGCCTAAGCGGTCAAGTGGCTTGCCGCTTGACGTGCACATTCTTTACCCGTACGCTAAAAGCGATGGAAGTTCTTTTGCCCGAAAATCAGGAGGCCCGATTGAACGAGCTCGCCCTCAGGACCGGTCGGGGCACTGATGATCTGGTCCAGGAGGCGGTGGCCCGCCTGCTTGCCCACAGCGAGTGGCTCCAGGAGCAGGTACAGATCGGGATCGACCAGGTAGCGCGCGGGGATTTCATTGAAGAGGAAGAAATGGATGCCCGCGTCAAGCGGATGTTCAAATCTTGAGGCGCATCCGTTGGTCGCCCGCCGCCGCGGATGACCTGGAGGAACTCTTTAATTACCTCAAAGAACATCACCCTTCCCTGGCTCAGCCCACCATACGGAAACTCTACGAGGCGGCTCGCTCACTGAAGCGCTTTCCCCACCGCGGACATATTGGGCACAATGAAGGCACGCGCGAACTAATTGTGGCGCCAATGCCGTACATCATCGTGTACGGAGTCGAGCCGCAGGTGGTAAGCATTTTTAGAGTGCTACACACCTCCCGGGAGCGGAAGTAGCTCCACTGAACCCGCTGATTTGCGCCCGCCCTGTCACATCGCGGACAATTAGAAGATTGTACCGGGTGAAATGAACAACAACGGATCGAAAGACATCGCCATCATCGGCATGGCCTGCGTCCTCCCTGGCGCGCCCGACGTAGCGCGCTATTGGGAAAACATCCTGCACAAGGTCAATGCCATTTCCGATGCGCCGCCCGAATGGGAAGCCGAGCTGTTCTACGAGGAGAATACCAAAGCCGACGACCGCACCTACTGCAAGCGCGGCGGTTTTCTGGGCAAGCTGGCGCAATTCGATCCGTTCGCCTTCGGCATCATGCCCAACGCCGTGGATGGCGGCGAGCCTGACCACTACATGGCCTTGCAGGCGTCGCACGATGCCCTCAAGGATTGCGGCGCGCTCGACCTGGAGGCGGTCAAGCAGCGCACGGCGGTGATCATCGGCCGCGGAACATACGTCAATAGGGGGAATGCGGCCGCGCTGCAGCAGGGGGTAATGGTCGAAGCCATTCTGCGCATTCTGAAGCAGTTGCATCCTGAGCACAGCGACGAGGAATTGGCGGAAATCAAGAAGCGCATCCAGTCGACCCTGCCGCCGTTCAACGCCGATACGTCGTCCGGTCTGGTGCCCAACATCATCACCGGACGCATCGCCAATCGCCTGGACCTGATGGGGCCGAATTACCTGATCGACGCGGCTTGCGCCAGTTCGCTGGTGGCCGTGGAGATGGCCGCCCGCGAGCTGCAGTATGGCAATTGCGATCTGGCCTTGGCCGGGGGCGTGAACAGCAACACCTCGCCGGTCCTGATGATGATCTTTTCGCAGCTCGGCGCGCTCTCCCATCGCGGCCAGTTGAGCTCGTTCGATAAAGACGCCGACGGCACGCTGCTGGGCGAAGGCGTCGGGATGGTGGTGCTGAAGCGACTGGCGGAGGCCGAGCGCGACGGTAATCACATCTATGCAGTTTTGAAAAACATCGGCATTGCCAGCGACGGGCGGGCTACGCATGTACTCGCGCCGCGCCTGGAAGGGGAAGAACTGGCTTTGCGCCGGGCCTACGAGCCGGTGGGCATCAATCCGCTTACGGTGGGTCTCGTGGAAGCGCATGGTACCGGTACGCCGGTCGGCGACGTAGTGGAAGTGGAGGCGCTGCGGCTCGTATTTCCGGCGCGCCAGACGGAATCGCCGCGCTGCGCCCTGGGTTCGGTGAAGTCCATGATCAGCCACACCGTGCCGGCTGCCGGCGTGGCCGGCCTCATCAAGGCGGCGCTGGCTTTACACCATAAAGTACTGCCGCCCACGCTGTGCGAGAATCCCAATCCCAAACTGCAGCTTGAAAAATCCAATTTCTACATCAACACGGAGACGCGGCCCTGGATTCACGGATCGTCGAAAACGCCGCGGCGCGCGGGCGTGAATGCTTTTGGCTTCGGCGGCATCAATGCACACGCCATCCTGGAGGAATACACCGGACCGTACCAGGCGCCTTGGCTGCAGCACGACTGGGATAGTGAGCTGTTCGTGTTCTCGGGCGATAGCCGCGCGGCGGTGGCGGAAGATGCGCAGCAGGCGCTCGAGATTCTGCGTGCCGGTGGCGACACGCTTTCGCTGAAGGACCTGGCATGGACTCTCAACTGCAACCGGCCGACGGGACCGGTGCGGATGGCCGTGGTAGGTCTTTCGCATACGGACCTGGCTGCCAAACTGGAGCGCGCCATCAAGCGCCTGGGCGACGAGAAGACCCGCAATATCAAAGAAATCGAAGGGATCTACCACTTTAAAGAACCCCTGGGGTTGAATGGTAAGCTGGCTTTCCTATTTCCGGGCGAAGGGTCGCAGTACCGCAACATGCTCGGGGACCTTTGTATCCACTTCCCGGAAGTGCGCCAGGTGTTCGACCTGATGGACCGCGCGTACGAAAACCACGCGCGCGATTACCTGCCGAGCGATGTCATCTTTCCGCCGCCGTTCGGATCTCCGAGCCAGGAGCGGATGTACAACATGGATTCAGGCGCGGAAACGGTCTTCTGCGCGAATCAGGCCATGTACGCGCTGATCGAGAAGCTGGGCATACGTCCCGACGCCATGGTGGGCCATTCCACAGGCGAACATTCCGCGCTGCTGGCTGCGCGCGTGGTCGAAGTGGCGGATGACGAGGAATTGATCCAGCACATCCTGGGCGTCTACGAAGTGTTCGACAAACTGAATACCACGAGCGACATTCCGGAGGCGGTGCTGTTGGCGGTGGCCGGCGCCGATCATGGCTTTCTCGAGCAGCAGGTGGCCGCCAGCGACGGCGAATTGTATATCGCGCTGGATAACTGCATCCACCAGGTCGTATTGTGCGGGCACGAAACCGTGATCGACCGGCTGGTGACGGTGCTGACGCCTAAGGGCGCGATTTGCCAGAAGCTGCCGTTTGCGCGCGCGTATCATACGCCGTGGTTCGAAGTGTTCAGCAAACCGCTGAAGCAGCATTTCGACCGGCTACGCATCGGCCAGGCCACTACGGCGCTTTATTCTTGTGTGACGGCCGGGCCATACCCGCGCGACCCGGAGGAAATCCGCGCGCTGGCGGCGGTGCAGTGGTCGAGCACGGTGCGCTTCCGCGAGACGATCGAAGGCATGCATCGCGATGGAGTGCGGCTCTTCCTCGAAATTGGCCCGCGCGGCAACCTGACCGGGTTTACCGACGACGTGCTGCGATCCAAGCCGCACGCGGCGATTCCGTCGAATGTGCAGCACCGTTCGGGTATCGTGCAACTGCACCACGCGTTAGGCCAACTGGTGGCGCACGGATTGAATCCGAATCTGGCGCATCTGTACGCGCGCAGATCCCCGCGTCCCGTAACTGAGAAGGTAAAGCCCAAGCGAATGCTGGCGCTAGGCACCGGAATCCAACCGGCACGCCTGCCGGCGGACTTCCACCTGCCAAAGAAACCAGTACCCAGCACCCAGCACCCAGCACCCGTAGCAGGGACCCCACCACCCACCACCCACCACCCACCACCCGACCCGCGCAGCGCCGTCATGCAGGAGCACCTCAGCATGATGGAGCAGCTCGTTACTACGCAGCAGGAGGTCATGGCCGCCTACCTCGCCGTGCGGCAGGGCACGCCCAATGGGTCACCGCCGGTTCGGCCATTCTTCCGCGATGTCGTGGAAAACACGCCGGGCGTGCGCGCCGTCGCCCTGCATCGCTTCTCGGCGGAGCGCGAGGTCATCTTCCATCACCACGCGTTGGGGCGCGACGTTTCAACTGAAGATCCTGCGTTGCTTGGACTAACCCTGGTTCCTTTGACCGTGACCATGGAGATGCTGGCCGAAGGCGGCGCCTTACTGGCGCCCGGAAAGCTGCTGGTGGGGATGCGCGACATTCGCGCCTCTCGCTGGATCACCCTGGAGAAGCCGGACTACACCATCGAAGCCACCGCCAAACAGATGGCGCCTGGCGAAGTGCATGTGGCTTTGCGGGAGGCCGGAGCCGCTAACACGCTGCGTCCGATTCTGGCGGAAGCTGTGGCGGTGTTTGCCGATCGTTATCCGTCATCCGGACCGTCGCGGCCGTTCGGGCTCGAAAACGAAAGGCGGTCGGCGTGGATTCCCGAGCAGCTTTACCGCACCGGCATGTTTCACGGTTCGCTGATGCAAGGCACTAAGAGCGTAGAGCGCGCCGGGCGCAATGGCTGCAGCGCTACGCTCGAGGCACTGCCGCACGAACAGCTTTTCACGGACAACCGGCAGCCCGCGTTCCTGTTCGATCCGGTGCTGCTGGATGCGGCCGGACAGGTGGTGGCTTACTGGTTTTGGGAAGCTATCGAGAAGGGCACGGACCTGTTCCCGTACCGGGTGGGTGCGTTCCATTGTTACGCGGCGGCGCCGGCTGCGGGCGCGCAGCTCGAATGCCGCGTGCTGCGGCAGTTTGAGAGCGATGCCGTAATCCATTCCGATATCGAGGTGCTGGATCGGGCAGGCCAGGTCTATTACCGGCTGGACAACTGGGAGACGCGCCGCTTCCCGCAGCCGCCGCGGTTCCTGCGCTTACGGATCGACCCTCGCGGAACCTATATTGCGACGCCGTGGAAAGAACCGCTTGCCACCATCGCCGCGAAACGCGGCGTGGCGTGCTGCCGCGTGGAGGACTTGCCGCAGCCGTTCCTGGAGTCGTCACACGGCGTGTGGCTGAAGACGCTGGCGTACCTGGTGCTGAGCCGCCGCGAGCGCGCAGTGTGGGACAGTATGCAGGTATCAGCCAAGGAGCGCTATGACTGGCTGCTGGGGCGCTGCGCGGCCAAGGACGCCGTACGGATGCTGATCGAAGAGCGCTTCGGCGAAAGACTTTGCGCCGCCGATATAGAGATCGCCGCCGATGGATCTTCGGTAAACGGCGCGTGGAAGCAGCGGCTGAACGTAAGTCCAGCGGTGGCGATTGCGAATTCCGGGGTCGCGGGCGCGGTGGCGGCGTTCAGTACCGCCGATCTGGCGGGCATCAGTCTGATTGCCTGCGCGGCTTAGCCGATGATGTGCGGGGATGTGCACCGCGGTTTGACTTATTTAAGTCACCACGCTATCGTCGTGTTTGTGAATCCGGATTCGATCCGCACCAGCATCGACCTGCCCCGCGATTTGCACCGCCGCCTGCACGAGGCTGCTGCGCGCAAGGGTTGTTCCGCGCGTCAGTTGATCCTGCGCAGTATTGAGCGGGCCGTGGAGGAGTCGACGCCAAAACGTCCCCGCCGGCGTCTGAACCTGGATAAGCCGATTGTGGCGTCAACCGGAAAGCCATTTGATCTGACCAACGAGCAGATCTATGATCTCATCGAGTTTCCCTGACGTAAACGTCTGGTTGGCCCTGCTACTGGAAAATCACCTTCACCGCGCCGCCGCCAGGCGTTGGCTGGAGTCTACAGAATCCGGCCTGTTCGGCTTTCTGCGGGTAACCCAAATGAGTGTCCTGCGCCTGCTCACCACGCCAGCAGCTATGAACGGGCGGCCATTGCGAATGCCCGCAGCGTGGGCAGCCTACGACCGTTTGTTCGGCGACGACCGGGTGGCGTTCGTTGATGAACCCCGCGGTATCGAGGCCGTTTTCCGGAAGTATGCACGCCAGAACCACGCTTCCCCCAAACTCTGGGCGGACGCTTGGCTACTGGCCTTCGCCGAATGCGCCGATGGCGTGGTCGTTACATTCGACCAGGCGCTGGCCGCCCGCGCCAGTCATACCGTTTTACTGACTTGAGAGCCATGGCAATCACAGCATGGTACGTGGATGACAGGATTGGTCCCGCGTTCCGGACCGCGCCCGCCACGGACTCGCGCGGGCCTTCGATGCACTTCTGCAGCTTGGTATGGAGCAGACGGGCAGGAGGGGCTATAACGACCTCGCCATCTTGCAGTTCGTTCGCCTCACCGCCGCGGCGCCGGCAGTTCGACAGGCAGATCGGCCGGCGTGCTCGAGCTCACGTGCTGGCCCACGAACTGGGCAAGCTCGGCGATCGAAAGATCGCGCCGCTTCTGGCCGATATCCGCCAGCAATTCCGCAAACGGCATAGCGGTCTGGTAATGTTCCTGAATTGCCGTGCATAGCACCACGGCATCCAGCGATTCCATCCCCAATCCGGTAAACAGCAGCGATTCCGGAGTTACGGGGTCTGCGTAGTCCCAGTCCTGGCAGAGGTCCGCGACGGTCTTCAAAACGTAGGCGAGGATCTCCGTTTGTGTCGGCTGCGGCTGACTGGCCTTCATTTCAGGCTCCCGAAGGCGTGCGCCTGCACGCGCGGAGTGTCGGCCGGCAGGGCCACGTCTCTCCAGGGCCCTTCGCCCAGAGCGACCACTGGATCCGACTGCGAACCCGCTTCGATTTCGCGCAGTGCGGCGTGGGCGCCCCCATCAAGCGGGATCATCTGGATGCGGCGCGCGAGAAACTGTTGGCGGACCTCTTCGGAAACCATACCGCTCGATCCCCAGGGTCCCCAGTTCATGGCCACCACGCGCGCCGGCCACTGCGCGGAGAGCAGCACCGAGAGGCCGTTCATAATGCCGTTAGCGGCGGCATAGTCTGCCTGGCCGCGATTCCCGAACGCCGCCGTGACCGACGACATCAGCAGCAGGCATTGAAGACTTTCCGGACGCAGTCGGCGGCTCAGCAGGAAAGCCGAATCGGCTTTGGTATGCACCACGCGGTCGAAGGATTCGGGCGTTTTGTCGCGGATGAGCTTGTCCTCGATAATGCCGGCGCCATGGATGACCACATCCAGGCGGCCGTGCGCGGCGTAGATGCGGTCGATCAAACCGCCGAACGCGTCTTCGTCGCGCACGTTCACCGAATGATATTCCACTTTGGCGCCGGCCCGGCGCAGGGTCTCGATGTTTTGCAGGATCTCGCGATCTTTGAGCAACCGCTGCAGAGCGGCCTCCACGGCGGCGGGCTTCACAGGACTCGACGAAGCCGCGCGCAGCCGGGCGGTGATGGCCGTCTTGAGGCGCGGTATTTCAGTGATGCCGGCAGTATCGGCCGCCTCGGGCCCCGCGGGCAACGGTGAGGCGCCCGCCAGGATTAGCGTAGGCTGATACCGCTCGGCTAGCTGCCGGGCGATTTCGGCCGTTACGCCGCGCGCGCCGCCAGTCACCAGAAAGACCCAATCGCGCTCAATGTGCCGGGTGGTTACGCCTTCGAGCGGCGCCAGTTGGGGCATGACGGTGAGCCGCCGGTCACCCGGCAGGCCCACTTGCAGCGTGTCATCCGGCGAGGTGAGTTCGTCGAGGAGCTTTTGGCGCAGGATAGCGTTGGGGTCGGTGGGATCCAGGTCCACAACTTTGCACTGCACGCCGGAGAATTCCAGGGCCAAGGTCTTGGTGAAATCGGCGACGGCGAAGTGCGTGGGAGAAAACGGTCCGTTGGGCTCGAGGCCGAAGGCTCCGCCGCGCGCCGTGATAGCGGCAAACAGAGCGCCACCGGTGGGGCCGGTTTGCTTGAGATCGTTCTCGGCCGCACGGGCCAGCGCGTAGAGGCTGCGGACGTCCAGGCGCACCAACTCGCGCCATTCCGCAAAACTCGACTGCAATGCAGGTTGGCCGGCACGCAGCGGCAAGAGGTGAATGATGGCGCCGATGGGGCCGAATTGCTGGCGAATGGCGGCGGTTAACGAATCGACTTGCGCCGGATCGGCAAGGTCGGTAGTGAAGACGTCGCCGGCGCTGATGGTGGCGTCGGGGCTGTGGCGCAGCAGCAGGGCGCGTTCGCCGTTTCGCTTCAACTCGTCGGCCAGCGTGGAGGCGATGCCGGTCTCGTCGTCGGTGATCAGGCAGACACGCCCCGGATAGTATTGCGGCTTGCCTTGCTGGCGGGGCTTATCGATCGTGGTCAGGATGAAGCGAGGGACTTCGACTTTACTGGAAGATTGCGGCGCGGACTGCCCCAGGGCTGCGGTAATGCGGTCGGCGATTTCGCGCAGCGTGCGCGCGCTGGTGAGCTTCTCCATCACGGCCTGGATTTGCGCCTGTTCGGCAGCCGCGGAACGCTGCTGCAGGGCGGTGAGGATTTCGACGCGCTTGATCGAGTCGATGCCCAGGTCCGCTTCGATGGCGGCGTCCAGGTCGAGCATGTCGGGTTCATAACCGGTGCGTTCGCTGGCGATCTTGACCAGCTCGGCGAGGTAGTTTTGGCTTGCGGGACCGGCTGATGAGGGTGTGGGCGCCGGCGGAGGTGCGGCAGCGATGGGTCCTGCCGCGCCCGCGATCAGGTCGGCGATCTCGCGCAACGTGCGCGCGCTGGTGAGCTTGTTCATGATGCCCTGCACGCTCTGCTGCTGTTCGGGTGTGCCGAGCTTTTGCAGCGCGGTCAGGATTTCGACGCGCTTGATGGAATCTATACCCAGGTCCGATTCGATGCCCACATCCAGATCGAGCATTTCCGGCGGATAGCCGGTGCGCTCCGCAGCGACGGCGCGCAGTTCGGTAATGAAGTCGCGCCCGGCGGGAGCGACCGCCGGTGTGGGCGCACCACTTCCTGACGGTCGCGGCTCGGAAGAGCCGACGATGAGGTCCGCAATTTCGCGTAGCGTACGCGCGCTGGTGAGCTTATTCATGATGCCCTGCACGCTCTGCTGCTGATCGGGCGTGCCGAGCTTTTGCAGGGCGGTGAGGATTTCGACGCGCTTGATGGAGTCGATGCCCAGATCGGATTCGATGCCGGCATCGAGGTCGAGCATCTCTGGCGGATAGCCGGTCCGCTCCGCCGCGACCGCGCGCAATTCGGTGATGAAGTCGCGACCGGCAGGCGCGCGTACGGGTGGCGCGGCGACAGCGGGACCCGCTCCTACCGAGCCGGCGATGAGGTCCGCGATTTCACGCAGCGTGTGCGCGCTGGTGAGCTTGTTCATGATGCCCTGCACGCTTTGCTGCTGCTCAGGTGAGCCGAGCTTTTGCAGGGCGGTGAGGATTTCGACGCGCTTGATGGAGTCGATGCCCAGGTCGGATTCGATGCCCGCGTCGAGGTCGAGCATCTCCGGCGGATAACCGGTGCGCTCGGCGGCTACGCGGCGCAGGTCTTCGAGGAAGCTGCGTTGGGCGGGCGCCGGCACGGCAGCCGGTGGGGGTGGTGGCGGTGGTGGCGCGGGCTGGGCCACGATCTGCACGGCGGCAGGCGGCGGTGGCAGGGCGACAGGCATGGCAGACGGGGCCGGCGCACCCTGCAGGTATGCTGTCATGATGGTGGTTTGCGTCTGCAGCACCTGCTTCATGAGCTGTTGGAATTGCAGCATTACCGCGTCGCTGACGGTCGATGACGGAACAGGCGCCGTGGCCGGAACCACGATGGGCGGCGGGGGTGGAATAGAGGACGGCGTGACCAGATCGAGCGGCTTTACGATCCGCGGCGGCTGGCTGACCGGGAATGCTCTTAATCCGTTCACGCGCCAACCGGTTTCGCGGGCGGGCGGTTCGGGCGGGGCCATGCGGCCACGACGCAGTTGCGCCGCATCCACCGGCGCGCCTTCCGCTGCCAACTGCCCGAGCGCGTTCAGGAATTGCACGAGACCGTTGCGGTCGCTATCAATTTGAACGAAGCGGGCATCCTGGCCTTCCAGGATTTGCCGCGCCAATCCGGTGAGCACGCCTTTGGGTCCTACTTCGACGAACACGCGCGCACCTTGCTCGTACATGGCGCGAATCTCGTCCACGAACTTTACCGGGCGCACCAAGTGGCTGGCGAGCAGCGCCGCGATTTCCTGAGGATCTTCCGGATACTGTCCACCAAGCGTATTGGAGAAGACTGCGGCGTGAGGTTTCGCGAAGGTCTGGAGCGCCAGCACCGCGGCGAACCGTTCCCGCGCGGGCTCCATCAGAGGCGAGTGAAAAGCGCAGGCCACCGGGATCGGCCGCGCCGCCAACCCCGCCGCCTCCAGCTTCTTGATCGCTTCGCCTACTGCGGACTTGGCGCCCGAAATGACGGTTTGGCGCGGGCTATTATGATTGGCCAGGGTGATGCCTTCCAACCCGTCGAGCGCTCTACCGATGGTGTCCGCATCGGCCGCTACCGCGGCCATGGTGCCGGCTTCGTCGTGCGTCGTATCTTTGATGGCGCGGCCGCGGGATTCGGAGAGCTCGAAAAGTGCCGAGCCCGAAATTACGCCCGCGGCAGCCAACGCCACGTATTCGCCGTAACTGTGACCGGCGGTCATGTCCGGGCGGATGCCGAGCCGGTCGAGTGCCCGCGCGAGGCCGATCTCGACCACCCCCAGCGCGGGCTGCGCGACCACTGTGTCGGTGATTTCCAGGTTTTGCTGCTTCTCCTGCTCGGGTGTAAATGCCGGCGGCGGGTAAATGTATGCGCTGAGCTTCTTGGGGAATCGGCCGGCGAGCGAGTGCTCGGCTTGTTCCAGGCTGGCGAGGAATTCGGGAAAGTAGAGCGCCAACTCGCGCAGCATGTGCGTTTTTTGCGATCCCTGGCCGGGGAACAGGAAAGCGATTTTGCCGCGCGGCGGACCGAATGCCAGGTAGATGCCTTGCGGATCGTTGAGCGGTTGCTTGGATTCGAGCGCGGTTTTGGCTTTGGCGAGTTTCGCGCGCAGGTCCTCGGGCGACGATGCTACGATGGCCAGCCGAGTTTGCGCCGACCCGGAGATGCGCTCGGTAGCGCCACTCGCCGCAGCCAGCTCCGCGGGCGTGGGATCGTTCCACAGGTACAAATCGGCCGGCCACTTTTCAGTTTGGGCCACATCGGCCGGCTCGCCCAGATCTTGCCGGTACTCCTCCAGTACCGCATGGAAATTGGTGCCGCCGAATCCGAATGCGCTGACGCCGCCGCGCCGGGGAGTATCGGCTGGTGGAATCCAGGGCAGTGTTTCGGTGTTCACGAAGATAGGCGTGCCCGGTTCGAGCAGCTTCGGATTGGGTCTTTCCACATGTAGGGTGGGCGGCAGCGTCTTGTGGTAGAGCGCTAGCGCCACTTTCATCAAGCCGGTAATCCCGGCGGCGGACTTGGTGTGGCCCACCATGGATTTCACCGACCCGATCGCGCAACTTTGGGGCGCGGCTCCATCCGCCAGAAATACCTCGGATACGGCCGCCAGTTCGCTGGCATCGCCCAGTGTAGTTCCCGTGCCGTGTGCCTCCATTAGCCCAACGGTCGAAGGGCGAACGCCCGCGCGCTGGTACGCCCGCTGCAGCGCCAGGATCTGGCCTTCCAGGCGCGGCGCGGTCATGCTGCGGCCTTTACCGTCGCTCGACCCGGCCACTCCTTTGATGACCGCATAAATGCGATCGCCATCGCGCTCCGCGTCTTCGAGGCGCTTCAGCACCATCATGCTGACGCCTTCGCTGATGGCGATACCATCGGCCGATTCATCGAACGTGCGGCAGCGGCCACGTGGGGAAAGCGCCTGCGCCTTGGCGAAACACATATAGCCGAACGGGCTCTGCGCGGTATCCACGCCGCCCACGATGGCCATATCGCTCTCGTGGTCGGCGAGTTCGCGCGCAGCCAGATAGACGGCTGCGAGCGAAGAAGCACAGGCGGCATCCACGCTGAAGTTCACACCACCGAGGTCGAAGCGGTTAGCCACGCGGCCGGCCGCGACGTTCAGCAGCAAACCGGCGAAGGAATCCTCGGTCCACTCCGGGAGTTCGTGTAACAACTCCGCCGGCGGTTTGCTGATGAACTGCTGGAGCATGGAGCGTACCGCGTATTGCAAGCCCACATCGCCCAAGCCGCCGCTGAGGCCCAGAATTACGGATGTCTTCTCACGCGGGAAATCGCGATCGTGATAGCCGGCATCCCGCAGTGCCTGCTCAACCGTTACCAGCGCCAGCAATTGCAGAGGGTCGATGGAGGGCAGCGCCGCAGGCGGAATACCCCAGCGCATAGGATCGAAGGGCACGGGGTCCAGGAAACCGCCCCAACGGGAGTGCATTTTGTC
>Ga0182015_10002265_pt1 | contig 23675 bp, 20 predicted proteins | sample 712P3MmetaG_FD_120478 | JGI IMG/M metagenome (GOLD analysis project Ga0182015, IMG submission 120478) | Permafrost microbial communities from Stordalen Mire, Sweden - 712P3M metaG | ecosystem: Environmental > Terrestrial > Soil > Wetlands > Permafrost | place: Sweden: Stordalen | collected...
ATCATCGCCAACAGCCCGCTGGCGATCCGCACGACCAAGGAGGCGCTGGGGCGAAACCGCGACTTGGCGCTGAACGAGGCCTGGGAGCAGCAGAACGAGCTTTGGGCGACGATCTTCGCGTCGCCGGACGCCCGGGAGGGCGCCTTGGCGTTCGCCGAGAAGCGGGCGCCGAAGTGGCAAACCAGCTAGCTCAAAGGCGCCGGCGCGCCCGGAAATAGGGAGAAACTTCCCCGCGGAATAGCCGTGTTTGCCCAAATCCGCGCGAAGCCCAGCTGGTAGAACACCGCCTGCTGAGCCTTCGTCGCAAGACACTCACGCCCTTCTTGGCGGCCGTGTTGTGTGCGTCCGCTGCGTTCGCCGCAAATGACCTGCAGAGCACCGCGGGTTCTGCGGCGCGTGTCCCCGCACGGCCACATCTGCTGCTAGTTCGCGCCGACGCGCAGTTCACGGTGCCAGCCGTGCGCCCGCCCGCCACGCGCCCGCCCGTCGATCGCCCCGCCGCGGCGGCCCATGCCGCGGCGGTCGCTGCGACCGGAACCCGCCGCGCTGCACGCTGGGACGGCCCGCTCCACTTGGCGGCGCCGCTCACCCGAACGGTGCGCGGAAAGGTCGCGAGGATCCTCCGCGACGGCTTCGCCGCCGCGCCGGCAAATGCTCCGCGCGCGGTCCAGCAGGCGATCTGGGCCGGGAACCAGCTGATCGGCCGGCCTTACTGGTACGGCGGCGGCCACGGAACCTTCATCTCCGACGGCTACGACTGTTCAGGCAGCGTGTCCTTTGCGCTGCACGGCGGACACCTGCTGTCGGCGCCAATCGACTCGCTGCAGATGATCGACTGGGGCGACGGCGGCCGCGGCCATTGGATGACGATCTATACGAACGCCGGGCACGCGTTCCTCGAGATCGCCGGCATTCGTCTCGACACGAGTACCGCCGGTGATCCGGGCGGGCTCAGCGGGCCGCGCTGGCGACCGCTGCTGGCCGACACCGCCGGCTTCGTGCAAAGGCATCCAGCCGGCTTCTGATCGCGCGCTACACGGCACGGCGGCACGCCGCCGCGGCCGAGCAGCACCGTCAATCGCCGGCCTGTGCCCTTGCCGCAAGTAGCGTGTTGCGCAGCAGGCAGGCGATCGTCATCGGTCCGACGCCGCCCGGCACCGGCGTGATCGCGGCAGCACGCTCGCGCACAGCCTCGAAGTCGACATCGCCGACGAGCCCTGATTCGAGGCGCGTGATGCCGACGTCGATCACGATCGCGCCTGGCTTGACCCAGTCCGCGGCGACCATCCGCGGGCGCCCGACGGCGGCGATCAGGATGTCCGCGCGGGAACAGACGCCAGCAAGATCGCGCGTGCGCGAGTGGCAGACCGTAACCGTCGCGTTCTCGGCCAGGAGCAGCTGCGCCATCGGCTTACCAAAGAGGTTCGAGCGTCCGATCACGACAGCCTCGGCACCCTCGAGCGGGGCCTGCACGCTGCGCAGCAGCTCGAGCACCCCGCTCGGCGTGCAGGGCCGCAAGCCGTCACGCCCGAGGGCGAGCAGGCCAGCCGACACCGGCGTCAACCCGTCGACGTCCTTGGCCGCAGCGACGAGTCCGGTCAACGCCGTGCCGTCGAGATGGTCGGGCAGCGGCAGCTGGACGAGGACGCCGCTCACCGCGGGATCGTCGTTCAGCTCGGCGATCAGCGCCGCAAGGTCGGCGCCGCTCACCGTCGCGCTCGGCCGGTGGTCGAACGCGTTGATGCCAACCTCGGCGCAGGCGCGCTGCTTGCCGGCGACGTAGACGGCGCTCGCCGGGTCATCACCGACCAGCACCGTCGCCAACCCCGGCGCATACCCGTGCGAGGCGACGAACTCCGCGACGCCTAGCGCTACCTCTTCGCGGACTCGCGCTGCCACCGCTTTGCCATCGATGACAGTCGCGCTCACCGGCGGCTCATCGGTGCGTTGTCCAGCAGCTTGCGCTCCGAGCCGTCAGCGGCAAAGCGCACGACAACGATGCCTCCAGGTTCGAGGCCGATGACGACACCTTCGCCAAATGCGGCGTGGACGACATCGTCGCCGACGCGATAGCTGACCGCCGGCGCAGCCTCGCGGGTCCCTCCCGCGCTCGCGGCCGCCCAGCTGCCGGCGCCGCCGATCACCGCGCGCCGAGCGGCGCGGTCAAGGCCGGCTACCGGAGCGATGAAATCCTCTTCCCGATCGGTCAGCTCGACCGGCAGCTCGTCCAAAAACCGGCTGCGAAGGCCATAGCTTTCGGCGCCGAACAGCGTGCGCCGGCGGGCATAGGTGAAGGTGAGGTCGCGCATGGCGCGCGTGATGCCGACGTAGCAGAGCCGCCTTTCCTCCTCGAGCGAGCCCTCGTCGAGTGAGCGCGAATGGGGAAACACGCCCTCCTCGCAGCCGATGATGAAGACGATCGGGTACTCGAGCCCCTTGGCGTTGTGCAACGTCATGAGCGTCACCAGACCCTGCTCGTCGACGCGCGTGTCGGCGTCGCTGACCAGCGCGACCTGCTGGAGGAAGACGTCGAGCGTGTGCTCCTCGGCCGTCGCGTCGAACTCGCGCGCGACGCCGACGAGCTCCTCGAGGTTCTCGATCCGCCCCTGCGCCTCGAAGGTCCGTTCAGCCTCGAGCGCGTCGAGGTAGCCGGAGCGCCGGAGCGTGGCCTCCAGCAGCTCCCCGATCGGCGCGCCGCCTTGCGCGAGCGCGCGCAACTCGCCCATCGTGTCCATGAAGCGCCCGAGCGACGCGATCGCCGCGCGGCCAAGTCCTGGCACCCGTTCGGCGTCGGCCGCTACGTCCCAGACCGCGTTCCCGAGCGTGCCGGCATGGACGACCAAGCGCGACAGCGACGTCTGCCCGAGACCGCGTCGTGGGCTGTTGGCGATCCGCATGAAGCTCACCTGGTCCGCCGGATTGGCCAGCAGCGAAAGGTAGGCCAGCGCGTCCTTGATCTCGGCGCGCTCGTAGAACTTCGTCCCGCCGATCACCTGATATGGCACCTCTGCGCGCACCAGCGCGTCCTCGAGCACCCGCGACTGCGCGTTGGTGCGATAGAAGACCGCGACCGACGAGCGCGACACGCCTTCGTCGGCGAGCCGGTCTAGCTCACCCACGACATAGCGCGCCTCGGCGTGCTCATCGGCGAGCACGCGGACCTTGATCGGATCACCCTCGCCAACCTCCGTCCAGAGGTCCTTCGCGACCTGGTTTCGGTTATGGGCGATCACGGCGTTGGCCGCCGAGAGGATCGTCTGTGTCGAGCGGTAGTTCTGCTCGAGCTTGACGACGTGCGCGTCCGGGAAATCCTGCTCGAAGTCGAGGATGTTGCGGATGTCGGCGCCGCGGAAGCCATACACCGACTGCGCGTCGTCGCCAACGACGGCGAGGTTGCGACGCTCGCCGGCCAGCAGCGCCAGCCAACGGTACTGCGCGTGGTTGGTGTCCTGGTACTCGTCGACGAGCACATGGTGGAAGGTCTGCTGGTAGCGCTCGCGTACCTCGGGGAAGAGCTCGAGCAGGTTGACCGCCCGCACCAGCAGGTCGTCGAAGTCCATCGCGTTGAAGCGCAGCAGCTCGCGCTCGTAAACCTCGTAGGCATCGGCGACCGTCTGCTCGAAATAGGAGTCGACCAGCGAGCGGTACTCGGCGGCGTCGCGCAGGCGGTTCTTGGCGTCGGAGATCTGGCTGTGCACGGAGCCCGGCGTAAAGCGCTTGGGGTCTGCGTTCACGGCGTCGAGGCTGTACTTGACGAGCCGTCGCGCGTCGGCCTGGTCATAGATCGTGAACTGGCGCGTGTAGCCGAGCCGGCTCGCCTCCGCGCGCAGCATCCGCGTGCAGGCGGCGTGGAAGGTCAGCACCCACATCCCCCGCGTGCTGTGACCGAGCAGCAGCTCGACGCGCTCGCGCATCTCTAGCGCTGCCTTGTTGGTGAAGGTGATCGCGAGCAGCTCGTCACGGCGCACCTGCTCGCTGTGGATCAGGTAGGCGACGCGATGGGTCAGCACACGCGTCTTGCCGCTGCCGGCGCCGGCGAGGATCAGCAGCGGCCCCTCGCCGTGCGTCACAGCTTCGCGCTGTGCCGGGTTCAGACCGTCGAGCAGCGTCTCGATGCGCTGCTCCTGAACGCTTGTCGTGGCCACTATTGGAGCATAGATGGGCGGGCGGCCAGCGTCTGAGCGTTGCCGCTCGCTGCCACGTCCGGATTGGTCTGGGGTGTGCGCGCGGCGCGTAGGCGGGCGCTTCACGACGAGTGCGGGGTTCGCGCCTGCGCTCTACCCGCCTGCTGGGTTGCGTCCCTGCACGGGGCGCAACGGATGGCCGTTCGCCTCCGCGCCGTTTGGCGAAGGCGGCTCGCCGTCGCGCTCGCCCAGCATCCGCTCGAGCTCCGCTACGCGGGCGGAGAGCACGCGCATCGCGTCGGCGACCGGGTCCGGCAGGTGGATCCAATCGGCATCCGGCCCCTCGACGCGGCGACCGTCGACGCGCACCGGATGTCCCGGCACGCCGACGACCGTGGCGTTCGGAGGAACGTCGATGACGACGACGCTGTTGGCGCCGATCTTTGCGCCATGACCGATCGTGATCGGTCCGAGCAGCTTGGCGCCCGATCCGATCGTCACGTTGTCCTCGACTGTGGGGTGGCGCTTGCCGGTCGAGAAGCCGGTGCCGCCAAGCGTGACGCCCTGGTAGAGCGTGACACCGTTGCCGATGCTGGCTGTCTCGCCGATCACGACGCCCGAGCCGTGATCGATGAAGAGGCCCTCGCCGATGCTGGCCGCAGGATGGATCTCGATCCCGGTGAGGGTCCTTGCCGCAAACGCGAGCGTCCGCGGCAACACGGGAACGCCGGCGCCGTGCAGCGCGTGCGCGACGCGGTGTACAAGCAGCGCCTGGATGCCGGGCCAGGTCGCGACCATCTCGATCGCCCTGACGCCGCGCGCGGCAGGGTCGCGTTGGCGCGCAGCGCTGACGTCCGCGCGAACCTCGCGGGCGACGCGGCCGAACAAATCGACTCCGGGCATGGCACAGAGCGTAGCGCCCGCGCGAGGCGGGGAAATCACCTTCGTCGCTAGACGGCGAAGAAAGGTGTCGAGATGTAACGCTCGCCGGAATCGGGCACGACCACGACGATCCGTTTGCCCGCCGATTCGGCTCGCGCGGCGACCTCGAGCGCGCCGGCGAGCGCCGCGCCACCGGAGATCCCGGCGAGGATCCCTTGCTCGCGCGCGACGAGGCGGGCGACCTCGACCGCGCGCTCGTCGGTGACGGTGATCACCTCGTCGAGCAGCTCGCGGTTGAGCACCGCCGGGACAAAGCCGGCACCGATCCCCTGGATGCGGTGCGGTCCGGGCCGCCCGCCGCTGAGCACCGGTGAGGCGGCAGGCTCGACGGCGATTATCTGGCAGCGCGGGTTGCGCGCCCGCAGCACCTCGCCCACGCCCGTGATCGTGCCGCCGGTGCCGACGCCGGCGACAAAAACATCGACGCGGCCGTCGAGGTCGGCGAGGATCTCGGGCCCCGTGGTTTCGCGATGGACTTGCGGATTAGCCGGGTTGGAGAACTGGTCCGGGAGAAAGAAGTCGTCACTGCGCGCGAGTGCGCGCGCCGCCTCGACCGCCTCCGTCATCCCCCCCATCGACTCGACCAGCTCGACGCGTGCGCCGTACTGGCGCAGCAGCGCCGCTCGCTCGCGGCTCATCCCCTGTGGCAGCGTGACGATCAGCTCATAGCCCTTGGCCGCGCAGACGAGCGCGAGCGCGATTCCGGTGTTGCCGCTCGTCGCCTCGACGATCGTCGTACGGCCCGGTTCGATCGTGCCATCGCGCTCGGCGGCGGCGATCATCGCGAGGCCGATGCGATCCTTGACGCTGCCGCCGGGGTTTGAGGCCTCGAGCTTGCCGTAGAGCTCCGCGCCCGCGGCAATCGTCGTGGCGGCGATGCTCTCAAGACGAACGAGACGCGTTGAACCGATGCACTCCGTAATGTCGACCGGGATTCGCCCCATAACGCAAATCTAGCCATTTGCGGGCGGGGCAGGAACGCCGATGCACACAGCTGCCGCTCAGGCAAGCGCCGACGCGGACTCCGCAATTGCCAGCATCTGCGCGTTCGTCAGGTTGTCGAAGATCGTGTTGCTCACCCAGTAGAGGTCCTTGCCGCGGATCCAGCCGATGTCGTGGTAGCTCGAACCGTCGAGTACGAACATGTAGCGTCGCCCGTCGATCTGCGTGCTCGGCGCCGAGCGGAAGAGCGGCGGGTCGGTCCAGTTGATCCCTTCGATCCCGTAGTAGCCGCCGTCCGCCGAATCGTCGGCCCAGGTCACGCGGTAGCCGGAGTAACTCGACCCGGCATAGGCCGCCGGCTCGGGCACATGGATCTTGTACGCGTAGAAGTCCGACGCGTCGTTCTGGCTGCCATCGATCGAGGTCAGCGCGGGTAGTTCAACGGGGAACGGCACGCGCACCGACAGCACGAGCGCCTGCTGGGTCACGTAGGTCGGCGTCTGGATCAGCCCGGCCGGCGGGGCAAGCGTCGCACCGCGGTGGTGGTGCTTTCGCCTTCGGCTTGAATGCGGGAGCTTCACCGTGGCTGTGCCGGAGAGGAAGCTCTTGACGACCGTCTGGATCTGCTCCGGGGTCTCGGTCTGCTCACTGCCCTCGGGCCCCACCACGGCTGCGTTCTCCGGGAAAGGCACCTGGCGCACGGGCCCATTGGCCGCGGCCTCGGCGTCCTCGACCAGACGCAACACTGCGTTCGAGCCGCGGATGTTCGTCCCGAGCCCGGTACCGACGGTGTCGATGATCTTCTGAAGCTTCCCCGGATTGGTCAGCAGGGAGATGATGCCGAGCTGCTGCTTTGCCTGGCGCAGGAAGTCCTGCTCGCGCGCGTCGCGCGCAAAGGTCGAGTCCGTCTCGCGAAAGCGCGTGTACGCGAGCGCCTGGTAGCCGCACAGCGGCTGGTAGCCCGGTTCGAGATCGATCGCCATCGAACCACTGTCCGGCGGCGTGTAAAAGAGGTGATCGACGTCGATGTAGACGCAGCCAAGCTGATCGACGACATCGGCAAAGCTCTGGAAGTTCATCACGATGACGTCGTTGATCGGGATGTTGAGCAGGTTCCGTATCACCTCCAACGACTCCGCCGGGCCGCCGAAGGTGAACGCCGAGTTGATCTTGTAGTCGATGTATTCCCGACCGTCGATAGAGAACGTCACCTCGAGGTCACGGGGAACCGACATCACGGTCGTCTGCCCGCGCCCGGGATCGAGCCGCACCAGCATGATCGAGTCCGAGTGCGGCGGGTCGGCGGCGTCGATCGCGACCGTGGACTCCACGCGGCTGTCAGAGCCGAGCACGAGGATCGTCACCGGTGCGCCGGCTTTGGCTTTGGTGAGCTGGTTCGACTTCACCAACACGCCGCGCGAGAAGGCATCGGAGACGACGCCGACCACTTCGAAGACGGTTGTCGCCGACGCGATCGTCGCCACCAGGACGATCGCGACGCAACCGCCCAGCAAACGCAGGATCAGCCGACGGCTCGGGCGCGCCGGGGAACGATCACGCAGGAGCTTCACAAAGCTATTTCATCAGGCCCTCGCGACGAGCTCCATAAATCTCGATGTAGTGGAGAGCGGTCGTCTCGCGAGCGCGTCGTTTGTGTGGTGTTGGCACCTAGACTCAGGGTTGTGTTGTGGAGCGGGTTCGCGCCGTGCGAGGCGATCTTCTTTGTTCTTGATGACACGCTGATTGACTACAACGGCGGTGTTGACGACTGCTGGCAAGCGGTCTGCGGCGAAGCTGCTGGGCCTGGCGCTGGGTTCTCGGCGAGCGAGCTGCGCGCGGCGATCGCCCGTGTCGGTGGCTTTTACTGGTCTGATCCAGAGCGCCATCGAACTGGGCGTGCCGACCTGATGGCGGCGACACGCGCGATCGTCGGCGAGGCGCTTGACGGTCTGGGAGCCTCGAACGAGGCGTTGGCAGCCCCGCTTGCCGCGCGCTACCGAGCTCTCCGTGACGATGCCCTCGTGCTCTATCCCGGCGCCGTGGAGCTCCTCGACGAGCTTACCTCGGTCGGTCACACGCTCGGCGTGATCACCAACGGCGAAGCAGCGCTTCAGCGCGCAAAGCTCGAGCGGTTCAACCTGCTCGGCTATTTCGCGTACGTGGGGATCGAAGGCGAGACGGGCGTCGGCAAGCCAGATGTCGAGGCTTACTGGCGCGCGCTCCGCAGCCTCGGCTGCGATCCGGCCGACGCATGGATGATCGGCGACAACCTCGAGTGGGACGTCCTCGGCCCGCAAAGCGTGGGGCTGCGAACGGTATGGATCGACCGCCACGCACGCGGCTTGCCCGACGACACGACCGCACGACCCAACCACATCACCAAGAGCGTCGCCGACCTATCCGCCGCGCACCGTTAGCGACCCGGTCCGCCGATCGTCAGGACCAGGACGTGCCGGTCTCGGGTGTTGGCGGTAGCGGCTGCGTGAGGGCGGGCGCGCCAGCTTGCACGCATGGCCGACCCTCGCTGCCAGCCGCAGCGCTGCGGGAAAGAATCGTGGCGGTGGTGGACATGTAGGGGCGTGTTGTCGCTATCAAGACGAGCGTGATGTCAGTGGGCCGCCAGGATCGTGTCGCGCGGCGTGAGCGCTTCGAGGTGCTCTACGCCGAGCACTATGCGTCGATCTATCGCTACGTCGATCGCCGGGTTGCCGGCCCGGCCTACGAGGTTCCGGATGTCGTGGCCGAGGTCTTCACGGCCATGTGGCGCCGCCTCGACGAGGTTCCCGACAGCGGAGACGCTCGGCTGTGGCTCTATGGGATGGCCCGGCACACGCTGATGAACCATCGCCGGGGGCGCCGCCGCCGCTGGCGGCTGCTGAGCCGACTGACAGCCGAAGCGACGATCACAGCGCAGATTGAGGGCGCAGTCGAGCAGGGCGATACCGCGGTGCGGGAGGCGATCAATCGACTCCCCGACCCGGATCGAGAGGTCTTGCAGTTGGTGGCTTGGGAGGGCTGTAGCCACGCCGAAGCCGCGCAGGTACTCGACTGCTCGGTCAACGCCGTGGCGCTGCGCCTGCACAAGGCAAAAGCGCGGCTGCGTGAAGACCCGTTGGTCGCTGCGCGCCTCCAGTCATCGCAAGTCAAACCCGACCGGGCGCTCGACGCCCAAAGGAAGTGAGCCCAATGGACTATCTCGACACGCTGATTCAGGACGCCGACCCCGCTAAGCACCTGGCCATTCCGAGTGTCGATCCGGCTACTACGAGGCGCGCCTACCACCGCGCGAGCGCCGGCGAGCACCGCGGACGGCGCTACCTCGTGCCCGCGACGGGCGCGCTCGGCGCGGCTTGTGCCGCAGCGGCCGTTGCCGTCGTCGCGATCCCGGGCGGACCGACAGTCGCCCCACCATCGGCCGCGGCAGCGGTCCTTGACCGCGCCGCGCTCGCCGCAGCGGACAATCCGACGATCACGCTCGGACCCGACCAGTATCTCTACAGCGACATTCACACTCTCGCAGGCAGCTACTGGCAGTGGGGTAGCCCCGCCGATAGCGCCTACACCATCGAGGCCGAGACCGTCCAGACCTGGGTCGCTGCCAATGGAGCAGACCGCCGGCTGACGACCTACGACGGGCCACAGCAGTTCGCTACACCGGCGGGTCACGAAGCCTGGGTAAAAGCCATGCAGGCAGGCGAGCCCTCGATCGCGCCGCAGACCAACACCCCGAGCGGACAGTACGACTCCCACGACGGTCCGGGAGGGTTCGCAGCGCCCGATGACCTCTCGCAACTACCGACCGATCCGGCGACGCTTAGGCAGCTCATCGACACCGGCAAAACCGGCTTGAACGAGGTCGGCTTCCCGGAGCACGCTGCGATCACGCCCGCCTACACCTTCGCCACCGCCGCCGAGATCCTCGCGACCCCGGCGCTCAACTCGTCGGCCGCCCTGCGCACCGCGCTCTATGACGTGATGGCTGACACACCGGGCATCCAGCTGCTCGGCACCGCGAGCGACCACTCCGGCCGCAGCGGAACCGAGATCGCCGGTCCGGTCGGAGGCGGCATCGGATCGCAGACCCCCTATGGCGCCAACGGTGTCCGTGACGAGGTCATCATCGACCCCTCAACGGGAGATGTCCTGGAAATCAACCTCGTCAACGCCGACCCCTCGCTCAACAACGCCGAGACACAGAGCATCTACGGCAACACCGCCGGTCAGACATTCACCTGGACCGACTACCTCACCTCAGGCGTCGTCAACTCCACCTCGTCCACGCCAGGCCCGGACACCACCAGCGGCGCCACAGCTACGAACGGAACTACGGACACCTCCTCATAGCGTCGCAGCGTTCCGGCGCCGCGGGCGTCCCGCCGCGGCGCCGCCGCCCGAGGATCGGCTATCGGAGCAGCTCCTCAATGGTGCGCTCTCGACCACTCCGCGCGGGCGCCCGGCCGTCGCAGTAGCCGAGCGCCCGCTCCACGCAAGATGGATCAGGAGGATGTTTCTGTTATCGGAGATCACGCGCCGGAAGCGCATACACTGCGCGCCGTATCTACGCCGCCTGACGTCGCGCTACGCAGCCACTAATCGCCTGCAGGCTGGCACTTTCGCCCAGCCGCTAGCGCGCTTTCAGATGTAGTACACCTGCGCAACGTAAAGCGGGGCGGGCGTTTTCGGCGCTGTGCCATGCTCTGCGCCATAGTCGGCTCAAAAGAACGGAGCGAGCCCGCGTGCGTTTGTTCCCCGCGATCAGGGCCCTCCGCCGGGCGTCAGGTTCAGGCTCTGGCTCTGGCAGCTCTTCTGTGCAGCCAGGAACTGCGGCGAGTTGAGGTCGATCCCGCTCTTGGGGCTGATCCTCAGGCCCTGCGAGGTGGGGTCGGGGAAGTTCGGGACGCCGTGGGCGCGGATGCACACGGCGTAGCGCAGTAGCTGCGCCAACGCCCGCGCGGTCTGGGCTGGCGTCGGCCTAAGGGGCAGCCCACCCTTGGGCAGCACCGACTTGCAGTCGCGCTCGGCGGCGGCGTCCTGCGGCGAGCCGGGGCCAGGCAAGCCCGGACGCGCTTCCCAGGCCAGCCCGCCCGTCCTCAACGCAAAGACCTGGACCCCATTTCTGTTCAGGCAGGCGGCGTAGGCAACATCAATCGCTATCTCCTGCTGTGTAGTGAGCGCCGCCGAGCCTCCCCCGCTAGACGCGCTCGTCGAGGTCGAGCCGAGGTGCGCAACCGAGCCCGAGCCCGAGCCCCCGCCGCAGCCGGCGACGAGCAGGCCAAGGCAGCCGAGCAGCACGAGCGCTGAGATGAGGCGTGCGCGGCATCGCGCGCTCGACTGTACGCGCGGGGAGGTTACGTGACGGTTACAGCTCCGGCGCATCCCCGCTCGGCGCGAGGTAGGCATCCAACAACGCCGCAGCTTCGCTCTCGTTGCCCGGCATTAGGTGCCCATAGAGGTCATACGTGGTCGCGACGTTTGCGTGGCCCATGTAGATGCTGAGCGCTTTCGCGTTGACGCCGGCGGCAATTGCGAAGCTGGCCGCCGTGTGGCGACATTCGTGCAACGTGATCGCGTCGAGCTTCGCCTCCTTCCATGCCGCCTTGGCACGCTGCGCGACCTTCTCCGGCGAGAACGGGCGGCCGGCGTCTCCGAAGACGAGCACACCATCCCCACCGCGTAGCCAGTGGTCCGTTAGGTGAGCGCGCAGCACAGCGGCAATCGGGACCGTGCGCCGGCCCTTTGCGGACTTCGGGGTGATCTCCCCTTCGATGGCGTCCCAGCCGCGTCGAACATGGATCACGCCGCCCTCGATATCCACGTCTTCCCAGCGCAAAGCTTGCAGCTCACCGCGACGCAGGCCGGCGTACACGGCGGTAGCCCACAGCGGTCGGTCACTCTCACCGAGCGCCGCGATCAGCTTCGATGCCTGCTCGGGCGAGACGATCCGGTCGCGACGACCGCGAATCGCCGGCAGCTCCAGACCCGACGTTGGATTGATCATCACCTCACCGCGGGCGAGCGCGCGACGGTACATCGCGCGCAGCGGCAGGAGCGAACACTGGACAGTGCTCGCTGAGAGTCCCTGAGAGTGAAGCCGGTCCACGAGGTCTTGGAGATCCACGCGTCGGATTGCCGCGAACTTCGCCGATCCCAGACGCGGCAGCACGCGTAGCCGTAGCGCGGCGTCGTATGAACGGATCGCGCTCGGCTTGTAGATATCGCCGCTCCTGTTGCGGATCACGCCCGAACGGGCGCCGGCGAGCCAGTCCTCAGCGACGGCGGCCAGTGTGCGGCCATCCGTAGCCCGAAGCGTGCCGGCACGCACGGCCACAGCCGCGTCTTGCCGCCACTGTTTCGCCTCGGTCAGCGTGCGCGCCGTGCGCCATATCTGTCGCCGTGCACGTACGTCAAAGACGTTCGCTTCGTAAGACGGCTTGCAGTCGCACCGGGCGCCTGACCGCGACGCGCACGAGCGCTTATGACGTATGCGAATCCCGGTGCGATCAGTCACGGCGGCGAGCATAATCACCGGCGCCCGAGCGTGGGCTCTGCCTGCTCGGCCGCCCAGCGCTCCAATTCGCTGACCGGCACGAGGCGCAGGCGACCGCGACGGATCAGACGGAGATCCGGCTGGACGTGTCTCTCGAATGAATCGAGCGATACGCCGAGCGCTAGCGCAGCCTCCTCGCGGCTGAGCGCAATCCGGGGCACCGGGCCGGCCAGCGGCGGCGCGGTGCTCACGTCGTCACCTTCGCCCGGTGGCGTACCTTGGCGATCACCGCACGTATGGCTGAGGCCGCACGGTTGCGGCTATGTGCGGATATTCGGGCTCGGTGCTGCGAGGCCCTTGCTCGACACGCTCCGCAGCAGTAGCGTGCGTCTGAGCGCATGCCTTCGAGAGAGCGGGTACAGCTCGGTCCGGCGCATGTTGGCGTCCGTGCCATAGCTCTCCGAGCCTACTCAGCGACCACGCGCGCGCCGCGTAGGGTGCCGCTCCGTGTACGGGACCACGACGCGCATCACGCCGCCGCCTTCCGTCGTTCGAGCACCTGCTGAAGCCAGGCCGGCAGCTTCGTCCCGACGACGTAGCCAACCACGTGAATGGTCGCTGTCCGCCGCGATCTGCACCGGCTTGTCGAGCCAGGTGATCTTCTCCTCGCCATGCCGGTCGCGGTCGGCGTGCATCACGACACACCTAGCGGTCGGCAGTAGCACGGCTCGAACGTTCTGGTTGGCCCGAGAGCGTGTCGGCGACCACATAGGCCGCAGGTGGGTAGCTCGGGCGCTGGCGGTGGCGATGGGTGCGTTGGCTCTACCCGCGAAACCTTGCGCAGCTTGCGGCGATAACAGCCGTTCCACGTGTCCCAATCGCTGTAGTCGATCTCGATGGTGCCTGCATTTGAAGAGCAGTTCGCCAAAGCGCAGACCAACCGAGCGGATGCTTGGGACCAACTTCGCGGAACGCTCGAAACCGGGATGACGAAGACACGGGAAGACATGACGGCGGAGTTGCACGCAACCACCGAGCAACTCACGGCCGACGCGAGCGCCACGCGAGACGAAATCTCGGAAAAGGCGGATGAGCTGATCAAAGAAGTCACCGCTCGCCGAGATGAGGTTGAGCGTCTATATCGCGTGATCGCCGACACCGGCACGGCCGGCGCCTTCGCAGAGGACGCGAAGACACAACAAGGCATAGCGGATACGTGGCGGCGGTACACCGTCAGGTGTGGTGTTGCGACGGCGTTGTTGGCCGTTGGCTCAGTGATCTTCACCGCGCTCACCCACCACACGACGGATGTAGCTCATGCGGGCAGTCTCCTGGTAGCCATCGTGGTCGGCGGCTTGACCGCATACTGCGCGCGCCAGTCGGGCCATCACCGCGACCGCGAACTAGAGAGCAAGCGGCTCGAAATGGAGTTGACCTCGATCGGCCCGTTCACCGACGCGCTCACGGATCGCGACAGGTGCGTACGGATTTCGCTGAGCGGATGTTCAAGGGAGCGGAGCATGTGCACCCCGATGAGCCGACGATCGGCAAGGACCAGGTAAACATCGTCCAGAGCCTGATCGAGGCAATCCTCAAGATGCGCAACTAGTCGTGCGTAGGCGGTGGCTCACCTGCGCGAAGCCCCTTGCGGCTGGCTTGACTAACGCTTAGCCGCGCAGACTTCGCAGAGGTAGCGTCCCGGAGGCGGATCGCCATCCCGTCGATTCTTAGCCTCGATCTTGTTGCCCTCTTCGCAATCCTGGAAGAGGTGGTAGACGGCCTTGGGTTCTTCCGAGACGGTCCAATAAGCCATCGTGGCGGATGTTACGCCTCGCCGCCGGAGCTGGGTGACTCGCCTTGCGCGGACGAGGCGCTACCCGCTATCTGTGCCATGTTCGTGCCATAGTCGAGATCGGATTCCGAGCGGTTTTGAGCGGTCCCCCAGCGGCTAATCCCCTGCAAGCTGGCACTTTCGCCCAGCCGCGCCAGCGCGCTTTCAGATGTAGTACATCGCCGTGGCGGCGTCGCGCTCCTCGCGCTCGATCAGCTCGGCGAGCGTCACCCCACCCAGGACCTCGCGGGCCGCGCTCGCGGCCTCCTCGAACACCCCGGACGCACCGGCATCGAGGCGACCGTCGAGCAGCTCGACGACTTCGAGGACGGTGATCGTCGCCGGGTCTCGAGCGAAGGCGTAGCCCCCCTTGGCGCCGCGGAACGAGCGCAGCACACCTGCCCGCCGTAGCACTGAGAACAACTGCTCGAGGAACTGCACGGGTATTTCGCGCCGTCGCGCAAGCTCGGCGATCGGCACCGGGCCGGACTGCGCCGAGCGTCCGAGCTCGGTCAGTGCCCGAACCGCGTAGGGCGACTTCGTCGTGATCGAAAGCACGCGAGCACGATCCTAGCGTCGCGCGCGGGCGCGACGATCGCTGCTAGAGCCAGCCGCGCTCGGTGGCGATCAGCACGGCTTGCGCGCGGTCGACGGCGCCAAGCTTGCCGTACACGTTGTGCAGGTGCGTACGCACCGTGCTCGTCGACAGGGTGAGGTCCTGTGCGATCTGCTTGTAGACCTTGCCTTCAGCGAGCAAACGCAGCACGTCACGCTCGCGGTTTGACAGCGGGCAAGCTTCGACGACGCGGCGGCGTCCGGCACCGGAGGCCTGCGGAAGGTCGAAGAGAACCGCGCGAAGCTCGCTTGAGCCAACCCCGGCCGATCGCGCGACGCGCAACATGTCGGCCGGCGAGATCGGGTCGTCGTGTACGTAATGGGCGAGCATGTCGGCGAGGCGAACGAGCGCGGCGTCGCCGTCGAGCTCATCGGAGTGATGGCGCTCGATCGAGGTCGCCAGCGACTTGGGCAGGCCCCAGCGTCGGGCGAGCACGCCGCCGACGACGGCGTGATCGACCCCCAGCTCGCGCCGCTCACGCTGCACCCGCTCCTCGGGTGTCCGCGCATCACGGTGCACCGACGCCGGATAGCCGGTGTAGGCCTGCATCAGCACGAGCTTGCCGATGTCGTGCAGCAGCGAAGCGACGATCAGGCGGTCACGATCGGGATAGCCGATCGCCACCGCGAGCAGCTCGGCTGCCGCGCGTGTCGCCAGCGCGTGCAAGCGGAAGCGATCCGGAGTCGCCTCCCAGGTCGCGCTGCGCTCAAAGTAGTCGAACGTGCGCATTCGCTCAGCCAAAGCCTGAACCGACTCGGGCGTGAGGATGCGAACGGCATCGGGGATGTTCTCGACGCGTGCGCTGCCGCGCACCGGAAGATCGTTGGCCACGCGCAGCACGGCGACCACAAGAGCAATGTCGGATTCGACGGTCTCGACGACATCGGCAAGCGGGACGCGGTGGCCGCTAACGAGTGCGAGTAGCCGGTTACGGGATTCGGCGAGGGCGGGAAAGCCTTCGAGTGCGTCGAATGCAGCGGTTAGTCGCCGCCCGTGGCCCTCCCCCGGCCGTGCCTCGAGCAGCTCCGCGGGTGCCTGTTTGGCAGCGGCGGCAGCCACGGATTGGTTTGCTGGCATTGACGATTCTCTCTTCTGGGTTGAAGTCCCGCGCTACGCATCCGTGCGCGCGGTGCCGCCAGGTCCGGCCCCGGCCGCCATAGCAATCATCGGCAGGCCTTGGTCAAACGTTTACCCCAGTGCACGGTCAATTCGCGCGAGTGTCTCGTCACGCCCGAGCAGCGCGACCGTCTCGAAGATCCCCGGCGAGACTGCGCGACCCGCTAGGGCCACGCGCAGGGGTTGATAGACGGCACTCGGCTTCAGCTCGCGCCGCGCCACTACACCGGCGAGCGCGGCCTCCACGCTCGCCTCGTCAAACGGGTCGGGAACCGCCGCGAGAACTTCACGCAGCTCGGCGAGAATCGCTTTCCCGGGTTGGTCAAGCCAGCGCGCACGGGCCGCCGGATCGTCGCTGGGTCCGTCATACACGAATCCGACCAGCGGCCAGAAGTCAGCGAGCGTCTGCAGCTTCTCGGCGCTGATCGCGACCGCCGGCGCCAGCCCGTCGCGGCCGTAGAACTGCTCGAGTAACGCCGTCAGCTCGGCTGTCGAGAGCTGGCGCATGTAGCGGCCGTTAAGCCAGCGCAGCTTCTGCTCGTCAAATTGCGCCGGGTTGCGTTGTACCCCCGCGATGTCGAAGCGCCCGATCAGCTGCTCTGTCGAGAGGATCGTTTCGTCATCACCGGCGCCCCAGCCGAGTAGCGCGAGATAGTTACGAATCGCCGCCGGCAGATAGCCGGCGTCGCGCAACTCCTGGACCGACGCCGCGCCGTGGCGCTTGGAGAGCTTCTTGCCGTCAGGTCCGTGCAGCAGCGGCAGATGGGCGTAGCGCGGAGGCGTAGCGCCAAGCGCCTCGATCACGAGCAGCTGCTTGGCTGTGTTCGTCAGGTGGTCGTTGCCGCGAACAACATGGGTGATCTCGGCGTCGAGGTCGTCAACGGCTACGGCGAGGTTGTAGAGCGGCGTGCCGTCGGCCCGCGCGATGACGAGGTCGTCGAGCGAGCGGTTCGGCGAGCGCACCTCGCCGACCACGAGATCGTCGAGCACGGTGTCGCCCTCGTCGGGCACCCGCAGTCGCACCGCCCCGTGATCGTCAGCCTCGCCACGGTAGCCGCGCTCATCGCCGTGGCGCGCCTTCCAGGCCTTGACGTCCTCGGCGGTCGCCTGCGAGCGGTACGCTCGCCCCGTTTCAAGGAGCTTGGCGACAGCCTCACGGTGGGCACCCTCGCGCTCGGACTGGAAGATCGGCCCCTCGTCCCAGTCGAGCTCGAGCCATCGCAGCGCATCGAGGATCTGCTCGACGTTTTCCGGCGTCGAGCGCTCGCGGTCTGTATCTTCGATGCGCAGCAGGAATCGCCCGCCCGCACCGCGCGCGAGCAGCCAGTTGAACAGTGCCGTGCGAGCGCCACCGATGTGCAGCGCGCCGGTCGGCGAAGGAGCGAAGCGAACTCTCATGGGACGCGCAGCATGCTAGTCGGCGCACACGTCTCGCCCGCAGGCGGGCTTTGGCGGGCGGTCGAGCGTGGTAGCGCGCTCGGCGCAAAGTCGATCCAGATCTTCAACCAGTCCCCGCGCCAGTGGCGTCCGACGTCGTACGGCGAGGAGGACTTCGAGCGCTTCGCCACGGCGCTGGCGGAGAGCGAGATCGGCGCCGTGCTGATCCACGCCGTCTACCTCGTCAACTGCGCCTCCGACGATCCCGACATCCGCGAGAAGTCGCTCACATCGCTGACCCACTCGTTGAGGGTCGGCGATCGCATCGGTGCGCATTGCGTGGTCGTCCACCCGGGCTCAGCGAAGACCGGCCACGTCGGTGATGCAATCAAGCGCGCCGGCGAGGTCTTCGCCGCTGCCCTCGCCGACTCCGAGCGCTGTCCACTGCATCTGGAGAACACCGCCGGCGCGGGCGGCACGCTCGGGCGCTCCTTTGACGAGCTCGCCGCGCTCCTCGACGCCGGCGGCGCGCACGAGCGTCTCGGCGCCTGCCTCGACTCATGCCATCTCTTCGCCTCCGGCTATGACATCCGCACGCCACAAGGGCTAGCCGGCGTGCTCGACGACTGCGAGCGCGCTGTCGGCAAAGGACGGGTCGGTTCGCTGCACCTCAACGACTCCCAAACCCCGCTCGGCTCTCAGCGCGACCGCCACGCCAACATCGGCGAGGGGGAACTTGGCCTGGAAGGAGCACGCGCATTCGTCAACGAGCCGCGCTTCGCGCGCCTTCCCTGCGTGCTCGAAACACCAGGCCCCGACCGTACCGGCCCGACTGCAGAGGAGGTCGCGCTCGTGATCGGACTGATGGGCTAGGTTAGCCTCTAGACGACCAAAGACCAGGAAGGTTTAGATGGACAAGAAGTGGTGGACGCTCATAGCGGTATGTACTGGCGTGTTCATGCTGTTGCTCGACGTCACGGTCGTCAACGTGGCGCTGCCTTCGATCCAGCGATCGCTGCACGCTTCGTTCAGCGACCTGCAGTGGGTGATCAACGCCTACGCCCTCACGCTCGCGGCCTTCTTGCTGACGGCGGGAGTGCTCGGCGACATGTTCGGTCGACGGCTCGTCTTCGCCGCGGGGCTGACAGGCTTCTCCATTGCCTCATTCGTCTGCGGCCTTTCGGGCTCGGCGGTGATCCTCGACTTTGCGCGTGCCGTGCAGGGCATCGGCGGCGCGGTCATGTTCGCAACCTCTCTAGCGCTGATCGCCGGGGCCTTCAGCGGCAAGGAGCGCGGGACCGCGTTCGGGATCTACGGCGCCGTGCTCGGTGGCGCGGTCGCGATCGGACCGCTTGTCGGTGGCGCATTGACCAGCGGCCTTGGCTGGCGCTGGATCTTCTTCGTCAACGTACCGATCGGTATCGCTGCCGTCGTGATTACGCTCTCGCGCGTCGAGGAGTCGGCCGATCCGACCAAGCGGAAGATCGACTGGATCGGATTCGTCACGTTTTCGCTCTCGCTGTTTCTGCTCGTGCTGGCGCTGGTACGCGGCAACGACGAGGGCTGGGGAAGCACCGAGATCGTCGGCTTGCTCGCCGGCGCCGTGGTGGTGATGGCGGTGTTCCTCATCGCCGAAATACGTCAGTCGGATCCGATGCTCGACCTCGCGCTGTTCAAGCGACCGGCGATGCTCGGCGTGTCGCTGTCCACGTTTGCACTCGCGGCGTCGATCTTCGCGATGTTCCTCTACATGACGCTCTACATCCAGGACGTTCTTGGCTACGGCCCGCTTGCCGCCGGCTTACGGTTCCTCCCGATTACCCTACTCGCCTTCGTCGCAGCGCCAATCGCGGGAAAGCTCACCGTGCGCTTCCAGTCGCGTTATCTGCTCGGCACTGCGTTGCTGCTGGTCGCGGTCGGCCTCGCCCTCATGACGGGGATCGATGCGAGCTCGTCATGGACCGTGTTCTTGCCCGGTTTCGTGGTCGCCGGCGTAGGGATCGGCATGGCCAACCCGGTGATCGCCTCGGCTTCGGTCTCCGTCGTCCCGCCGCAGCGAAGCGGAATGGCGTCCGGCTCCTCGAACACGTTTCGCTCGGTGGGACTCGCCACCGGCATCGCCGCATTGGGCGCGGTGTTCCAGAGCCAGATCCATCACAAGGCCTTCGCCGCGCTCGCGCGCACGGCGACCGGCAGGCAGCTCGTCGCGCATGCCGGCCACGCGCTGAACACGGCGTTCATCGAAGGCGGCGTGCGGGCTGTCGCGGCCACGCTTCACTCGGCGAGCGAGAGCGGCGTTCTGTTGCACGCATACCGCATTGGTTTCACCGCCACGCTCGACGACCTCACGCGGATCGCCGCTGTCGTCGCCTTCCTCGGCGCGCTCGCCGCGGTACTGCTTATTCGCCAGCGCGATTTCGTCCCGAGCTACGCCGCCGCGCCCGCCGGCGCGCCGGCTCCCGCCCCCGCCGAGGCCCATTGACGCTGGCGCGCGCAGGCTGCCGCGTAGTCGAGACAGGGCCAAGGCCTCCGGAAAGTCAGCGATGGAAGATCCATGAACCCGGACATCGAAGAAGCACTTACTCACGACAGGACCGTCGACATCACGACGACCGGGCGACGCTCCGGTCGGCCGCGGCGACTGGAGATCTGGTTTCACAACCTCGGCAGCGGCATCTACATCAGCGGCCTGCCGGGCCGGCGAGGCTGGTACGCGAACCTCCTGGAGCATCCGGATTTCACCTTTCACCTCAAGGAAAGCACCCAGGCTGACCTTGCGGCCCGCGCTCAACCGGTCACCGAGCCGGGGCAGCGCGCGGTAGTGCTCGGCGAACTGCTTCCCAAACTAGGCCGAATGGGCGACTACGACGACTGGATCGCAGGAAGCCCGATCGTCAAGGTCGAGTTCCTCGGCGCTGAGTGAGACCGGCGCCAGGGGTTGGCCCCCAGGTCGCACCGGGATCTGGCTCAGGCCACGAGCCGCGCCGGCGTGCCGAGCAGCTGTTCGAGCTCGGCGCGCAGGCTGACGCTCGGTTCGACGCGGTACTCCGGGCCGAGCCGCCAGCTCGTTTCGCCGAGCTCGACGACGACCTCGGACTTGCCGGGGAAGGCTGCCAGCACGTGCTTGAGATCGGCGAGGAACTCGGGGCTGCGGCGCTCCTCGCTGAGCTGCACGTGGACGAGCTTGGGACGCGAGGCCTCAAGCACGAGTGTGCTGGCGCGCGCTACCTCCGCGGCGTCGGGCTGAAAGGGCTCGATCGTCTGCGCGACGAGCGTCGTCTTCTCGCCCTCCTTCTGATCGACGCGACCGCGGACGAGGACGATCGCATCGACCTCGAGGCTCCCCTCCAGGCGCTCGAGTGAGCTGCCGAAGACGAGCAGCTCGAGCTGACCTTCGAGGTCGTCGAGCGTCGCGAACATCATCTCGGTCCCCGCGCGGGTGCGGATCTTGCGCGCCTGAGTGATGATCCCGCCGACCGTCACCGTCTCCTTATCGGGCTTTGCGGAGACCTCCGTGAGCGTGCAGTCGACGGCGAGGCGCAGCGCATCGCGGACCGGTTTCAGCGGATGTGCCGAGATGAAGAGTCCGATCGCTTCCTTCTCGACGGCGAGCAGCTCGTGCTGGTCGAACTCGCGTGTGGAGATCGGCGGGCGGCTCGAGGCGAAGGCGAGTGAGGGCCCACCCGAGTCACCCAGGTCAAAGATCGAGGCCTGTCCGATGAGCGCGTCCTGCTGGGCTTTCTGGCCGGCCCCCTGCGCCTGCTCGAGGACCGCGAGCATGCCGCGGCGCGTCGCGCCGGTCGACCCGAACGCGCCGCACTTGACGAGTGCTTCGATCGCCTTCTTGTTGACGGCGCGGCCGTCGACGCGCTCGCAGAAGTCCCACAGCGAGTCGAACGAGCCGCCTTCGTCGCGAGCCCGCTTGATCGCCTCGACAGCCTGGTAGCCGACACCTTTGACGGCGTCAAGGCCGAAGCGGATGTTGCCGCCGCTGACCGTGAACTCGTGGTCTGAGACGTTGACGTCGGGCGGCAGGATCTCGATACCCATCTCCTCGCAGCGCGCGACGAAGAACGGCACCTTGTCCTTTGTCGACATGACCGAGGAGATCAGCGCCGCCATGTATTCCGCCGGGTAGTTGGCCTTCAGCCAAGCGGTGCGGTAGGAGATCAGCGCGTAGCAGGCGGCGTGGCTGAGGTTGAATGAGTAGTCGGCGGAGCGCTCGTTCGTGTTCCAGAGAAAGTCGATCACCTTGTCGCTCGTCCCGCTGGCGCGACAGCCATCGACGAACTCGGGCTTCAGCGCCGCCATGGCCACACGGTTCTTCTTGCCGATCGCCTTGCGCAGATCGTCGGCCTTGGCGCCTGAGAAGCCTGCGATCTCCTTGGAGATCTGCATCGCTTGCTCCTGGTAAAGGATCACGCCCATTGAGGAGCGAAGGATCGGCTCGAGCCGCGGGTCGGGGTAGTTGATCGTCTGCGGATCATGCTTGCCGCGCGCGTAAGTTGGGATCTGGTCCATCGCGCCTGGGCGATACAGCGCGCCGAGCGCGACGACGTCGTCGAAGCAGTCAGGCCGGACCTTCTTGAGCGCCTCGCGCATGCCGTCGGACTCGAACTGAAAGACGCCAACCGAGTCGCCGCGCGCGAGCATCTCGTAGGTCTTCACGTCGTCCAGCGGCAGGTTCGCCATGTCGGGTCGCGCGCCGCTCGAGCGCTCGATGATGTCGAGTGCATCTTCGATGACGTCGAGATTGCGCAGTCCGAGGAAATCGATCTTCAGCAGGCCGATCTCCTCGATCGGCTTCATCGAGAACTGCGTGACGGTGCGGTACTGGCGCTCGCCGTCCTCGCCCGTGCCGGCGTCCGCGAGCTGCAGCGGCGCGATGTCGGTCAGCGGTCGGTCGGCGATCACGACCGCGGCGGCGTGGATCGACGCGTTGCGCACGATCCCCTCGAGGCCGCGCGCCATATCGATGATCTCGCGTGCGGTGTCGTCGATGTCATACAGAGCGCGCAGCGGCTCCCCGGGCTTGAGGCAGTCTTCGAAGCTCGGCGCCCGGCCCTGCTGGGGATCGGGGATCAGCTTCGCGAGCCTGTCGCCCTGCCCGTAGTCATGGCCGAGGACGCGCGCGGCGTCGCGCGTCGCTTGGCGCGGGAACATCCGGCCAAACGTCACGATGTTGGCGACCGACTCGCGGCCATACTTCTCGACCACGTAGCGCATCACGCGCTCGCGCCCGCGGACCGAGAAATCGATGTCGATATCAGGCATCGAGACGCGCTCGGGATGCAGGAAGCGCTCGAACAAAAGGCCGTATGCGAGCGGGTCGACGTCGGTTATCCGCAGACCGTAGGAGACGATCGAGCCGGCGGCCGAGCCGCGGCCGGGGCCTACCGCGATCCCGTTGCTCTTCGCGTAGTGGACGAAATCCCAGACGATCAGGAAGTAAGCGCTGAAGCCCATCCGGTCGATCACTTCGAGCTCTGACTCCATGCGCTCGAGCACCGCCGCCGGCGCCGGGTCGCCGTAGCGCTCCCGCATCCCGGCCTCCACGAGCCGGCGCAGATAGCTCGCCTCGGTCTCGCCTTCGGGTACCGGATAGGCCGGAATCAGCTGACGATCGAGCTCGATCGCGACGTTGCAGCGGTCTGCTATCTCCAGCGTGCTCTCCAGCGCCTCCGGCCACGGCGCGAAGGCGCCTGCCATCTCGGCGGAGTCCTTGAGGTAGTACTCGTTGGTCGAGAACGTCATCTTCGGGTCGGCGAGCGTGCTCTTTGTCTGAACACAGAGGAGCGCGGCGTGGTGGCGGTAGTCGTCGCGTCGCAGGTAGTGCACATCGCCCGTGCCGACCAGCGGACGGCCGAACTCGCGCGCGATACGCACGATCTCCTCATTGCAGCGCTCCTGGAGATCGAGGCCGTTCTTCTGCACTTCGAAGTAGACGTTGTCGGCCCCGAGGGCTCCGATCAGCTGATCGATGTGCGCGCGACCTTCGTCGAGCTTGCCCTCGGCGATCCGCGTGCACAACCGTGACGCGAGGCAACCGCTGAGCGCAATCACACCGTCGCCGTAGCGCTCGATCTGGGCCATGTCGACGCAGGGACGGCCACGCTGCAGGCCTTCGAGGAAGCCAGCGGAGGAGAGCTTGACGAGGTTGCGGTAGCCCTCGTTCGAGGACGCCAGCAGAGTCAGGTGGTTGCGCTGGATGCGCTTGCCCGGGGAGGCGAGCGCCGCGTG
>Ga0182015_10002266_pt1 | contig 23664 bp, 16 predicted proteins | sample 712P3MmetaG_FD_120478 | JGI IMG/M metagenome (GOLD analysis project Ga0182015, IMG submission 120478) | Permafrost microbial communities from Stordalen Mire, Sweden - 712P3M metaG | ecosystem: Environmental > Terrestrial > Soil > Wetlands > Permafrost | place: Sweden: Stordalen | collected...
GCACTGCCACGATCTGCTCTTCCGTGTGACCACTCTTGGGCATCGTCCTCGTCTCCTCTTCCGGACTTCCGCCCCAGCTTAACCTCTTATCTCCCCTGTGTCAGTTTTTGGGTTTTGGGTCACATAGACGCCGCCGTTCAGTTGAGGCTTGCGACGATTCACGCGCTCATAGCGGTCGTTGCCTTTCTCGTCGGTGATGCGGATGTAGAGGGTGACACTCGGGATCGATCTCGATTGCATTGGCTCATCTCCTAAAGAGCCAATACCGAGAATTTGATGGGTAGCCGCAATTCGTAGCCGGGGATGTAGGCTACTGATTTCAAAGGACTGGTGGAGGGTTGTCAATGACGTTAGAACTTTTTCCCGAGCGGAGCCGGAATTCGATATTCCTCTCCAACCGGAACCAGAGTATCGGGTGATGGCGGAATAAACCGTGCGCTTCTTTGGAGTGTAGACGAATTTGCGACGGTCAAAGCATCAAAGCTCAACAGAAAGCAAAAATGCGCAAGCGTGGGGCGGCAACTCATTCAATATTAATTACTTGCGGCCTACCGAATTCAGTAGAATTCAACAAGAGCCGGAATCTGGTTCGGGACCAGGGGGTCGGAGGTTCAAATCCTCTCTCCCCGACCTATCTTTTCAAGTACATAACCAGTATTTCCGATCAGGATCACTCGCCTTCCGTAATCGTCACCCGGGTTGAAGGAACAGCTCCCTTTTCGCGGCTCCAGATCGGCAAGCCAAAACTCATGCTCGCTGGCGGAATCACTCAATTGAGTTGCGCGGCCAGCACCGCCGACCGCTCGGGTATGTAATCGTATTCAGGGAGCCGTCTTTGTAATGCCCGTACGTCACACTATAATTCGTGTTCGTCGATCCCTAGCCTGATACGCTGTGGGACGTGATCATTAGCGAGTTGAGCTTATACCCCTGCACGGATAGTGGATCCAACTGAGAAAACCGTAAAGAGAAAAGAGGAACCATGCTTTCAAACAAGGGGAACTGCTTGTTTGCAATTTTTGCCATTCCGATTATGCTCACGATATCTATGCAAGGGAAGACCAGCGTTTCCAAACAAGCTTTTGGACATACTTCCGACGGAACTGCCGTCGATCTTTACACGTTGGCGGACGGCAAGGTCGAAGCCCGCATTATGACCTACGGAGGGATCATCGTTTCCCTGCGCACGCCGGATCGAAATGGAAAGCTTGACGATGTGGTGCTGGGCTACGATTCCGTGGATAAGTACATCGCGCAGACGCCCTATTTCGGAGCGATCGTTGGCCGTTACGCGAATCGTATCGCGCATGGCAGCTTTCAGCTCGACGGCAAGACCTATTCCATTCCAAAAAATAACGGCGACAACGCGCTGCACGGAGGAACCCGCGGCTTCGACAAGGTGGTCTGGACGGCGCGGCAGATAAAAGATGGGGTCGAACTCGGTTATGTGAGCAAGGATGGCGATCAGGGTTTTCCCGGTACGCTCACGACAACCGTGCGGTACACCTTGGATGGAAGCGCTCTGCGAATCGAGTACTCGGCGAGTACCGATAAAGACACCGTCCTCAACCTGACCAACCATTCCTATTTCAATCTTGCCGGCCAAGGGAAGGGCGATGTTCTGGGGCATGTGGTGAAGATCGATGCATCCCGCTTCACTCCTGCAGATGCGGCTCAGATTCCTACGGGAGAACTGAAGCCAGTGGAAGGCACGCCATTTGACTTTCGAATGCCCCATGCCATCGGAGAGCGGATCGATGCAGACGATGTGCAATTGCACATTGGCGGAGGATACGATCACAACTTCGTTCTGGATCATGCCCCGGGCGAGTTAGCCCAAGCGGCCGAAGTGTATGAGCCGACCACTGGCCGAATCTTGCGGGTGCTCACAACTGAACCTGGAGTGCAGCTGTACACGGGAAACAATCTTGACGGGTCGATCACCGGGAAAGAAGGGCGCGTATACAAGCGGCGTTTTGCATTTTGTCTGGAGACGCAGCATTTCCCGGACTCGCCTAACCATGCCAATTTTCCTTCGACAGAGTTGGAGCCAGGACAAGAATTTCACAGCGTGACGGTATTTCAATTCGACGCCGGCACGCGTTGACGGTGGGCTTGCAGACTGCCGGCGATGAGATCGCTGGCAGTCGTTCCGCCAACGGGCTCAGGTGTGGCTGTTAGATTTCGATCCTATACGTGAATATCCGGGGGGCATCGCTCTGAGTCGGGCAGGGAAGACGCGTCATCCGGTCGATCTTCACCCAGTTGACCAAAATCCAATTGGCCCAAAATTAGTTGACCCTGGCCGCCGCGACTTTCTTGTCCGCTGCTGCCAGGGAGCGTCGGTGGCGATGATTCCGGCTGGCCTGCGGGGTTTCGGCTTCCCATCCATTTTCTCTGTCGATTTTCCCACTGCACTCCCATCCAAGGGAGAGTTTCATCTGCATCCTCACTATCGAGCCCAAAGGCCGCTTGATGCCTTGCTGCTCAAGACGCAAGCCGGTCTAGACGATTTCATCACTGAAAAATATCAGGACCAGATCTCGGCGATTCTCGCGGAGTGGAGTTCGAGTCTGCTTCGATCTCCGAAGGAAGTGGAGGCGATTAAGAAGTTTCTGACGCCGGACTTCTTAGGGTCATCGCTGCGGCCAGTTGACTCGCGGCTCGTGCGTCCGGGTTCTCCGCTTGAAATCCACCAGAATAGATTCACCGCCCAAGCCAATCTCGGGCGGGATTCTTTCCTTCAGGAATTTCGATTGGCCATGAGTGTTTTCTCCAATATCACGACCGCGGAATTTCAGGTGACAAGCATCGCATCGAGTGCAGCGGCTCCTCCCGAACTTCCGGAGCGGCTGCAGACCCGCGTGCGTTACGAGTTGGTGGGCTCCGGCAGTGGTTTCTACCGCGAGCAGCGGGTGGGGTATTGGGACCTCGAATGGATTTCGTCTTCTTCCAACCTTGGCGACTTTCGGCTCCGAAGATGGCAGGCGCTTGACGAGACGCAAAGCCGCTCCGCTTCTCCGGTTTTCGTCGACATCACCGCACCGGTACTCGGCGGCAATTCTTCCTACTCGGCTCAGATGCTGCGAGGAGTTGATTACTGGCGGACGGTTCTCGATGGCGTGTGCGGCATCGACATCTACGGGCACAATGGAGTCTCGGTCGCCGACATCGATAGCGACGGTTTCGACGATCTCTACGTTTGCCAGCCGGCAGGCCTTCCCAACCGGCTTTATCGAAACCGGGGCGATGGAACGTTTGAAGACATCACGGAATCGTCTGGCTTGGGAATCCTCGATAACACAGCCTGTGCTCTATTTGCTGACTTCGACAACGATGGACGCCAGGATGTAGTCATCGTGCGCGCGAGCGGGCCACTTTTGTTTTTGAACGATGGTGGCGGCAAGTTTCGCCAGAAGTCCGATGCGTTTCAGTTCGCCAATCCTCCGCAGGGAACTTTTACTGGCGCGGCTGTTGCCGACTATGACCGCGACGGTTGGTTGGACATTTATTTTTGCCTCTACGTCTATTACCAGGGAACCGACCAATACAAATATCCCGTTCCCTATCACGATGCCGAGAACGGTCCGCCCAACTTTATGATGCGGAGTAACCGCGACGGAACCTTCCGCGACGTTACGGCGGAATCGGGTCTCAACCGGAACAACACGCGCTACAGTTTCTGCTGCGGGTGGGGCGATTACAACCGCGATGGCTGGCCTGACCTTTATGTCGTGAATGATTTTGGCCGGAAGAACCTGTACCGCAACAACGGCGATGGAATATTTACGGACGTTGCCCCGCAGGCAGGAGTGGAGGACATCGGCGCCGGCATGAGCGTTTGCTGGCTCGATTACGACAATGACGGCGCTGAGGATCTTTACGTTGGTGACATGTGGACGGCTGCCGGGGAACGAATTTCAAGGCAAGAAATCTTCAAGAAGGATGCGCCCGAAGAGGTGCGGGCTCTCTACCGGAAACACGCCATGGGCAATTCGTTGTTCCGAAACAACGGGTTTCGCAACAGCGAGAGCGCTTTTCAGGATAGAACCGGCTCCGCCGGAGTTGGAATGGGCCGCTGGGCGTGGTCGAGCGACGCGTTTGATTTCGACCATGACGGCTTCCCTGATCTCTATATCGCGAATGGCATGGTTTCCGGCCCATCTCGGCAGGATCTGAACAGCTTTTTTTGGCGGCAAGTGGTTGCCAATTCGCCTGACCAAGCAAAGCTTTCTCCTGATTACGAACTGGGATGGAATGCCATCAACGAACTTATCCGGGCAGACGGCACCTGGAGCGGGTTCGAGAGGAATGTTTTCTATGCCAACAACCGGGATGGAACTTTCTCCGACGTTTCCGGCTCGGTGGGGCTGGACTTTCTCGAGGACGGCAGGGCGTTTGCTCTCGCCGATTTCGATCAGGATGGACGGCAGGAAGTGTTCCTGAAAAACCGTAACGGTCTGCAGTTGCGAGTATTGAAGAACGCGATCGAGAATCTTTCGCCCTCGATTGTCTTCCGGTTGCGCGGCACGAAGAGTAATCGCGACGCCATCGGCGCGGCGGTTACGGTGGAAACGGAATCTAGCCGCCAGACTCGCATGCTTCAAGTCGGATCAGGATTTCTTTCTCAACATAGTAAGGAAGTATTCTTCGGACTGGGAGAGGCGAAAGGTCCGGTGCGGGCGTCGATCCGTTGGCCGAGCGGCCTGGTGCAGGATCTTCAGGACCTTCCGCTTAATCACAGAGTCTGGGTGGAAGAGGGTGCCGCACCTGCTCGAATGGAACCGTTCAGAAAGCAAACGTTATCGCGCAGCCAGTTTGGCGATGCTCAGCCGCAAGAAACCGAACTACTTCCCACAACAGTTGAAACCTGGTTGCTGGCGCCAGTGGCCGCGCCGGATTTCTCTCTGCCCGACTTGACGGGACAACTTCGGACGCTCGCCGCGCTTCGCGGAAAGCCGGTGCTGCTTAATTTTTGGCTCACAAAATCGGCGAATTGCCAGGAAGACCTGAAGGCTTTCAACCGCGTCTATACTCGGTGGGCGGCTCAGGGCCTTCAGTTGCTCACCGTGAACGTTGACGATTCTGGCGATGGCGAGAAAGTCGCGGCTCTGGTGCGCGAGCGGCGCTTTTCGTTTCCGATCCTTCGCGGATCGGATGACGTAGCCGGTATTTACAACATTCTCTACCGTTATCTGTTTGACCGGCATCGTGACCTTGGACTGCCGACGTCATTCCTGATCGACAGTAGAGGCGACATCGTCAAGATTTATCAAGGGCCGGTGAACCTGGATCACGTCGAACAAGACTTTCGGCATATTCCCGGAAGCAACGCGGAGCGATTGGCGCGGGCGTTGCCGTTTCCTGGCACAACCGATACGTTCGAGTTTGGGCGCAACTATCTCTCCTACGGTTCGGTGTTTTTTCAGCGGGGCTATTACGACCAAGCCGCGTCGTCGTTCCAGCTTGCGCTCCGCGACGATCCCTCGAGCGCCGAAGCGTTTTATGGCTTGGGTAGCGCCTACCTGAATCTGCAGAAAACGGCCGAGGCGCGGGAGAACTTTGAACGCGCGATCAAACTTCACGCGAGCTATCCCGATACTCTAGCGAACGCCTGGAACAACCTCGGGCTTTTGGCCACGCGGGAAGGGCGCACGGATGAAGCGGTAAGGTGCTTTCAGCAGGCCGTGCGTCTGAGTCCCGATCATGTGATCGCTCTCAACAATCTGGGCACCGCCTATCGACTGCTCAAGAACTGGGATGAGGCTCGCAAGACTTTTGAGCGCGCCCTTGAAGTCAGTCCCGCGGATGCCGAGGCAAACTACGGCCTAGGGATGGTCTTTGCGCAGGCCAATGACACCACGCATGCCTACGAGTATCTGCAGAGAGCGTTGCACTCTCGTCCGGCTTACCCGGAAGCCTTGAACAACCTCGGCATCCTTTATTTGCGCACGCAGAGGCGAGATGAGGCAGTCGCCAGTTTCGAAGAGTGCATCCGCGTTGCCCCTGGCTTCGATCAGTCGTATCTGAACCTAGCCAGGGTCTACAGCGTGGAAGGAGCGCCGGACAAAGCTCGCAGCATCCTGCTCGAACTCCTCAAGCAGCATCCAGATCACGCGCAGGCGCAGAACATACTGGCGCAACTTCCGCGATAAGAACCGCACGGCTGGTTAATTCCTGCCAGGCGTTTGCGCGGTCAGCAGATCTACAAACATTTTGTAAAACTTCTCAAGGTCCAGATCGTCCTGCACCTCGACCGGCTGCACCTCGATCTTCGGCTTATCCTGCTCCGTCCAACTCAGCGTGTTGCCGTAGCCTGCTCCGCGATCGAGGTCGATATCCATGTATAACGTCTCTTTTTTTGTAATCAGGCTGGAATCGAGCCATGCTGCGGCCGCCAGTTCATCCCACAGATAATTGTAATTACCGCGCAGATGCGCATATTTGCCGATGTAGCGCGCCGCGGGTGATTCACTCGCTTTAATGCGGTTGATCAGATCGGATGTCAATCGCGTCTTCACTGAAATATCCACCGGAGTGCAAACAATTTTCTTCCACGGTGCGCCGAGCACAATATGAGCTGCTTCCGGATCGAACCAGAGGTTGAACTCGTGGGTTGGTGTGTTGACGAATTCGGGATCGTCAGTTCGCGGATTGAGGCTGGCGCCCATGAATACCAGTTCCTTGGCTAGTCCCGCGAATTCGGGGTCAATCGAAATGGCGAGGGCAAGGTTTGTCATTGGGCCGCCCTCATAAATAGTGACCTGGTTAGGAAACTTATGAACCATGCGCAACAGAAAGTGTGCAGCGTCTTCCTCGGAAGGCTTGGTTGTGGGCTTGCCTTCCGGCATTTCTCCCAACTGGTCCGGCGGATGATAGAACCTAGGCGTCCATGCGCCGAGCCATGGTACTGAACCATACTGTTGTTCCCATTGCTCGGTATCATGTTGTCGCCTCACCAGCGGATACTCCGCTCCCAGCAGGACCGGAATGTCCGTCCGCCCGATGAGTTCGAGCATGCGCAAAGTGTGCGCCACCTCCGCGTGGAGCCACTGATCGCCCGTCACCACCGTAATGCCAAGGACTTCCGTCTGCGGCGATTGAATCAGCAGGAGCATTGACTGCTGGTCCGTTCCTGCCGGTCCGGCTGCATCCTGATCGATGATGATCTTCCGTTTTTCTTTCCCTTGCTCTTGCGCCCAGCACGCCAGGCACGTAGTCAGCAGAAGGGCGGCGGTCACGTACCGCATTCGTTTCGATTTCATCAATAGCCTCTGAGTTTTGGAGTTAGGAATTCACTTGTACGCATACTGGAGCGAATCAGCGGTTGCGTCTTGACCTTAACGTAGAGATCGCGAAACTTTCAAGTGCATTGCGGACCGCGGTTCGAACGACTAGAATACCGGTCCAACGCGTTCTCCTGATTTGCTTGCTTCTCATTTGCGCTGTCTTATGAGCTACTTTCGCGTCATCGAGAACCAGTCCAGATGTTTTGGCATCGCAACCTGCATGCTGGTAACTATGCTGTTCGCTCCGTTTATGTTTCAGGGGCAATCGATTCCGGGACCTGCTGGTGATGCGCAGTCCGAACCTGTTGGCGCAGCCACATTGCAGGGGATCGTGCGAGACTCGAGCAATCATCCGGTGGCCGGAGCCACTGTGTGCTTACAGGCCAAGGATGCGCAGACTTTCACCGTGCGTACCGATTCGGCCGGAGCCTATCGTTTCTCAGCGGTTCGTCAAGGTGTTTATACTCTGCGCGCGGAGATGGCCGGCTACGGGGACGCAACTTCCAGGTCCATTGTTCTTGGACAGAAAGAATCCAGAACGATTGACCTCACCCTCGAATCTGTAAAGGCATCCGAGCCGCAAAGTTCTTCGACAGGACAGCCTGAGTTTTTCGACGAACCCCATTTCACCGTGGCCGGTGTCACCGATACCACGAATCTTGGAGGCCACGGCTCCGATACGATTGTTAGAAACAGAGAAGCGCTGGCCCAGGCAACTGCTGCACTGAGGAAGGACCCTCCGACTAAGATTGACGAGGGCGCGGCCGGACGGCAGCACTTGCTCGCCGTTGCTGACGAGCGACGTGGCGATCCGCTGGCAGCTGTGCGAGAGTATCAGCGCGCGGCAGAATTGAACCCGAGCGAATCCAATCTCTTCGATTGGGGGTCTGAACTCCTGGTGCACCGCGCGGCTGAACCGGCCATCGAAGTTTTCACTAGGGGCAGTCGTCTGTTCCCGAGATCCGTCAGAATGCTGGCCGGCCTCGGGGCGTCCTGGTATGCTCGCGGCTCCTACGACCAAGCGGTGCTGAGTCTCTGTGAGGCATCGGACCTGAATCCCGACGATCCGACCCCCTACCTTTTCATGGGAAAAATGCAAACTGTCGAAAACACTCAGTCGGACGCGCTTGTGGAAAGACTCGGGCGGTTTGCCAGGCTTCAACCTGAGAATGCCCTAGCCAACTATTATTACGCGGTCAGTCTTTGGAAGCGGCGAAAGTCTCCGGAGGACGATGCAGATTTGGCGCAAGTGAAGTCCTTGCTGGAGAAGGCCGTCCATCTTGATCCGAAGCTCGGGCCCGCTTATCTGCAGCTCGGTGTTTTTTATTCGGAGCGCAAAGATCTCGCCAATGCAATTTCCGCGTATCAGCGAGCGATTACGGCCACGCCGCAGCTGGCAGAGGCGCTCTATCGCCTGGCGCAGGCCTACCGGCAGGCGGGGGAGACGTCGAAGGCTCATGCAGAGATACAACTCTATGAGCAGATTTCGAAGGAACAGGAAGAGGAGCTTGAGCGCCAGCGGTACGAACTGCAGCAGTTTGTATATCGGTTACGGGACCAAGCACCGGCCTCGCAGCCGCAATAGGGGCCCCGTTGAAATCGATCAGTGCGCCCCTGGCGTGGGCGCGGTCATCAAGCTGATGAACATCCGGTAGAACCTTTCCAGATCCAAGTCCACCTGGATCTCGACAGGTTGCGTCGCGAGTGGCGGTTTGTCCTTTTCAGTCCAGGTCAGCGTGTTGCCGTATCCCGCTCCGCGGTCGAGATCCACTTCCATGTAGCGAGTTTCATGTTTGGTAATCAGGGTCGGGTCAATCCACGCGGCGGCTGCGAGTTCGTCCCACATAACATCGGCACCCGGAGCATACATGGCAAAATGCGCGACATAGTGTGCCAATGGAGTGCCGCTCGCTTCGATTTGTTTCATCATGGCCGGCGTTACGTGAGTCTTGATGGAAATATCCGTCGGCGTGCAGATGATCTTCTTCCAGGACGCACGCAAAACGATCTGCGCCGCCTCCGGGTCAAACCAGAAATTAAATTCGTGCCGGGGATTGTTGGCGAACTCCGGGCTGTCCGTCTGTGGACTCAGGCTTCCGCCCATGAAGACTAATTCCTGCGCCAGTTCGGGGAACTGCGGATCGATTGAGATGGCGAGCGCCAGATTGGTCATGGGGCCGCCTTCATAAATTGTCACTTCGTGCGGATACTTGTGGACCATCCGGATCAGAAAATGAGCGGCGTCTTCGTCGCTGGGCTTGGTGGTGGGCTGGCCTTCCGGGAGCGGCGGCACAATGAAGGGCTCGTGCCACCAGCGGTCATCCCAGGCACCAGCGTAGGCTACTTTTCCGTAGCGTTCCTGCCACAGTTGCGTTTCGTCGCGGCGCCGCACCAGAGGAAAAGCAGCGCCGGGCACGACGGGAATGTCCGTGCGGCCGATGATTTCGAGTAGGCGAAGCGTGTGCGCCACTTCTTCGTCACGCCACTGATCTCCGCTGACCACGGTCGCTCCCAGCACTTCTACCTGCGGAGACTGGACCATTACCAGCAGCGTTTGCATGTTGCTGCCGCCGGGGCCGGAGAAATCTTCGTTGATGATTACTTTGCGCCGGGGCTGGGCGGAAGCGAAGCACCCAGTGAGGACGAGAAACAACGCGGTTCGAGCGAGATTGCGAGCACCCATACTTCTCCAGATTCTGCGTGCTTACTCAGAGACTTTGGTCAGAAAAAATCTAGGCAGACCGTTTCGCTCCAGTCTGCCTAAAAAGAAGTTCAACCCAGCTGCCTTAGAATTTCAACTTCAGCGCAAATTGAATCAGACGCGGATTGTTTACCGTGTTATTGATCACGCCGAAACTCGAAGGAGTATTAATGTCCTGTTCTCCGCTGGCGGCATAGCCGTCCAGGTAAAACTGGGCATGATTTAGGAGGTTAAAGAACTCAGCCCGGAATTGCAGACCCATACCTTCGCGGAAGGACAGAGGAAAATCCTTGATGACCGAGAAATCCGTGTTCACGAATCGAGGACCGTAGACTGGAGCCCTTGGGGCTGTTCCAAGTTCGCCGGTGGGAGCCTGCTCGAAAGCGCACGGATTGAACCAATGCGCCAGCGTGTGTATTGCCGATGGTGCCGCGCAACTTGGATTTGCAGCGATCGCGCCAGCCTGGTTCGGATTGCCCACCTCGTTCGGTCGCTGAACAGTGAATCCATTGGAGATGAAGTAGGTACCCGATTCGTCAGCGCTATCGACCACAAATAGCGGAAACCCGGAAGTGGCTCTTTCAATCACGTTTACTTGCCAATGCCCAAGTATGGCGTTCGTGGCTTCGCTCCAGCCGCTGCCGTAGCGCTTGCCTTTGCCGAACGGCAAATCGTAAAGGATGCTGGCAGTGAAACTGTTGTTGAGGTTCAGTTGCGACAGACCCCAATCCAGCTTGTTAAACCCGGGGAGCGGGTAGTACATCGCACCGGGATTTGTACCCAGGCCATCGTTCAGGCCGGAATCAAAATTGCGGGAATAGGTATAGCCGATCAGAGCATAGAGGCCGTGCTGTGTGCTCTTCGTCTCAGCTTTGACCTGGAGAGAATCATAGCGGGCGGCACCGACGCTGTTGTTACTCGCCACCTCTTGAAAAGGCGCTGCGTAGGGATAGACCCCAAAGTTGCAGCCCACGGTGTAGCCGGGAACGGCATTCGCTTGGTTGGGGCAGGCGCTGGGTTCATTCACGTTCTCGTTGAGTCCGCTCACCAGGATGTGCGCGCTGCGTGAGCCCCCATAGCCAACCGTGAGCACTATATTCGCCGGCAACTGGCGCTCAACATTCAGATTAAATTGTTGAATGATCCCTTGCTTGAAGTTCCGGTTCATGGATTGAATGGTTCCCGTGTAGGACTGGGGATTCACGGGCGCGTTATAAACTGCTCCCGCGCCTCCATCCACGTTAATGGCGGATGGATTCGTGCTCGTGGAAGTGTTGGCTGGTAAGAGGAAACCATCCGTCAACGAGCCAGAAGCGGTGTTATAAGCCAGACAGAAAGTGCAGGGATCCACCTCCGCATAGTAGGGCGGGTTCTGCCACAGTCCTTGTCCACCCTGATTCCATGCGGAATCGTGGACAATACCGTAACCGCCGCGAATCGCGGTTTTTTCGCTGCCCATGGGTTTCCAGGCGAATCCAATGCGCGGTTCCAGAGCCGTTTTGTCAAATTGAATGCCCACACGGCCATCGGTCGCAACGCAAATTGTGCAACCCGCTATTCCCGGGCTGCCTTTGGGCACATACCACTCGAGATTCTGCACATCGAAGTTTGCCTGCCGATTGGCCTCCTCGATCTCTGGCGTCGCCAGAGACCAGGCAAAACCCAGGTTCAAAGTCAGATTGGGCGTGACCCGCCAATTGTCCTGCACGAAGGGGCGAAACAATTTCCAGCGCCGACCAGTGGTCGCTCCCAGAAATGTTTGATCGTGGGCCGCGAAACTTCCCATGCCGCCCAGGAGCAAATCGGCAATATCGTCATGGGTCTGGACGCCGTCCATAAACGCAACACCATCCTGGAAGCCGTTGTTTCTGACATTCATTTCGTTGGCGCGAAATACCAGTCCGGCCCGAATCTCGTGCTTTCCACGAATCAAATCTAGGGTGTCAGAAAGCGAATAGACGTTAGTCCCGCCCTGGTAGGGAGCAAATCCGCGATCACCGACCGAAAAATATGCGGACATATCGAACGAAGTCATGCCGCAGCTTTCGCATTCCTGCGGCGCCTGATTCAGGCTGGCGGGATAGCCGGTTAGGAAATCGCACGATGCAGCAAGGTCCGCGCCGAGAATGCCGAGAATCGCTGATTCGCAGCTGCCCGTACCGTAGGAAAGGATATGGTTAAAGATCCGGCTGTAGCCGGCGGTGGCCTGGTTAATCAGGGTTGGAGAAAATACGTGGGTTTCGGTTACAACCACGTTGCGCCCGTGGTTTTCAATGTGCTGGTTGCTGCCGAAGGCGTTGGCCTCCGACCACGTGGGCGACCCACCGGGGACGAAGTTGGTGGCCTGATCGTAGCTGAAGCGGGCGAAGGCGGAATCCTTGCTGGAAAAATTGTGATCAAGCCGGACGTCCCAAGTGCCCTCGTTGAGCTTTCGCACCGGCTGGTTTTCGTAGTTGAAGCCATTTGCGGGGTTTGCATTGGATGCGGGATAAAGTTGAGCGACGGCTAGTCCGATCGGGTTGATTAACGAGCCCGGAATAATCGGGCAATTCACCGTTCCGGCCGCGTAGGGCTGACTCCCACTGACCGGGGTTTCTGGTAGCCCGGTCGCACTGATGCACTGAAAGGGGACTGGAGCCACGGGGGTTCCGGGCGGGGAGTTGGGGGGCGCCGCCTCGGGCGTGAAAGGATTGATCAGCGTTGTAGTGCCAAGCGGGTCGCTGCTGAAATTGTAGTTGCCATTGGCATCCGCAGTGATCATTGGTGCCGTCGGAACGAAGCCGGTGAAGGGTGAACCTTCCCGCTGCATTTTGGCCTGATAATCGAGGAAGAAAAACGTTTTGTCCTTTTTGATGGGGCCGCCCAGCGATCCGCCGAACTGGTTCAAATTGAATTTTTGCGGAGAGGAAAAGAAATAGCGGGTGGCATCGAGCGATGTATTGCGGAAAAATTCGAACACGCTGCCGTGAAACTGGTTCGACCCTGACTTAGTGGTCACCAAGACTGTGGGACCTGCGCGCTCTCCGTATTCGGCGGAGTAGTTGTAGGTGAGGACTTTGAACTCCTGGATGTCATCGATGGAGGAGAAAATCGCAATTCCGCCCTCATCCAGTTGGTTGTTATCGTTGCCATCCAGTAGCCAGTCGGTCTCCTGTTCGCGCGAACCGCCAGACGAAAGCGAGAACGACCCGCGCGTTGCCGCCTCGCTGCTGGCGGCGCTGGTAAAGAAGCTGACGGGGCTGGTGGATGAAGTTGTACCGGGCGTAAGAGTGGCGAGCTGGGTGAAGTTGCGGCCGTTTAAGGGCAGGTCGGCAACCTCCTCAGATGTGATCACTTGCCCGAGCGTGGGATTCGCGGTTTCTACGGCTACTTCGTTTGCGCTTACTTCAACCGAGGTCGAAACCGACGCAGGTGCGAGGGTGAAATCGATTTCGCGGTGCTCATCAACCTGGAGACGAATGTCTTTCTGTTCGGTGGTCTGGAAACCCGAGGACTCGACACGAATCCGGTAGAACGATACCGGGAGCAAGGGAATGAGGTAATGGCCTGAGTCGTCGGTCTGGGCATCGCGGGAAAGACCCGTATCCTGCGAAATGGCCCTGACCGTTGCGCCTGCAACGACCGCGCCAGCCTTGTCGGAAACGGTGCCGGAAAAGCTGCCGGTTGCCTGACCGTGGAGCATGGGACAGATGGAAAATACCAGCGAACAGACCACTCCTGCAAGCAGCGCCCTCGTGTTCAGCTTCAGCATTTAAGCCCCTTATCGGCGATCCGAACCGAATAACGACTGGAAGTCTCCACTCCGCGTCGACAGTTGGAGATGATTAGACCGTAGAACGGCCTTATAAATGCCAGCGACTTCCGAAGTCAAGAATTTTCGACCGTAGACAAATTTTAGCTGCCACTTCTGCTCTCTTTTTGGCACAGATTCAGCAAACAAACGTTCAGCAAGCAAATTAACGCGTTCCGAAGATTGCGCTTTGTTGAACGACATCTCGATACCTGGATTAGCTTCCGCCTTGAACCGCCCACTCCGCATCAAAACGCGCGCGATCATAGAAAGATTTCTGCGTTCCGATGCCAGTTGTCGAAAGTCCGGCGTACAGATTAGCGCGCCGTACCGCGTCGCGTTCCGGAACTCCCTCCGCGAGGAATACGGCAAAGCTCCCGATGAACGCATCACCGGCGCCAGTGCTATCGATGCTTTTTACGGCAAACGGAGGCACATGTTCATTTACCCCGTGGCCGGCGAGGAGCGATCCGTTGGCTCCCAAGGTAATGATGACGCGGCGAATGCCGCCAGCCAACAGTCGTTCGGCGCACTTCTTGGCATCTTCGACATTTCGTACGACAACTCCGGTAATGGCTTCGGCCTCACTCTCATTGGGAACGAAGTAATCGAGGTCAGTGAGAGCGCGCATTTCGACGGCCTGTCCGGGCGCCGGATTCAGGATGCAGCGAATGCCATGCTTTCGCGCAAACGCTACCGTGTAGTAGACGGTTTCCAGCGGGATCTCAAACTGGAGGACGATGCAATCCGTGGTTTTCAACAGCTCCGCGGCGGCGTCAACGTCAGTTGGTTTCAGCGCGTCGTTCGCTCCCTTGACTACCAAAATGCGGTTTTGCCCATTGGGCTCAACGAAGATCGGCGCAACTCCGCTGGACAAGCCTTCCACCTGCTTGACGTGAGTTGTATCGATACCCAGCGATTTGAAGTTCTCGATTGTCGCCGGGCCGAACAGATCGCTTCCAACGCGTGCCACCATGAATACATCCGCGCCGCAAAGACGAGAAGCGGCCGCCTGATTCGCGCCTTTGCCTCCGAATCCGAGATTGAAGGCCTGCCCGAATATTGTTTCTCCGGGCTTTGGGAACCGGTCGGTAAATGTTGTCAGATCGATATTGGCACTGCCGACCACTGCGATTCGAGGGTGCCGAGCCATAATTTATTAAGAACTAGCGACCGCCGAGTTTATTCGGCGCCCCTGATTGTGTCAATGCAGACGCGGCGCCTCGGCCGATTCGTTGATCGGGAGCATGGCAGGATTGAGCTGCCGTTTACTCGCCGTAGGGAACCCAAATGTTTTTCACTTGCGTGGCGTGTCGCAAGAACCATCGGCCTTCCCCTTGCGCCTCATCCAACCAGTCGATGGCGCGGCCTTCGTTGGTAAATACCTGCTTCAGATTCCCCACGGAAAACGACTTCGCCGCCGCCGCGCTGGCCTTGTCCGAGAAGCACCAGATTGCGTCCACGTCGTCGTGTTCGGCGAGCGTCTTGAGAAGTTGAGATGCGTATCCCGGCACAATATTTATCGTGCCACCCGGCAGATCACTGGTGTCGAACACCTGGTAAAGATCTCCGATGATGAGCGGGTATTTCTCCGAGGGGACCACGACAGTAGTATTTCCAGCCGTCAGAACCGGCAAGATAAGAGAGAGCAAGCCGAGCAGCGGCGATTCGTTTGGGCAAATGATCCCGACGGTTCCGATCGGTTCATTCATTGCGATTGCGATCGTCCGCGATGGCGGATTATGCACCGCGCCATCGAACTTGTCGGCCCACGCGGCGTAGGAGAATATCCGCTCGATGCTGGCAGCTATCTCCTTGTTGGCTTTCGATTCGCCAATACTCGCCGCCAGCCGGCGGGCAATTTCCTCCTGGCGCAGCGAGAGATTCTCTGCCATATAGTAAAGAACCTGGGCGCGATTGTGGGCTGTGGTCTTGGCCCAACTCGTTGCTTTGCGTGCGGCTTCGACAGCGTTCCGAATATCTTTTCGATTGCCGAGCGGCGCTTCGCCGAGCAACTGCCCATGCTGGCCGCGCACTTCGAAGCTGTAGCCGGAATCGGGTCTTGTTTGCTTGCCGCCGATGTAGAGTTTCACGGTGCGGTCGATGGTTGGATCTGTCTGCCGTTGGTTACTCGTCGAATCGCTGGGCGTGTGCTCCGCAGTGGAAAGAATAGGTGCATGTTTGAACCAGGATGGTTCGAGATACTCAAGTAGACCTTCCCGGCCTCCCTCGCGGCCGTAGCCGCTCTCACGATAGCCGCCGAAGCCGCATGAGGCGTCGAACAGATTGGTGCAATTTACCCAGACCACGCCAGCTTTGATCTGTGCCGCCACTTGCAGGGCCACGTTGATACTCTCGCTCCACACACAGGCCGCGAGGCCGTAGACTGTATTATTGGCGAGTTCTACGGCCTCGGCTGGCGTGCGAAACGTCATGGCAGCGAGTACAGGACCGAAAATCTCCTGCTGCGCGACCACCGAAGTCGGATGCACGTTGCTCAGCAGCGTCGGAGGGAAAAAAAGCCCACGCGACGGCATTTCCATCTGCGGTTGCCAGCAAGTTGCGCCTTCTGCAACTCCTTCATCCACGAGACGACGAATGCGGTCGAGCTGCACTCGGGCAACGATGGCGCCAATATCGATGGCCTTATCCAGCGGCGAACCGACACGAAGCGTGCTCATGCGGTCGCGAATCTTCTGCATTAGTGTCTCGGCGATGCTCTCCTGCATAAGCAGGCGCGAACCGGCACAGCAAACCTGTCCCTGGTTCAGCCAAATGCCATCCACCAAGCCTTCCACTGCGCTGTCAAGGTCGGCGTCTTCAAAAACAACAAAGGGGGACTTGCCGCCCAGTTCCAACGAAAGCCGCTTGTGACTCTTTGCAGTGGCGCTGCGGATCGCTCGGCCCACCTCGGTAGATCCAGTGAACGCGATCTTGTCGACGCCGGCATGTTTCACCAAAGCCTCGCCGGTGGAACCATCGCCGGTGACGATATTGACAACTCCGGCGGGCAGGCCGATCTCCTGGCAAATCTCGGCAAAGGCAAGCGCGGTCAGCGGAGTGAACTCCGCGGGCTTGAGGACCACCGTATTTCCCGTGGCGATAGCGGGCGCAATTTTCCACGCCAGCATGAGCAGCGGGAAGTTCCACGGGATGATCTGCCCCACCACTCCACAGGCGGTGTAGCCGGGGAACTCCACTTCGAGCAACTGCGCCCATCCCGCGTGATGGTAGAAGTGGCGAGCTACGAGCGGGATATCGATGTCGCGGCTCTCACGAATTGGCTTGCCGTTGTCGATTGTTTCCAGCACTGCGAGCCGGCGCGAATGTCTCTGAACCGCGCGGGCCAGAGCGTACAAATAGCGGGCGCGGGCATGAGGTGTGAGAGACTGCCATTTTGGAAGAGCATTCCGCGCAGCCTGGACCGCGGCATCGATGTCTGCAGCGGACCCCTGGGCGACCGCTGCGATCTTCTCTCCGGTAGCAGGATCGTTCGAATCGAAAAATGTGCCTTCGACTGGCTGACGCCAGGCACCATCGATGAAGTGGCCGAAGCGCCTTTGATGGCGATCGAGCCAGAGCAGCGCGTCCTTCGCGTCTTCCGGCGCCGGGCCGTATTCCATGGTGAGGAATTTCTCAGCTATGCTCATGCGCGTAGTTTCGCTTTCTTCCTCGATCTCTGGCTATGCAATCGGATGGCGGTAATCTGCCGAGTACCGGCCGGTGGCGTAGTGTTCCAATTGGCGTTCAATATCGTTCAGAAGTCCGCTGGCTCCGAAACGGAAGAGGTCCGCTTTCATCCAAGGCGTTCCGAGTTCTTCTTTCATGAGCGCCAACCATTCCGTGGATTGCTTGGCTGTACGAATCCCCCCGGCAGGCTTGAAGCCCACCGCCATGCCTGTCTCCTGAGCGTATTCGCGAATGGCCCGCGTCATCACGAACCCAACTGGAAGTGTGGCGTTGGTGGATTCTTTGCCGGTGGAAGTCTTGATAAAGTCGGCACCGGCCATCATCGCTACGAAGCTGGCCCGCGCCACATTGCGCAGTGTGAGCAGATCGCCCGTCCCAAGGATCGCCTTCATGTGATGGTGGCCGCAGGCTCGCTTGAATTCGGCGATCTCGTCGTAGAGTTCCTGCCATCTCCCGCCGAATACATGAGCTCGAGTGATTACGATGTCGATCTCATCCGCTCCAGCTTCCACTGAGCGGCGAATTTCCGCAATGCGCTCTTCCATCGGGGATAGGCCCGCCGGGAATCCTGTGGAAACAGCGGCCACTCGAACCCCGCTGCCCTTGAGCGCACGCACCGCAGTATCAACAAATCGGTAGTAAACACAAACAGCCGCCACCTTGATGTCGAGTTCTTCGATCTGCAACTGCTTCACAAGTTCTTGCTGAATCGGTTTCCGAGCCTTGGCGCAAAGCCGCCGCACACGGTCTTCCGTGTCGTCGCCGGAAAGTGTGGTGAGGTCCATGCAAGAAATCGCACGCAAATGCCATGCGGCTTGCCATTCTTTCTTCACGGTTCGCCGGGCAACGTGCGTTTGCGCCCTACGCTCCACGGCGCTGGTATTCACGCGAACCTGTTTGACCCAATCAAGATTCAGCGGAATACCGCGATTGGAAAGCAGAGGCCGGCTGGAGAGCGTAGCGATGGACGCACCTGAATCCGGCATGGACTTCTCCGAAGCACCGTCATTCAAACGGTCGGCAACACGGTATCGGCTTTTATACTCCTCCGACATCGTCTTGCATTGTACGGCAGGGGCTGCGCATTAGGACACTCTTGCCGTTAGGCTCTTCAAAGGGATGCGACTCGCGAGCATTGGCTGATCGGAGTTTCTGCTATAGTTGCGTTCCTTGGAGGTCGCCTCTCATGCCCCGAATTGTGCGCTGTGCTTTGATCCAAGCCAGTAACGCGCTCAGCAGCGAGCGCCCGCTTGCTCAGATCAGGAAGGCGATGATCGACAAGCACATGAAGTTGATCGAACAGGCTGCGAAGAAGAAAACGCAGATCCTGTGCTTGCAGGAGCTTTTCTATGGTCCTTATTTTTGTGCCGAGCAGAATATGCGCTGGTATGAGTTAACGGAACGCGTGCCGAATGGCCCGACAGTGCGCCTGATGCAAAAGCTTGCTGCAAAACATCGCATGGTGATCGTGGTTCCGGTTTACGAAGAGCAGATGCCCGGGGTGTATTTCAATACTGCCGCTGTTATCGATGCCGATGGCCGCTATCTGGGGAAATATCGCAAACATCACATCCCGCACTGCCATCCCGGGTTTTGGGAGAAGTTTTACTTTACTCCCGGCGATCTGGGATATCCGGTTTTTGAAACAAAGTATGCGCGGGTCGGCGTCTACATTTGCTACGACCGCCATTTCCCCGAAGGTGCGCGCATTCTGGGATTGAACGGTGCGGAGATCGTGTTCAATCCTTCAGCCACGGTTGCCGGTCTCTCGGAATATCTGTGGGAACTTGAGCAACCCGCGCATGCCGTGGCTAACGGCTACTTTGTGGGCGCCGTCAATCGCATAGGCGTCGAGAAACCGTGGAGCATCGGAGAATTTTATGGCAAGAGCTACTTCTGCAATCCACGGGGAAAGATTATTGCCCAGGCGAGCCGCGATAAAGACGAAGTCGTAGTGGCGGACCTCGACCTGGACATGATTGCGGAAGTCCGCAAAGTGTGGCAGTTCTTCCGTGATCGCCGGCCGGAAAGCTACGCCCCGCTCACCGCACAGACCGGAGGGGCTGCAGCCGCGGACTGAAACACAAGCGTTGCTACGTGAATTTCAGAAACCAGATCCATGACAACGCCTGCGCATCTCCCATCTCGAATCCAGTTCTCTCTACAATCCTGATCTTGCGCCCACCCAGGCCGACCGCCGGCATTGGGGGACATACAACTTCGCGGCGCTGTGGATTTCGATGTCGGTGAACATCCTCACCTACATGCTGGCGGCGAGCCTGATTCAGGGTGGCATGAACTGGAAACAGGCAGTGATGACAATCTTCATCGGCAACGTGATCGTGTTGATCCCGATGCTGCTGAATTCGCATCCTGGAGCGAAGTACGGCGTTCCGTTTCCGGTGTTGGCCCGCGCCTCGTTTGGAGTACTGGGCGCCAATGTGGCCGCGGTTCTGCGAGCACTGGTAGCGTGCGGATGGTTCGGCATCCAGACCTGGATCGGCGGCGAAGCGATCAGCACTCTGCTGGCTACCCTCGCGCCAGGATGGAAGAATTTTTCCTACGGCACTGCCATTTGTTTTCTTCTGTTCTGGCTGATCAATCTCGCCGTCATTCTCATGGGGATTGAATACATCCGAATTTTGCAGGGGATCAGCGCACCGGTGTTGTTAGGAGTTGGGTTATTGCTTTTGGCTTGGGCCTATCATGCTGCGGGCGGTTTCGGCCCCATGCTAGCCGCGCCATCGCAGTTCGCCAACTTTGCTGATTTCTTAAAGTTTCTGATTCCCGCTCTGAACGGCACCGTGGGCTTCTGGGCAACCGTCTCGCTCAACATTCCCGACTTCACACGATTCGCGCGGAACCAGCGAGAACAAGTTGTTGGACAGGCGTTGGCCTTGCCGACGACGATGACTCTCTATGCTTTCATCGGCATCGCCGTGACTTCGGCCACAGTCGTGATCTATGGGACGGCGATCTCTGATCCGGTACAACTGCTCAGCCGCTTTCACTCCCCGGTGGCCGTAGTGATCTCCCTGATCGCGATTCTATTGGCCACGCTGAATGTCAACATTGGGGCCAACGTCGTGTCGCCAGCGAATGACTTTTCCAATCTGTGGCCGCGGCGAATCAGCTTCCGCACCGGCGGCGTGATTACATGCTTTATGGGCATCGCGCTGATGCCGTGGAAGCTACTGGCCGATTACAATACGTTCATCCTCGGCTGGTTGGGTGGCTATGCCGCTTTTCTCGGACCGGTCGCCGGCATCATGATCTGCGACTATTTTGTTGTGCGAAGGTGCGTTCTGCAAATAGATGACCTCTACCTTCGTGGCGGAATCTACGAGTATTCCAAGGGCTTCAACTGGAGAGCGGTGATTGCGCTTGCGCTGGGGGCGGGGACGGCACTGATCGGCCTGGCGGTTCCGTCCGTGCGCGTTCTTTATGACTACTCCTGGTTTGTAGGTTTTGCGGTTTCGTTTGTCGTCTATTACGCGATGATGAAGTTTCAGCGTCCGGCTGTGCTTGCGCCGATGGGAGCTTCGTAGCTTCAGTGTTTCGTTTTCGCTGTTTCTTGGAACGACGGCAGAATGTCACGCTGGTAGATGTCCAAGGTTTGTTCTTCGTCCCCGCACATCAAATACAAATTGAATTGCGTCACCCCTACACTGGCCAACTTGCGCAATTTCTTGTGATGAGCTTCAACCGGCCCGACCAGGCAAAACCGATCGACCACTTCGTCGGAAACAAAATTTGCATTGTCGCTTTCCACAACACAATGGTGCAAATAGTCGTAGCCGCCGCGATCCTGCACGTACGACGTGAGCGCGGGAGGCAAGTCTTCCGGTTTGTACTGACGGATAAGATCCATCACGTGGTTTGAAACCAGCGCCGGGAACCAGCGGACCCGTTCGCGCGCCACAGCCAAGTCACCAGAAACCCACACCGGAGCCGCCGACATTACCTCAATCTGGTTCGGGTCGCGGCCCGCGGCGCGCGCGCCCTCTTTCACGAAACCGAGACACCAGGATATTAAATCGGGATCGGCAAACTGCAGGATGATCCCATCGGCGACGCGACCTGCCATGTGCAGCACCTTGGGGCCGTACCCAGCGATCCAAACTCTCGGAGAGACTTCGGCCCAGGTGAGGCGCGTCGGTTGACCTTCGTATTCAATTTCGCGACCGGCCGTAAGATCGCGAAAAATCTTTACCGCGGTTTCCAACTGTGACCAACTCACCGGCTTCTTGCCGAGCACACGTCTCGAGCTGTCTCCACGACCGATGCCCAATTCCATCCTGCCACCCGAAATCAAATTCAACGTGGCGAACAAGCTGGCCGTGACCGTGAGATCGCGAACCGCGGGATTGGTCACGCAGGTGCCGAACTGCATTCGTTGCGTGTTCGCGGCCATGAGCGCGAGCAAAGGGTAGGGTTCCTTCCACAGAACGTGGGAATCGAAGATCCACCCGTACTGGAAACCCGCGGCTTCGGCCTGGCGCGTCAAACCGAGAATGCGTTCAACCGAGATGTCCGGCTTTAGCGTAATGCCAAACTGCATGGCGCAGCCCCTTTGATCACTCCCAGAATTATGAGGAAGTGAAGTGCGGCAGTTTAGCATAGAATCCTTCTTCATCTCAGCCATGGTGGAGGGATCGATGGGCTTTGACACAATCATAGGCAACGGATCCGTGGTGACCGCAACGGATACTTACGTGGCAGACGTTGCAATCGCGGATGGCAAGATCGTCGCCATCGGGAAAGACCTTCCTCGACAGAACGCCACGAAAATTCTGGAGGCGTCAGGAAAGTATGTTTTCCCCGGTGGCATTGATGTACACACGCATCTGGATATGCCCTTCGGGGGCACGACCAGCGCCGACGATTTTGAAACCGGCACGCGGGCCGCGGCCTTCGGCGGAACGACTACGCTAATCGACTTCGCCATCCAGTACAAAGGCCAGCCGTTGCGCAAAGCCTTCGACACGTGGATGGACAAGGCCTCGAAGAAAGCCGTTTGCGACTACTCTTTTCACTGCATCGTTACCGATATAAGCAATGGCCAACTGCAAGAGATGAATTCCCTTGTGGACGAAGGCGTGACCAGCTTCAAACTTTTTATGGCCTATCCTGGCGTGTTCATGCTCGATGATGCCAGCATTTTCCGGGCGTTGCAGACCACTGCAAAAAACGGCGGCCTTATTTGCATGCACGCGGAGAACGGAAGCGCAATCGACGTGATCGTGCAGCAGGCGCTGGCGGATGGAAAGAAGGCGCCGAAGTACCACGCTCTGACCCGGCCCACAACGGCTGAGGCGGAAGCCGTGTCCCGTGCAATTGCCTTGGCGGAGATGGCGGGCGCGCCGATCTACATCGTGCATTTGAGCTGCAACGAAGCTCTCGAAAAAGTTCGTGAAGCGCGCGACCGCGGCCTTCCCGTGTATGCCGAGACTTGCCCGCAGTACCTTTATCTTTCGATCGAAAACTTCGACGTCCCTGATTTTGAAGGAGCGAAATACGTTTTTACTCCGCCGCTTCGTGAAAAATGGCACCAGGAGAAGCTGTGGAACGGCCTCAAGCGCGATCATCTGCAGGTCGTCTCTACCGATCACTGTCCATTCTGTTTCAAGGAGCAGAAAGAACTCGGACGCGATGACTTCACGAAGATACCGAACGGTGGCCCGGGCGTTGAGCATCGCATGAGCCTGATCTACTCCGGCGGCGTCGCCCAGGGCCGTTTCAGCGTGAATCGATTTGTTGAACTGGTTTCGACGACTCCGGCGAAGCTGTTTGGCTTGTATCCGCGCAAGGGAACGATTGCGGTTGGCAGCGACGCCGATCTCGTAATCTTCGATCCCAACCGCAAACACACCATCAGCGCCAAGACCCACCACATGCGAGTCGATTACTCGATGTTCGAAGGCATCCAGGTGACAGGCATGCCCGACGTCGTTCTCAGTCGAGGCCGTGTTGTGGTGGAAGCCAACAAATTTTTAGGCCGCGCCGGGCAGGGCGAATTTCTGCGGCGCGCAAGCTACGCGCAAGTGAACGGTTAGTTCGTCGGAATTGTGCATCCTTGCGCGGGGCTGTTGTTGCAACGAGAAAATGTCGTATTAAGTGCAACGAGACTTTGTCACCCCCTATCGATTAAGTAACGGCCGCCAAAGCGGGGCGGCCGGAGAGATTGTAGATAC
>Ga0182015_10002267_pt1 | contig 23663 bp, 21 predicted proteins | sample 712P3MmetaG_FD_120478 | JGI IMG/M metagenome (GOLD analysis project Ga0182015, IMG submission 120478) | Permafrost microbial communities from Stordalen Mire, Sweden - 712P3M metaG | ecosystem: Environmental > Terrestrial > Soil > Wetlands > Permafrost | place: Sweden: Stordalen | collected...
GTAAGCCGGCCACTCGGGCAATCCCTTGCCGTTCGGATCTCCGGTAGCGGCGAAGTTCACCCAATACGACGACATCGTCTCGGCGAGTTGTTTATCCGTGTCGGTCCACGTCACGTTGGGCGGCGGATTGTCGAACATGTAAGCCAAATCCGCGGTGTGCGTGGCGCCGCGCGAAGGCTGTCCCGGCGCCGACGGCGGAACATGCGTGAAGAAATACAGGTACGCTTTGCCTTTCCCGCGCGCCGACTGCAATTGCGCCCAGGTCCGCATGTGCCAACCCATTTCGTCGCGGAAACTCGCCAGTTGCGACGTGCCCGCTTCCGCATCCGAGCTCGCCGGATACAGCTTCAGATACGCGTCCGCCTGATCGCTGAAGCGCCGCTTCGCCGTGCCCGAAAACTGCTCGGCGTTCACCCCTCCCGGCCGCGAGAAAAACGTCCCTTCGTCGCGATTCGATCCCACCAGCACATCCACGTCGTTCTCCTTGTGATGCGCATACGTCAGCGACAAGTCTTCCGGAACATACCACCCGTCCACGACAACACCAAAAGGTCCACGGCTGTTCTTCAGCAGTTCGTCCGCGGGCTTAGCTCGCAATTCCGCAATGGACGCCGCGCTGGCAGCCTGCGCCAGCTTTTGTCCGTTCTCCTCAGCTTGCGCGAGCGTGGTCATGTGACCAATACTAATGCCCATCCATGCGCCACTCTGCGCGATCGCGCGCTGGAACAAACCCTTGCCTTCGGGCGAGCCCACCATCGCCGAAACCAGCATCGCGCCGGCCGACTCGCCGTCGATAGTCACCCGCTTGGGATCGCCGCCGAAATTCGCGATATTCTTCTGCACCCACCGCAGCACCGTCGCCATGTCCATCATCGCGTAATTGCCCGATGCGTTGTGCCCGGATTCCTTGGTCAATTCCGGAGTGGCGAGAAAACCAAACACGCCCAGCCGGTAGTTGTACGTCACCACCACCGCGCCTTTTTTCGCCAGCGCTTCTCCGTTGTACATCGCGAGCGAACCAGCGCCCCCCGTAAAGCCGCCGCCATAAGTCCACACGATCACCGGCCGCCGCTCGCCCGGCGCTTTCGCGGCCGTCCACACGTTCAGGTATAAACAGTCCTCGCTCGGTGCTGGCCCGCCCGCAGCGGCGGGACCCCGCGCCTGCTGCATGCACACCGCGCTAAATTGATCGGCCTTGCGGACGCCTTCCCAGTGTGCGGGAGGCTGCGGCGCGCGCCATCGCAAATCGCCCACCGGCGGCGCGGCGAATGGGATGCCTTTGTACACGCGGACTTCGTCGCTAGTCCCAGAGACGCCCGAAACCAGGCCGGTATCGACGGGGACAGGATCGGTGATCGCGGCCGATAGAATCGACGCGCCGACTAAGATTGTTCCGAATACGGGGCGGAATATGCTGCGCATGGTTAGCTAGTATGTCAGCTTTCTCGGCAGCGGGTCAAGACTGGAACATCAGTATGACACCAGCCGCGCAGCGCCCGCTTGCTATTCTGTGGAGCAATGCCCGAGGCGATTCTGATCGACACCGATACTGCATCAGACGACGCCGTGGCGTTGATTATGGCGCTCCGTTCCGCGAGCGCGCGTGTGATCGCAATCACCACCGTGGCCGGCAACGTCGGCGTCCAGCAGGCCACTCGGAATGCCCTGTTCACCACTGAACTCTGCGGCGTTGGCACGCCGGTATACCAGGGAGCCGAGAAGCCGTTGGCTCGCAGCCTGGTCACTGCGGAGTGGTTCCACGGCGCCGACGGATTAGGAGATCACGGCTATCCGCCGCCGCGGCGCGCCGCGGAAAAGCAGCACGCTGTGGAAGCCATCATCTCCTTGGTCCGAAGCAACCCGGGGCTTTTGCTGGTCACTCTCGGACCTCTCACGAATATCGCACTCGCATTGGCTCAGGCGCCGGATTTGGTTCGCAATGTAGGGCGCTGCGTGATCATGGGGGGAGCGCCGTGTTGCGAGGGCAACGTCACTCCGGCCGCTGAATACAACATGTGGGTAGATCCCGAAGCCGCCCGCATCGTATTCCGCAGTGGTTTGCCGATCGAGCTGGTTGGCTGGCAACTCTGCCGCGGGGCGGCCGTTCTTGCGCCGACGGACATCCAGTTCATCAGCAACCTGGGCACGGAGCTGGCCAATTTCGCCGTGGAGTGTAACAGCACTGCGCGAGAAGCGTACCGCACGCAGACTGGCGAGGACGGCATTTCGCTGCCGGACCCAGTGGCAATGTCCATCGCGCTGGATCCTTCCATAGGGTATGAATCGAGCCGGCACTATGTGGATGTTGAGACCGCCACCGAGCTCACGCGCGGCATGACGGTTGTGGATCGCCTCGGTGTCGCGGCCAACGAGCGCAATCACGCCACCTGGGCGGAACTCCTCCACTCAGGCTCAGACCAGCGCGGCCCTAACGCGAAAGTCTATTGGGCCATCGATACGCCGCGTTGGAAGCAGGCGCTCTACGCAGCTCTGAGATAATTCCTCGTAGCAGCCGCCAACAACCAACAACCGGCCACTCATGTATCCTTATCAAAGGCCTCCAAATGCCAGCCCCGCAGCCGCACCGGCTCCTGATCGTGGATGACGACCCATCCATTCACGAACTCGTCCAGGCCATGCTCGCGGGCACAAGTTGGAAAGCCGACAGCGTCTCCAGCGCCGAAGAAACGCTCGCGCGCCTCCAAACCAACTCCTACGACGTCGTCCTCGCCGACATTCTCATGCCTGGCATGGACGGGCTCGCGCTGCTCGGCCAGCTCCGCGCTCGTCATCCGGACATTCCGGTCGTCATGACCACCGTCAAAAACACTCCGGACCACGTACTGGGATCGCTCCGGCGCGAAGCCGCCGCCTACGTCAGCAAGCCCTTCACGCGCGACACGATCCTCACTACGCTGCAAAACGCGTTGTCCACTTCGGTTGGTGACGACGACATCAAGATCCTTTCGGACAAGCCGCATTGGATTTCACTCCAGATCCGCTGCCGCATCGCGACCGCCGACCGTCTCACTCAATTCGTGCGCGAATTGCCCAGCGATCTCGACCCCGACCAGCGCGAACTGATCGCCACCGCTTTCCGCGAACTGCTCTTGAACGCGGTCGAGCACGGCGGCCACCTGGACCCGGAGAAAACCGTCGACCTCAGCTACATCCGCACCACGCGCGCCATCGTTTACTACATCCGTGATCCAGGCGAAGGCTTCTCCATGGACACGCTCGCCCATGCGGCCGTTGCGAATACCGCGGAGGAGCCATTCCGGCACGTTGAATTGCGCCGCAAAATGGGCATCCGGCCCGGCGGATTCGGGCTGCTGATGACCAAAAGTTTCGCCGACGAGCTGATCTACAGCGCCAAAGGCAACGAAGTGATTCTCATAAAGTATCTGTAAAGCACAAAGGGAGGAATATTCCATGAACGCAGTCTTTTCGAACGCCGGCGCGGAGGATAATCTGAACCTCCCCGCCCAGCACGATGCCGCCACCGAAGCCAGCCCAGGTAATGATCCAGGCCCCGGTAACATCGACAAGATTCGCGACATTCTCTTCGGCTCCAACATGCGCGACTACGAACAGCGCTTCGCGCGCCTGGAGGAGGCATTGAAGAAGGAATCGACGGATCTGCGCGAGACCACGCGCCGCCACTTGGAAGCCCTGGAGTCGTTCGTCCACAAAGAGCTGGCGGCTCTGGAAGTCCGTCTGAACACCGAGCGCGACGAACGTTCCGCCATAGCGGCCTCTATTCTCAAAAAGATCGGCGAAATGGAAAGCCACGAAGCGCAAGCCAAGCGCGAGATCCGCAACGATCTGCTCCAGCAAAGCAAGGAACTGACCGCCGCCATTCGCGCCAAGGGCGAGGAACTCATCGTTCTGCTCGAGCGCCGCGCGCAGGAACTGCAGCACGCCAAGACGGATCGCGCGGCATTGGCCGGCCTGTTCAATGAGGTCGCCCTCCGGCTCACCGATCAGTTCAAGATAACGGGCGCGGACTAACTTCGCGTTTCTCCGACACCATGCCCACCGACGGTGCAGATAAGCCGCTCGCCGAGTTGCGCGCAATCCTCCTCGGGCCCGATCGCGCGGCCTGGGAAGCCATGCGCCAGCGCCTGGACAATCCAACCCGCCGTGCTGAAGACGTCGCCGGTGTTTTGGCCGAAGCAGTTCGACTGCGTTCTCGCGGGCATTCGGGTTCACATCCAGACATCAAACTCCGTCGCGCCCTACAGCCGCTGCTCGAAGAAGCGCTTCAACTTTCGGTGCAGTCCAATCCGCGCATGCTCGCCGACGCGCTGTTCCCCATTTTCGGGAAGGCCATTCGCAGGGCCATCACATCCGAGCTCGATGGAATGCTGCAGTCGCTTAGCCAGACGCTGGAGCAAAGCTTCTCCTGGCGCAGCCTGCAATGGCGCTGGGAATCGTTTCGCACCGGCAAACCTTACGCCGAAATTGTCGTGCTGCGCAGCCTGCTATACCGCGTCGAGCAGGTCTTCCTGATTCACCGTGATTCCGGTTTGCTGCTCCAGCATGTCGCCGCCCCGCCGGCCCAAGCGACCGCTGGAACACCCCTGGAAAAGGACCCGGAAATGGTTTCGGGCATGCTCACCGCGATCCAGGATTTCGTTCGCGATTCGGTCAGTGGCGCCGAAAGCGAAAATCTCGAAACCGTTCGCATGGGTGAGATTGAAGTAGTGCTCGCTTACGGCCCGGACGCGATCCTGGCCGGTTTCGTTCGCGGTGTTGCGCCTCGAAAACTGAGCCGGGTCTTTCAGGACACTCTCGACGTCATCGAACAAAAAAAAGCCGAAGCTCTTCACACGTTCTCCGGCGACACCTCGCGGTTCGATAGCTGCCGGCCGCAGCTCCAAGCCTGCCTGCTTGGACAGGGCCGCCCCGAAGAGCGCACGTCCGGCTCCTGGGGCGCCCGCGCGCTCCTGTTCGGCGTGCCGGCCTTATTGGTGTTGGCTCTCATCGGCTGGTGGATTTATGCCAACGTGATTGAGCGCCGCTGGACCGATTTCGCTCATCGGCTGGAAAGCGAGCCCGGCATCGTGCTCACTCACGCCGAAAAGCGCGGCTCGAATTTTTACATCTCCGGACTGCGCGATCCCCTCGCAGCCGATCCTGCGTCGCTTTTACCGGCAAGCCTGTCTTCCAACCAGGTTGAGTTTCACTGGGAGGAATATTATTCGCTCGTTCCCCGCTTTGCCGCTCAGCGGCAGCTCGCCGAACTGAAGGGCCAGTTGCAGAAACGCGCCTTTCGCTTTACGACCGGCAGCGCCGAGATCCCACCCGAACAGCGCTTCCTGCTGGAAGACGTGGCATCCCAAATGATCTCGCTCATCCAGGCCGCCACCGCCTTGGGTAAGACCGTCCAGATCGAAGTGCGCGGCAATCACGATCCTGTCGGCGCCGAAGAGCTCAATGCGGCGCTGTCCCGATCCCGCGGTGAGAATGTTCGTGCCGCTCTGATCGCATTGGGCGTTCCGGCGGCCCGTCTGATCGCCGTCCCGGAGGATATCGAGAAGGAAACCTGCTCCGCCGTCAAGGAAGAAGAGCGCCTGTTCTGCCGCAGCGCGTCGTTTCGCGTCACCGGCGTTCTCTAGCAGATGTTGAAAAAGAAAATCTGCATGGTGGGCCAATTCGGTGTCGGCAAAACCAGTCTGGTGCGCCGCTTTGTCGAAAGCATTTTCGACGAACGCTATCTCACCACCATCGGCGTCAAGATCGATCGCAAGGATGTCACCGTTGGATCCGAATCCGTCACGCTGATGCTGTGGGACCTCGCGGGCGAAGACGACCTGGCGCAGCTGAACGTCTCGCATCTTCGCGGCGCTTCCGGATACATCCTGGTTGTGGATGGCTGCCGCGCGGCGTCGCTCAACAAGGCTGTCGAGTTGCAGCGGCGCATTGCCGGGCAGCTCGGTCCGTTGCCGTTCGTACTGGTGTTGAACAAGGCGGATCTTCGCGATCGGTGGGAAGTTCAGGACACAGCCGTCGCCGAACACGGCTGGCCCACTTTTGAAACCAGCGCCAAGGCCGGCAGCGGCGTCGAGGAAATGTTCCTGGCACTGGCCGGGAAGTTGCTCCAATGAACCTTCTGACAGCCCTCGGCTTCGCGGTGTTTGAGCGGAGCGGGGAAGCGTCGTTCCGATTGTTGGGGCCGGCGCCCCATTGGCTACCGGCCGGAAGCGTGACGGAAGCCTTTCCGTTCCTCGAAGTCTTTCTTCCCGACGCCGAAGAATTCTGGGCTGACCGCGGTGCCCGCACAGCGCTTTACTCTGACCTCTGGACTCAAGGCGGCGCCACCGGAGACGAGCTTCACTTTTGTGCTATCGCCGTCGCCGGAGAGCGTAAGCTCCTCCTCATTGAGTGCGCGGAGCAAAGGTTCCAGCAAGCGCGGAGTTTCGTCCAATACGCGCATGAAGCCTCGCTCGCGCGCGAGCAAATCGCCAAACTAACGCAGGCCAAGACCGAGTTTCTCGCGCGCATGAGTCACGAGATCCGGACTCCCATGAACGCGCTCCTCGGCATGGTCGAGTTGTTATCGGAAACGCCGCTCAACGATGAACAGCGGAAATACCTGCAAGTGTTCCAACGTGCCGGCGACAATCTGTTGAACGTCATCAACGATATTCTGGATTTCTCGAAAGTCGAAGCCGGGCAGATCGATCTCGAGAACATTGAATTCGATCTGGCTCAGGTCATCCAAGAAGCGATCGAAATCGCGGCCGTCCGCGCTCGTGCCAAGGGCCTTGCTCTCGTCAACCGGATTCAACCCAACGTGCCCACGCTCTTGATCGGCGACCCCGGCCGCCTCCGGCAAATCCTTTTGAACTTACTCGGCAACGCCACCAAATTCACCGACCGCGGCGAACTCACGGTGCTCGTGGAAACAGATTCGGACCAGCCAGTGCCCGGCGCGCTGCACTTCGCGGTCTCCGATACCGGTATCGGGATTCCCGCCGATCGTCTTTCCACGATCTTCGACAGTTTCTCGCAAGCCGACGCCTCCACCACGCGCAAGTATGGCGGCACCGGCCTGGGTCTCGCAATCTCCAAACGTTTCGTTGAATTAATGGGTGGAAAAATCTGGGCCGAAAGCAAACCGGGCGCTGGTAGCACGATGCATTTCACTGCGCGATTCTCCGTCGCTGACGCCCCCAAGCCGGTGGCAGAGGGAAGCGCCCCGGTCGTGATTCGCAATCGTGGCTTGCGAATTCTCTTGGCGGACGATTCGGAGGAGAATCGCTTCCTCATTCGCGGCTATTTGAAAGATTCCGGCTGCATCATCGACGAAGTGGAGAACGGCGCCGAAGCGGTTGAGCAATTCAAACAACGTGCCTACGACATCGTTCTCCTGGATGCTGAGATGCCTGTTCTGGATGGCTATTCCGCCACTCGCGAGATCCGTGCGCTTGGCGCGACGCCCATTTTCCTGCTGACCGCCCATGCTTTGCGGGAAGCCAGAGCCCGGAGCTTCGAAGCCGGCTGCACGGACCATCTTACGAAGCCCATCAAGAAGGCCACTCTGCTCGAAGCAATTAACAAGGCTGTGCCGGCTGCATCCGTGAGCGACCGAATTCATGTCCCGGTGGAAGCGTGGCTCAAGCCGGTGGTTGGTGGCTATCTCGAGAAACGGCGTGGCGATGTTCGGAAACTGCGAGCTGCACTGGATTGCAGCGACTATGACACGATCCGCATGCTCGGCCACCAAATGTGCGGCACCGGCGGCGGCTACGGTTTCGAACCGATCACCGAAATTGGCAGCGCGCTCGAAGAGTCCGCTCTTGCGAGCGATAGCGCGCGGATGCGGGCGAGTATCGAAGATCTGGACCGCTATCTGAACAACATCCAAGTCGAGTAAGGTATACAATCAAACGCCATGAAGCATCTCATGCTGGTCCTGGTTCTGATTGGCGCCGGTGCGGTTCACGCGGGGGCCGCCGCTACTTGCGATCGGGAATGCCTGCGTGGATTCATCACGCAGTATCTCGACGCTCTGGTCGCGCACGATCCAAGCGCTCTGCCGCTCAGCGCTAAAGTGCGATTCACCGAAGACAGCGTGGAGATGCATTTGGGCGACGGCCTCTGGAAAGACGCGTCGCGCATCCGGGCGTTTCGACAGGACATTTTGGATGCCCGGCAGGGCATCGCCGCCTCGCAAGTGATCGTCGAGGAAGCGGGCTCGCCAGTCATGCTAGTCCTGCGCTTGAAAGTCGCCGACAAGAAAATCACCGAGATCGAAACCATGGTCACGAGAACCCAGAAAGAAGGCGCGCTCTTCAAGCCGGATGCTCTTCAGGCCGCGGATAAGACGATGGCGTTCGTTCCGGAGAAATCACAACTCGCATCGCGCGATGACGCCATCCGGATCGCCAAGTTCTACCCGGCGGGACTCAAAATCGGTAGCTTCGTCACCGTTGACGCTCCCTTCGCGCCCGATGCATACCGCGTGGAGAACGGCGTCATTACGGCTGGTCCGGGTTGCTCGCGTCCAGGCTGCGAAAACATCAAGACGCAGAAGATCATGGAGCATCCGTTCATCACCACCCGCGTCGTAGCCGTCGACGAAGAGCTTGGCATCGTGCTCCTGCGCATGAATTTCGGTCAAACGAATTCGTACGGCCAAGGCAACGCGCTCGTCGTTTGGGAAGCGTTCAAGATTTACGGAGACCAGATGCGCGCCGTCGAAGCGTTCATGAAAATCATGCCGGCAAGCATGGGCTCCGGCTGGGAGTAGTGGCCTCTTCAGGCGTAAATCCCCGGGGCTTCGTGCCCGGTCTTCTGCACATACTCGACATACGATCCCAAATACACGTGCGGATCGCGATCCCGCCCGCTCTCGCCGCCCAGCTCCAGCACACGCGAGCTTAGGCCACGCAGGAACGTGCGATCGTGCGACACGAAAATCATGGTGCCTTCAAACTCCTTCAGCGCCTCCACCAGCATCTCCTTGGTCGCCAGGTCGAGGTGATTGGTGGGTTCATCCAGCACCAGAAAATTCGGCGGATTATAGAGCATTCGCGCCATCGCCAATCGCGATTTCTCGCCGCCCGACAGCGCCCGGATGCTTTTGTCCACGTCGTCGCCTGAAAATTGAAACGCTCCGGCCAGCGTGCGCAGTGATCCCAGACCGTCCTGTGGGAAATCCTTCTGGAGCTGCTCGATAACAGTCAGCTCGGGATCCAACACGTCCAGCGATTGTTGCGCGAAATATCCCATGCTCAAGCTGGCTCCTAAACGTACACTGCCTGCGTCGGGTTCAATCGCTCCCGCGATCATTTTGAGCAGCGTGGTTTTGCCCGCGCCGTTCTTGCCCATCACTGCCCAGCGTTCGCCGCGGCGCACCGTGAGATTGAATCCGTCGTAAATCACGCGCGGGCCGAATCGTTTGTGCAGATCCTCGATCACAGCCACTTGATCGCCCGACCGCGCCGGCACGCGAAACTCGAACTTTACCACCTGACGCTTCTTTGGCAGTTCAACTCTTTCGATCTTGTCGAGAGCCTTGATGCGGCTCTGCACCTGCGCCGCCTTGGCCGCGTGTGTCCGGAAACGATCGATGAAGCGCTGCTCCTTGGCCAGCATCGCCTGCTGACGCGCGAAGGCTGCCTGTTGATTTGTTTCACGAATAGCCCGCTCCCGCTCGTAGAAATCGTAATCGCCCGAATACGTTACGATCTCGCCCGAGTCGATTTCGGCAATCTTCGATACGATGCGGTTCATGAATTCGCGGTCGTGCGAGGTCATCAGCAGCGCGCCTTGATAAGACTTGAGGAACTGCTCCAGCCAAATGATCGATTCGATATCCAGGTGGTTGGTCGGCTCGTCCATCAGCAACACATCCGGACGGCCCAGCAGCACCCGCGCCAGCGTCACCCGCATCTTCCATCCGCCCGACAGCGCTCCCACGTCGCCGTCGATTTGGTCGTCTTGAAAGCCGAGGCCATGCAGCACCTCGCGCGCCTGCGCCTCCAACGCGTAGCCATCCAGATGCTCGTACTCTTCCTGAACATGGCCGAAGCGTTCCAAAATCTCGTCCAGTTCATCCGCGCGTTCGGGATCCTCCATGGCGCGTTGCAACTCATCGAGTTCGTGATGCAGATCGCCCGCGCGCCCGCTTCCCGCGATGGCTTCATCCAAAACCGACCGACCTTGCATCTCCTCCACGTCCTGGCGAAAGTAGCCGATGTGGAGCCGCTTGGGAACGGTGACGTCGCCATCGTCCGCCTCTTCCTCGCCCACGATCATGCGGAACAGCGTCGTCTTGCCCGCGCCGTTCGGCCCCACCAGCCCGACTTTCTCGCCGGGGTTCAATTGAAACGAAGCGTCCACAAAGATCAGCTGCTTGCCGTACTGCTTATTGATATTGGAAAACGAGATCATCCCTCTGCCATCATAGCGGCGAGCTTGAGCACCGTTGCCCAGTTTCTCGCCGTGCAGATGGTCGAGAGCTTCGAATCAAAGTAAGCGTTAGTCAATTTGGTGCGCGCCATGCCGTTGGGAAGATGCAGATAGATCTCCTGGCCGCGCAGGTGAAAAGCGTCTGGCGCCGACCGCGCGGGATCCAAGCCCGCAATCGCGCTGGCCTTCGGCGAATCGGCCAGGAAATAAACGTGCAGCATTTTCTCCTCCGCTCCGGCCTTGAGAAATGGATTGTCGCGGATGGTCTTGAGCAACTGCTCGGATGTCCGGATGACCACGGGAATGCGATAGCCGTAACGCTTTTCTATTTTTGCTTTGACGGCATCGCCGATGCCGGGCGCTCCGGCTGGCGCATCGAAAATCACGTTGCCGCTCTGGATGAACGTGCGCACGGCCTTGCATCCAGCGTCCGAGAACATCTGGGCGAGATCCTTCATCGGCAGCGCGTTGTTGCCGCCAACGTTGATTCCCCGAAGCAGCGCGACGTGTGTCATCAGGCCTCTTTGCCTTGCGGCGCACCGAAATCTTAGGAGCTCGCGCTAGTGCGCTCCTCGATCACGAAACCCCGTTATTCATCTTACAGGGCGAGGAAGCGGCTGCGCCGAAGCCCCTAAATCCCAAACTGCCAATCCCAAATCCCTAGTCCCAAACCCCTTTCCTGGTAACCCCGGCGGCTTCCTTTTCGCTCTTACAAATGATATATATAACTAGCGGAGGTGTGGATGCGCTGCGTGTCTGTGCTCCTGGGCCTGGCCCTGTCACCTCCCTTCCTGTTCCCGGCCGAGGCGCCCCACGTCTTCACGCCCGCTCAGAAGAACTACTGGTTCTTCCAGCCGGTAAAAAAGTCGCCGGTACCCGCGGTTAGGAACAAAGCCTGGGTCAAGACCCCGATCGACGCGTTCATCCTCGCCAAGCTCGAAGAGAACAAGCTCCAGCCCAATTCCCGCGCCGACAAGCTGACGCTACTGCGACGCGTCACCGTCGACATGACCGGCCTCCCTCCCACCCAGGAAGAAATCCAGCAATTCCTGAGCGACTACTCACCCAACGCCTGGGAGAAAGTTGTGGACCGGTTGCTCGCCTCGCCCGCTTATGGCGAGCGCTGGGGACGTCATTGGCTGGATGTCGCGCGCTACGCAGATAGCAATGGCTTCAAGGCAGATGAGACCCGTCCCAATGTCTGGCGCTATCGCGACTACGTCATCAAAGCGTTCAACGATGACAAGCCGTATGACCGGTTCGTGAAGGAGCAAATCGCGGGCGACGAGCTGTACCCCGGTAACACCGAAGCGCTCACCGCCATGGGATTCAACCGGCACTGGATCGACGAAACCAACGCGCCCGATCTGTTCGAGCGCCGCCATCAGACGCTCGACGACATGACCACGGTTACCGGCGTCGCGTTCCTGGGCATGACGTTCGGCTGCGCGAAGTGCCACGATCACAAGTTCGATCCGATTCTGACCAAGGACTACTATCGCCTCCAGTCGTTCTTCGCCAACACCGCCTTCGGCGACGGTCCGCTGCCGCTCTCGGATCCCGAAGACAAGCGCAAATACGAAGAGCAGTACTCGGCGTGGGATGCAAAGACCAAGGACATTCGCGCCGAGATGGAAAAGATCATGGCGCCGATTCTGGAGGATCGCAAGAAGCACTCAGCGACGGTCATGACGGACGAAGTCCAGGCTGTCGTCGCCAAGGATGCGGCCCAGCGCACGCCGCTCGAACAGCAGGTCTATCACATCGCGGAGACTCGATTCGGCGGCTTGGGCGATCCGGTGAAAGCGCTCAAAGGCGACAATGCGAAGCGCTATGCCGAGCTCAAGGCCCAGTTAGCCACGTTCGACTATATCAAGCCCGCTCCGCTGCCCGAAGGCCAGTTCATGACGGACCTGAACGCCACTGCGCCGCCAACCTATATTTTGCGCGGCGGGAGCCGCTTCGCCCCCGGCGATGAAGTGCAGCCGGGATTCCTTTCGATTCTGGACCGGAGCGACGCGAAAATCACTCCGCCCCAGGGCGTGAACTCCACTGGCCGCCGCAGCTCTCTTGCGGCCTGGCTCACCGATCCATCGAATCCGTTGCCTGTTCGCGTGATGGTGAATCGCATCTGGCACTATCATTTCGGCCGCGGCATCGTGGCCACGCCTGGCGATTTCGGCCGCATGGGAGCGAAGCCCACGCATCCCGAGCTCCTGGATTATCTCGCGAACTATTTTGTCGACAACGGCTGGAGCATCAAGAAGGTGCATCGCCTGATTCTGCTTTCGAATGCATATCAGGAGGCCTCCGATTATCAGCCCAAGATCGCCGAAGCTGATCCCGATAACAAGCTGCTGTGGCGCTACCCTCGCCGCCGCATGGAAGCGGAAGCCGTTCGCGATTCCATGCTGGCCACGGCCGGGTTGCTGAATCCGCAGCCAGGCGGGCCCGGCGTGTATCCTCCGGTACCTCCCGGACTGATCACCGAGCTTTCCGCGACGGCAGTGGCCGGAGGCTGGCGAACGGAGAAAGATCCCGCGCAAAGCGATCGCCGTAGCGTCTACATTTTTGTCCGCCGCAACCTGCCCTATCCGCTGTTGCAGGAATTCGACACCGCCAATACGTTTGAGAGCTGCGATTATCGCAAGAACACCGTCACTGCGCCGCAGTCGCTCGACCTGTTGAACAACGAGCTGGTGCTGGATTGGGCGCGCTCTCTCGCCGGCCGCGTCTTCAACGACAGCGGACTCAAGCCCGAAGCGCAAGTGGACCGGGCATTCCACCTGGCTTATGGACGAGGGGCCAGCGCTGAGGAGCAAAAGATCGCCGAAGATTTTCTCGCCAAGCAGATGCCGATTATGGCCCAACGGTTGGCCGGGGATGACAAGAGCAAGCCGCCGCTGCCCGCCAATCTGCCGGCGGGAACCGATCCGGCGCGCGCCGCCGCGTTTGTCGACCTGTGCCACATGCTGCTCGACTCCAACGAGTTCCTGTACATCAATTGAGGGGTCATGTTAGACAAGCTCAAGCATCATTGGAACGTCACCAATCGCAGGGAATTTTTTACCCAGGCCGGTAGCGGTCTGGCAGCCATCGCGCTCGCCGCCATGCTCGATCAGGATGGCTACGCTGCTTCGGTCGACCCGCTGGCTCCCAAGAAACCGCACGTCACGCCTCGCGCCAAGTCCATCATCTGGTGCTTCATGGAAGGCGCGCCGAGCCACGTGGACTTGTTCGACCCCAAGCCCGCGCTGGAGAAATATTCCGGGCAGCCAGTGCCGCCCTCGTACCATCCGGAAACATTGCAAAGCGCTTTCGGCACCACGCATAACGGGCTCTATCCCACGCGCCACAAGTTCAAGCAGTACGGTGAGAGCGGCCTTTGGGTTTCCGATTGGCTGCCGAATATCGCCGAGCACATGGACGAGATCGCTGTGCTGCGTTCGTGCACCGCCGATGGCGTCAACCACGTGGGAGCCGTCTGCCAAATGAATACCGGCGAAATTCTGGCTGGCCGTCCGTCGATGGGCGCGTGGGTCACCTACGGTTTGGGTAGCGCGAATCAAAACCTGCCGACGTTCGTCGTCATGCAGGACGACAAGGAGATTTTGGGCGGCGTCCAGAACTACAGCTCCGGCTTTCTGCCCGCCACCTATCAAGGCACGCTGTTCCGCAAGGGCGACACGCCGATCTTGAATTTGAGGCCGCCTACCGGCATGACCGACGCGCAAGAGCGCAACAAGCTGGAATTCCTGCAAGCCATCAACGACCGGTTTGGCCGCGACAAACAAGACGATACCGAACTGGATGCTCGTACGCGGTCGTATGAACTCGCGTATCGCATGCAGTCGTCCGCTCCGGAAGCCGTGGATCTGAGTTCCGAATCCGAGGCCACCAAGAAGCTGTACGGCCTGGACGATCCGGCCACCTCGGTGTATGGAACCAACCTTCTGATGGCGCGTAGACTGGTGGAACGCGGCGTTCGCTTTGTCGAATGCTACAGCGGCTCGGGGTCGCGTTGGGACGCGCATAGCAGTCTGGAAGCGAATCACACGGAAAATTGCAAGTCGGCTGACAAGCCGGTCGCTGGTTTGCTGACCGATCTGAAAGCTCGCGGGATGTTGAAGGACACGCTGGTGGTGTGGGGCGGGGAATTCGGGCGCACACCGTTCGTGCAAGGCAGCCCGAATGATGAGAAGGCCGGGCGCGATCACAATCCGTGGGGCTTCACCATTTGGATGGCGGGCGGCGGCGTGAAGGGCGGCCAGGCCATCGGCACCACCGATGAGATCGGGCTGCGCGCGGTCGACGAGCCGCATCACGTTCACGACATTCACGCGTCCATCCTCTATCTGCTGGGCCTGGATCACCTGCGCACGACGTACATGCACAACGGTCGCGCCGAGCGGCCCACCGGCACCGCGGGAGCGTTGATCGACAAGCTGTGGGCGTAAAGCTTTCGCGATACCTTCTGTGCCTGATAGCGTGTGGCGCGTGCGCCCAGACTCTGCCTGACGGTCCCGGCAAAGAAACATTCCAGTCAGTGTGCAGCCGGTGCCACACACCCGATGCCGTGATCGGTAAGCAGGGCAGCAAGCAATGGTGGCAATCGAAGGTGACTGAGATGCTGCAGGAAGACACCGACGTTACGGAGTCGGACGTCGACACGATTGTCGCTTACCTCGCGAAGAATTTTCCGATTGTCAGGATCAACGTGAACAAAGCTCGGGCGTTGGATCTGGAGACAGGTCTTGAGTTGACGGCCAAGGAATCGGAAGCGATTGTCCAATATCGCGAGGCCAAGGGCAACTTCAAAACGTTGGATGATCTGAAAAAGGTCCCGGGGCTGGACGCGGTCAAAATAGAATCGAAGAAGGACCTTCTGGAATTCTGATGGCAACTGAACGGTTCGAAGTACGATCACGCGACGGCGTCGCCATATCCGTTCAAAAGGTCGGGTCGGGTCCAGCGCTGCTGCTGATTCACGGTTCTCTTCTCAACGGGTCACTCTCCTGGGGAGCTGTGCTGCCGAAACTCGCGGAGCACTTCACGGTCTACGCCATGGATCGGCGCGGACGCGCGCCAAGCGGCGATGCGAAAGAATATTCGATCGTAAACGAGGCTGAGGACATTGCGAGTGCTGTTGAGGCAATCGGTGGCCAGGTAATTATCTTGGCTCATTCCTATGGAGCGCTCGCGTCGCTGGACGCTTTGGACCGGCTGAAGACGGTTTGCCATTTGATCCTCTATGAACCGCCCGTCCCATCGAAGCCAGGCGACCCAGGGATTGTCGCAAACATGGTGCGAGCTTTGGAAGCCGGCGATCGCGAACAGCTTGTAACCACGTTTTTACGCGATCAGGTTCGAGTGCCTCCAGATCGCATTACGAAGATGCAATCCTCGCCGATCTGGCCGATCATACTTCAGATTTCTCCCACCTTGCCGCGCGAGGCGCGCGCCGTAAACACTTATCGCCCGTCGGTCGAGCGCCTCGCGAACTGGAAGACTCCGACCACGGTGCTGCTGGGCAGTGTGACCACCGGTCTTCTCCGCGACGCTGCGTTTTTTGTGCGCGATGCCATTCCAGGTTGCCAGATGATCGTTCTCGAGGGCCAAGGCCATGGCGCGATGTTGGACGCCCCCGACTTCTTCGCCAACAAAATCCTGGAGATCGTGGGGACTCACTCCCAGCCGCTTTTGGTTCCGTAGGGCAGGCTGGCTCCCATCGCTTCGATCTCGTGAATCTTGCCGCCGCGGATCTTGAAGATCTCGCCCGCTTGCAGATTGGACGTGCCGCCGTTCATCGGGATGGTGTCGACTCCGGGGACGCCGAGGATCTTGATGGTATGCACGGCGCCCCGATGTTGGAACATCGGGAACGCATAGACCAGCCCCTTTTCTTCGTCGACCAGCCCCAGCCTGCGCGGCCAAAGACGCGTGATGAAGCTCAGAATCTGGCTGTTGATTTGCGCCGTGCAGGTTAAAGTGCCGAGCACGGCCATGGCATGATCGGCTTCGGGCGAGCCCATCGGAACCGGCCAGGGCACGGGCGTCGCGTTGTGCGTGGTTTGGCCGCCGTTCTCGTGCCGCTCGCAGTCTTCGGCGAACGGAGCGATCTCGCCGTTGCCGTGTTCGATGGATTCGAAATACCGATTGGCCGCGTCGATCATGTCTTCACGCGAAGTGCGCTCTGAGACCGGAACGTCAGCCAGGAGCGCGGCTCGCGGAGTGATCAAATTCTGCATCCGGTCGGCGCGGAGATTGCGCGCTAACACGTGCTCGATCTCGGTGATCTCGCCATCCACCACTTTGAGACGCAATGCGATGATCAGCGGCCGGTCATTTTCCTTCATCACGCCATAGAAGCCGACTTGGTTGGACGCGGGATCGACGGCGTAGATCTTGAAGGTGGTGGGAGCTTCAGAAGCGCCAACCCACAGGCCATCGCCGATGCGGATTTCCGCGGTGTTCTCGGTGAATCGCGCCCCTTTGGACAACGGAAGGCCCGACGGATCGTGCTGTACCAGCGCGACGAGATACTGGTCGGTGAGCGCAATCATGCACGCGCGATCGCAATGTTTCGACTCGGCAAATGCAACGCCGGAGAGCGCGGCGAACATGGAAACGGCGGTGATCCAGTGTTTGATCAAGTGAGTGTCTCCGGGCATCGATTATATACTGAAGCGCGGAAGGAGAACACAATGCGGAAATGGATATGGTTGGCGTTGGCTCTTGCGCCGGCGTACGCGCAAGAGAAGAAGGCAACGACCTTGACGGCGCTGGATTACATCGAGATCCAGCAGTTGGTGAATAAGTACGGTCAGGACATCGATACCTGCACCAACAACGGATACGACTACGCGGATTTGTACACCACGGATGGAGTGTTTATCGATAAATACTCTGATGATGGGTTCAAGAAGGGCGGAGTCCAGCGGGCGAAAGGGCGCGATGAGTTGGCGGCGGCATCCTGGGGCGGATCGAAAGGATGCAAGGGCATGCCTTGGAACGGTTGGACTCACTTGATGGGCGATATCGTGATTACGCCGGCCGCTGAAGGCACGGCAACCGGGCGATGTTATCTGATCATGCTCGGAGAGAGGGGGCCCGGCAGCGTCGATCGCGATGGCGGCTACGAAGACATTTACGTGAAGACCGCGAAAGGATGGCGGATCAAATCGCGGACGCACGTGCGGACCAAGGAGTGGAGCAATCCGCTGTTGCAAAGCGCGGATCGGAAGTAGCATGAAGCGGCTCTCAACGTACGTTGTCGCGCTGCTGTGCGGCTGTTTGATGCATGCGCAACCGCCGGGCGAGCGGCCGTTCAAGATCATCAAGCTGGATCCGGCTCTCGATGACATCATTTCACCCGATGCGAAGCTTGAGACTCTCGGCGATCATTTCGGTTTGACCGAAGGCCCGGTGTGGGTGCAACACGGCGACGACGGATACCTTTTGTTCAGCGATAACGCGGGCAACGAGATTTATAGATGGTCGCCGCACGCGCCGCTTTCGGTGTTCTTGCAAAAGAGCGGCTATACCGGGAGCGACATCATGAACGCGGGCGCGCAGACCGTGTCCGGCGGCGGAGTTGCGATTCTGCTGATCGGCTCGAACGGGCTGACACTCGATGCGCTGGGCCGGCTGATCATCACGGCCATGACCGATCGCTCAGTGGTGCGCCTTGAGAAGGATGGCACGCGGACTGTCTTGGCGGATCATTATCAAGGGAAGCGGTTCAACGGCCCGAACGATATTGTCGGGAAATCCGACGGCGCGCTTTATTTCACGGACACGGTGTGGGGCATGCGCGGCGCAGAGAAGAGTCCCGACCGGGAGCTGCCGTACAGCGGATTCTTTCTGCTCAAGGACGGCAAGGTGACGCTGCTCGGCGGCGACAAAGATAGCCCGGGCGACGGGCCCAATGGCATCGCGCTCTCGCCGGATGAAAAGCACCTGTATGTAACGGCGGGCCTATCGAAAACGATGCGTTATGACGTTCTGCCCGACGACACAGTGGCGAATCCGATGAAGTTTTTGGATGCAGGGATCGATGGCATCAAGGTGGACCAGAAAGGCAATGTGTACTCGACGGTGCGCGGCAGCGAGATTTGGATCACCTCGCCCGAGGGCACGCATCTGGGCACGCTGCAGATGCCGCAAATCGCAACCGAACCAAGACCGCGCATTGTTGCGACAAATCTCGCATTCGGTGACGCCGATGGCAAGACGCTTTACACCACCGCCTGTACCCATTTGTTTCGGATTCGGATGAAAGTTACGGGCGTAGGCCCGGGTCTCCCACGGTTAGAGGGAGCGCGAACGCAATGATGCCGATGCCCGCGGCAACGGCAACGTATTGTTTGTGGTCGAACTCGTACGTCATCGGCGAAGCTTTCCACACGTGATTGGTCGGAAACTGCCAGAGGATGGCGCCGGTGGTTGCATCTGCTGCCATGAACGCGCCGCTGTTTTCTCCGAAGAATACCAAGCCCGTCGCGGTGGAGAGCACGCCGGCTGAAGCGGTCACCGGGCCGCTCGATTGTGGAACCTCCCAGGCGATCTCGCCGGTTTGAATGTCGATGGCGCGCAGAACTTTCTCGAACGTTTCGCCGGGCGCGGGCCGCGCGATGCCGCCCGTGTAGCCTTTTCCCGCTTGCCACTCGCCGTGATTCTTCGAAAAGAGATTGCAGCGCTCGAGGGCCTGGAAGTAGTACAGGCCGGTGCCTGGATTGAACGAAGTCGAAAACCAATTGGTTCCGCCTTGGAATCCGGGGCAGACGTACGTTTCTCCGCCGGCCATTTCTGGAATGGTCTTCAAGATCGGACGTCCATCTTTGTCGATGCCTTCTGCCCAGTTCAGCTTCTTCAAGAACGGCTTCGCTAGCAGGAGCTGGCCGTTCGTTCGATCAAGCACGTAGAAGAAGCCGTTGCGATTGGCCTGCAGCAGCAGTTTGCGCGGCTGGCCTTGCCAGTTGGTGTCAACCAGGACGGGCGGCTCCTGGGCATCCCAATCGTGAATGTCGTGCGGCGTGAACTGGAAATACCATGTGAGCTTGCCTGTTTTGGCGTCGAGTGCCAGGACCGAATCGGTGTAGAGGTTGTCACCCGCGCGTTCGCCGCCATCGAAGTCGGGGCCGGGATTTCCAACCGGCCAGTAGAGGGTGCCGGATTCGGGATCGTACGTGCCAGTCATCCAGGTGTCGCCGGAACGGTGTTCAACATCTTTGCCGGTCCATGTTTCAGAGCCGGGCTCGCCGGGCTGGGGCACGGTCCAGAATCGCCAGGCTTCTTTGCCGGTGGACTGATCGTAGGCAGCCAGGAAACCGCGCGCGCCTTCGTCTCCGCCGGCGGTACCCGAGATCACGAGATTGCCGGCGATCAGCGGCGCGGACGTGCCGTTGTAGTTCAAATGCCAGTCAGCCATTTCGGTCTCCCACAGCAGTTCGCCGTTGAAGCGATTGAGCGCGATGAGGTGCGCATGGTCAGTGAGCATGAAGATGCGATCGCCACCCCACGCGACGCCGCGATTGAATCCGAACGCCGCGTTGCCCGCGATGCCTTTGGTGCGCGCGCGCTGGTAATGCCAGATCAGGCGCCCCGAGCCCGCGTCAAGCGCGAAACATTCGTTGGCGCCGGACACGTACATGATGCCTTCCACCACCACTGGAGTGTTCTCGATCTGCGAGACGTTCGGCATCGGAAAGATCCAGGCCGGGGCGAGGGTGCGGACGTTCGTCTTGTAGATTTGCGTGAGCTTCGTGTAGCGGTTGCCGCTGGGATCGCCATTGTAGGTGGGCCAATCGGTTTGCGATGTGACCGGGCGATAACGATCGCCCGTGTTGCGGAGCAGGTGGATCTGCTTGTCGTCTGTACGGAGCTGAAGGTCGAACGGACCCTGGTTCAGGACCTGGCCTTCGAGCGTCTCGCCGGTGGCGAGTTGGATTTTCTTCCGAACGACGGCGGACGGCGCGGTGCGCGACATGGGTGCGAGGGTGCGGAGATGCGCGACCAGGTTGGTCATATCTCCGGCGGGCAGGTCGAATGCGGGCATGCCAGCAGCGGGCCGTCCGACTCGAAGGAACGCGGCTAACTCAGTAGCGTTGCGCGAGGCGATTTGCGCTTGGATGTTGGGGCCGGATTCTCCGCCGGTGGCGTCCGCGCCGTGGCATCGCGAGCAGCGGGCTTCATATTCGCGGCGGCCGGGATCGGTTTGGGCTAGAGCTAGCGTACCGACGAACAAGGCGGCGAGGAGAGGGGTGCGCATCTAAGAAACGATATCAGGTTCAGCTCGGGATAATCGCAGCGTAATGATGCTTCCGAGCCAAGCTCAGTAGGGCTTTATCAAAGGTTACGAGTGTTGCGCCAATCTCCTTGGCGAAGGCGAGCAGATAGCAATCTCCGATCCATTTGGACGCGCGTTGGTCGGCGAACGGAGCCGTCGCCTGCCGAAACGCGGTATCGACGTCGCGAGGCTCGGGATGTAGTTCCACTCGTGGATCGTCGAGCCACCCCTCGTAGACGGCCCACGCACGATCCACTGTCAGCGTTTCCTCGCCCATCGCCGCCTGATTGGTCAGCAAGCGGAGCAGCCCCACCTGGGTGTAGCGCGAAAAGATGAGTGAAGCTCCTCGCGGCGTGTGGTCTAACCATCCCCATGCCGCCGAATTGTGGGAGTGGCCGATAACTGACAGCGCAATCCAGACGTTTACGTCAGGAAAAAACGAGGTCATGCGGGTTCTCGTCTTTCGGGAAGGCCGGCCCCAGCTTGCCTTTGCCCTTAATAAAAGGACCGGTGACGTAGGCTCCTTTGCGCTTCTTGCTGTATTTTTCCTCGAGGGCCCCGATGATCAAAGCCCGCATGGATGTGCCAGATTGAGCAGCGCGATGGCGCAGGGCAGCATGCAAGGGCTCGGGGATGTCTACCGTTGTTCGAATCGCCATGACTTCATTATGGCACTGATGACATAAAGCTGTCACCGCAGCGGTTTTAGTTCGGGTGGAACTCCCTCGGGCAACGGGTAGCGATCGACATTCAACAGCATCGAAACGAACTGGTAGTAGCCCATGACGCCCAGCATGTCGACCACGCCGCGCTCGCCGAATTTCTCCAGTGCGGCCTGGAAGGCGGCGTCGCTGGCCTGCTTGGTCGAAAGCACCTCGGTACAGAAATTGTAGACGGCTTCTTCGTCGGGCTGCATGGGCGCGGGACGTTTTCCGGCGGCAAGTGCGTCGATGACGGCGGGGCTCAGGCCGGCAGTGAGCGCGATTTTATGGTGCGCCTGCCATTCAAACTGGGCAGTCCAATGACGCGCGGTAATCAGAATAACGAACTCATTCAGCCGCGGCGGTAGCGAGGAGTGGTAGCGCATCTGAGCGCCAAACTTCTGCGCGAGATCGCCCATCTCGGGGCTGCGCAGCAGGACGTTGAAGGGACCATCGAGCGAAGTGCGCGGGCCTGAGAGGATACTGTTGATCAGTGTCTTCTGCTCGGATGTCATGGTGTCGTAGGACAGCGGTTTGAAACGGCCGCCGCGCAGGTGCAGATCGCGAGTGGTGGGAGCTTGAGCGTTCACAATGCCCAGGATACCGAGAATCCCGGCACACACGGTTGGAAGGCGCATGGAGTGTTCCTTTCGTTAGGTGATTGTATGCTAAAGTTCGATTCCGTGCATCATTCTGGTGAGTTGGCGCGTCTCACTGCCGAAAAGCTATTCTAGTATTCGATCGGAGAATCTAATGAAAACGACAACCAGTCAGCCCTTCCTTAGCGATGTGAAAGAGCTGCGCAAGCGCGCCCGCGCCAACCTCGATAAGGGCGCGGTGACGCCCGCCTACCAAGGCAACGTCCAGCAGACCATCGACATCCTGCAGTCGGTCCTGGCTACTGAAATTGTATGCGTGCTGCGCTATACGATGAACGCGATCGCAGCCACGGGCATTTCGAGCGATGGTGTGAAGGAAGAATTCGAACAGCACGCCAAGGAAGAGCAAGGGCACATGCTGCTCGCGGCGGAGCGGATCAACCAACTGGGTGGAACGCCGAACTTCAGTCCCGAGGGCCTGTTGTCGCGATCGGCTTCGGAGTACACGGTGGGCGCGAACCTGGTGGAGATGATCAAGGAAAACCTGGTGGCCGAGCGGATCGCGTGCGAGCATTACCGCGAGTTGATTCGATTCTTCGCCGACAAGGACCCCACCACGCGAGTGATGATGGAAGGCATCCTCGTCAACGAAGAGGAGCACGCCAACGACATGCACGATCTTCTGGTTGCGCACGAAGGCAAACCGATGCTGCCGAAGTCCTAAGCAACGCTAAAATAGTAGCGGATGCGTGTAGCGCTGGTTTGTGGCCTCAGTCTGCTGAGCGCCGTGCTTCTGGCCGAGCGATTGGAAGATACTTTCTACGTTCCTCTCGATGATCCGGCCATTCAATACGCGACGCCGGCCTCAGACTCGATCGCGCACCTCGAAAAGCAACTTGAAAACCGTAAAGCCAAACTCGACTACGCGCCCAACGGTTGGGGCTATCTTCCGGCCATTCTGAAGCAACTTGATATCAACATCGATTCGCAAGTGCTGGTCTTTTCGCGGACCAGCATTCAGAACGAGCGAATCTCGCCGCGTACTCCGCGCGCGATTTATTTCAACGACGATACGGCCGTGGGCTTCGTGCAGAACGGCGAAGTGCTGGAGCTTTCTGCGATTGATCCGAGGCAGGGCGCGGTGTTCTACAGCCTGGATACTGAAAAGTCCGATCGGCCCGAGTTTGCGCGCCGCGACGATTGCCTCCGATGCCACCAAGGCGCGCCCACCATGGGAATCCCCGGAATCCTGGTGAGCTCGGTGCATCCGGTGACGGACCTCGAGGCGCGTGAGGCGCACGGAAGCGCGTTTATTACGGACGGCCGCACCAGTTTCGATGAACGCTGGGGCGGGTGGTACGTCACCGGAACGCACGGATCGCAAGTGCATTTGGGGAACAATCCGGAGCTGGCCGATCCACTGTTTCCGGGCCGGGCAGTGAAAGAAGGCACGCAGAACGTGACCAGCCTGGCGGCGTTCTTCGATACCTCGCGGTACCTCGCGCCGACCAGCGACATTGTCGCGCTGAGGACGCTGGAGCATCAGACGCGGATGACGAACCTGATGACGCGGATCGGCTGGGACGCGCGAATCGCGCTGCGCGAAGGCAAGGGCAATTTGGAGGCGGCCGCGCGTGACCGGATCAACAGCGA
>Ga0182015_10002268_pt1 | contig 23659 bp, 21 predicted proteins | sample 712P3MmetaG_FD_120478 | JGI IMG/M metagenome (GOLD analysis project Ga0182015, IMG submission 120478) | Permafrost microbial communities from Stordalen Mire, Sweden - 712P3M metaG | ecosystem: Environmental > Terrestrial > Soil > Wetlands > Permafrost | place: Sweden: Stordalen | collected...
CCGTCGGCGGTGAAGCCGCGCACGCGCAGAACGTTGTGCAGGGTCAGGCCGTATTTCAGGCAATGCACCCCGCCCGAATTCTCGGCCACATTGCCCCCGATGGTGCAGGCGATCTGGCTCGACGGATCGGGAGCATAGTACAGGCCGTGTGGAGCCGCTGCCTCGCTGATCGCTGCATTGCGAACTCCGCATTGCACGACGGCCACGCGCGCGGCGGGATCGATTTTGACGATGGCGTTGAGTTTTGCGAGCGACAGGGAGACGCCCAGGGTGTGCGGCAACGCCCCACCGGACAGGCCGGTTCCGGCGCCCCGAGCGACCACTGGCACCTTCAGTGCGTGGCATGTGCGCAGCACGGCCGCCGCCTGCCGCTCGTTCTGCGGCACGGCAACCACCATCGGCAATTGGCGATAGGCCGTCAGCGCGTCGCACTCGTATACCCGGGTGTCCTCGGTGCGATACCGGATGCAATCGTCCGGCAGGATCTTCGCGAGGGCCGACACGACTTGCAGTTGCCGGGCCGCCCGCTCGCCCGAAAGCGTGGGATCATGCATGGTGTCGCATGATAATGCATCTGGAGCCGAACTCGGTCGGGCGACATGAACTTCGCGCCCCGGCCGCACTCTAACTGGCGCCGGCAACTCCAGAGGTCAGCTCGTTAACTTCATGATTTCACGTTACGTTTGCTCCATGGTGTTGGCGGTGATGTGCGCCGTGGCACGAGCCTCGCCGGCTCCGTTCGATCTCTCCGGGCCGGTTCTCGACGTCAGGATCACGCGCGGCGAGCGCACGCTGCCTGCGTCCGACGTGCCGAATCTGGCGCCTGGCGACCGCATCTGGCTGAAGGCGGATCTGCCCGCTTCTCAATCGGTGCACTATCTGCTGGTGGCGGCGTTTCTTCGGGGCTCGACGAATCCACCGCCTGACGGCTGGTTTTTCCCCTGCAAGACATGGACGGGCAAATGCGCCGCGGACGGACTGACCATCACCGTACCGCAGGACGCGCAGCAAGTGCTGGTGTTCCTCGCGCCACAGGCCAGCGGGGACTTCAAAACCTTGGTCGGGGCCGTGCGCGGCCGGCCGGGCGCCTTCGTGCGCACGTCGCAGGACCTGAACCAGGCAGCGTTGGATCGTTCCCGGCTCGACGCTTACCTCTCCACGATTCGCGGCTTGAGCGATGCGGATCCGGTCAAGCTCGCGCAGGCCACTCCGCTGCTCGCCCGCAGCCTGGCCATCAAGGTCGACGAGAAGTGCCTGGACCGCCTGCCCGAACTGCAGGCGCCCTGCCTGATGATGGGGCAGGAATCGCTCATTCTCAACGATGGACACAGCACCTCCATCGTCGAGGCTCTGACTTCGGGTCCCGGAGCCGACCTGGCGATGGAAGCCAGCTACACGCCCCAACTGAGCTACGGCTACTACAGCCCGTACGTCGCATCGGTGCTCGATATCGCGCGAATATTCGAGTCATTCGGGACTGCGCAGTATCAGTACATTCCGGCGCTGGCCGCGCATCGCGACGACAGGATCGCATTGACCCTGAACGCGGTGCCGTCCTTCAATGATCCGAAATCGGTGCTGGTGGCCGCGCTTCCGGCCGTGGAGAAAGCCCAATTGCCGCCGTTGCATGCTGTCGATCCGAAGGAGATCTACTGCGCGCGCAGATCAGCGCTGGTGTTGCCCGTCGAAGGCGCTCCGCTGGTGTTCGCGACCCACTTCGCCCACGACATGGTGCTGAATCTGACCGGTGCGGACGGCCGGTCGCTGGACCTGCCGGCCACAGCCGACCCCACGCAGGGCGGCTATGTGGTCGATACCGCCGGCATTGGGCCGGCGACGCTCGGCGACAGCATGCAGGCGTCGCTGCGCGGCTATTGGGGATTCGATGCTTACCAGGGCCCGCGCTTTCGCCTCATCAACGCGCGCGCGCGCGGCTGGGAACTGGCGGCGGGGGACGAAGCGGCGCTGATCGTCGGCCGACAGGACACTGTGCACCTCCGCGCCGACGGCGTGAGCTGTATCGATGCCATCATGTTGCGGGATTCCGGCGGCAAGGATTTGAAGGTTGATTGGAAACCCGTCAAGCCCAACGAGGTCGAGATCAAGTTGCCGCTTCAGGAAAGGGAACCCGGCGCACTCACGCTGCTGGTGGCGCAGTTCGGGCTCGCCGAGCCGCAGACCGTCCCCCTACAGGCGTTTTCAGAGGCCGGCCGATTTGACGGCTTCGTCATTCACGCCGGGGATTCCCAGGGCACGTTGAAGGGCAGCCGGCTCGATGAGGTGTCCGGCCTGAGCCTCAGGAATGTGTCCTTCGCGCCGGGGGAACTCACCAGCCGGGGGGGCAGCGACGAGCTGCCGATGGTGGCGCAGGACGCGCAGGCGGCTGCCGGCCTCAAGGTCGAGCATTCCGTCGAGGCGAAAATCACGCTCAAGGACGGGCGATCGCTCGTCGTGGTCGCGTCCATCGAGGCATCCCGTCCGCGCGTGAGCCTGATCGGAAAAAGCGTGCAGCCGTCCGTCCCCGCCAATGACAGCAACATCCAACTCATCGACGCCGGCGAAATGCCTCCGGACGCATTCCTGGCCTTCTCGGTTCGGGCCCAATCACCCTTGGCATTCGTGCACGATGAGACCATCGATGTGGCAACCGGCGACGAGTCGTCCGCAGCCAGCTTGAGTCTCGCCAACGGCGGCCTCACGCTCGAAAATGCCCAGGTTGCCGTCGCAACGCTCAATCCCACGAAGGCATTCGGTCCCTCGACGTTCGGACCGTTGAAATTTCGCGTGAACATCAAGGGTGTGACGAGCGACTGGCAACCGCTGACCAATCTCGTGCGGCTGCCGGCCCTCAGGGAACTCAAGTGTCCGGCGACGCCGGAACTGGCGTGCAAACTCGCCGGCTCAAATCTGTTTCTCATCGATTCGATCGCCGGCGATCCGGAATTCAAGCATGCCGTTTCCGTGCCCGAGGGTTTTCTGGGCGACGCTCTTCCGGTCCCGCATCCTGCGGCGGGATCGCTCTTCATCAGGCTGCGCGACAATCCCCAGGTCATCAACCCGACGCTGCTCACCGTGCAACAGCTCCCGGCGCCGCAGGACGACGCCGGCCGCACGGACGCGCGGCATTCCGCTCTTCGCATCGACGACCCGGCCGGCGGCGACCCCGGCGCCGCGGCCGGTAATCCGGCTACCGCGCCGCACCGGGAGCCGTGACATCGGGGCAGCGGCGATCCTTGAATCGATGCCTTGACAATTGATGCCTCGGCAACTATCATCACCGACATGAGAACCTTGGCGGCCAATGGCGAGCGGGCACGGTCACCGGCCTCCACGCCGGGGATGGGTCTCACGTCCCTCATCGCGCGGGTGCGCCTCGCGATCATCGCGGGAGTCGACCAGGAATTTCTGCAGTGCGAGGAACTGGCGCCGCTCGAGGTTACGGCGGCGCAATTCGCGATATTGAAGAACGTGCTCAAGGGGAGCGCCGAGTCCGCATGCGAGTTGTGCAAACTCATGGATTACGATCGTGGTGCGATGAGTAGGATGATCGACCGCCTCGAGACCAAGCGTCTGGTTCGGCGCGTTCCGCTGGCTCATACCCGAAGGTCCGTCGCCCTGGAGGTGACCGCTGCGGGAAGGAGCGCGTTTCCAATGATGGAAGCATGCCTCGATCGGGTCGTCGAACGTCTGTTGAAGGGCATACCCAGATCGCAGGTCCGCGAGATGGAACGGGTGCTGAAGCGAATGCTCGCAAATGCCTGAAGTTCAGGTATTATTGATTGCCCAGGCATCTGTTGCCGGGGCATCGGAGATGTCGATGAAGGATCAATTGAAATCGTACGCCGGTCGGATCGCCGCAGGGTTGCAAAACGTGGGCGCAAGCATGGACCCTGAAATCCTGCAATTGCCGGGCGGGAGTGTCATTGCGACCCTGTTGTGGCTGTATGTGAAGGGCACGCTGGCACTTCGCAGGCATTGATCCGCACCAACCCGTGGCATGAGGGTCGACACATGCAGCTCTTCGCCGTTTTCCTGTCCATCGTGGCCCTTGCGGTCCTGGCTTTCATGGCTTTTTTGGGCCTCGTCACGATACTCCGCCAGGGTCTGGATGAGGGTCCCTACGCGGCGCCGGCGACTCCGAGGATGGAACCGACCCGGCCGGAACGGACCGAGGATCAGGCCGCATCGGGGCTGCATGGCTCCGGCGGCTGATGCGCTCCCAGGCGGCCTCAATAAATGCCGAGCGTGGTGCCCGCCGCGAGAGTCGCGCCCAGCTCTTCGCAGCGGCGCAGGTCATCCGCCGAAATCCGCTTTGGCCGCAGGATCTCATCGGGAGTTTGCGCATGAGTGCAAACGATGAGAGGTTCGGCGATCGACTTCAGCCGCCAACCCGTGGCAATGCGTTCGATCTGCAGCGCGGCATTTCGCCCGTCGCTGCCGGCGCACACCATTGCGGCATACGGCCGGCCGTTCAACCGGTCGAGCGCTGCGTAATAAACCCGATCGAAAAAGTCCTTCATCTGTCCCGACATGGCCGCAAGATTCTCAGGGCTCGCAAAAACGTATCCGCAGGCCTCGAGCACGTCCTCGGCACGCGCTTCCGCCGCTCGCAGCAGCGAAACTCGGAGCGCAGTTTCGCTGCGGGCGCCGTGTGCCGCGGCTTCGGCCATTTGCCGGGTGCCTCCCGTCACGGAGTGATAGACGATCAGCAGGGTTTTCATGCCATGGGATGGTATCACCGGCCACCTGCATGTCCGCAGCGTGGGCAACGGAAGGTGGTATTCTTCGCCAGGTACCCCGATCGCACCTTGTTGCGCGTCGGCGCCCGGTTTCGCGGTTTTACACATGTTGGGAGACTTCAATGGAATCGATCTTAGATGCGGGCAACATCCGTAGCGCCAAGGAATATGCGAACGGTCAGATCAACTCGTTCATCGAGAACGTCGAGGAACTGACGCACGCCTTGAAGAATGTGGACACCCCTGAAATCGCCCGGGTCAAGGCCAAGGTGAAAATCGCACTCGCAGCCGCGAAAAGCGCGCTTGCCGATGGTGCCACTCAGGTTCGCTCCCAAGCCCGGCAGGTGTCCAGGACGACCGACACCTATGTTCGCGACAATCCCTGGCAGGTGGTGGGAATTGCCGCCCTGATTGGTCTCCTGGTGGGCATCGTCGCGGCGCGACGTCCGGATTGATCGCCGCCACGCAGATTGCCCAGACAGGCTCCTACGCCCTGCGCCACCCGGTGCTTCCGCCGGGCCGGTCTTCGATCATGATTCCGGCGGCCGATAGCACATCGCGTATCCGATCGGAATCCGCAAAGTTTTTTGCGGCACGGGCCGCCCGTCGGGCCGCCAACAGGTCTTCTATTTCAGCGTCGGTCAATGCGGCTGCCCCGACGCCGCGCCTCAGGTAATCCGCGGGCACCTGTTGCAGTAGACCGAGCACCTGGCCCATGCCGCGCAGCGTTGCCGCCAACGCCGCGGCCTCTCCGGGCCGCCCGGCCGCCTTGGCCGAATTGAGCTCGCGCGCCACGGTCTGCATCGCGGCAAGCGCGTCCGGCGTGTTGAAATCATCATCCATGGCCGCGTCGAACGCGGCGCGAGCCGCGTGCTCCGCGGGCCGCGCGCCGCCCTGGGCCGCGGCCTCATCGACGGCGCCCGCCAGCGCACGGTAGAGTCCAAGCAGGGTTTCATCGGCCTGCGTCAGCTGCGTTTGTGAATAGTTGATGGGTCCCCGGTAATGGCTGCTGAGCAGGAAAAAGCGCAGCACCTCGGGATCTCGCAGTGTCTTCAGCACTTCGCGGGCCGTGAAGAAGTTGTCCAGCGACTTGGACATCTTTTCATCGTTGATGCGCACGAAGCCGTTGTGCATCCAGACGTGCACGAAGGGCGCATCGCAGGCGGCGCATGATTGGGCGATTTCGTTCTCATGGTGCGGGAATTTGAGGTCCATGCCGCCGCCATGCAGATCGAAGTACGTTCCCAGCAGGCTGGTCGACATCGCGGAGCACTCGATGTGCCAGCCGGGCCGCCCGTCGCCCCACGGGGAAGGCCAGGACGGCTCGCCCGGCTTGGCATGCTTCCACAGCACGAAGTCGAGCGGATCGAGCTTGGACTCATCGATTTGCACGCGGGACCCCGCCCGCAGATCATCGATCCGCTTGCCCGAGAGCCGGCCGTAGTTCGGAAACTTGCGCACCGCGTACATGACATCGCCGTTGTCGGCGACGTACGCATAGCCCTTGTCGATCAGCGTTTGCGTCATCGCAATGATGGCGGAAATGAAGTCGGTCGCGCGCGGCTCGAGATCCGGCGCCTGCAGCCCCAGGGTGGCGCAATCCTCCAGCATGGCCGCCGTGAACCGCCGGGCGAATTCGCGCCAATCCTCGCCCGTCTGCGCCGCACGCTGAATGATCTTGTCGTCGATGTCCGTGATGTTGCGAACGTACGTGACCTTGTAGCCGCGCGAGCGAAGGTAGCGCTGCACCAGGTCGAACACCGTCAGCATGCGTGCATGGCCGATGTGAATGTAGTCGTACACGGTGATGCCGCACACGTACATGCGCACCTCGTTCGGGCGCAGGGGCCTGAACTCCTCTTTTTCGCCGGTGAGCGAATTATGGATTTTCAGCATGTGTCGCGAGGCGCCGCCGCGCCGTCCCTGGGGTCATGATTTGCAACAGCGGAGCGAGCTCCGGCCCATGTATCCGGCCGGTCAATGCAACCCTCAAGGGCATGTACAGATCCGCACCCTTGCGGCCGGTGCGCTCCTTCAAGATCTTCGTAAGCTGCTTGAGGTCGGGTCCCGCCTGATCGAGGGCGGCCGCGGCAAACGAGAAAAACGCCGGGCCGGCCGCGTCGATAATGCGCTGTTCCGCCTCTCCAAGGGGAGGCAGGTCGCCCCGCACGACGGCGGCCCAACTGGTCGCGTCGGACGGCAGCACCACGTTGTGCCGCACCAGTTCGATGAATTCGGATGTGTCGTCGGAGGCCAACCACGCCCGGATGTCGGCCGCGGACATCCGCTGCAGCGTTTCCTTTTGCCAATGCATGAGCTGCGATTCGTCGAACCGCGCGGGCGCCACCCCCAGATGCTCGGGACGAAAATGGGCCGGCATCTCGGACGGGGACAGCCATCCGTCGTGATCGCTGCTGTGCCCGAGGTGAAACAGGTGGTTGAGCACGGCCGCGCTCATGAAGCCCCGCTCACGGAATTCATGGACGCTGGTGCTGCCGTGGCGCTTCGAGAGCGGTGCGCCATCCGCCCCCACCAGCAGACCCATATGCCCGTAGCTCGGGCGCCGCAGCCGCAATGCGTCCAGCAGCATGAGTTGCCGCGGCGTGTTCGTCAGATGATCGTCGCCGCGCAGCACATGCGTGACGTCCATGACCGCGTCGTCCACGGCATTGGAGAATAGGAAGCCGGCGGTTCCGTCTTCGCGGCGAATGATGAAGTCGCCGATGTCGACGGACGAATACTTCTGCAGTCCATGGACCAGATCGACGAATTCGACCACGGCGCCGGTGGGTACCGCAAAACGCAGCGAGGGCCTGAGGCCGCGTGCCTCGCGCTCCGCACGTTCGGCGGATGTCAGATTCCGGCAGGTCCCGGCGTACCGTGGCGGCTTGCCGGCCATGCGCTGGAGCTTGCGCGACAGCTCGAGTTCGTCGCCCGTGCAATAGCATGGATAGACGCAATGCTCAGCCTCGAGGCTTGCGAACAACCGCTGATAGAAGTCCCCGCGCTCCGACTGCGAATAGGGCGCGCTGGGGCCGCCGATATCCGGACCCTCGTCCCAATCGAGTCCCAGCCAGCCCAGGTCGACCAACAGCCCGTCGCGGAATCGCGCCTCGCTGCGATCGACATCCGTGTCCTCGATTCGCAAAATGAATCGGCCCCCGGCCTTCCGAGCCCACAAATGGCTGAAAAAAGCGGTGCGCGCATTTCCCAAATGCAAGGCTCCGGTGGGACTCGGGGCGAAGCGGGTGACGATTGGCGATGCCATAGCGGAAGATTGTACCCATTCGAGTAGAATCCCGGAGCATGAAACACCTACCGATCGTCCTCGTGTTGCTGTCCGCCGCCGCGCTTCAATCCGCATTCGCAGCCGATCCGCCCGCCGCGGCCGGGGCTGCTCCTGCCGCGGCCTTCCCTCCCGCGGCTTCCCCCGCTGGCTCGACCACCGGCGGCGCGGCGGCCGACAATTCGGGCAGCACCGCGTCGGCGCCGCCCAAGGCGAGCCCGACGGGTCCAGTTCGCGTGCAGGTCGTGACCTCGCTCGGCAACTTCACGATCGAACTGCTGCCCGAGCGCGCTCCCCTGACGGTGGCGCAGTTCCTGAAATACGTGGACCAGGGGCATTACTCCGGCACGATATTTCACCGCGCAATCGCGAATTTCGTGATCCAAGGCGGCGGCTTCGACGCCAACTTCAAGATCAAGGGCAATCCCGGCAAGGTGGTCAACGAATCGGGCAACGGCCTGACCAACCAGCGGGGCACCGTTGGCCTTGCCCGCCCGGCCGAGCCGCATGCGGGCGACGTGCAATTCTACGTGAACCTCTACGACAACTCGGCGCTGGATCCGAACCAATCACGCTGGGGCTACGCCGTATTCGGCAAGATCGTTCAGGGAATGGACATTGTGGACAAGATCGGGAATGTCGCAACCGGTGCGAAGGGACCATTCAAGGAGGACGCACCGCTGCAGCCCGTGGTCATCGAGCGAATCGAGCGCGTCGCATCGCCATAGGAGCAGGTCCGAGTAATCTACGTGACCACGCTCTTCATCTCGGATTTGCACATCGATGCCGGCAGCCCCGAGGTGACCCGGCAGTTCATGAGTCTCCTGGACGGGGAGGCGCGGGACGCCGAAGCGCTGTACATTCTGGGCGACCTGTTCGAGTCCTGGGTGGGCGATGATGCCGCGGATCAGCACCAATCCATGGTGATCGAGGCGCTCAAATCCCTCACGGACCGGGGCGTGCCCTGCTTCATCATGCACGGCAACCGCGATTTCCTGCTGGGTGCCGGATTCTGCACCCAATCCGGCGCACGCCTTCTGCCGGACCCCGTGGTCGTCACCCTTTACGGCGAGCGGGTGCTCGTCATGCACGGCGACGCATTGTGCACCGACGACCGCGCCTACCAGCGCCTGCGGGCCACCGTGCGCAACCCCGGTTGGCAGCGGCAGTTTCTCGCGCTGTCGGTCGCGGCGCGGCGCTCGCTGGCGGGGGCCGCACGCGTCGGCAGTCAGGCCCACACGGCGGCGCTCGAATACGCCATCGCCGATGTCAATCAGGCCGGCGTGACGGCGGTGTTGCGCGCGGCCGGCACGGCCACGATGCTGCATGGACACACGCATCGCCCGGCCATCCATCCTTTGTCCGTTGACGGGCGGGCGTGCACGCGGATCGTGCTGGGCGATTGGCACGAGCGGGGAAGCCTGCTGCGCTGGGATCGAAGCGGCCCGGAGTTGGTTTCGCTGCCGCGCTGACCGCACGCTCGCGGGAGGGAATGCAATGCCTCTGCAAATTCAGGGCGTTCCCGAATGGAACCGGAATTCCGCATCGTGACCGGTGATGAGTCCCGCCTCGCGCAGAGCGAACTGTTCCAGACGCGGACCAAGCGCGACGTTTGCACGATTCGCGGCGCGCTTCGCCAATTCCAGGTACACCTTGTAGTGACGGGCTTCCGCTGCATGCAGTCCATGGAATAGATCGCCGGCCGCGCCCCCGATCGCCGGGGCCAATGCGGCGAAGCGCTCACAGGAACGGGCTTCGATGATCGCACCGCAAATCATGAGATCGACCTCCCGGTGCGGCTCGGCCTTCGCCACCAGCCGGCGCAGCGCCTCCGCGTACCGGCCCGGCGAAAGCCGGCGAGGCACGATACCCAGGGATTTTACAAGTTTCGTGACTTGTTCGTAATGGCGCAATTCTTCGCGCGCAAGGCGCGACATCTTGCCGGTGAGATCCAGGTCCTCGGCGTAGGCAAACATCAGCGAGAGGGCGGTTGACGCCGCCTTCTTCTCGCAATTGGCGTGATCGATGAGGAGAATGTCGGCGGCCGCGCAGGCCTCTTGAACCCACGCCGCGGGCGTTGCCGCACGCAGAATCGGATGCGCGAAAGCGTCCGCCGGCCGCACGCTCACCGCGGCGTTCACGCCGGAACCTTGAGTGCCGCGATGGCATCGAGCAATTCGTTCGCCGATTGAAAACGGTCCGCCGGCGCCTTCGCGAGCAGCCGCAGCAGCATTCCCTCATACATTGCGAACTGCGGATCGATCTTCGGCAGCTCCGCGCGCTTGTGCTTGTAGATGACCTCCATTGCGGACGCGCCCGTGTAGGGTTTTCGGCCCATCAGCATCTCGTAGAAAACGACGCCCAGGCTGTACAGATCGCTGCGAGCGTCGATCTGCTCCGCATGACCCTGTTCCGGGCTCATGTAATAGGGCGTGCCGAAGATTTCCCGGGTACCCGTGAGATCCGCATCGGTCTCGTTGATCTTGGCCAGGCCGAAGTCGATCAGACAGATTGAACCGTCCGTGCGCAGCATCACGTTCGCGGGCTTAAGATCGCGGTGCAGAACACCGACCGCATGGATTGCCGCCAGTGCACTGGCGATCTGCTCCAGGAAGTGCAGCGCCATCTCGGGCGTCAATTGCGCCTTCATCCGCTGGCGCAGGTCGCCCGCCGGAAAATGTTCCATGGCGATATATGCATGGTCATCGCCGATTCCCAGATCATAGATGTGCACGATGTTCGGATGCTTCATGCCCGCGACGATCTCGTATTCCTGCAGGAAACGGTCGAATCCAACGATGCGCTCCGATACGTCGGGAACCTGGCTGAACACCTTCAGCACCACCAGCGCGCCGGCGCGCTCGCTCTCGGCGAGGTAGATCTTGCACATGCCGCCGCTGCCGATTTGCCGGATGTACCGATGGCCCCGGATCACGACCGAGCCGAAGCGATAGCGCTGCCCAAAATCGGGCTGGTTGCGTCGCGCGACCTCCATCTGCTTGTGTTCGCGGGACGCGGTCTCGAGCGTTCGCCTCAGCGCGTCACGGTCGATTTTCCGGCCGTAGAGGCGATGCACCCCCGCCAACGCCGGCGGCGGCGCCGGCGGAGGCTCCTGAAGCAGCACCAGTACGATGGGCGCGAATTCCGGCTTGGCCAGCAACTCGGACGCCAACGACTCCAACCGGTCCTCGGGCGCCCCCCCGACCAGGACCACCGCGTCGAAACCGGCGGCGGAAAAATGCGCATCCAAGGGAGCGTCATGGCCAAGGCGGTGCTCGACGACGTATGCGGTCGGAAATGCGATTTCGACGTGCTTTCTCACCAGCAGCCGGTACTCGGCGCGCTCCGCGATCAGCATCAGACGCAGAACAGGCCGCCGGTTCGATTCCGCGGCGCCGGGCTCCATCAACAGGGCCTAAAGCACTCGAACGGACTTGGTGCCGCGTCCGGTGCCGTCGCGACGTTGCCGTTTGGCTTCATCGGATCGCTCTCCCTGCAGGCGCTTCAGAAATTCCGGTGTCACATCGCCGGTGACGTATTCGCCCGAGAAACACGACGTGTCGAAGTCCGTGATTTTCGCGTTGTCGTGACGAACGGCGTGCTCCAGGTCGTGCAGATCCTGGTAGATGAGCCAATCGGCTCCGATGATGTCGCGAACCTCCTCGTTCGTATGCCCCGCCGCGACCAATTCCGATGTATCGGGCATGTCGATGCCGTAGACATTGGGGTAGCGCACCGGCGGCGCCGCGGACGCGAAGTAGACCTTCTTGGCGCCGGCCTCGCGCGCCATGTCGATGATCTGCGCCGACGTGGTGCCGCGCACGATCGAATCGTCGACCAGAAGCACGGTCTTGCCGCGAAATTCCAGGTCGATGGCGTTCAATTTGCTGCGCACGGACTTCGACCGCTGTTCCTGTCCGGGCATGATGAAGGTGCGGCCGATGTAGCGGTTCTTGATGAATCCCTCCCGGTACTTGACGCCGAGGAGCTGCGCCACCTGAACCGCAGCCGTGCGGCTGGTGTCCGGAATCGGGATCACGACGTCGACGTCGTGATCGGGCCGTTCACGCTTGATTTTCTCGGCGAGACGCTCGCCCATGCGAAGCCGCGCCTTGTACACCGAAATGTTGTCGATGATGGAATCGGGCCGCGCAAAATAAACGTACTCGAATATGCAGGGCGTATGCCGCGACATCGCCACGCACTGCTGCGCGTAAAAACGGCCCTGTTCGTCGATGAACACCGCCTCTCCGGGAGCCACGTCCCGCACCATCTTGAAGCCCAGCATGTCGAGCGCCACGCTTTCGGAAGCCAGCATCCACTCGGTACCCTTGCTGGTGTCGCGATTGCCGATCACCAGCGGACGAATGCCGTTGGGGTCGCGAAAACCGAGAATGCCGTGGCCGATCACCATCGCCACCACGGCGTACCCGCCCCGGCAACGACGGTACACGGCATTGGCGGCGGCAAAGATGTCTGCGGGCGTGACCCGCGGCGTTCCGACGCGCTGCAGCTCGGAGGCCAACACATTGAGCAGAACTTCAGAATCCGAACCGGTATTCAAGTGACGCCGGTCTTCGCGCACCAGCACTTCCGTCAGCTCGCGTGCGTTGGTGAGGTTGCCGTTGTGGCCGAGGCAGATGCCATAGGGTGAGTTGACGTAGAACGGCTGCGCGTCTTGAGCACTGTCGGCGCCCGCGGTCGGATACCGCACGTGCCCGATGCCGACGTTGCCCTTGAGCTTCAGCATGTGCTTCTGTTGGAACACGTCGCGCACCAGCCCGGAATCCTTGCGCATGAACAGCTCGCCGTTCTCCGCCGTCATCATCCCAGCGGCATCCTGACCACGGTGCTGCAGGACGGTCAGCGCGTCGTAAATCCGCTGATTGACCGCGCTCGATCCAACCATTCCGATGATTCCGCACATCAAGGACCCCCGGTCTTACCTGCTTTGACTTTGATTCCGGTCAGGCGCTCGAGCTTCGCCCAGGGTTCGCCTCTTTCCCCGACCATTGCCCGCAGCCAATCGCCGGCTGTCTCGCCGTAGGGAATCAGTTTCGCGCGATTCCACCACTCCTCGTGATTCAAATGCAGCAATTCGCCGGCAATCACCATGAGTCCGATCAGCACCACGCCGCGCACGATGCCGAACAACAGGCCGATCACGCGGTCGAGGGCCCCTAGCCCCAGGCTGCGTGTGAAATACCCGAGCAGCATGCCCACCACCCAGCCCACCACCAGCACGCATACCAAAACGGCCAGCCGGCCCACCCAGGGGGAAACGCTTGGATCGGCCAGCAGACCGCCCAGATGCGGCTCCACCACCGGAGCGAACTTCCAGGCCGCCCAGATCGCGAGGATCCAAAATACGAGCGAAGCGGCCTCGCGAACGAAACCGCGCAGCATCCCAATCAAGGTGGAGCCCAACAGAACCAATAAAATGACGACATCGGCTCCGGTCATAATGACATTCTACCGGACCTGGCCGTGGCGTGCCGTGAAAGGATTTGCACAACCATGAGGTCATGGTGGGACCAAGCTCGCGGACTGGCCTTCCTTCTTCAGTTTCGCCATGGCCCTCTCGGCGGCGTCGCGATCCGCAAACGGGCCTGCGCGGACCCTGTATCGCAAGGTCGAGCCCTTGCCGATCGCCGACACGTACACCGAAGAATCATGGGTCTTGAGATGGCGCAGCTGTTTTTCTGCATTGGCGCGGCTCGCAAAGCTGCCTATCTGCACCGTCCAGCTATGGTGCGGACCATCCGCGGTCCCCGCGTCCCGCTGCGCTCCTGCGCCGGGCGGACGATTGGCGGGCGAAGCTTCGTTTTCAGACGCGGTCTCAGCGGACTTCCCCGGCTGCTGCGCCTTCAACGTCGTGATGGTGGGCTGCTGGGCGCCGCGCGCGGAATCTGCGTTCGACGCCGCCGGCTGCAATCCCGCGCGGGCGCCATCTCCCGCGGGGCCGGCCGAACTCGAGCCGCCCGGCGGTGATGCCGGCGGCGGCGTATACGCCGCTGCAGAGGCCGGGTCCTCCGCGGTCGTCGCCTTGTTGGTCGTCAGGTCCACGGTGACGTTGCGCACGGGCTCGACAGCGCCGCCGGCCACTGCGGCCGGGGTTCGCGCGGACGGTTTCGGACCGGACAGCAGCTCGGGAACGATCAAGACCACGAGCACCACCAAAATCGTGGCGCCGACCAGGCGCTCCTTGAGGCGACGATCCATGAAAATTGGCCAGCCTTTGTTCACTGTCTATGGGGCGGATGAGTATATTCGGGACGCGCAGCCGGCGGCAGCAAGCTCTGTGATTCGAGCCAGTCCAGCGCCGGGCCCACGGTGTGGAAGGATCCGAATATCACGATTCTGTCCGTTGCGCCGGCGGCGGCCGACGCGGCGGCGCACGCCGCCGCGATGTCCTGGGCGGTTGCGAGCGGCGCGCGGATCCGGCCGGCGATTCGCAGAGCCAATGCTTCGGCGCTGGTGCCGCGCGGGCCCTCGGTCGAGGCCAGCCACCATGCATCGAAGCAATCGCCCACCTCCTCGGCGATCGCCGGTGCATCCTTGTCGGCCAAAATGCCGCACACCGCAAGGGTCCTTCCTGCGGGCGCCAATGCGCGCAGATTTTCCTTGAGCACGCGCGCCGCAGCCGGATTATGCGCAACGTCCAAGATCCATGTGGGCCGGCCGGCTGCGGGCGCAATGACTTGAAAGCGTCCAACCAGTCGGACCGCCTTCAGACCCTGCGCAACCGCCGCGGCGGTGACGCGCATGCGCGGCTCGAGTTCCTCGAGGGCCGCCATGGCCGTCGCGGCATTCGCGAACTGAACGTCACCCGCGAGCGCCGGCGGCGGCAACCCGTGGAAATTCCAGCGGGCCCCACGGTAGCTCCAACCCACGGCCTCGCGGGCGTAGTGGAACTCCAGTCCCAGCCGTTTCGGCAGCGCGCCGATCGACTGCGCAATGTCCGTCAGCGCCTGCGGCGCCTCGCTGCTCCCGACGACGGCGCTGCGGCCCGCGCGGAAGATGCCGGCCTTTTCGCGTGAGATCGACTCGAGCGTGGTGCCGAGATACTCCTGGTGGTCCAGTCCGATGCTGACGACCACCGCCACCGTCGCATCCACCACATTGACCGCATCCAACCGCCCGCCCATGCCGACCTCCAACACCCACGCATCCAACCCCGCCTCCTCGAACAACAGGAATGCGGCCAGCGCGCTGTACTCGAAAAACGTCAGTGATACGGGGTCGGTCACGGATGCGCAGGCCGCCTCGATGCGTTCGAATACCCGGGTGAGTTCCTCCTCGGCGACCAGCCGGTCATGCAGGCGGATGCGCTCGCGATAATCGCGCAGGTGGGGCGAAGTGAACGTGCCCACCCGATGCCCCGCGGCGGTCAACAACGCCGCACAGTACGCTGCGACGGAACCCTTGCCGTTGGTGCCCGCGACCGTGATCACGGGTACGCTCGGCTGGCGCCAGGCAAGCCGCGCCAGCACGCATCTCAATCGTTCCAGACCAAGGTCGATGGTTTGGGGATGCGCCTGCGCCTGGTGGGCGAACCACTGCTCGAGAGTCCGCGGCAACGCTATTCCTCAGGAGCCTGTCTGCGGGTTCTGCGCGGCCTTGCTTAAGGCAGATGTTCCCTCAGTCAGACATGCTCCTCGGCCGCAGCGGGCTCTTTACCGGTCAGAAGGCGCAGCATGGCGCCGATGCGATCGCGCAGCTCGCGGCGATCGACGATCATGTCGAGCGCACCGTGCTCGAGGAGAAATTCGCTGCGCTGAAAGCCCTCCGGCAGGGTCTCACGCACCGTTTGTTGAATGACCCGCGGGCCGGCGAATCCGATCAACGCCTTCGGCTCGCCGATATTGATGTCGCCGAGCATGGCGAGGCTGGCCGAAACCCCGCCCGTCGTCGGGTCCGTCATCACCGAAATGAACGGCAGCCGGGCCTCGGACAGCCGCTTGAGCGCAGCGCTGGTCTTGGCCATCTGGAGCAACGAGTACAGCGCTTCCTGCATGCGGGCGCCGCCGCTCGCCGAGAAACACACCAGCGGCAGACGATGTTCCAGGCACAACTCCACTGCACGCACGAATTTTTCGCCCACTACGGACCCCATGGACCCGCCGAGGAAGCGAAACTCGAAGGCGCAGGCCACGATGCCGAGCTCCGAGAGCTGGCCCGACATCACGATGAGGGCGTCCCTTTCGCCGGCCTGTTTTTGCGACTGGACGATCCGATCACGATAGCGTTTGGTGTCCTTGAACTTGAGCGGATCCTCCGATTCGACCTTGGCGGCGATTTCCTTGCTCGATCCCGGGTCCAGGAACTTGAGCAATCGCTCCCGGCCGCCGATGCGCATGTGATGGCTGCATTTCGGGCAGACGTGGAGATTGCGCTCGATTTCCGCGCGGTACAGCACGGCATCGCAGGCCGGGCACTTGGTCCACAGCCCTTCGGGAACCGAGCGCGTGCGGCGCTCGGTCTTGATGCGGGAAGGGACGATTCGCTCGAACCAGGACATGCCGTACTTTACCAAAAGCGCATGACGGGCGCAGGTATGCCATACGCGGCGGGATAATTCACGCGCCACAGATACAGCCCCGCCGCCGGTGCGGTCATGCCGGCGGCGCGCCGGTCGGCGCCCGCCAGAATCCCTGCCATGTCGCCGGCCGGATCGGCATTGCGCTGCACGTCGAGCAGCGTGCCCACGATATTGCGAACCATGTGATGAAGGTACGCATTCGCCTCCATCTCCAGCCAGACCGTATCCCCAACCCGCTCGACCTGAATGCGGTCCACGCGCCGCACGGGCGTCTTCGACTGACATTCGACGGACCGGAACGCTGAAAAATCATGCTCGCCGATCAGCGCTTGAGCCGCACTCTGCATGGCGCCAACATCCAGCGGCCGATGGATCCATGCGGTGCGCATGCGCTGCAGCGCCGAACGGGCGCTGCCGTTATGGATGTAGTAGCGATAGATGCGGCGCGCCGCCGAATGCCGCGCGTGGAATCCTCCCGACACCTCGCCGGCCCATTGCAAGGCGATCGAGGGCGGTAGTTTGGTGTTTGCGCCCAGCACCCACGCCCGCGCGCTGCGCACTGCCGTGGTATCGAAATGGATGACCTGGCCCGTGGCGTGAACGCCCGCATCGGTGCGCCCGGCGCAAATGGCGACGAGCCGGTGGCCGGCGACGAAGCCGACGGCCCCTTCGACGGCATCTTGCACCGAAGCCGCGTGCGCTTGCGACTGCCATCCGGCGAAGTCCGTGCCGTCATACTCCACGACAGCCGCCACACGCCGTGAATCGCCGCAGCGAACTTCCCGGCCCGCGGCCGCCGCTCCCGAACCCTGCGCGGCCCGGGCTTCCCCGCGCTCCACTATCCCGGCAACGACTCTATGAGACGCGAGGCTTCCTGTTTCTGGCTGGCGGTCCCTTCCTGCACGACCTCTTCGAGGATGCTCCGCGCCCCTTCGGGATCGCCCATGTCCATATAGGCGCGCGCCAGGTCGAGCTTCGTGCCCACCTCGCTCATGGTCACGGGCTCCAATTCCGGCATCGAAAGATCCACGGGCTTCAACTTGTTGGTCTGCGCCTGCAGCTTATTGGTCGGGCTGTCGGTGCCGAACATGGCCTCGCCCACATCCAGGTCGACCGACTCGCTGTCATCGCTCGTTTCGAAAACCTCGGTCGAAAACATATCCTCATCCGCACGCGGCTGATCCAGCGTATCGTTGCCGCCCAGCGCGGACGCCAGCCGATCGAGATCCAGGTCGATGCTGTCGGCATTGACGCCGCGCAGCTTCGATGTGGAATCGATGTCGATCTTGTCGAGATCCGTGAGGTTCGTGAACTCGTTCGACTTGAACCGCGTCGTCGGGCTCTGATCGATCTCCCGCGGCATCATCACCGTCGGAGCCGATTCGGGACCCAATATCGCCGTCTTCAGTTCATCCCGTCCCGAATCGAGTTCGGCGACGAACGAGGCTTCCAATTCACGCTCGAGTTCGGTCAGATCGCGATCGCGCTCGTTCAGTCCGCTGAGTTCCCCGGATGCGCTCTCGCGGGCGTCGTGCTCCGCCTCTTCCATCATGCGCCGCGAGTGCTCGTCGAGGCCGGCCAGCATGGTGGGCGCGTCCGCCGGGTGATCGGTCACCTCGAGCGCACTGTTGGTCGCCGCCGACCCCGTCTGCTCGAGCTGGTCCAGATCCAACCCCAAGTCGTCGATCGAAACTTCCGCGGTCTGTTCGGACTTCGGGGGCAGCTTCGATGCGACGCGACCCGGCAGATCGCCGCCGAAAAGTGTCGGCACTTCGGCGGTGGGAATCTCGGTCGGTGCGCCGAAGAAAGGCGCCTCCACGAGATTTGTGCCGTTGAAGTTCATCAACTCCGATTCGACCGTCGGTTCGTCGCGCGGCGGCATCTCGCGCGTCGGCGATTCGTCATCGCCGCGCTCCGGCGCATCGAGCGTGAAGTCGAGGTGATCGGAAGCCGCACGCAATCCCGGCGATTCGCTGGTGGTGGAGGTATGGTCGCTCGAATCGGCCAGTTGGTGATCCAGCGCGCTGCGTTCGCCCCCGGGTTCGCCGAACAAATCGATGTCGACCCGATTCTCTCCACCCTCCAGATTCAGATCGACCAACGCACCGGCGCCGCGGCCGCCACCGGCGGTCGCGGTGAATAGGGGTTCGTCGGGGCAAATCTGCTTGCCCATGATGACGATCTTGTCCCATTCGCCTGCGGGCGCACGCTCCCGGGTCGCTTCCAAACTCTTCGCCGTCTGCAGGAACGCGTCCTTGTTGCCCCAGACGAAGTAGATCTCCAATAGCTTCAGGCGCAGATCGCGCCGGTCCGGTTCACGCTCCAAGGCGATCCGCACCAGGTCGGCCGCCTGGTCGTAAAGGCCGTACGCCATGTGAAAGTCGGCCTCGGCCAGGGGATCGCCCTGATCCAGGTTGACCGCGCTCTCGCTCGACATGGTGTCTTCGGGCAACTTAAGATCCGTGGTGTCGCCGTGTCGGGCCGCCGCGGCCGTGAAGTCAGGGGCGGGATGCGCGCCCGATTCCTCCACCACGAAGGACTCGGCGCCCTTGCGCGGTGCGCTCAGCTTGGCCGTCGAGCCATGCAGATCGGCGACGTCGGTGTCGTCCATCAACCGACTCATGTCATCACTCTGGCTCTTGCGTCGCCGCATTGCAGCAAAGCCAAGTCCCCCGAGCACGAGCGCGAGCAGCACGAGCGGCGCCCAGTAATTGTCGCCCACCCAGTCGATCCACGAGCCGGTCTCGGCCGGCGGAGCCGCTACCGGCTTCTTGGCCGGCGCCGGGGGTACTGCCTCAGGCGCGGCTTCCGGCGGCTTGGCGGCCGCGGGCGGCGGCGGCGCGGGCGGCGCCGTGGGCGCAACGGCCGGCGGCTGCGCTGCGGTCTTGGGCGGTGCGGCGGCCGGCGGCGCAACGGCAGGCGGCGCGGCCGGAGTGCCGAGCTTACGCTGCAGCGCCGCAAGCTCATTATTGCGAATCTCGATCAGGCGCTTCGATTCGGCGAGCTGTCCTTCCAGTTCCTTGACGCGATCCTTGAGGGCGTTCGCTTCCGCCGACGACGCATTGGAATTGGCGGAGCCTGAGCTCCCGGTCCCCGTCGCGCTGCCTCCGGCGGTGGGCGTCACCAGACGCAGATGGCCGTTGGGCGCTCCGGCAGCTTCGCCGCCGCGCCACGCATCCATTTGTCGATGCACCTCGCCGACGGCCTCCTTTTGATTCAAGGCGGCGACCTGGTCGGCGCCGGGGACGCGCAGGATCGCGCCTTGATGCAGCACATTGATGTTGCCGCCGAATGCGCTCGGATTCGAGCGGTACAAGGCGATCATGGTCTGATCCACTTGCGCCGGACTTGCCGGGCCGGGCTGCAGGTTGCGCGCGATCCGGATGAGCGTATCGCCCCTGCCCACGCGGACCCCGTTCGCCGCGGCGGACGCCATCGACGCCGCACTGGCATTCGACGTTGCAGGCGGCGTCACGCGGTGCTCCGGCCCGGCCGTCGCCTGTGCCGGCGCGCTGGTCGGCGCCGCGGCAGTGCTCGGCGCCGCGACCGGCGCGGCCGAACCCGGGCTTTCGCCCGGTGTGTAGACCGGTGGATCTAGCAGCACGGTGTACTCGCGCATGAGGCGGCCGCGGGCCCAGTTCACTTCGACCAAAAATGTGACGAAAGGCTCGGGAATCGCGTCCGTCGAGCGCACCAAAAGGACATCCCGGCCGTCCTTGCCCTTGCCCACTTTGAAGGTGAGCGAGGACAGGAATGGCGGCTTGTCGATACCGTAGCGGGCGAAAGAATCGCGGCTGGCCAAGGTCGCCCGCAACGCACCCAATTCGTCTGGCGTCGCCGCAAGCAGGTCGATTTCGGCGTTCAGCGGCTCATTGAGCGCCGAACTCAAATGAATCTCGCCGAGGCCCAACGCCCACGACAAAGACGGCCAAGCGGTGGCCGAGGACAGCAGGCACGCCATCAGCATCATGCGACGCATCGTCACGGACATTTTCTCTCCCAGAAATCCGGTGGGCAAGCGGCCAAAGCTCATTACGAGATAAGAGCTTAGCAGCATATTCTCACTTGCCTTTTACATAACTCATCAACTATATCTTACCGGGGACTATTTACCAAAATCTGGGCTACCGAAACTGCGTTATGCGCCGCACATTTCCTAACATTGTCGGCAACGACCCAAAAATTTAGAGCTCTATCACGCGTCGGGTCCGCACGCAGTCTGCCGACATAGACCTTGTCCGGGGCGGTTGCCAAAGTCGCGGGCGTCGGAAATTCAGCCGCGGAGTCGCTCTCGATGACCGCAATCCCCTTGGCCCCACGCAACGCCTCCACGGCCTCGGCCGCAGAAAGGGGCCGATCGAACGTCGCGTGCACCGCCAGGCTGTGCCCGAAGAATACCGGCACCCGCACCGCCGTCGCATTGATCGCGAGCGACGGCAGCCCGAGGACACGCCGCGTTTCCTCCCAGAGCCGCCGCTCCTCGCGGGTGACGCCATCGGCCTCCAACTGATCCACCTGGGGTATCACGTTGAAGGCGATCTGGCGGCCAAAGGCGCGGCCGCGCGCCTTCTTGCCGCTCAGCATCGCGACCGTCTCGCCCGCCAATTCATCCATGGCGCCGCGCCCGCTGCCCGAGACGGCTTGGTAGGTCGCCACGTCGGCTCTCAGCAATCCGGCCCTGGCATTGAGCGGCGCCAGCGCCGTTGCGAGCGCGACGCTCGCGCTCCCCGGCAGGGATATCAACCCCCGTGGCCCGGCACGGCCCAAATCGGCCCCATTGACGTCGGCGACGATCAGCGGCACGTCCTGGCGCCCGCGGAACGCCGCTCCGCTGTCGATGACCCATGCGTGCTCGGCCACGGCCTGCGCGTAGCGCTCGGCGAGCACCGAACGGCCGCAAAAAAACGCCAGGTCGGTGCTCGAAAAATCGAAGGCCGACACCGCAATCACCTGCGGCGGCGCCTCCCCGCCTGCGCTCTCGTCGGAGGCAATCGGTCGGCCTATGCTTCGCTCCTCGTCGACCGCATCCAAGGCGGCGCAGGGCACTCTGCGGGACCGCAGCTCATCGAGCACGGCCTCCCCGATCAAGCTGGTCGCGCCGACGACGGCGATGCGCGGCAGCGCGGGAGCGGCCGTCACTCCGGCGTCTCGGGACGCGCGGCCGTGATCACCGGCGTGACGCTCACCACGTCCGCGCATTGCGCGCGAAAGCGCAAATAATGGTCCATCAGCACCAGAGCCATCATGGCCTCCGCAATGGGCGTGGCGCGAATCCCGACGCAGGGATCGTGGCGGCCGGTGGTCGCGATCTGCGTTGGCATGCCGAGCACATCGATGGTCTCGCCCGGCACGGTGATGCTCGATGTGGGCTTCAACGCAATGCTCACGACGATGTCCTGGCCCGAGGAAATGCCGCCGAGAACGCCGCCGGCATGATTGCTCTTGAATCCCGTCGGCGTCAGTTCGTCGCGATGGACCGAGCCGCGCTGTTCCACACATCGAAAGCCGGCGCCGATTTCCACGCCCTTCACCGCGTTGATGCCCATCATGGCGCTCGCGAGGTCGGCGTCCAGCCGCTCGAATACCGGCTCGCCCAGCCCGGGGGGCACGCCCTTGGCTACGACGGTCACGCGGGCGCCGATGGAATCGCCCGCCTCGCGCAGGCGCCAGATCATGTCCTCCAGTTCCTTGACGCGATCCGGATCCGGGCAAAAGAACGGATTGTCGTAGGCACTGTCGGGCGACTTGGGGTCGAGCACCAACGAACCCATTTGGGCCAGATACCCGTGGATGCGCACGTTCAGCCGCTCCCTTAGGAACTTCCGCGCGATCGCGCCCGCGGCGACGCGCATCACCGTCTCGCGCGCCGAGGAGCGTCCGCCGCCGCGGTAATCGCGGAAGCCGTATTTTTGCTGATAGGTGTAATCCGCATGGCCCGGCCGGAAGCGGTCCTTGATCTTCTCGTAGTCGCGCGAGCGCTGGTCCTGGTTTTCCACCAGGAGCCCAATCGGCGTACCCGTGGTCATGCCTTCGAACACCCCGGAGAGGATGCGCACTGTGTCGGATTCGCGGCGCTGACTGGTGAATTGCGAGGTGCCGGAGCGGCGACGCTCCACGTCGCGCTGCAGGTCGGCATCGCTCAAGGCCAGTCCCGGCGGACACCCGTCCACCACACAGCCCAACGCCGGGCCATGGCTCTCGCCGAAACTGGTCACCGTGAAGACCCTTCCGAATGTATTTCCCGCCACGCTCACTCCCCGATTCGCCGACGGCCATCGGCCAGATCAGCCGCCCGCAGCACAAAAACGCCGCCGCCGCCCATCGCAATGTCCGGCCAGATGAACTGCAGACGGGGAAATGCCCGCATCAGGGTGCGCTCGGTGTTTCCGACCTCCACGACCAAAATGCCGTCATCTTCCAGGTGCTGCCGCGCCGCCGAAAAAATCGTTCTGACCGAGTCCAGGCCGTCGCGCCCCGCGGCTAGACCGAGCCGCGGCTCGTGACCGTACTCGCGGGGCAATCTGCGCATTTCAGCACGGCCGACATAGGGCGGATTACTGACGATGATATCGTACCGGCGGCCCTCGACGGCAGCGAAATGATCCGACCGCAGCACGGCGACCCGTTTGCGGAACCCCAGGCGGCGCACGTTCCGGCGGCAGACTTGCAGCGCGGCGGCCGAAATATCGACCGCGTCCACGCGCGCCCGCGGAAACGCCACGGCGCTGGCCAGGGCGATCGCACCCGATCCTGTCCCGATGTCCAGGATTCGGCGTATGCGCCGCGCCGGCGCCCAGGGCGCAAAGCGCTTCAGTATCAATTCGGCGATGGGTGATCTCGGCACCAGCACCCGCTCATCGACATACAGCGAGAGTCCTGCAAAAAATGCTCGGTGCGTGAGATAGGCAAGGGGTATGCGCTGTTCGATCCGCCGTCGCAACAGATCGTCGATGCGTGCGCGGCGTCGGCGGTCGAGTGTCCGGCCATACGCGCCGCCACCCTCCGCATGGTCGATTCCCGCGATGAAGAACACCAGCTCCGCAGCCTCGTCGCGGGCATTGCAGCGGCGCTCATCTGGCGCCACGGCGCACC
>Ga0182015_10002271_pt1 | contig 23631 bp, 23 predicted proteins | sample 712P3MmetaG_FD_120478 | JGI IMG/M metagenome (GOLD analysis project Ga0182015, IMG submission 120478) | Permafrost microbial communities from Stordalen Mire, Sweden - 712P3M metaG | ecosystem: Environmental > Terrestrial > Soil > Wetlands > Permafrost | place: Sweden: Stordalen | collected...
CAACGCGAGGGTGTGCTCGGCTGCCGTGACGACGTTCGACTGCGGTGCGTTGGCAACGACGATCCCGCGCCGTGTCGCCGCCGCAACATCGACGTTGTCGACGCCAACACCGGCACGACCGATCACCCGCAACCGCTCGCCGCGCTCGATCAGCTCGGCTGTCATCTTCGTCGCGGAGCGAATCAGGATGCCTTCGAACTCGCCGATCCGCTCGGCCAACTGCGCGGCGTCCCAATCAAAACCTGTCTCCACATCGAAGTGCTCGCGCAGCAGCGCAACGCCTGATTCGCCGACGTCCTCCGCAACGAGGACATGGGCGCTCACAGCGACCGCTCCAGGACGTAGTCGATACAGGCCGTGAGCGCGCGAACGTCGTCCGGTTCGACTGAGGGAAACATCCCGACCCGCAGCTGGTTGCGCCCGAGCTTGCGGTAGGGCTCGACGTCGACGATGCCGTTCGACCGCAGCGTCGCCGCGAGCGCTGCGGCATCGACGCTGTCGTCGAAATCGATCGTGCCGACGACGAACGAGCGCAACGTCGGGTCGACGACGAACGGCGTCGCAACCGGCGAAGCCTCAGCCCAGCCGTAGAGGTAGGCCGCCGAAGCGCCGGTGCGCGAAACGCACCAGTCGAGGCCGCCGCCGGCGAGCATCCAGTCGATCTGCTCGGCGAGCAGGTAGAGCGTGGCGATTGCCGGCGTGTTGTTCGTCTGGTCCTTCGTCGAGTTGTCAAGCGCGATCGCCAGCGAGAGAAACGGCGGAATCCAGCGCTCGGAAGCGTCGATCCGCGCAATCCGCTCGAGCGCCGCTGGGCTCAGCAGCGCGACCCACAGCCCGCCGTCGGAGCCGAAGCTCTTTTGCGGCGCGAAGTAGTAGGCGTCAGCCTCGCGCGCATCGAGCGCGAGGCCCCCGGCGCCCGAAGTCGCGTCGACCAGGACCAGCGCGTCGCCGCTGCCGGCCGGCCGCCGCACGCCGACCATCACGCCCGTCGAGGTCTCGTTGTGTGCCCACGCGAGCACGTCGGCGTCCGCCGCGCTCGTGACCTCGGGCGCGCTGCCCGCGGGCGCCTCGATGACGATCGGCTCGGCCAGGAACGGCGCGCCGGCGGTCACCTGTGCGAACTTGCTCGTGAACTCGCCGTAGACGAGATGGAGCGCGCGCTCCTCAACGAGGCCGAACGCCGCCGCGTCCCAGAACGCGCTGGCGCCGCCGTTGCCGAGGACCACTTCGTAGCCGTCAGGCAACGAAAACAGCTCCGCAAGGCCGGTACGGACGCGCCCGACAAGCGACTTGACCGGCTTCTGGCGGTGTGAGGTGCCGAGTATCGCCGCGCCATCGCTGGCGAGGCTCGCGAGCTGTGCCGGACGGATCTTCGACGGGCCGCAGCCAAAGCGACCGTCACGCGGCTTCAAATCGTCAGGAATAGTCAGCGCCGGAGCGCTCGCGGTCTTTGGTGATGGCGTCATGGGAGTTCCTCGTCGACTAGAAGTGCAGAGGTGCCCAGGCGCGCGGCGGTGTTCGGCCCCATCGCTTCCCGGTGGTTAGATCCACCCAGACGCCAGTCGCGACGGTCGGTGAAAGTCTAGCTCACAACGCCGCGCGAATGCCAACGTCGACGCGCCAGTGCGCCGGCAGCCGCTGACCGCTCAGACCCTCGGGCAGCGTGGCCGTGAGCAGGCAGAGCTCGGCACCAGGGCCGAGCGCGAGCTGGCGTCGCCACAGGCTCGCCTGCTGAGGGTCGATCTCGTCGGCGAAGAAGTCGTCCAGCAACTGCTGATGATCGCCCCACGGCGGCGCGATCCAGCTTGCAAACGCCACCTGCTCGAGGCTCGCCGACCCGTCGAGCATCCGGTAGATGCCGGCACTCCCTTCGCGCGAGAGCCGCGCCGCGGCGTCGTGCGCCGTCTTGGGACCGCGTCCAACCGCAGCCTCGTTCAGCACGCCAAGCGCGGCGAAGTCCTCGACCAGGTACCAGTCCTCATAGCCAGGGCCGCCGTCACCGAGCCAGGGCAACTCGACCGCGCGCAGGCAAGCCGAACCGAGGAAGCCGCCGGGCGCGTGCGCGGCGAGCGAGCGCTGAAAACGCACGTTCGCCGCCTCATACTCCGCCGGCGCGACGCCGGCCGCGGGCCGGTGCCAGAACACGTACGCGAGCACTAGAAGTTCGGGTCGATCCAGTCCATGTGCGAGCGCAACTCGGCGCCGACGACCTCGATCTCCGTCCCGGCCTGCTCGGCGCGCATGCGCTTGAAGCTCTCCTGCCCGGCGCGATTCTCGGCGATCCACTCGCGCGCGAACTCACCAGACTGAATCTCGTCGAGGATCCGGCGCATGTTGGCGCGCGTTTCCTCAGTGATCACCCGCTTGCCCCGCGTGTAGTCGCCGTACTCGGCGGTGTTGGAGATCGAGTAGCGCATCCCGGCGAGGCCCTTCTCATAGATCAAATCGACGATCAGCTTGACCTCGTGGAGGCACTCGAAGTAGGCCATCTCCGGGTCATAGCCGGCCGCGACGAGCGTCTCGAAACCGGCCTGCACGAGCTCTGAGACGCCGCCGCAGAGCACAGCCTGCTCGCCGAACAGGTCTGTCTCGGTCTCGTCCTTGAAGGTCGTCTCGATGACACCGCCGCGCGTCCCGCCAATGCCCTTGGCGTAGGCGAGCGCGAGCTCGCGGGCGTGGCCGCTGGCGTCCTGATGAATCGCGACGAGCGCCGGCACACCAGAGCCCTCGAGGTACTGGCGGCGCACCAAATGGCCGGGGCCCTTCGGCGCGACAAGCGCGACATCGACGCCGGGCGGCGGCACGACCTCGCCGTAGTGAATCGAGAAGCCATGGCCGAAGAGCAGCATGTTGCCCTCGGCGATGCCGTCGCGCAGCTCCTCCCAGACGGCATGGTGAAGCTCGTCGGGGACGAGAATCATCACAAGGTCACCGCGGCTCGCCGCCTCGACGATCGGCAGCACCTCGAGGCCGGCCTCGCGCGCCGCCGCCACCGATTCGGAGCTCTCGCGCAGGCCCACCACGACGCTGACGCCGGACTCCTTGAGGTTCAGTGCGTGGGCGTGGCCCTGCGAGCCGTAGCCGATAATCGCGACGGTCTTGCCGTCGAGCTTCGTGAGGTCTGCGTCGTCGTCATAGATCATGGCAAGCAGGCTATCTACTCGCCGTCTTTGGGCGGTGGTCGGCCGCCGAGGCCGCGCACTTCACGACTCAGGCGCTTGCCAGCGCCACCAGCGTCCGCGCGGTGCGGTGGGCGCCGAGTCGCTTCGCGACGTCGGCCGCCACCGCACGACGGAGCTCAGGAGTGGCAGCGCGCAGGGCCGCGCCCGAAGGCGACATCTGGAGCTGCATCTCCCACCATTCGTCGAAGCTGCCGCCGCCAAAGTCGAGGTCGATCGCGTCAATCTCGATCTCACCGAAGGCGGCCTCCTCGAGCAGGCCGCTGAGGCGGTTGGGGTCGGCCAGCGCGAACGGGCCTGGGCCGTCCGGCTGCGGCGGCTCAGCAAGGCCGTACTCGACGAGTGCCGCGCGAGGCACCGCGAGCCACGCGTTGTCGCTGGGAGATCCCCAGCACGCCAGCGATACACGCCCGCCGGGCTTCAGCACGCGACGCGTCTCAACCAAAGCAGCCAGTGGGTCGACCATCAGCATGTAGCCCCAGCGGCAGAGCACGCCGTCGAGACTAGCGACCGGCAGGTCGATCGATTCGGCGTTGATCACGCGGAAGGCGACGTTCTTCAAGCTGAGCTCCGCTGAGCGCGTGCGCGCGAGCTCGAGCATCGCCTCCGACTGATCGCTGCAGATCAGCGTGCCACCGGGAGCGATCAGCTCGGCGGCGAGCAAGCCGGTCTCGCCCGTGCCGGCGGCGAGCTCGAGCAGCTGCTGACCCGGCTGGGGCTCGAGCGCGTCGATCAGCCAGTGCGAGACGCCGGCCGTGCGCTCGGCCCACCAGACCGCCGCCTTGCCCCAGCCACCGGCGGCGGCGTCCCACTGCTCGAGGGAGTCGCGGCGCTCGCGATCGTGGTCGCGATCAGGATCGGGGTTGGGCTCGGTCAGCCGATCGGACAGTAGAGCTTGAGTTTCAGCGGCGAGCGCATCGACGGTGGCGGCGTCGCCAGGAAGGTCAGCGCGAGCGCGCGATAGTCGTCGACCTTGCCGCACGGCTTAGCTTGCGAGGCGACGAGCTTGACCTTGTAGTTCTTGAACTTGCCGGCGACGCAGTTCGGATTGCAGCCGTTGACCGAGTAGGTGCCGCTGCCGCTCGCCTTGGCGCCGCCGAAATTGCTCCAGTGGACGTCGATGACCAGTGCGTTTCCGTCGGCGCAGGCAAGGACGATCGTTTTCGGGGCGCTCTGGGACTGCGTGCAGTTGCCGACCACGCGGTCCTTGGCGGTGGTCGCGAGGGCGAGTGCCGGAGTGCCAAGCAGCGCGAGCGCCACAAAGGCGATACGAGAGCCGGCGACGCGACGCATCGCGGCGATCATAGCCGCACCGATGCGCTCAGCTCGCCGCGTCGGAGCTTGCCCGAGGCGGTTCGCGGCAGGGCCTCGACGACGGTGATCTGCTTCGGCACTTTGTAAGGCGCGAGCCGCGCCCGGCAGTGCGCGCGCAGCACTTCGCCGCTCAGCGCCGTCCGCAGGATGACGTGCGCGTGTACGGCTTCGCCCCACTGCGGATCGGCGACGCCGAAGACCGCGGCCTCGACGACCGCCGGATGCTCGCAGAGCACGGCTTCAACCTCATTTGGCGCCACGTTCTCGCCACCGCTGATGATCGTGTCCGCCTTGCGGCCGATCACTCGCAGCTTCCCGTCGTCATCGAGCTCGCCGAGGTCGCCGGTCGCGAGCACCGGGGCGAAAGCGGGCGAAACGGTCGGGCCGCCGACGAGGATCTCGCCGTCGGACGCGATCTGGACGCGCGTGCAGAAGAGCGGTGGCCCGCTGTCGACGCTCGACCCTCCGGCGCCCGGGCGCTGCGTCGCGACCTGCGAACAGGACTCGGTGAGCCCGTAGGTCTGGCTGACGCGCACACCGGCCCGCGCCGCACGCTCGATCAGCGCGCCCGGCACCGGCCCGCCGCCAGCGAGCGCACAGCGCAGCGACGGCGGTCGTTCGAGGCCGGCGTCGAGCAGGCGCGCGAGCGTCGCCGCGACGACCGACACGAGCGTGATCTGATCCTCCATCAGCGCCGCGAGCGCTGAATCGACCTCGAAGCGCTCGTGGACCACCGCCGTGGTGCCATAGATCGCACTGCGGATAAGAATCGACAGGCCGCCGACGTGCACCAGCGGCAGCGTGCAAAGCCAGCGCTCCTGCGGATCGAGGCCAAGCGTCACCGCCGAGCCGATCGCGCTCCAGAGGAAGTTCCCATACGAAAGCGGGACCTCTCTTGGAGTGCCACTCTCGGTCCCAGAGGTACGCACGACGAGAGCGATGTCATCGAGCTCGACCGGCCGAGCGTCGAGCGGTGGCCCCGAGTAAGTGAGTGGGCGATCGACTAGGGCGGCCACAGCCTCGAGCGGCCAGCGCGCCCGCGGCTCGCGTAGATCCACCGGCACCGCGATCGCGCCCGCCGCGAAACACGCGTGCAGGGCGAGCACGAAATCGAGTCCCGCAGGCAGAGCGATCGCGACGGCCTCCCCGGGCGCCACGCCCAGGGCCCGCGCAGCCGAACGACTCATCCGCTCCAGGTCGTCGTAGACGAGGACGCCAGACGGCGTCTCAACCGCGACGCGCTGGCCCAGCACGTCGCGTGCCCAGAGTCCCGACCACAGTCGCACGCTCAACAGGCTAGCCTTGCGCCGTGTCCGTCGAGTGGCAGTCTGCCGGCGAGTATCGCGATATCCGCTACGAGCGCTCGGGCGAGCCCGATCCGCAGATCGCGAAGATCACGATCAACCGGCCGGAGGTGCGCAACGCATTCCGCCCGCAGACCGTGATCGAGCTGAGCGAGGCTTTCACCCGCGCCCGTGAGGACGCGGCGGTGGGCGTGATCATCCTCACCGGCGAAGGCTCCGAAGCGTTCTCCTCGGGCGGTGACCAGCGCGTCCGTGGCGATTCGGGCTACCTCGAGGACCCGGATTCCGGCGCTGTGGGCGTCGGGCGCTTTCACGTCACCGATCTGCACCTCCAGATCCGCCGCACGCCAAAGCCCGTCGTCGCGATGGTCGCCGGCTACGCGATCGGCGGCGGCCAGGTTCTGCAGGTCGTCTGCGACTTGACAATCGCCGCCGACAACGCGCGCTTCGGGCAAACCGGGCCGCGCGTGGGATCGTTCGATGGCGGCTATGGCGTGAGCATCCTCGCCGCGCAGGTCGGCCAGAAACGCGCGAAGGAGATCTGGTTCCTCTGCCGCCAGTACGACGCCCAGCAGGCGCTCGCGATGGGACTCGTCAACGCCGTGGTGCCGCTGGCGCAGCTCGAGACAGAGACGGTCGCGTGGTGCCGCGAGATGCTCGCCCTGTCGCCGTTCGCCCTGCGGCTGCTGAAGGCGAGCTTCAACGCCGCCGAGGACGGGCTGGCCGGAATTCAGCAGCTCGCCCATGACGCGAACCTCCTGTTCTACGGCAGCGAGGAGGCGCGCGAGGGACGCGACGCCTACACCGAGAAGCGTCCAGCGGACTTCTCGAGCTTCCCGCGGCGCCCGTGAGGATCTGGCTCACGGCGGCGCGTCCCCGGACGCTGCCGGCCGCCGTCGCACCGGTGCTGGTCGGGACGTCGCTGGCGATCCATGTGGGCCATCTGCATCCGCTCGCTTTCGTCGCCGCCCTGCTCGGCGCGATGCTGATCCAGATCGGCACAAACCTCTCCAACGACTACTCCGATGCGCGCCGCGGAGCCGACGCCGAGGACCGCCTGGGCCCCGTCCGCGTCACCGCCGGTGGCCTCGCGCCGCCGCGACAGGTGCTCGTCGCGACCTACACGACGTTCGGCCTCGCGGTGCTCTGTGGCGTCTACCTCATTGCCGTCGCCGGCTGGTTGCTGCTCGCGGTCGGCGCGGCGTCGATCCTCGCCGGCGTGCTCTACACCGGCGGACCACGGCCCTACGGCTACGAGGGTCTCGGCGAGTTGTTCGTCTTCCTCTTCTTCGGCGTCGTCGCCGTGACTGGCTCCTACTACGTGCAACGCCGTTCGCTGCCCTGGGAAGCGTTCGTGCTCGCCATTCCGGTCGGCCTGATGATCGCGGCGATCCTCGTCGTCAACAACATTCGCGACATCGACAGCGATCGCCGCGCCGGCAAGCGCACGCTCGCCGTGCGCCTAGGCCGTGAGCGCACACGCTCGATGTTCGCGGCGATGCTCGTCGTCGCGTTTGCCTCGGGCCTCATCTGCTGGCTTGCCGGGCCGCTCTCGCCGTGGCTTCTGCTGACGGCGCTCGCCGTGCCGCTCGCCGTCCGCGTCGCGCGCACCGTCTGGACCCACAGCGACGGACCGTCGCTCAACGCGGCGCTCGCCCAGACGGGGATCCTCGCGTTGCTCTACTGCCTCGCGCTCAGCGCCGGGGTGCTCGCCAGCTGATGCTCCTCGAACTGGAGCAGACGGAGCGCCGCTTCAGTGAGCCTCAACGCACCGCGCACGGAGTTCTGCACGCGCGCCCCCTGATCGAAGTAACGCTACGCGACGATGACGGCGCCGCCGGCCGCGGCGAGGCCGCACCGCTTGAGTCCTACGACGGCGTCAGCACCGAGGCGGTCCTTGCGGCACTGGCGGCCTACCGTCCGGTGCTCGCGGCTGACGCGCAGACGAGGCCGGGAACGCTGCTCGATCGCTGCCGCGAGGTTGCCGACCTGCCCCAGGCCCTCGCGGCGATCGACCTTGCACTATGGGACCTCGCGGGCACCCGCGCCGGCCGCCCGGTCTGCGATCTGCTCGTCGACCGTCCCGCCCGGCGCGTGGCGGTCAACGCGACGATCGCGGCCGCGGAGCGCGACGTCGCCGCGGCGGCCGCGGCCGCCGCCGTCAGGGACGGCTACAGCTGCGTGAAGCTCAAGGTGGGGCTCGGCGACGACCTCGAGCGCGTACGCGGCGTGCGCGCGGCGATCGGTCCGGACGCGAGCCTGCGGCTCGATGCCAACGGAGCGTGGAGCGTCGATCGCGCCGTCGATCTGCTCGATGGCATGAGCGTTTTTGGACTCGAGCTGGTCGAGGAGCCGGTTCGTGGGCTCAGCGACATGCAGGATCTGCGCGAGCGCGTCGCGGTGCGTATCGCGATCGATGAAAGCGCCGCGCTGCCGGGAGCGCTCACCGCGCGTGTCGCCGACGCCGTGTGCCTGAAGATCGGCCGCTGCGGCGGCATCAGCGGGTTGCTGGCCGCCGCCGCGCTGGTCCGCGCGAGCGGCGCCGAGGTCTACCTCTCCTCGACCTACGACGGCCCGCTCGGGATCGCCGCTGCCCTCCACGCGGCAGCGGCACTGTCGCCGCTGCCGCCGTGCGGCCTCGCGACGCTCGAGCTGTTCACAGGCCCACCCTCGCCTTTCCCGGTCCGCCAAGGCGCGATCGCCGTGCCCCGCGGTCCGGGCCTCGGCGCGCCGGCAACCTGAGGATGAGCCAACCGGCAACCTCGACACCACGAGCGGCAGTGAGACCCTCGCGCTGCTCGAGCGTCTGGTGCCGAAGGCAACCAGACGCTCGTCCTGATCACCACGAGCCGCGGATCGCAGAGGCCGCCGGGCGCACGATCAGCCTCAAGGACGGCGGCATGCTCAGCGACACCCAAACCCGTGCCAGGATAGGCGCCGGCGCCGCCTCGCCGGCCGCGCTACGCAAACGCCGAGAGCACCGCTTCGGGTGCCTCGAGCGCGACGCGATGGCCGGCGTCGGCGACCAGCTCAAAGCGCGCACTCCCAAGCGCCGCCGCCAGACGCTCACCGATTTCACAGTAGGCGGCGTCGCGCTCGCCGGCGAGCACGACGGCGGGCATACCGAGCGCGCCAAGCCGCCCCCACAGCGGCTCGAGCGTGCCGGCGCTGAACGCGCGCAGCGTCGCCGCAAGCGCCGTCGGTGAAAGGCGGCGCGTGTCCGCCGCGACCAGCTCGTGCACCCAGTCGGGATCACGCGCGAAGAGCGGCGTCGCGCGCCAGTGCGCGATGAAGTCCTCGACCGAGCCTTGCTCGATCGAGGATGCAAGCGCTTCGTCCAGTGCGCGGCGCTCGGGACGCGCGCGTTCGTCCTCGATTCCGGCGCTCGTCGAGACCAGGACGAGGCGCGACACGCGATCCGGAAACGCGGTTGCGACGTGAAGAGCGACGCGTCCGCCCATCGAATAACCGCACAGGATGAACCGCTCCGGCGCCGCGGCGGCAACGAGGTCGAGCGCGCCGGCGATGCTCATCGGGTCCGCGTCGGCGAGCTCGAGCGCCAGCGGCGAGTAGCGTTCGCGATCGGTTAGCGCCAGGACGCGGTCCCAGTGGCGCGCCGTGCCGCCGAATCCGTGCAGCATCACGACCGTCTCGGACACCCCACCATTTTGACGCCCGCGCTCGACACGCACCTACTGATCGCCGGCTTCGTCGACGAGCTCGCGCGCTGTGGCGTGACCGACGCCTGCACGTCGCCTGGCTCACGCTGCGCACCGCTCGTGCTCGCGCTAGCGCGGGAGCCACACCTGCGGGCGTACTCGCACGTCGACGAGCGCTGCAGCGGCTTCTTCGCGCTCGGCCTGGCGAAGGCGAGCGGGCGGCCGGTTGCGCTGACCTGCACCTCGGGCACGGCGGCGGCAAACCTTGCGCCGGCGGTGATCGAGGCCTCCGAGGCTGGCGTGCCGCTGATCATCCTTACTGCCGATCGTCCGCCGGAGCTGCGCGAGGTTGGCGCGGGACAGACGATCGACCAGATCAAGCTCTACGGCGACGCGGTGCGCTGGTTCTTCGAGGTCGGCAACCACGAGTACTCGCCCGAGCGGATGCGCTGGATTCGCGCGCTCGCCTGCCGCGCGGTCGCCGAGGCCTCCGGCGAGCGCCCGGGCCCGGTGCACCTGAACTGGCCGTTGCGCGAGCCGCTGGTACCCGGCGGGCCGGTGGAGGTGCGCGGCGGGCGCCCCGGTGGGCGGCCGTGGGTGCTGCGCGAGCGAGCGCCGCTCGGTGCCGGCGACCTCGGCGTGCATGTTGGCGCCAGCGCGCGCGGGGTGATCGTGGCCGGGCGCAGCGAGCGCCCGCTCGCCCCGGCGGTGTGCGCGCTGGCGGAGCAGGCCGGTCACCCGCTGCTCGCCGATCCGCAGTCGGGTGCGCGCGCCGGCGCGGCCGCGATCGCCCACTACGACCTGCTGTTGCGCGACGGCGCGTTTGCGGCCGCCCATGTTCCGCAGGTCGTGATCCGCATCGGTGACCTGCCGACGTGCAAGCCGCTGCGCAGGTGGCTCGCCTCGCTCACCGACGCCGACCAGATCGCGATCGGCGCGCCGGGCACCTGGCAGGACCCCGATGGCGTCGTCTCGCGCTGGCTGCGCGCCGACCCCGGCTCGCTGGTGACACCGGAGCCGGCCGACGGCGGGTGGCTCGCGCAGTGGCGCGAGGCCGACGCGCGCGTCGCTGACGTTGTCACCCAGACGCTGGCGGACGAGCTCAGCGAGCTGTCGGTTGCGCGCGCACTCGGCGAGTGGCTGCCCGCCGAGGCGACGCTCTTCGTCGCCTCCTCGATGCCGGTGCGCGAGATCGAAACGGTCTGGCCGGTGCGAGAAGAGCCGCCGCGGGTGCTGTCAAACCGCGGCGCGAACGGCATCGACGGCACGCTGTCGAGCGCCTTCGGTGTCGCTGCCGCGAGCGAGGGCCCCGTGTGCGCGCTGATCGGCGACGTAGCGTTTGCGCACGACATCGGCGGCCTGCTCGCGGCTGCGCGGCTCGGGCTGGCGCTGACGATCGTGGTGTTTGACAACGGCGGCGGCGGGATCTTTGATCACCTGCCGATTGCGGCCGAGCAGGACGTCTACGAAGAGCACATCGCGACGCCGACCGGTCTGGACTTTGCCCTGGCGGCAGAGCTCTACGGGCTCGACTACGCGGCGCCGCAGTCCCTCGATGAGCTGCGCTCGCTGCTGGTCGGCACACTAGCGAAGCGCGAACGCTCGACGCTGCTGCACCTTCGCTTCCAGCGAGCGGCCGGCGTGGCGCTGCAACGCCGGTTGGCGACGGCGGCCGCCGCCGCGCTCAACTGAGCACAGGCAGCAGTGCTTCTAGCTTGACCTCGGTCTCGGCCAGCTCGGCGGCGGGGTCGGACTCGGCGACCACGCCAACCCCCGCGTAGCAGCGCGCCACGCTCCCTTGAACGAGCGCCGAGCGCAGCGCGACGCAGAACTCGCCGTCACCGCCGGTGTCGCTCCAGCCGACCGGGCCGGCGTACCAGCCGCGGTCGATCCCTTCGAGCGCGGGGATCAGCGGATTGGCGGCTGCCCCGGGCTCGCCGCCGACGGCCGGCGTGGGTGCAGCAGGCCCGCCAACTCGATCGCCCCGACCGGCCGCGTCAGCTGCGCGCGGATCGGCGTGGCGAGATGCTGGATGTTCGCGATCCGTACCACCGACGGCTCGTCGGGCATCGTCACCCAGACGGCGTGCGGGCGCAGCTCGCGCTCGATCCACTGCGCGACGATCGCGTGCTCCTGGCGATTCTTGGCCGAGCGCAGCATGCGCTCGCCGAGATGGTCATCGACCGCGGGGTCAGCGCTCCGGCCGACCGAGCCGGCGAGGGCGAGCGTACTCGCGCGCAGACCTTCGCGGCGGATCAACAGCTCGGGGCTTGCGGCGATGAACGTCGCGTCGCCGCGCCCGACGGCGAGCACGAAACAACCACTGAACGCGCTGCGCAGGACGCCGTAGACGGCGGCGATATCGTGACGTTCCGGGGCGTGCACCTCAACTTCGCGGGCGAGCACGATCTTCTCGATCTCGCCGGCGCGGATCAGCGCCACGGCGCGGGCGACCGCCGCCTCATAGTGCTCGGGCGCGAGCGCTCCGGCGACGCGGTGGCGCTCGGTTGGATGGGGGTCGAGCAGCGGCAGCGGCGCGACGCGCAACGAGGTGAGCCGCTCATCGATCGCCGCAAGCAGCGCCGCGGGCCGGTCGTCGGGACGCGCGAGCGCGGCGACCGTGCACCAGACCTCGCCCCCGCGACGCGCAAGCGCGACTTCGGGCACGAGCAGCGAAGCGGGCGCAAAACCCGACCAGTGCAGCGCGCTCGCCCCGTCATCGGCAAACGCAAAGGCGCCGGTGACGACGAGGCCGCTCCCCGGTGGACCCTGTGGCGGCTCGGCCGCGGCGTTGGCGGCCAGTCGCTTCCAGCGGTGCGCGACGCGCTCGAAGCGGCCGGGACCGTGGTCTTCGAGCGTTGCCGCGGCGCCGAGCGTGGCCAGCGCAGCGCCCTCGCGGTCGGGCTGCTCGAAGCACATCCACGGCTCCCCGGAGCGTCGTGAGGCGAGCACGACGGCGCTCGGATCGATCGCCGCCTCGAGCCGCCAGCTGACCGCGGCAAGGCATTCGCCGTGGCGGCGGGCGGTGCGGCTCGCACGCCCGAGCGCGTCAACCAGGCGCGCGCGCTGGCGCTCCGGGATCGCAAATGGCGAGGCTGTCGGCGCCTGGTCGCTGCCCCGCGAGCGGGGCTGCGCGGGGCGAGGCCGCGTCGACATCGCCGCTATGTCTCGCTGCGTCCCCGGGCCATCGCGATCTCGCCGGTGCGGATGACCTCGATCAGGCCGTAGGGCCGTGCCACTTCCTCGAACGCGTTGATCTTCTCCTCCTCACCGGTGATCTCGATCACCACCGAGCGCCGTGTCGCGTCGACGACGCGGCCGCGGAAGATCTCGCAGAACTCGAGGAGCTCGCTGCGGGCCGGCCCTTCGGCGGCGATCTTGAACATCGCGAGCTCGCGCGAAACCGTGCCGGTCGGCTCGAGGTCGCGGATCTTCAGCACGTTGATCAGCTTGTGCAGCTGTTTGGTGACCTGATCGATCGGGTGCAGCGCACCGTCGACGGTGAGCGTGATCCGCGCAACCTGCGCGTCCTGCGTCGGCCCGACCGTCAGCGTCTCGATATTGAAGCCGCGACGCGCGAACAGCCCCGCGATCCGCGTCAGGACGCCGGGACGGTTCTCGACGAGGATCGACAGGACGTGCTTGCGTCCGGTTCGCAGTCCGACCGCGGCATTCAGCTCCTCGAGGCTCAGCAGTTCCTTGGTTCCTGGTTCACCCATCGCGACTCACCCCACCATGTCGCGCGCGGCAGCGCCGGGCGCGATCATCGGGTAGGTGTTTTCCTCGCGTGTCACGCGCACGTCGGCGAGCACGGGGCCGGGTGTCGCGATCGCGGCCCGGATGTCCTCGACGAGCGTGTTCTTGTCGACGAAGCGGAAACCGCTGGCGCCGTAGGCCTCCGCCAGCTTGACGAAGTCCGGGAACTGACCGGTCTCGACGTGACTGTAGCGGTGGTCCCAGAACAGCTCCTGCCACTGGCGGACCATGCCGAGATAGCCGTTGTTCATGATGAACACCTTCACCGGGATCTCGTTCTGCGCACAGGTCGCGAGCTCCTGGATGTTCATCTGGATCGAGCCGTCGCCGGTGATCGCGCAGACGACCTGGTCGGGCAGTCCGACCTGGGCGCCCATCGCCGCCGGCAGGCCGAAGCCCATCGTGCCCAGGCCGCCGGAGTTGATCCAGCGACGTGGCTTGTCGAAGTGGTAGTACTGCGCCGCCCACATCTGATGCTGGCCGACGTCGGAAACGATCACGGCGTCGCCCCCGGTCGCCTCATACAGCGCCTGAATCAGGTACTGCGGCTTGATCTCGCTGTCCGAGGAATCCTCGTAGCCGAGCGGGTACTCCGCGCGCCAGCGCTCGATCTGCGCCCACCACTCCTCCATCCGGCTGGCGTCGGGCTCGAGCTCGCGGTACTCGACGAGCAGCTTGGCGAGGATGTTGCGGGCGTCGCCGACGATCGGGATGTGCGCGGCGACGTTCTTCGAGATCTCCGCCGGATCGACGTCGATGTGGATGAACTTGGCCTGCTGGGCGAACTCCGAGAGCTTGCCCGTGATCCGATCGTCAAACCGCGCACCGACCGCGCAGATCAGGTCGGCGCCGTCCATCGCGTAGTTCGCGGTGCGCGTGCCGTGCATGCCGAGCATCCCCAACCACTGCGGATTGGTCCCGGGGAAACCGCCGAGCCCCATCAGCGTGCAGGTGACGGGGAAGCCGCCGGCGATGGCGAAGTCCGTCAGCTCGGCCGATGCGTTTGCGTTGATGACGCCGCCGCCGGCATAGATCACCGGCCGCTTGGCCGCAGCGAGTGCCTTCGCGGCCTGGCGAATCTGCTTGTGGTTGCCCGCGAAGGTCGGCTGGTAGCCCGGTAGCGAGACTTCGCTGACCGGCTCGTAGCCGATGTCGGCGCGGGAGAGATCCTGGGGAATGTCGATCAGGACCGGACCGGGCCGACCGCTACGGGCGATGTGGAAGGCCTCGTGAAGCGCGCGCGGCAGCTCCAGCGGGTGCTGGATCATGAACGAGTGCTTGACGATCGGCATCGTGATGCCGATCGTGTCGGCCTCTTGAAAGCCGTCGGTGCCGAGCAGGTCGGTGCGGACCTGGCCGGTGATGAAGACAACCGGGACCGAATCCATCATCGCGTCGGCGATCGGCGTCACGAGGTTCGTCGCGCCCGGACCGGACGTCGCGAACGCCACACCCACCTTGCCGGTCGCCTTCGCGTAGCCCTCGGCGGCGTGCCCGCCGCCAGCCTCATGGCGCACCAGCACGTGGTGAATGCCGGCGTCGTAGAACGCGTCGTAGGTCGGCAGGTTCGCGCCGCCAGGCAGCCCGAATACGACATCCACACCCTCGGCTTTAAGACACTCCATCACGGCATCGGCTGCACGCATCGCGCTGACCTCCTCTCGGCTATTCGGGCACCCCATCACGGAAGGGGTGCAGACGGGCGGGAACGCTCGAGGCGACCCGGGAATTGAGCATAGCGCGCGCCCGCGGGCGTTCAAGCAGCTCCACGGTTGCTTGCAGCGCGATCGCCACGCTTGCCGACAGCGCGCTCACGCGCTCAGAGTCTGGCGCGCACCCGCAGCGACGGATCGGGCGCGATGATCTCGGACTCCGCCGGAAAGTCGAGATCGGTGCCGCAACTCATGCACATCGCGTCGTAGACCCGCACCGCCGTGCCACAACCGGGACAGCGCCGCAGCGGCACCTCGGTCTCATGGCGGTAGAGCAGCGCAGCAATCGGCCCGAGAATCGGGATGATCAGCGAGATCACGAACCAGACGAGGTATGAGCTGCCCTTGCGCTGACCGATGATTCCGCCGACGAAGGCGGACACCAGGCAGACGAGTGGGTAGACGACCATCTAAAAGATGACGTGAACCGCCCAGATGACACCGATGATCGCTGCGGCTACGAGTATCACGGTGAGAACCGTGACAACGATGCCGATCAACAGGTGAAACAGCAGGTACGCACAGATCAAGAGGATCGCCGCCGCAAGGACGTGGCGACCGGCCTTGCGCGTGCGACTGGGTGGCGTCGCTGGCGATGCGGTCAGTTCTTCGCTCATGAGCACAGCTTACGCTCTTGCACCACCGGCCAGGGCGCCTGCCGTTGCTCACTCGCATGCGTGCTCGGCAAGCGCGGCGAGCGCGGCTGCAAACCCGCGATGTCAGCGGGGGCGGCTGCCAGTGCTGGTACTAAGGCTGGCGGTGCTTGGCCGTATGGCGACGCTCAGGCAGCGGGTCGGCGCGCACGGCCGGCAGCCTCGCGAGGCTGTAGCGACGCAGAACCGGTTGCTTGGCCGTCACCGCCGGCTCGCTCAGCTCGGGCAGGAGCAAAAACCGAGAACGTGAGGTGGTGGCATTCATGGCCGAAATGTTCCGGCCTTTGGGGAGATTCTTGCTTGGCCCGCTGGCCAATATCAGCGATCGAAGCTTGGCCCTGGCGCACCTAAACGCCGAGCTGCTCGCGGATCAGCCGTGTCACCTCGGCGCCATCGGCACGACCTCGCGTCTCCCGCATCACTGGACCAATCAGCGCGGCGATCGCCTTGGCGTTTCCTGCACGCACCTTCGCTGCGGCATCAGGATCCGCGTCGATCGCCGCAGCGACGATCGTCGCCAGCGCTGGGTCGTCGCTGAGCGACGCGAGGCCGCGCTCAGCGACGATCGCACGCGGGTCGCCACCGCTCTGCAAGAGCACGTCGAGCACCTCGCGCGCAGTGCCGTTGGTCAGCTCGCGTGCCGAAACCAGCTCGACGAGCGTCGCGAGCGCTGCCGGTGTGACATTGCTCGCTGCCGGATCCTGCTCGCCGATCCGCGCCACGAGCTGGCCGGAGACCCAGTTGGCCAGCTGCTGCGCGTACCCGCTGTCCGCCGCGCCGGCAGCGTTGGCCGCCTCGAAGTAGTCGCCCAGGTCGCTGCGGAACGCGAGCAAGTGGGCCATTTCGGCGGAAAGGCCGAAGTCGCGCTCGAAGCGCGTCGCGCGCGCGGCCGGCAGTTCGCCGATTGCCGCGCGCGCCTGCTCGAGCATCTCTGACGTCGTCGCGATCGGCACGAGATCCGGCTCGGGGAAGTAGCGATAGTCGTGCGCCTCCTCCTTTGAGCGCAGCGCGGTCAGCGCGCCAGTGGCGGGATCGAAGTGCAGCGTCTCCTGCGCCACCTCGCCGCCGTCTTCGATGATGGCGCGCTGGCGCTCAATCTCAGCCGTGACGCCGCGCTCGAGGAAGCGAAACGAGTTCATGTTCTTGAGCTCGGTCTTCGTCCCGAGCTGCGTCGAGCCGGCGGGGCGCAGCGAGACGTTGGCATCGGCTCGCAGCGAGCCCTCCTCCATGTTCACGTCGCTGACGCCGAGGCTTCGGAGCGTCGCGCGCAGTAGCGAAAGCCACTCGCGGGCATGCTCGCCGGAGCGCAGCTCGGGCTCGGTGACGATCTCGACCAGCGGCGTGCCGCCGCGGTTGAAGTCGACAATCGACTGCTCCGAGCCGTGGATGCGACCGCTCGTGCCAAGGTGGATCAGCTTCGCCGCGTCCTCCTCGAGGTGGACACGGTGGATCGCGACATCCGCGAGCCGGCCGCCGCGGCAGAGCGGCTCGTCGTATTGGGAGATCTGGTAGCCCTTGGGCAGGTCGGGATAGAAGTAGTTCTTGCGGTGGAAGATCGAGCGCTCAGCCAGATCGGAGCCGAGCGCCAGGCCGATCATCAGCCCGAAATGGATCGCTCTCGCATTGACGACCGGCAGCGCACCGGGCAGGCCGAGGCAGACCGGACAGGTCCGCGTGTTCGGAGGCTCGCCGAAGGACAGCTCGCAGCCGCAGAACATCTTCGTCGCGGTCTTCAGCTGGACGTGGATCTCGAGGCCGATCACCGGCTCCAGCTCGAGGCTCATTGGCGCACCGCGCTGCCATCGAAGCCGAGCGCTTGCTCGAGCGCGAAAGCGGTGTCGAGCAGCCGGCTCTCGCTGAACGCCGGACCGACGATCTGGAGGCCCACCGGCAGCCGCGTCCCGCCACCGGGTGGCTCGGCCAGGGCGTTGGGGATCGAGATCGCGGGGATCCCGGCGAGCGATGCCGGAACAGTGCAGAAGTCGTTCAGGTACATCGCCAGCGGGTCGGCGAGCTTTGCCCCGAGCTCGAACGCGACTCCCGGTGCGGTCGGCGTGAGGATGAAATCGAAGTGCTCGAAGGCGGTGGCGAAGTCCTCGGCGATCTTCGTGCGCACGCGCTGCGCGCGGCCGTAATAGGCGTCGTAGTAGCCGCTCGACAGGGCGTAGGTGCCGAGCATCACACGGCGCTTGACCTCCGCACCGAAACCGTCGTGGCGGGTTCGCATGTACATCGACAGCAGGTCCGGCGCGTCGGGTGCGCGGTAGCCGTAGCGGACGCCGTCGAAGCGGGCGAGGTTGGAAGAGCATTCCGCCGGTGCGAGCACGTAGTAGGCGGCGAGGCCCGCTGTCGCGTGGCGCAGCGTGCAGGGCTCGACGCTGGCGCCGAGCTGGCGCGCGAGCTCGAGCGTCGACTGGAACGCGCCGCGCACCCCCGGATCGATTCCCTCGCCCGAGAGCTCGGCAGGAACACCGAACCGTATGCCGCGGAGGTCGGTGCGGGTGGGCAGCGCGATTTCCTCGGGGAAGTCAAGCGAAGTCGAGTCGCGCGGGTCGCGCGCACCGACCATGTGGCCCAACAGCAGCGCCGCGTCGCTGACGTCGCGCGTTAGCGGTCCAGCCTGGTCGAGCGAGGAGGCAAAGGCGATCATCCCGTAGCGCGACACGGCGCCGTAGGTCGGCTTCAGGCCGACGATGCCGCAGAGCGCCGCCGGCTGGCGTATCGAGCCGCCGGTGTCGGTGCCGATCGCCCATGGCGCGAGGCCAGCGGCAACGGCCGCGGCGCTTCCGCCCGAGGAACCGCCGGGGACGCGCCGGCGATCCCAGGGGTTCTGGACCGGGCCGAACGCCGAGTTCTCGGTCGAGGAGCCCATCGCAAACTCGTCCTGGTTGGTCTTGGCGAGCAGCGGCGCTCCGGCGGCGGCAAGCCGTTCGACAACGGTCGCGCTGTATGGCGGGCAGTAGCCCTCGAGCACGCGCGAGCCGGCTTGGCTCGGCACCCCTTCGGTGCAGAAAAGATCCTTGACGGCGAGCGGCACGCCGCCGAGCGGGCCGCCAGACGCCGCCGGCGGAGCCTCCGCGACCCAGGTGAAGGCGCCGAGGTGATCCGCCGCAGCGCGCTCGCGATAGAGCTCGAAAAGATCGCCAGGGTCGAGCTCGCCGCGCGCAATCGCGCCCACGGCCTGGCTCGCGGTCAGCTCCAGCGGCTCCTTCATGCCTGCGGGCTCGGCACGGCAAAACCGCCCTCTGCGACAGCTGGGGCAGACGCCAGTGCCTGCTCGTGCGAAAGACACGGCACCGGCTCATCGGCGCGCAGCGCGTTGTCGACCGCGACGACGTGGGTCGTCGGCGCCACGCCTTCGAGATCGAGCTCGGCGATCGTCTCGATGTGCTCGAGCACGCCGGCGAGCTCGATCGTCATCCGCTCCACCTCGTCCTCGCTCAACTCGAGCCGCGCGAGCATCGCGACGTGCAGCACCGTCTCGCGGTCGATCATGGGAGCGGTGGGCCGCTCGCCGGCACACCCCAGAATGGGCGCTCGTCGCGCAGCGACAGCCACCCGGCCACGAGCACGCCGAACGCGCCGGCCAGGCCCAGCCACAGCCCGTAGCAGCGCTCGCTCGCCATGTCGGGAAGTGCGACCGTGCGCACAGCCACCACGACAACAGCAACCAGACCGATCACCGTCGTCCAGACCGCGAGTGCCACCGGCAGCGCCGGCGAGCGCTGGACGAGCGTCGCACCGACCAGCGCCAGCGCCACGAGCACCGCCAGCGCGGCTGGGATCTCGGCGATCGTGAGCGCACTCCAGGCGCTCTCGTTGCCGTGCGGAAACTCATACCAGGGCAGGAACAATGCAACCGCGAGCAGCACGCCGGCAAACAGCGCGAGGAGCTCGGGCGGGCGGACTCGGCGCAGGTCGACTCGCATTTGCACAAGAGTAACCTTCGGCACGCGCCGGACGCCTGCCAGGACGCCGGGACGCAGGAGCCACTGGGTCGCGGCGGCGGATGAGGAGACTCCCGATTAGCAGCACCGAAGCGCTGATCTTTGACGCCATCCGCACCCCGCGTGGCAGGGGCAAGAGCAACGGTGCGCTGCACACGGTCAAGCCGATCGACCTGGTCGTTGGCCTGATCGAGGAGCTGCTGCGCCGAAATTCGGGCCTTGACCCGGCACGGGTCGAGGACATCGTGCTCGGCGTCGTCACGCCGATCGGCGACCAGGGCATGGACATCGCGAAGATCGCGGCGGTCACGGCCGGCCTGCCCGACACCGTCGCCGGCCTACAGGTCAATCGCTTCTGCGCCTCCGGGCTCGAGGCGGTCAACCTCGCGGCTCAGAAGGTCGCCTCGGGTTGGGAGGACTTGATCTTTGCGGGCGGGGTCGAGTCGATGTCGCGCGTGCCGATCGGCTCCGACGGCGGCGCCTGGGCGACCGATCCGCAGACCAACTACGCCACGGCGTTCATCCCGCAAGGAGTCAGCGCCGACCTGGTCGCGACGATCGAGGGCTTCAGCCGCGACGACGTCGATGCCTACGCCCTGGGCTCACAGCAGCGCGCCGGCGCCGCGCAGGCCGAGGGACGCTTCGCATGCTCACTGGTGCCGGTGCGCGACATCAACGACCAGGTGCTGCTCGATCGCGACGAGCACATCCGCGCCGATACGACCGCGGAGGCGCTCGGCGAGCTGAAACCGTCGTTTGAGCTGATCGGCGACGCCGGCGGCTTCGACGCCGTGGCGTTGACGAAATACCACTGGGTCGAGCGGATCGACCACGTCCACACGGCGGGCAACTCCTCGGGCATCGTCGACGGCGCCGCGCTGCTGGCGATCGGCAGCGAGCAGATTGGCGCGGAGCTGGGATTGACGCCGCGGGCCCGTGTGGTCGCGACGGCGGTGTCGGGTGCCGACTCGACGATCATGCTCACCGGCCCCGCGCCGGCGAGCCGCAAGGCGCTCGCGAAGGCCGGTCTGAGCGTTGACGACCTCGACCTGATCGAGATCAACGAGGCCTTCGCCGCGGTCGTGCTGCGGTTCGTGCGCGACCTCGATCTTGACCTCGAAAAGGTCAACGTCAACGGCGGCGCAATCGCGATGGGCCACCCGCTGGGAGCGACCGGCGCGATGATCCTCGGCACGCTGATCGACGAGCTCGAGCGCCAGCACAAGCGCTACGGCCTGGCGACGTTGTGCGTCGGCGGCGGCATGGGCATCGCCACCGTGATCGAGCGCCTCTAGCCACACGCGAGCGAACATGGCGACCATGGATCAGCCTTCTCCGATCGGCTGGCGGCGCGACGCCGACGGCGTCGCGATCCTCACCCTCGACGACCCGTCGGGGACGGAGAACACCTTCAACGCCAGCTTCGTGCGCTCGCTCGCCAGCGCGCTAGCGCAAATCGCCGCCGAGCGCGAAGAGATCAGCGGCGTCGTGCTCGCCTCGGCCAAGCCGGCGTTCTGCGCCGATCGCGATCCGCTGGCGGTGCTCACTGCGACGCGCGCCGACGCGCCGGCGATCACCGCGGCGGTGCGCACGGTATGCGAGGAGCTGCGACGGCTGGAAACACTCGGACGGCCGGTCATTGCAGCGATCGCCGGCGACGCGCTCGGCGACGGCCTCGCTCTGGCCCTCGCCGCACACCACCGCGTCGCGCTCGACGACGCGGCGATCGAGTTCGGTATGCCACAGGTGCGCCTGGGATTGATGCCGGGCCACGGCGGCGTGGTGCGCACGGTGCGCTTGCTCGGCATCGCGCAGGCGCTGACCGCGGTGCTGCTGCAGGGAACGCGCCACAGCCCGGCGCGTGCGAAGGAGCTCGGCCTGATCGACGAGCTGGTGGCCAGCCCGGAGGAGCTGATCCCAGCCGCCAAGGCGTGGATCGCCGCCAACCCCGACGCCGTCCAGCCGTGGGATCGCGAGGGGTACCGGATGCCCGGCGGCACGCCCTCGAGCCCCAAGCTCGCCCAGTTCCTGCCGGCGTTTCCGGCCAATCTGCGAAAGCAGCTGAAGGGCGCCAACTACCCTGCGCCGCTGGCGATAATGGCCGCCGCAGTCGAGGGCGCGCAACTCGACTTCGACGGCGCGGTCACGGTCGAGACGCGCTACCTCGTCAACGTAGCGACCGGCCAGGTCGCGAAGAACATGGTCCAGGCGTTTCACTTCGACCTCGCTCGGGCGTCGGGCAGGCGCAGCAGGCCCGCTGGGCGGCCACCTTTCGCCGCCAAGCACGCGGTCATCCTGGGCGCCGGCATGATGGGCGCGGCGATCGCCTACGTCGCGGCTGGCGCGGGTATCGAGATCACGCTGAAGGATGTCTCGCACGAAGCCGCCGAGCACGGCAAGTCCTACTCCGAGGGGCTGCTCAAGAAGGCCGTGGCGAGCGGACGAGCCAGCGCGCAGCAGGCGGCTGAGCTACTCGCGCGGATCACCCCGACCGCGAACGCCGCTGAGGCCGGCGACGCCGACGTCGTGATCGAGGCGGTCTTCGAGGAACCCGAGGTAAAGGCCGCGGCACTGCGCGAGATCGAACCGCTCGTGCGGGCCGACGCGCTGCTCGCCTCGAACACATCGACGCTGCCGATCAGCGGACTCGCGAGCTACGTCTCGCGCCCGGCCGACTTCATCGGCCTGCATTTCTTCAGCCCGGTGGACAAGATGCCGCTGCTCGAGATCATCAAAGGGCAGCAGACCAGCGAGGCCACGCTGGAGCGCGCGCTCGACTTTGCCGCGCAGATCGGCAAGACGCCGATCGTCGTCAACGACAGCCGTGGCTTCTTCACCAGCCGCGTGATCACGACGTTCATCTACGAGGCGTTGGGAATGCTCCTCGAGGGCGTGCCTGCTTCCTCAGTCGAGCAGGCCGCGTCGCAGGCCGGCTACCCGGCGCCGCCGCTCGCGCTGAGCGACGAGCTCAACCTCAATCTGCTGCGCAAGATCCGCAATCAGTACAAGGCTGCTGCTGAAGCCGAAGGTGTCCCTTGGACGGGCAACCCCGCGGAAGGGCTGATCGACGAAATGCTCGACCAGCACAGCCGCGGCGGCCGGCTCGCCGGCACCGGCTTCTACGACTACCACGACGGCAAGCGGGCCGGGCTGTGGTCGGGACTCGCCGATCTCGCCCCGGCAGCGGCACCGGCGCCGCCGCTGCGCGACCTCGAGGAGCGGATGCTCTTTGTCGAGACGATCGAGGCGGTCAAATGCCGCGATGAGGGCGTAATTGCGTCCGTTGCCGACGCCAACGTCGGCTCGATTCTCGGCATCGGCTTCCCCGGCTGGACGGGCGGCGTGCTGCAGTTCGTCAACGGCTACGACGGCGGGCCGGCCGGCTTCGTCGCGCGCTCGGGAGAGCTCGCCGCGCACTACGGCGAGCGTTTTACGCCGCCGCCCTCGCTGGTGCAAATGGCGGCCGCCGGCGAGCGCTACGGCGACATCGCGGCGCCAGACGACTAGCACTGAGGTGCGCGAGGCAGCTGATAGCCTGGCGCCCCGTGGATGACGCTGATCAGGTCGTAGTCCTCGAGCGTGGCGAGCACGTCCTACTGATCACACTCAACCGCCCCGATGCTCGCAATGCGGTCAATGCCGCGGTCGCGAACGGGATCGCCGCGGGGCTTGTCGAGCTCGACGAGGACCCCGAGCTGCGCGTCGGCATCCTCACAGGCGCACCCCCCGGCTTCTGCTCGGGCATGGACCTCAAGGCGTTTCTCGCCGGTGAGTCGCCGTGGATCCCCGATCGTGGGTTCGCCGGAATCGCCCAGCGCGGCTCGCACAAGCCGCTGATCGCCGCGATCGAAGGCTTCGCGATCGCTGGGGGCTTCGAGATCGCCCTCGCCTGCGACCTGATCGTCGCCGCCCGCGGCACCAAGTTCGCGATCCCGGAGGTCAAGCGGGGTCTCTTCGCGGGGGCGGGAGCCTTGATTCACCTGCCGCGACGCATCCCCCACAACATCGCGGTGGAAATGGCGCTCACCGGCGATCCGGTCCTGGCCGAGCGCCTCTACGACTTCGGCCTCGTCAACCGTCTGAGCGAACCGGGTGGCGCTCTCGCCG